>ENA-OQIC01000136-OQIC01000136.1-human-gut-metagenome-genome-assembly--contig:-NODE-136-length-32207-cov-3.240025_pt1 | contig 32207 bp, 31 predicted proteins | sample MGYA00242572_ERZ504736 | MGnify/ENA primary metagenome ERZ504736 (study PRJEB26092, sample SAMD00036201) | human gut metagenome | host: Homo sapiens | study: EMG produced TPA metagenomics assembly of...
ATACACTCTGGATTTGTCAAAGTATGTTCTGTTTCCTTCACATATTTATCCAAAAACAGAATACAGTCATTTTATATACTGCAAAAAGTAACCGGGTACCACTTCTGTACCCGGCTACTTTACCACATTACCTTAGCATCACGCAAGTGTATTTCTTGTTTTTCGACATTTTTCCGCCATTTTATGGAATTATTACTGTTACCGTCCGGCAAAGACCTTCACAGTAACTGTTTTATATTTTTACACCCAAACAGGTACTCTGTCAATCAGAAATTTATCTGTTTCTGTCTGCCAGCCTGTTTACATTCTCTTTTTGCTGTATGTTTTCTGCCTGCCAGAGCGTGTCTGAAAAATGCTTTACGCAAGATGTGCGTCACAATTTGTGGGAGATTTTTGTTCGGATGAGGCGTCGTAGTGGGCTACGACAACCGAATTCGGACAAAATATACCGCAAAGTGGGGCGTGCAGATTGCGGGAATGATTTTTCAGACACGCTCCAGGGCTTTATCTTTTTTCAGATAAACATTCTTAATATAGGAAATCAGTACCTCTTCCCCATGATCATTAAGTATCCGCAGCAGTCCCTCGAGATCTCTCTTTGTCTTCGGATGGATAAACCACAGCTTTTCCTTACCTTTCAGATAATAGTCCAGTGGCTGATGCTGATCATACTTATCCCCCAGATAATTTCTGGAAGCACTGATCCTGTCCATCACCATTTCCGCAATATATTTACGGGGCATGGGCACACCATTGATGATATGCTCATCTCCCGGTGCATAATCTACCCAGTACTCAAAATGATGTTTGTTGCGCCCTTTATGATGAAGCCAGGATTTTGATATTCCTGTATCTTCTCTTTCTGCATTGTTGGGACTTCTGTCTCCCTGATAGTATTTACATCCAACCAGAAATTCCACAGGTGCATATTTGGACAGGTCATGAAGCAGTCCCTGTTTATACATACCAGCCCGGAAACAGTAATGCATAACCAACAGCTTATGTTTGGTTATTGTTTTAAAGTGCAGCCACGGATGCATCTTTCTTCTCCTCCTCTACAGCCATCAGCACCACGATCGTACGCGGTGTGACCTTCAGCTTTTTACTATAAGTTTCCTGTTCCTGCTCCAGGAAACCATTCTCTTTCACAGCACTGGTATCAATCACTTTCTTCCATTTTCTGTATCCTGCCAGATTAGGAAGCGCAAAATACGATCTTCCCAGTGAAAGTTATATGCAACGTATATGGAAGCATCCTCGCTGCCGTCTGCCCGGTGCGCATAGGCGCCACAATACATAATTCCAAGCAGTCTGGATGTGTTCTCAGAATTCATATACCATGCGCGTTCTCCATGAAGTGAAACATCCGGCAGTCCCCTGGTCTGATAATCCACTCCGTACATTTCTCCCGGAACATGAAGAATCGGATGTTCTTTCCGGAAAGCAATGGCATTCTTTACAAACTGAAACAGGGATTCATTTTTCTTCAGTGCTTTCCAGTCAATCCATCCAACCTGATTATCCTGACAATAGGCATTATTATTTCCGTTCTGTGAATTTCCAAACTCATCCCCGCCATAGATCATAGGAACACCCTGACTGAGCAGCACCATAAGAAAAGCATTTCTGATCTGACGTTCTCTCATCTGTCTGATCTGCAGCCTTCTGCTTGGCCCTTCCACGCCACAGTTCCAGGAATAATTATAACTGCTGCCATCGTGATTATTCTCCTGATTTGCTTCATTATGTCTGTAATTATAGGTCACCATATCATTCATGGTAAAGCCATCCTGACAGGCCATATAATTAATGACTGCATAGATATTTGGATTCCTTCTGATATGGTAAGCAGCCACTGAGACCATATCCTCGTCACTTTTCAGAAAACGGCGCATATCCTGCAAAAATCCCGGATTATACTGTGCAATACATTTGTCTTCCGGTTTCTTCTTTTTCCGGATCTGGCTCTCATCAAAATCGTGAAACATCAGCCGGGTATCACTTAAAACCCCGTCATGCATCAGCAATTTGGCAGAAACTCCCTCACCCAATACATGAAATCCGTCTACACGATAGTAAAGCTTCCAGAACTGCAATGCCCTGAGTGCTGTCACAGGATTACATTCTCGTGGAAAATACATTTCCATGATACAGGCAATTCCGGCCTGATGCAGTTTTTTAATGAATGTTTTAAACTCTTTCTCCGGATCATCTGTTGCACAGTAAGATCTCTTGGGTGCAAAATAATAGCCATACATATATCCCCAGAAATTAACACGTCCCTGTGTATGCTTCTCAGATACCATTTTCTCAGATTCAGAATTCTTACAGGTACCGCTTTCCATAAATTCATATGCAGGCATCAGTTCAATTGTATTGATACCAAGCTCTTTCCAGTACGGGATCATTTCCTCCAGTGCCTGAAAAGTTCCCTTTGTACCGGTTATCGTCCGATTCGCTTTTGTATATCCGCGCACATGCAGTTTATAAAGGATCATTTCGTGATATGGAATAGCCGGATTTTTGTCGTTCTCCCAGTCAAAAACTTCTTTTTTAAGAAATCCTCCCCTGACTTTGTGCGGATTCGTACCCACCTCTGCACCAAAGCGTTCCCGTCCCAGAATCCTGTACGCATAGGGATCAGTATACACCTTTCCATTTATCAGAAAATTGTACTCGTACTCTTTCAGATTAAAATCCGGAATATACATTGCATATACATTTCCGGTTCTGTTTTCTTCTGTAAAAGGAATCTCCACATAAGGTTTTGCTGATCTCTTTTTGTAGAGAATCAGAGATGCTCTGCTGTCTTCCGGTACCTCAACTGCAAAATTACAGCCATCTGCCAACGGATTTGCACCAGGCACAAGAGCCAGCCCCTTTTCTGTTTTCATCTTTCTGCTCTCAGCCATCTCTTTCTCTCCTTCATATTTTTTCTTGTTGCTCATTACACTTTTCAGAAACACTATACAACGCTATAATGTAATCTGAAGTTCTACCGGACAATGATCGGAGCCCATAATTTCAGAATGGATTTCTGCGCCTTTAAGCTTATCCTTCAACTGTGGAGACGTGATAAAATAGTCAATTCTCCACCCTGCATTCTTCTCTCTTGCTTTAAATCTGTAAGACCACCAGGAATATCTGCCCTCTACATCCGGATAAAAATAACGGAATGTATCGATAAATCCACTCTCCAGCACCTTACCAAAGCATGCTCTCTCTTCATCTGTAAATCCGGCATTTTTCCGGTTGGTCTTAGGATTCTTCAGGTCGATCTCCTGATGTGCCACATTGAAATCCCCGCAGCAGATCACAGGCTTACTTTCCTGCAATTTCAACAAGTATGCCAGAAAATCCTCTTCCAGTGCATACGGTATTCCAGTCTGCGCAGTTCACTCTGGGAATTTGGTGTATATACAGTCACCAGATAAAATTTTTCATATTCCAGGGTGATCACACGCCCTTCTTTGTCATGTTCCTCAATTCCAATTCCATACACCACAGACAGTGGCTCTTTCTTTGTAAAAACAGCAGTTCCGGAATATCCCCGTCTGTTGGCATAATTCCAGTACTGATAATATCCCGGAAGTTCCAGCTTCACCTGCCCCTGCTGGCATTTCGTTTCCTGCAGGCAGAAAATATCCGCATCAAGTGCTGCAAAGCTCTCTTCAAACCCTTTGCCAATGCATGCACGTATACCATTTACATTCCATGAGATTAATTTCATAATCAACTGATCCCCTTTGTTTTCTTATTAGCCCTGTTCAGCATTTGCTAACGATTCTCCCCTGAACACTTCTGGTCTATTATAGCACGTTTCATGACTGTAAAAAACCTCTTTTTCTCCGGTTTCTGCTCATTGCATTTTTTTCCGGTTTCTGCTACAATGAACTGACATCAGATAAACATAGTCCCTGATAAATAAGAAAGAATGAGGAATATAAAATGAGTGACGAATTTACAGCTGGCGGATGTAACCCGAGTGACTGCGCTTCCTGCGGTGGTGGATGCAGTTCAGCCGGCGGATGCGATCCTGTTGAAAACCACAAGACAATCACCCTTACCATGGAAGACGATACAGAGGTAGAATGTGCGATCCTCACCGTTTTCCCGGTAGATGCGAAGGAATATATCGCACTTCTCCCACTTGATGAGAACGGTCAGAATGAAAGCGGCGAGGTTTACCTCTACGCATTTGCCCGTACTGAGAGCGGTGATCCGATGCTTTCCAACATCGAAAGCGACGAAGAATATGCAAAAGCCGCAGTTGCTTTTGACACAGTGCTTCAGAATGCAAAAGATTCAATGGAAAAATTGATTAAGATCAAAGAACAATTATAGCAATTCCGGTATTTTATGGAATTGCTATAATTATTTTACCAAAATGTTACTGTTCACTCCGTTCACAGTAACACCAAAACACCTCTCAGGATAACTTCTAACCAATAGTTAATAGACATCTCCTTGTTCCAACTGTATACTGGATATAAAGATTATATTTGTGGCCAGAATCTATTCTGTCCCGGATCACTGTATCAGAAAATCCATATACACCCAAATATTCAAAACAAGGAGGGCTTACATAATGAAAAAGAAAAAATTTCCGGTTTTTATTCTATGCTCACTTCTAACCCTTACCAATATTCAGACACCATGGGCATTTTCGGATGAAGCACCCGATGATCCGGTATTTTCGGATGAATCGTCGATGATCCGGTATTTCCGGTTGAACTGCCCGACGATCCGGCATTTTCTGACGAAATCACTCCTGATGAAGCAACATACGCCAAAGACACTGCAGATATATCTGCTTCCGGAAATTCCATTCCGATCACTGCTGACAGTGGATTTGCAGACCCTGTTTTCCAAAAATGGATTTCCGAAAACATTGATACAGATCGCAACGGGCTTCTCTCTGACGAGGAAATCTCCATGTGCACAGAAATCAGTATTCCTTCCATGTCAGTCGATTCCCTGGAAGGCATCGAATATTTTTATAATCTGAAAACCCTGGACTGTTCTGACAATGAACTGCTGTTTCTCGATGTATCAGCCAACACAGTTCTGAAATCTCTGAACTGCTCGCACAACAATCTGCTCAGTCTGGATCTCTCCTCATGCAAAAACTGAAAGATCTTGACATCTCCTTTAACAACTGTGGGAGCAACAGTTCCATCAGTCTTCCCAAAAGTTTTTCTGTGGAGAAATTAAACATCTCTTCTGTTGTTCTTGATGATTTTGATTTCTCCCGTTTTCCAGACTGAAAGAACTGGATTGCAGCAACTGTAATCTGCGCGCTCTTAAACCTGCATCTATGCCATCACTGGAAAAGCTTATCTGTTCCGGCAATCTCCTGGATACCCTGAACTTAAGCCGTCTTTCCGGTTTGAAATATCTGGACTGTTCTTCCAACAGTATACAGACTCTGAAACTGCCGGACACCAGATCACTGAATACCCTTTACTGCCAGAATAATCTTCTCACTAAACTGAACCTCTCCGGTTTTTTATCACTGAAGAAACTGAACTGTTCCGACAATAAGCTGTTGGAGCCTGATCTTCGCGGCTGCTTTCCCGAGGAACTGATCTGTAATGATAACGTGATCCTCACTCCTATGGAATTTTATGATCTGTCTCAGTTCGCTTCACCTGAAGATATCACCATAATGGAAAATGGCATGATCGACACCTCTTACCGGCTGACTGCTATTAATAAATTAAACCCTGTAAAAATCCGCCGCAGATTTACCAGTGCCGGCACAGAACAATATGGCACACAGATCATTTACATTGGATATCTGCTTGAAAATGATTTCCGATCACCTGCATTGTTTCAGCAAATGCAGCAGAACTATCCACTGACAGACGATCATATGCTTTCCCGCGAATATCTGAAGGAAGTTTCTTCCCTTTCCTTTGACGAAGATTTTCCGTTATTTTCTTCAGATCTGGCCTATTTTACAGGACTGAAAAGTCTGAGATGTACGGATCTTCCTCAAATCACCGAACTGGATCTCAGCAGAAATCCGGAACTTACCGAACTGATCTGTATTGGAACAGGTATCCGTTCTCTGAACCTTACCTCCAACAAAAGCCTGGAATCTGTTCAGCTGTGTAACAACAGCCTTTCCTCATTAAATATAACCGGACTTACGTCACTTTCCAGCCTTGACTGCCGCTTTAATTCTCTGGTCAGCGTTGATACCACAGGCTGCACTGCTTTGAAGGATAACCTGTTCTTTCCGCAGCATACATGCACCGTCAATGCTGATCAGGCAGGAAAAATTTCGTTCGACCAACTGGGAAATTTCCATCAACAGCTGGATACACCGGCAGCAATCCTCGCAGGCGATGAACTTCTGTACACACCCGGAGATGACTTCTTTACTCTTTTAAGTCCTGCCGTAACCATGACGGAAGCATCTTTTTCCATTATGGATACCAATACATGGCAGATTCTCGGAACCTGCCGGATGACCATAAACATTGAATCAGGAACTCCTGTCACTCCTGAAAAACCGTCATTAAAAAAAATCAAATCCACTCATGAGGTTACCATCACCTGGAAAAAAGCAAAGAATGTCAGTGGATACCGGATTCTCCGCAGAGAAAAGAATAAATCAGAGGCTTCATGGAAAGCAATCGCAACAGTTTCCTCTTCCCGTACCTCCTATACAGACAGTACCGGACTGATCAAGAAATCCTACCTGTATACAGTGCAGTCCTACACTTTCCGGAACGGTAAGAAAATCTACAGTAAATATAACACCAAAGGCCTGACCGGTACAGCAAAACTCAAACGCCCTGCGGTTAAAAAGCCCCAAAAAGATGTTGTCATAAATCTTATGTGGGACGAAGTTCCGGGTGCCGATGGCTATCGCATCTACCGCCGCAGGAAAGGTATCTCCAAATGGACAAAACTGGGAGATATTGAATTTTCCGGGTTGTATTACACAGACGAAACTGCTGTTCCCAAAACAGTCTATGATTATGCAGTCCGCCCATACCGTAAGCTTGGCAGCAAAATTTCTCTGGGTGATTACAGCTCCACCGGATACGTCTGCCAGACTGCAATTCCAAAGGTCAGCCTGACTTCTGTCACTGAGCAGGATGGCGGCGTCACAGTAAAATGGAAACACCAGACTTATGTCACCGGCTACTTTATTTATCGTGCAGACGATCAGAACAGTAAATACTGTAAAATTTCAGATACACCAAACGGTCCTGATTCAGAGGAATACTATGCATATTATGAACCAGTGCCATTCGGCTCCGTAAATCCATTATATAAAGTTCGGGCATACGTCCTTATCGGTAAGAAATATTACTATGGACCATATTCCAGAGCACTGGCTCTAAATCCGTACTCCGATAATCTCAATGCTCACGATTTTTCGGAATTCCACATGGGTTACCAGTTAAGCAACAGTTCTTCCTCCACAGGTTTTGACCGTAACTATGATGACGGTGGCAGTTTTTCCATGCTGCCGCTATCTTACACGCGGATCCGGTCCTGTATACGAATGGCAGGCTCCTTACGAAAATATCTCATCAGCATCCTATGACTCATTCACACCTGCGCTTAGAGTAAATGAGATGATGTTTATTCCCCAGCGAAAGAATGCATTAGATAATCAGGCAATCAAACAGGCAATTATGAATTACGGTGCAGTATCTGCATCCTATCTCTCCGTTGACGAATACTACTCCAATGATCAGATTTCCTTCTGCCTTCCCGACGATTACGATGCAGGAAGGCTCCTGCCGGTTCTGCACCTGTCATATCCACACAACATGCTATTGCTATTGTAGGATGGGATGATGATTACGCAAAAGAAAACTTTCCGGTCCGGCCGGCCGGCAACGGTGCCTTTCTTTGTAAAAACAGCTGGGGAAAAGATTTCGGGGACAATGGATATTTTTATATTTCCTATTACGACGACTTTCTGGGTATGCAGGAGTTCTCCATGGCATTCGGAAAGATTTCCTCTGATAACACCTGTAACCGCATTTATCAGTATGATCCTTTAGGTGCCACCACTGCTTTCGGTTATAATGATGAACTGTACTGTGCCAATGTATTCCCTGAAAACGGACAGAAATTAGCCAGGAAAGAGCAGCTTGGTTCTGTCTCCTTCTATACCTATGATAATGATTATAACTATGAAGTTTATATTGTTTCTTCCTTTAAGAATCAAAACTCCTTTCAAAAGCTTCCTTCTCCTGCTGCCCGGGGAAACTGCCGGTATGCCGGATATCATACGGTAGATTTTTCCAGACCTGTGACTTTAAAAGCAGGCACACGTTTTGCTGTAGTCATAAAGTTATGGAGCAGCACAGGTGCAAAAACGTATTTCGAGGCTCCTCTGAACGGCACCAGTTCCAGAGCCACTGCTTCTGACGGAGAAAGTTATATCAGCCATCATGGGGATATATGGACGGATTTTAACACCTATCTGCCAAACACAAATGTGTGCATCAAAGCATTTACCAATGGTAAAATCACAGAAAATGTCCCTGCTGCCGGTTCAGACGGTAAAGATATTTCCTGTGAAAGCTACTCCGCTGAGGAACTGAAAGAACGAGGATTTCTCCTTAATCCGGCTTATGAAGACGGAAATTCAGATATGGTCTCTTCTGTAAGCACCGGAAACGCACCTTCAGCCTCTGCCCCTGTACTTCCTGCCGCCTATGACCTGCGTCAGAGTGGTCGTGTATCCCCTGTGAAAAATCAGGGGGAACAGGGATTATGCTGGACATTCTCCACTTACGCTTCGCTTGAGAGCTTTCTTCTTTGTTCCTGAAAAAAATCCTCTCCCGGAATATCTATGAATATTCATAAATATTTCCGGGAGAGATTTTTATAGTCATTTTACATTACAATCCCATTGATCTCCACATTCGCATCTACGTCCTGTGTATAGTCAATATCACTGTAATGGAATCCGAACATATGATAGAAATCTTCCCAGTAGCCGTCAATGTCGCAATACTGATTTACTGTATCTGTAGTGACTGCTTTCCAACATTTCTTTACTTCTTCCTGAATCTCAGGGAGCAGTTCGTAATCATCCATACGGATAAATCCGTTTTCATCTGTCCGGAAACCTTCCGGGGTATAGAGTTTCTGTGTAAAAAGCCTTGCAATCTGCTGAATACAGTTTTCATGATTTCCGGCCCTTTTCATAACTTTATAAAGAATAGCAAAATACAGCGGTACAACCGGAATAGCTGCACTTGCCTGAGTTACCAGACCTTTGTTTACAGAAATTACTGCGCGGACATCCGGATGTGCCTGATTAATCTCTGACATTGTTTTCTGTAAGTGCTGTTTGGCAGTTCCAATGGTTCCATGATAGTAGATTGGATAAGTCAGTTCCGGTCCGATGTAGGAATATGCTACGGTTACTGCATTCTCAGTCAGTACATCTGCTGCTTTCAGCGCATCAATCCAGTCTGCCCAGTCTTCGCCGCCCATAACTTTGACTGTGCTTAAAACCTCTTCTTCAGTAGCCGGTTCTACTGTTTTCTCTGTAATCTCATTATTTCTCAGATCCAGACTCTTCTCTGTAAATGGCTCATCTGTAGTTTTCAGACAGGAAGACCAGGTCTTTCCTTCTGCATCTGTACGTCTCGGTGCTGCCAGGCTGTAGACTACCAGGTCCACTTTTCCAAGATCCTGTTTGATCAGTTCAATCGCCTTCTCCTTGATTTCCTTTGAAAAAGCATCTCCGTTAATGGTCTTTGCATAAACACCTTTCCCGGAAGCCAGTCTGTGAAACTCTGCTGTATTATACCATCCGGGTGTAGCTGTCCTTCTGCCATTTGCCTGACGTTCAAACATGATTCCAAGAGTATCAGCACCACAGTTTTCCAGTGCACAGATACGGGATGCGAGGCCGTAGCCTGTAGAACATCCGATGATCAGTGCTTTTTTTGTTCCGTTTACCATTCCCTGTTTACAGGCGTAATCTGCCTGGTTGCGCACACTCTCTGCACATCCCTGCGGATGTGCGGTTGTACAGATATATTCTCTTACTTTTGGCTCGATGATCATAACTTTTCTCCCTAAATTTATTTCTTTGCCTGATATTTTTTAGTCAAGCGGATAAAATCATCCGCTTCGTTACTTGTTCATAATCGAATAACTGCTCCGCAGTATATACGCTTGAATTGTATGTATTGCAAATATTTTGAATCTCAAAATATTATAGCAAAGAAAAAGCAGAACGTAAAGTAAAAATCTCAGATTCTTCCCTATGTTCTACTTTTTTTACATTCTGGCTCTGATTTCATCTATAAACTTTGTGAAATATGCTCCGCCAGAACATTACATTACTTTTACCCACTATTTCGCAGTAGTACTTCCAAATCCACCATTGCGGATTTCTGTAGCATCATCATCTACCGTGATTCCGTACTCTACAAAGATTCCCTGCATGAATCCTGTATCTGCCGGGATTGTCAGAGTTTTGTTTTCATTGGAATCATTTGTGATCTTTGAAAAAATGTGGCCTTCGTTATCTGAATAGAAATAATCACTGTCAATAATACCAACTGTGTTGTTAAGCTGAAGACGGTATTTAAATCCCAGTCCGCTTCTCGGATAACATTTCAGCACCCATTCCGGCTGCATTTCCACCCGGATTCCTGTCGGGATCTTTACTGTTTCGCCTGGTTTCAGAGTAAATTCTGCCGGTGCGAAAAAGTCATAGCCGGCACTTCCTGCTGTCGCTCTCTTCGGCAGACGGATAGCTCGTATACTTTCTCTGCTTCTTCCTGAGACTGTGCGAAGGTATCGATCCAGTCTGCTGTGAAGCGTTCTTTGCTTACTTTATGAAATTTCGCGATTCGTTTCATCTGTTTTCCTCCTGTCTGGTCATGCAAAGCTAACACACCTGCTTCGCAGTACACTCATAGCTGAATATTTGGTTACTGTTCACACACCACTATCCCGCGAGGTGTTTTGGCATGAATATGCCAATCCCGAGACATACGAGCCAAAATTCCATTGCCGCAGGCAATCTGGAATGAATTTTGGCTACGTTACTGTGAACAGAGTGAACAGTAACAATATTTTGTGATCATCACTGACTGATTCAGTAAAAAAGCAGTTCAGGTACACCTGACGCATACTTGAACTGCCTGTATATTTCTTATTTATGCAATACGACTTTTCCTTCATGAAGAGTTTTGGGAACATCGATCACTCTCTGATTGCTGGAACCTTTCCATTTCAGGGAAAGTTCTTTCTTGTCCACCTCAAATTCACCGTCTACGCAGACATCCAGATAACGCACAATCTCTTCTTTGCAGATCTCCTCCCAGAGGAAACCTGTATAAAGCCAGATTGTTTTACCAGGATATCTCTTTCTGATCTCCTTCGCAAAGGCTGTTACCTCAGTGATATTTGCCGGGTGCAGTGGATCTCCACCTGAAAAGGTAATTCCGCTCACATAATCCTTATCCAGTTCCGCAAAAATCTCCTTGCGTTCTGCCTCACCGAAAGGCAGTCCGCCATTTGGATCCCAGGTGACAGGATTCTGGCACTCCGGACAGCAGTGATTGCATCCTGCCACCCAGAGCACTACACGAAGTCCGTCGCCATTAAGCATATCGTCCTTGGTAATATTGTGATATCTCATAATTTTTTACGCTTCTTCCGGTACGTCCTTCATGCTGAAGCTGATTCTTCCATCTTGTCTTTGCCAAGGCAGATAACCTTAACTTTATCACCAAGTGTGAGAACATCCTCAACACGATTGATTCTTTCTTTACAGATCTTGGAAATGTGTACCATTCCCTCTTTACCCGGTGCAAATTCAACGAATGCACCAAACTCTTTGATGCTGACAACTTTACCTGTAAAGATCTGTCCTGCTTCAAAATCAGTTGCAATGATCTTAACCATGTTAGCTGCCTCATCCATGCTCTTCTGATCAACTCCACAGATAGATACCGCACCTTCGTCTGTGATATCGATCTTAACACCTGTACGCTCGATGATCGTATTGATAGTCTTTCCTCTCTGACCTACAACATCACCGATCTTCTGAGGATCGATCTGGATCTGGATGATCTTCGGAGCATATTCGCCTACAGCTGTACGTGGAGCTGCGATGCATTTCTCCATAACTTCTGTCAGGATATATTCTCTAGCTTCTTTTGTACGTCTGATTGCTTCTTCTACGATCGGTCTTGTCAGTCCATGGATCTTGATATCCATCTGGATTGCTGTGATACCGTCATGAGTTCCGGCTACCTTGAAGTCCATATCTCCGAAGAAGTCTTCAAGTCCCTGGATATCTGTCAGAACGATGTAATCATCATCTGTATCGCCTGTTACCAGACCACAGGAAATACCTGCTACCGGTTTTTTGATCGGTACACCGGCTGCCATCAGAGACATTGTGGATGCACAGATACTTGCCTGAGAAGTAGAACCATTGGATTCAAATGTCTCAGATACAGTACGGATCGCATATGGGAATTCCTCTTCGCTTGGAAGTACAGGAACTAATGCTCTTTCAGCAAGTGCACCATGTCCGATCTCACGACGTCCCGGTCCTCTGGATGGTTTTGTCTCACCTACAGAATAGGACGGGAAATTGTAGTGATGCATATATCTCTTTGAAGTTTCAAATTCGTCAAGTCCGTCAAGCTTCTGTGCTTCTGCAAGAGGAGCCAGAGTTGTGATGGTACAGATCTGTGTCTGTCCACGTGTGAACATAGCAGAACCATGTACTCTCGGGATAATATCTGTCTCTGCTGCCAGAGGACGAATCTGAGTAATGGCACGACCATCAGGACGTTTGTGGTCTTTTAAGATCATCTTGCGGACAGTCTTCTTCTGATACTGATATACAGCCTCACCCAGAACTGCAAGCCACTCTTCCTTGTCGGCAAAAGCTTCTTTCAGTTTCTCTGTTACCTGACGGATATTTTCTTCTCTTGTCTGTTTATCGTCAGAGAATACGGCAACTTCCATTTCTGCCGGAGGTACGACCTCTTTGATCGCTGCGAAAAGTTCTTCCGGAACTGCACATGATTCGTAGCTGTGTTTCGGTTTTCCGCATTCTTCTACGATCTTATCGATAAATTTGATGATCTCCTGGTTTACTTCATGAGCTTTATAGATAGCTTCGATCATCTTGTCTTCCGGAACTTCTTTTGCGCCGGCTTCGATCATGATTACTTTCTCTCTTGTGGAAGCTACTGTAAGCTGAAGGTCAGATACATCTTTCTGTGCCATGGTAGGGTTGATGATATATTCACCATTGATCAGACCAACCTGTGTGGTAGCACACGGACCATCAAACGGAATATCGGAAATGCAGGTTGCAATAGAGGAACCAAGCATAGCCGGAATCTCCGGATTACACTCAGGATCAACAGACATAACCATGTTTACCAGTGTTACGTCGTTTCTGTAGTCCTTCGGAAACAGAGGACGCATTGGTCTGTCGATCACGCGGGAAGTAAGGATTGCATGCTCGCTTGCTTTTCCCTCTCTCTTGTTAAATCCTCCTGGGATTTTGCCTACTGCATACATTTTCTCTTCATATTCAACGCTTAACGGGAAGAAATCAATTCCTTCTCTTGGCTCTTTGGATGCTGTTGCTGTAGATAAAACTGTAGTATCACCATAGTGCATTAATGCTGCACCGTTTGCCTGTTTTGCAACGCGGTTGATATCTACTGTCAAGGTTCTTCCGGCTAATTCCATGGAATAACTTTTGTACATATGTTCATTCTCCTTTTTTCATAATTCTGTTGTCATTTTCTGTTACCGTTCACTGCATGTCCGGTAACTACTTTATTCTTTTCAAATTTGTCTGTTCCGTCTGCTGACAATCTTGTCCATCAACGTTCAGACTTTTTATGAAATTGTCACATTAAAACAGGAGTCCGAAACAACTGAAAAAACTACTTTTCAGGCAAATATATCTGCCTGTTTTGTTACTTTCATATACAAAATAATCTTTTCAGTAGTCTCGGAAATAACTCCTGTCATGTTTCGCAGCTTCTGAATATGCAGATGCAGTCGAAACAACAAGCCACCGCAATCCTGGAAAACAGCATATTTTACAGAACTGCCATAATACATAAAAAGAGAGGCGGATGGAAATCCGCCCCCTTCCGCATACTAAAAGGCTATTATTTTCTTAAGCCTAATTTTTCAATCAGTGCACGGTATCTTTCGATGTCTGTTTTCTTCAGGTAAGCTAACAGTCCACGTCTCTGACCTACCATTTTCAGAAGACCACGTCTGGAGTGATGATCTTTATGGTTGCTCTGTAAATGCTCTGTAAGTTCCTGGATTCTTGCTGTAAGAACTGCTACCTGTACTTCCGGTGATCCTGTATCACCTTCAGTTCTTGCATATTCTTTCATGATCGCTGCTTTCTTTTCTTTTGAAATCATTGTGATTTCCTCCTGTATTCTATAATTATTATTGATTGACCGCCACACATTAAGAGATGGTCGGAGCGTCCGGTCCCTGAACATGGGCTAAATTCACCTTGGTTAGTATAGCACATTGATTCTGGCGTGTAAACCTCTTTTTTACAAAGTTTCAAAATATTCCTGTCCCTTCACAGCATCCCTCTCCAGCTGTGCCTTCAATGCCTCCAGCGAAGAAAACTTCTGTTCAGGTCTGAGGAATTTTTTGAAATCCACCTTGCAGTATTCCCCATACAGATCTTCATTGCAGTCAAACAGATATGTTTCCACACCAATAAACTTCTCGCCGCCAACAGTAGGTTATGACCTACATTGGTAATCCCCTGATAACTTCTGTCTCTGAAATGGGATACTGTGATATAAACCCCGTTTGGAGGCATCAGTTTCTCTACCGGAGGGATCAGGTTGGTGGTCGGAAGCAGATATTTATGTCCCATTCCACGTCCATGTTCAACGATTCCTTCTACTGAGAAATCTGTTCCCATAAGGAAACGGAATTTTTCCATATTTCCTCTGTTCAGTTCTTCCCTGACAAAGGTACTACTAATCTTACGGCGTCCGTCCATTTTTTTTGGCAGGACTTCCGTATGAAATCCATATTTCTTTCCGAACTCTTTGAGCATGGCAGGAGTTCCTTTCCGCTCATAGCCAAAACGGAAATCCTCTCCAACTGCCACATAGGAAACCTGCAGATCTCCTATCAGTATTTCTTTTATAAAATTCTCTGCTTTCATGTGCCGTATTTTCTCTGTGAGCGGACATTCCAACAGTATATCCACTCCCATTTCTTCCAATATACGACATCTCTCTTCCTTTGTGAGGATTGTTCTTGAGGCAGTTCCAAGCGCAAGTACAACCGCCTGTGCACCTTCCTGTTTCTGCTCAATAATTTTCTCAACCAGTTTCTGATGTCCGCGGTGTATGCCGTCAAACTTCCCAAGTGTTACCGCACTGTGTGAAATTCTGGGAAAATCATTCTCAATCCTTAAATATTCCATCATGTCTCCTAAAACATTTTTACAGGGAAATACCTGTTTCTTTTCTCGTCCCACTGGTAAACTCCGGCAAAACTGCCTTCACTGCTGCACATACGGATCCATCCGTTTTTCTCCTGTGCATCGACCAGTGCCTGTACAAGAGGATTTCCATTAGCCAGAAGTCTGTCCCCTTCTTTTGTACAGCATACCCTTGGATACTCTGCAAGAATCTCCTCAATACCGAGGATTTTACTCTCTATGGTTCCTTCCTGCACTGCCTCTTCTGTCTGCGCCAGGGTAATAGCATCATCCAGTGTAAATCTGCCCACCTTTGTCCGCAAAAGACTTTCCATGGCAGCTCCACAGCCCAGCTTTTCCCCTATATCATGGCACAGAGTACGGATATAGGTTCCCTTGCTGCAGGTCACACGAAAACGCACCAGCGGAAAACTGATATCCAGAATTTCTATCTCATAAAAATGTACAGGTCTTGGTTTACGCTCCACAGTCTTGCCCTCTCTGGCAAGTTCATAGAGTTTCTTTCCATTGACCTTCAGTGCTGAATACATTGGCGGCACCTGCATATAGTCTCCCACAAAAGAACTGACCACTGTGCAAAGCTCTTCTTCTGTAACGGAAAGCTCTGTAGTCTGTGAGAGAACAGTTCCGCTCATATCCTGGGTATCCGTAACAACACCCAGACGCATCACTGCCTCATAGGTTTTCTCTTTATCTGTGATCATATCCACCAGACGGGTTGCTTTTCCCAGAGCCACCGGGAGCACTCCTTCTGCATCCGGATCAAGAGTTCCAGTATGTCCGATTTTCTTCATATGAAGGATTCCCCGAAGCTTTGCCACCACATCATGGGAAGTGAATCCTTTTTCCTTACGGATTACAATTACTCCATCCATCAGACTTCCTGCTCCTGAAACTGTTTGCAGATCTGTTCTGTCACATTGTTGATCACATCATACACAGAACCCTGAAGATCACATCCGGCTGCTCTCATATGACCGCCGCCGCCAAAATATACTGCAATCTTGCTTACATCCACATTTCCGTTGGAACGCAGGGAAACTTTGAAAGACTGAGTTTCCACTTCATAGATAAACATGGCAACTTCCACTCCCGCTGTAAGGCGAAGCTGACTGACGATACCGTCAGATCCTTGCCATCCACACCATAGAACTCCATGTCTCTTTTTTTAAGATATCCGATAATACATTTTCCATCCAGAAGCAGGATACTTTCTGCAAGAACACGCCCCATTACCTGATTCTGCACATAAGTTTTCTGATAGAAAGATTCGTCAATGATCTTACTGAAATTGAATCCTGTCTTCATCAGTTCCCCGGCAATACGCATGGTCTCCGGTGAAGTTGAAGAGTACTGAAATACCCCTGTGTCATGAACCATTCCCGTATAGATTGGCACTGCAATGGTACGGACCACTTTCTCAGGATCAAAAAGCCCATAGAGAACCTCACAGGCAGAGCTTACCTCTCCCCTGATATGATTCACCTGTGCAAATCCGGAGTTACTGATATGATGATCAATACATGCTGTTCTTTTTGCAGTGTCAAAGTATGGACCTGCAATGGCAAGTCTGTCTCTTGCACTTACATCACAGGTAACAAAAAGGTCATACTCTTTGTCACCGTCCAGCTCTGTTTTAATCTCATCCATACAGTCAATATGTCCGAAAACAGGTTTGGGATTATCCAGGTACACATCTGCCTGAATTTCCGGATAATAGGTTTTTACATATAAATATAACGCCATACAGGAACCAACGCAGTCACCATCCGGACGGATATGTCCGCCGATTCCCATTGTTTTCACACCTTCCAGTATTTCCGCAATATTTTCCATGTTCTCATCCTCTTTTAATTCTCATCCTGCTCCTCATCCTGTCTGTGGGAGTTGCTGTCTTTCTTGGTAACATCATCAATAAGCTTTGACATATTTACACCATACTCAATAGATTCGTCCAGAATAAAACGGATCTCCGGTGTATTTCTCAGGTTTAAATTACGCGCCAGCTGGCGTCTGATGTAGCCTTCTGCACTGTTCAGACCTTTGATCGTCGCTTCCTTTGCTTCTTTTTCACCCAGCACACTGATATAGCTCTGCAGGTTTTCAGGTCAGGAGCCACTTCTACAGCCATGACAGAAGTCATCGGATGAATACGCGGGTCCTTGATCTCGTTGCGGATAATGGTGCTGAGTTCCTTCTGGACTTCCCCATTGATCCGGGTATTCTTAATACTGTTTTTTCTCATTTTAAGTTTTACTCCTATATATCCGGCAATTCTGTCAAATACTGTGAGCAATCCGGATCATCGACTATCCTGATCACATTATTTTCTGAATTACCACAATCAAGTCAAGGTGCGCACCACACTGTACCTGACACTATGAATCGCGCACCCTACCTTTATAAACCATTACTATCTCGGTACTTCTACCATGATATAAGCTTCTACTTTATCTTCCTCTTTCACATCGTTAAATCCGTCAAATACAAGGCCACATTCGTATCCTGCCTTAACTTCCTTAACATCGTCTTTGAATCTCTTCAGGGATGCAAGCTCACCTTCAAATATCTGCTCGCCTTCTCTGGAAATACGAACCTTGCAGTTTCTCTGGAAGATACCATCCAGAATATAGCTTCCTGCAATCGTACCAATACCGGATGCCTTGAACAGCTGACGCACTTCCGCATGGCCGATAACTTCTCCTCAAATATAGGATCAAGCATACCCTTCATGCAGCTTCTACATCTTCGATTGCCTGATAAATAACTCTGTACAGACGAAGATCCACACCTTCCTGTTCAGCAAGCTGTTTTGCGGTTGCATCCGGACGGACATTAAAGCCGATAATGATCGCATTTGATGTAGCCGCAAGACTTACGTCAGACTCATTGATCGCACCAACACCGCCATGGATCACCTTTACAACCACTTCTTCGTTGGAAAGTTTGGTCAGACTCTGTTTTACAGCTTCCACAGATCCCTGTACATCTGCTTTGACAATGAGCGGAAGTTCCTTCAGATCGCTTGCCTGAATCTGATCAAAGAGATTATCCAGAGATAATTTGCCCTTAGTCTCCTCAAGAAGACGGTTCTTGTTCTCAGATACAAATGCACCTGCAAAGTTCTTGGCTTCCTTATCACTGTCAAATGCAAGAAGAATTTCACCTGCATTCGGCACATCACCAAGTCCCAGGATTTCTACAGGAGTAGAAGGACCTGCTTCTTTAATCCTGCGTCCCTTATCATCCATCATGGCACGAACCTTACCATTGCATGCTCCTGCTGCAATAAAGTCTCCCACATGAAGAGTACCTTTCTGGACAAGGATCGTGGCAACCGGACCTTTACCTTTATCAAGCTGAGCCTCGATTACAAGACCTCTTGCGGAACGGTTCGGGTTTGCCTTTAATTCACATACCTCGGCTGTAAGAAGGATCATCTCAAGAAGAGTATCGATTCCCTCTCCTGTATGTGCGGATACAGGAACAAAAATCGTACTTCCGCCCCAGTCTTCCGGAATCAGTTCATATTCAGAAAGTTCCTGTTTTACACGCTCAATATTAGCACTTGGCTTATCAATCTTGTTGATTGCAACTATGATCTCAACGCCTGCCGCCTTCGCATGGCTGATAGCCTCTACTGTCTGAGGCATCACACCATCATCAGCTGCTACAACCAGAACTGCAATATCTGTGGAGTTTGCACCACGCATACGCATAGCTGTGAAAGCTTCATGTCCAGGTGTATCCAGGAATGTGATCTTCTGTCCGCCAACCTCTACTACAGAAGCACCGATATGCTGTGTGATACCGCCGGCTTCTCCACGTGTTACATTTGTCTTACGGATTGCATCCAGAAGAGATGTTTTACCATGGTCAACGTGCCCCATAACACAGACTACAGGTGGTCTTGAAACCATATCTTTTTCGTCTTCTTCATCCTCTTTGAGGAGTTCTTCGATAACGTCTACCTTCTCTTCCGGTTCTGCGATGATATCATATTCCAGAGCAATCTCCTGAGCTTTCTCAAAATCGATCTCATGGTTTACGGTAACCATCATACCCTGCATAAAGAGCTTCTTCACAATTACTGACGGCTGCATTTTCATAGCTTCTGCCAGTTCGCGGATCGTCATCTTCTCCGGAAGTGTGATTTCCTTAACCTCAGGTTTCTTCTCTTCCTGTTTTGGCTGCGGAGCCGGTTTCTGCAGAGCTTTCGGGATTCTGGAATTCTTATTGAATCCACCCTGGTTTGGTCTGCGTCCGCCACTCTGTGTCTTATCAAAATCTTTTTTCTTGTTTTTGTTCTCTCTGTCTCTTTCTCTCTTGCTGTCTTTGGAAGTCTTTGTCAGTTCCGGTGCAAATGCCATATCGTCATTCTTTCTTGTATTCTGGCGCTGTCCCTGACGTCCCTGACTGCCGCCGAAGCGTCCGTCACGTCCTTCACTTCTGTTTCCGTCCGGACGACCCTGGCCATTGCCCTGCGGTCTTCCTCCCTGACGGTTTCCATCTCCCTGTGGTCTTCCCTGTCCGAAACGTCCTCCCTGACGATTTCCATCGCCCTGGAATCTTCCGCCCGGACGGCCCTGACCATCGCCCTGGGATCTTCCCTGTCCGAAACGTCCTCCCTGGCGGTTATCTCCCTGGGATCTTCCCTCGCCCTGAGGTCTTCCCTGACGGTTTCCTTCGCCCTGGTTTCTTCCCTGGCCAAAACGTCCTCCCTGGGATCTTCCTTCACCCTGAGGTCTTCCCTGACGGTTCTGTCCGTCCGGTCTTCTGTTGCCTGTACCTGGGCGGTCATTATTATTTCTTCTTGGTCTGTCACCGTCTGTTCTTGAACTGTCGGAATTTCTTCCTTCTGCATTTCTTGGTGAACCTGTTCTCTCGCCTTCAGCTTTCACAGGTTTCTTTCTTGTTTTTCCTCCGTCACTTGCATTCTGTGCATGAAAAACGCGGATAATATTTTTTTTCTTTTTAGGTGTTTCAGTTTTATCTCCTTCTGATTTTGCTGTTACAACCTTTTCTTCTGTCTTGGGAGTCTCCAATTTCGCAATATGCTCCTTTCCCCTGTTATTATTGTCTTTTCTGAATCTATTCTTTACTTCCGAAACCGCAGGCTCATCCACCATACTCATATGGCTTCTCACATCAACGCCTTTTGATTTCAGAAACTCGATCACTTCTCTGTTCTGTCGTCCAAGCTCTCTGGCCAGCTCATGTACTCTTAATTTTGACAATCGCTATACCTCCTTCATGATTGCTTTCGCAAAGTTCTCATCCTGGACAGCCAGACAGGCGCGGTACTCCTTTCCCATTGCTCTGCCTAAGCTCTCTTTATCTGAGAAGAAGAAAATCGGAACTTCATAAAAACTGCACATATTCCTGAATTTCTTCTTTGTATTCTCGGAGCATCCTCAGCAACGATCACAAGCAGTCCTTTTCCGGTCTTTACAGATTTCTCTGTGGAAAATTCTCCGCTTACGGTCTTGCCTGCTTTGGTAGCCAGCCCTATCAGCGACAGTACTCTGTTATTTTTCAATATCTTCCAGCTCCTTCTTAAGTCGTTCGTATACCTCATCCGGAACCGCAGTTTTCAGTGAACGCTCAAGTCCATGATTTTTAATCGCTTTATCCAGACATTCTCTGGAAAGACACAGATATGCGCCTCTGCCGTTTTTCTTACCAGTAGTATCAAGCACGATTTCATCTTCTGTAGTCTTAAGAACTCTGAGCATCTCTTTCTTGCTTTTCATTTCCCTGCAGCCGGTACACTGGCGCATGGGAATCTTATTCTTCGTCTTCATTCTCTCCTGCTTCCTGAGCCTGTGGCTCTTCTTCTACAGGAACTTCCTCTGAAACTTCTTCTGCTTCGGTTTCTTCTGTCAGGGAATCTTCTGCTGAAGTTTCCTCTGCTGATGCCTCAGCTGCATCTTCTGCAGTCTCGTCATCATCATAATCATAGAAATCTCCGGCTTCTTTTGCCTGAGTCTCACTCTTGATGTCAATCTTAAATCCTGTAAGTCTTGCAGCAAGACGTGCATTCTGACCTTCTTTACCGATTGCAAGGGACAGCTGATAATCAGGAACAACTACCAGAGCTGTCTTCTCATCAGGATCTGCCATAACTGCGATAACCTTTGCAGGGCTCAATGCATTCTCGATCAGGATTGCAGGATTCTCATCCCAGTTGATGATATCGATCTTCTCACCGCGAAGTTCCTCAACTACTGCATTGACACGTGCGCCGTTCATACCTACGCATGCACCAACTGCATCTACATCCGGATCGTTGCTCCATACAGCGATCTTTGTACGGGAACCGGCCTCACGTGCGATGCTCTTGATCTCAACAGTTCCGTCTTTTACTTCTGCAACTTCTGACTCAAAGAGACGTTTCACAAGTCCCGGATGAGTTCTGGATACCAGAATACGAGGTCCCTTCGGGGTATCCTTGACTTCAAGAATATACACCTTAATTCTCTCTGTCGGCTGGAAGGTTTCCCCTTTCACCTGTTCATTCTCACTTAATACTGCATCTGCCTTACCAAGATTGATGCTTACATTCTTGCCCATCACACGCTGTACAATACCGGTTACTACTTCTTTCTCTTTTCCATAATATTCATCATACAGCACTTTACGTTCTTCCTCGCGGATTTTCTGCAGGATAACGTTCTTTGCATTCTGTGTCGCAATACGTCCGAATTCCTTAGACTGGATCGGAACCTGTATCATGCCTCCGATCTCAGCTCTTGATGTGATCTTCAAAGCATCTGCCAGAGAAATCTCCATTGCAGGATCCTCTACGTATTCTACGATACTTCTGTCTGCATACACTGAAAAATCGCAGGTTTCCGGATCAATAGTTACATGTACATTGTCAGCTTTTCCAAAATGGTTTTTGCAGGCCTGGATCAGAGACTGCTCAATTGCCTCAAGCAGAGTATCTTTGCTGATACTCTTCTCCTTTTCAAGGATATCCAGTGCCTCCTTTAACTCTCTGCTCATTTTTTTCTTATCCTCCCGAATTAACTAAAACTCTATTGCGAGGCGTATCAGGGCTGTGTCTTTCTTATCAAAAACACGCTCGGTTCCATCCTCATCGATTGTCACACTGTTACTATCATATGCGGTCAAAATCCCGCAGAACTCTTTTTGCTTCTCGATTGGCCGGTAGGTACGGATTTCCACCAGTTTTCCCATGTTTCTCTCAAAGTCTTTGTCTTTCTTCAGCGGTCTGTCCAGTCCCGGCGAACTGATCTCCATGATATAACTGTCTTCGATAAATCATTCTCATCCAGTTTGTCACTGAATGCTCTGCTGACTGTCTCGCAGTCATTTACTGTAATTCCGCCTGGTTTGTCAATGTATCCTCTCAGATACCAGTTACCTGCTTCCTTCACATATTCTACATCAACCAGTTCAAAGCCGTTAAGTTCTACGATCGGTGCCAGAAGTTCCTCTGCGCGCTTTTCATACTCTTCCCGTCTGCTCATTTTCCCACCTGCCTTTCCATGCAACAAATAAGAGTGGCTCACGCCCACTCCTTTGTCAACAAGTTCTAATTTAGATGTATTGTAACACCAATTTCCGGCAATTGCAAGGCTTTTCCTGCAAAAACCTTGATTTTAGCGGATTTGTTGGTTTTATATACGTGGTTTTGTTCCTTTACTGTCCCGTTTGGACAGTTTTATCCTGTTGAGAACATAGGGTTTATCATGATAAGTAATGGTATATTCCTGGCGGCTTTCCAGAAGATATGCATGATCCAGCTTATCTCCTTCTGCCAGTTTCATTCCACGCACCCCGATAGATGTTTTCTTCATAGCAGAAATATCCTGTTTCTGAAATCTTAAGAAATATCCGCCTTCACTCTGGAATACCACCTGTTCCATTTCATCCGCAGAACCCACAAAAATCAGAGAATCCTCTTCAGCAAGTTTCGTAGACACGATCGTTCTCTTCGCCACATCAAACTCTGCACCACTCACCAGCTTGCACATGGATGCAGCAGTGACAAACAGAAGTGTATTTTCTTTTACAGATGCCAGTGGTGCTACATAGAGCATACGTTCCTGTGCACTGTCATAATTGCTCAGATTATCTGCCGGTGTCCCCTTATCCCTGAAACGAACCAGCGGAATATCTGCCACCTTGATACTGTGCATCTTTCCATTATCTGTAAAGATACAGATCTTATCTGTATTCATACAGTTAAACACATATTTGTTCTCTGCATTGGCAGCTTCTTTATTTCTCTCATATGCAGACTTATCAATGGTCCGCATATATCCGAAGCGGTCCATAAGGAATGTGACTTCCATTTCTTCCATCTTCTTTTCCTCATAGACAACTTCTTCTGCATTCTCGATCACTGTGCGGCGTTTCGTACCGTATTCTTTCTTAATCTGATCCAGTTCTTTCATGATCACTTCTGCCATGGAATCATAATTATTCAGGATATCTTCATAAATGGCAATGTTCTTCATTGTTTCTGCATAGTCTGCCTGAAGTGCCTCGATCTCCAGACCGATCAGTTTGTACAGACGCATATCCAAGATCGCAGCTGCCTGTTTTTCTGAGAAATGCAGCTTCTGCGCAGCTTTCTCGCTTGATTTGCTCTTGAACCTGATTCCTTCTGTCACACCGTCAACCAGGCATTTCTTTACCTGTTCTCTGTTCTTGCTTCCTCGCAGGATCTCGATGATCAGGTCGATCACATCACATGCCTTGATCAGACCTTCCTGGATTTCTTTCTTCTCCTGCTCTTTATTCAGAAGTGTGGTGTACTTTCTGGTCGTGACATCGAATACGAAATCTACGTGATGCTCGATCACCTGCTTCAGACTCAGAGTCTCCGGTCTGCCATCCGCAACTGCCAGCATATTCACGCCAAAAGTATCTTCCAGCTTTGTCTTCTTATAGAGCATATTTGTAAGATTCTCTACATCTGCGTCACGCTTCAGGTCAAGAACAATACGGATTCCCTCTTTGGAAGACTGGTTGGAAATATCCACGATATCTGTTGCCTTCTTGTTTTCCACAAGAGACGCAATATCATTCAGGAATTTTCCGATATTTGCACCGATCATTGTGTAAGGAATCTCCGTGATCACAAGCTGCTGTCTGCCGCCTTTGAGCTTCACTGTCTCCACCTTACCTCTGACACGGAGCTTCCCTGTTCCTGTCTCATAAATCCTGAGCAGGTCATCCTTATTTACTACCAGACCGCCTGTCGGAAAGTCCGGTCCCTTGAGATAGCGCATCAGCCCTTTGACGCTGATGTCGTTATTCTTCATATATGCTTTTACAGCATCTACCACTTCACCCAGATTGTGAGGTGGAATACTGGTTGCCATACCGACTGCAATACCGTCTGCTCCGTTTACCAGCAGATTCGGGATTCTGACAGGAAGTACCACCGGTTCCTTCTCTGTCTCATCAAAGTTCGGCATAAAATCTACCACATTCTTATCCAGATCTTCGAGGAAAACATCCTGTGTCAGTTTCTCCAGTCTGGCTTCTGTATATCGCATGGCAGCTGCACCGTCGCCCTCGATGGAACCGAAGTTTCCATGTCCGTCGACCAATGTTTTGCCTTTCTTAAAATCCTGAGCCATTACCACAAGCGCTTCGTAGATAGAACTGTCACCGTGGGGGTGATATTTACCCATGGTATCCCCTACGATACGGGCACATTTTCTGTATGGCCTGTCATAACGGATGCCCAGTTCATACATATCATACAGGGTTCTTCTCTGTACAGGCTTCAATCCGTCACGCACATCCGGCAGGCTCTGGAGATAATAACACTCATGGCATAATCTATATAGGATTTCTGCATGACCTCCGCATAGTCGGTGGGAATCACATTCTCCTGTTTTGTTTCCATTTAATTTCTTTCCTCCATCTCAGACACATATCCATGTATCTGTCTTAATTTCCACATAACACTCCGGCGAAATCAGATATCCAGCTCTGCATCCTGTGCATGCTCATAGATAAATTTCTTTCTCGGCGGGACATCGCTTCCCATCAGAATCTCTGTCACACTTGATGCAAGTCTCGCATCCTCAATCTCCACCCGCTTCATCATTCTAGTTTCCGGATTCAGAGTAGTCTCCCAGAGCTGCTCCGCATCCATCTCGCCCAGACCTTTATATCTCTGAAGAGTAAAGCTTCCCGGCTTATGGGCACGTCTGTATCTCTCCAGTGCCTTATCATCGTACAGGTATTCCTCCTGCCCCTTCTTAGGCATGACTTTATATAATGGCGGCATGGCAATATACACATGTCCCTCAGTGATCAGATCCGGCATGAAACGATAGAATAAAGTCAGGAGCAGTGTGGAAATATGCGCCCCATCCACATCGGCATCAGCATGATCACAATCTTGTCGTAACGAAGCTTCGTAATATCAAAGTCATTTCCGTATCCTTCGGAGAATCCACATCCGAATGCATTGATCATGGTCTTGATTTCCGCATTGGCAAGCACCTTGTCAATAGTAGCCTTCTCCACATTCAGGATCTTACCTCTGATAGGAAGGATTGCCTGGTAATTACGGTTGCGGGCAGTCTTTGCAGAACCTCCCGCAGAATCTCCCTCTACGATAAAGATCTCACACTGGGACGGATCCTTTTTCTCACAGTTTGCCAGTTTTCCGTTAGAGTCAAAGGAATATTTCTGCTTTGTCAGAAGATTGGTCTTGGCTCTCTCCTCTGTCTTGCGGATTTTGGCAGCTTTCTCCGCGCAGGAAAGGATTGTCTTAAGAGTCTCCAGATTTCTGTCAAAATAGAGTACCATCTGCTCTCCTACAACCTTTCCGGTTGCGCGTGATGCATCCTGATTATCCAGCTTTGTCTTGGTCTGTCCCTCGAAACGCGGTTCCGGATGCTTGATGGAAACAACTGCTGTCATTCCGTTACGGATATCTGCACCTGTGAAGTTCGGATCCTTGTCTTTAAGAACGCCAATCTCTCTCGCATAAGTATTCATGACTGTGGTAAATGTAGTCTTAAATCCAGTCAGATGAGTACCGCCCTCTGCATTGTAAATGTTATTACAGAAGCCCAGTACATTCTCACGAAATTCATTGGTAAACTGAAATGCCACCTCTACCTGAATGCCGTCTGCTTCCCCTTTCAGGTAAACCGGATCATGCAGGACTTCCGCGCTGTGGTTCAGATCTTTGATAAATCCAATGATACCATCCGGCTCATGATAGGTAATATCCTCGACCTCTGCACCTCTTTTATCCTCAAAGCGAATAGTCAGTTCCGGATTCAGATATGCAGTCTCATGAAGTCTGCTCTTTACTTCTGTTGCAGAAAATCTTGTCTTTTCAAAAATCTCCGGGTCAGGGAGGAAATTGATACTTGTTCCGGTCTGTCTGGTCTTACCCAGCTTCGGCAGCAGCCCTTCCTCAAGTTCAATGGTCGGAATTCCCCGTTCATAGTGATCATGATGCACATATCCGTCACGACTGATCTTAATGTCCAGATATGTAGACAGGGCATTCACAACCGAAGAACCTACTCCATGAAGTCCTCCGCTGGTCTTATAGGCAGAATTATCAAATTTACCGCCTGCATGAAGAGTTGTAAATACCAGTCTCTCTGCCGACACTCCTTTCTCATGCATATCTACCGGAATCCCTCTTCCATTATCCGTAACCGTACAGGAACCATCCTTCTCCAGAATCACATGGATCAGACTGCAGTATCCTGCCAGATGTTCATCTACTGCGTTATCTACGATCTCATAAATGAGATGATTTAATCCTTTTCGTGAAACACTTCCGATGTACATTCCCGGACGCTTACGAACCGCCTCCAGACCTTCCAGGACAGAGATGCTCCCTGCATCATAGGTGTTTTTCTTTGCCATGTCTGTTACATTTCCTTTCTTTCTATCAACGGATTGCTTACTGTAAATCCGGGAATGATTTTTGCATTGCAAACATTTGTTCGTATTATAACCCAGTTTTATTCTTTTTCAAGTGCGAACTTTCCCTTGTCAACGGAATAAAACACAAAAAATAATCAGAACCGAAATTCTGATCCTTTTCTGACTGTAAGCCTGTTCTGTTATAATTTGAGTGCATTTATCTTATCATTGGTTTTTCAGCTGTCAACTGTTTCATTTGCCTACAAGGCTGTTTGGCATTATCTTTACAGTAGAAATATCTGTAAGAAACAGAAGCTATTTCTTTGTCTTAAATTTCTTCATTGTGGAGTATGGACTGTAAACTCTGGATTTGTCTTTGGATGTTTGGTTCCATGCCCGTATGGTCACATACCAGGTACCCTTCTTTACGTTTGTAAAGGTTACAGTTACGGTATTTTTGCCTTCTGTACGTTTCAGATATTTCTTAACCGGATATTTTTCACCTGCGGAGGTTTTGTATTTGTTTCCCAGCAGGATTTCATAACCTGTGGCATTTTTGCATTTTGTGTAAGTAACAGTCACAGTGTTTCCTTTTACAGTGATATTCCTGATCTTTGGCTGCTGCGGTGTGACAACAGTGATCTTGATCTTCTTAACCTTTGTCCAGGAACCATAGACCTTATTGCCCTGTGCATCCAGAACCCAGCTTCGGGCTGCCACATACCAGGTACCTTTTGCCAGATATCTGAAAGATGCCTGTGGCTTGCCGGTTGAGGAAACGGTCTGGCTGAATTTCCCGGTCTGGAGCATATTTGATTTCTTACTGATCACGAAGTCATAACCCTGAGCACCTGCACATCCTTTGGAAAGTTTGACAGTAAGCTTGTTTCTGTCAATGGAATGGCTGGAAATCTTTGTGTTGGCAGGTCGCAGGTATGCGCCGTTTTCATCTGTGATACTTCCGTCTGTGTGAATAACTCTTCCATTGAGAGATTCTGTACCAAATGCTATGAAATAATCCTGTCCTTTGGAAAGGGCAAAGTCAGCATATGGAATACTGCGCTCAAATGCACCGCCTACAGTTACAGTCTGGATGCACTGCAGAACCCCATTCTCAGCATCATACCAGAACAGATTTGCCATAAGTCCTGCACAGGAAGCATCTGCCTTTACAGAAAGCACAGCCGGGAAATCGAAAGCTCCGTTTCTTCCGAGATGGAAACCGAAATCATTCTGATTTGTGGATATCAGGCTGTATAATGCTGCCGGAATATATTCTTCTGTATTTGTAACAGAAAGATCTATATCCGCAGGTGTTTCTGCTGTAATGGAAGTACCGTTGATCTTCCAGATGAAACCATTCTCCATATCGAGATTCAGGGAAATATCTTTGCCTTTTATTTCGGATAAAACAGTGGCAGGAAGTACCTTGGCACCATTCAGGGTAATGGAAATGGTATCTTTTTCTTTGGAAGTCTTGATCAGACCGTTGACAGCATCCCAGCCTTTCTTCTGGAAACTTCCCTCAATATAAGGTTCCCCGTCACCAAGTTTTCCGAGGTTTTTTGTATCCTGATGTTTGCATCGTTTACAGGTGTAAGTTATGATTCCGTCGGTTTCGGCAGTTGGTTCTGTAGTGATAACACCGTTATCATAGTCATGGCCGTATGCGGAAATCGTGGAGCCGTAATAGATGGTTCTCTCGCAGTCGTTACAATAGGTATCTCCGCTGTAACCGTTGGAAGTACAGGATGGAGAGGAGTAGTAGCATCCCACGGTATTTTTGTGTTCACATTCCTTTCTGATGATTGTGTAAGTGAAAGTTTCTTTTTCGTAATTTCCCTTATCACTGCCATTGTAAATTGCGGTAGCAGAATTATTTCCAACCTGTAAATCATTATTTGCATCGTTTGCCTGCCAATTCCAGTTTTGAGGAAGAGAATTAGGATCAATATCTTTTACTTTCTTACAGGACCATGGAACGGAGATTGTGTCTATTGATGGAAAATTTGGTGTTGAGGTTGCTCGCTTGATGATTGCTTGATATTCTTGTGAAGTCCAGGTATCATCATTGGAATTGGAATTGAAATTGGATATCCGTATAAAAATTTTAGTATTTTCTGCTTCCCTTACCGTACTTACAGTAGGAATATTATCGTTAGAATTCAAAATATACCATGTTTGTCCATTATCAACACTGTATTCAATAATACTATTTGGTGGAATTGTACTTTCTTCAATACTGATAACTGGATGAGGATTTCCATCATACTCATCTTTATATGTAGTAATTGTAGGGGTAAGATTAATAGCAAATTTCCAATTGTCGTTTGTTAAATAACCAGAATATGCATTGTAAAAATCGCCCTCTTCTACAGCAGTAATCTTTACAATATAAGTACCAACATCTTTAGGCTCGTTTATCTCGGCTTGCAAATTATCTTCCTTGAAATATTTTACAGTGAAGTTTCCTACACCTTTAATGTTGTTCTTCGTAGTGATGTTAGGAGAGTGTGTGTTTCCATCATAAGTAAACTCAGAACCGTTAAATTCAAAAATATCACTGGTAACATCACGTTTACCTTCACTAAATGTCCCTGAATTTGAATTAAAGATATAACTTTTAGTCTCTTTTTCAACAGTTATAAGATGATCTTCTCCGGTTAGCCATGCATATAGATTTGTATTCGTAGATTCAACCGCTTTATGATTAGATGGTTCCCAGACTTTATTATCTATAGCTACTGATTTAGTTTTTGTATTAGGAATAACGCAGAGATACACTTCAGGGCTTTTAGGGTCGTAGCTACCAGAGCTATCCAAATTCTGGTGAGGAGTGCAACCAACTTGTGCATTTACAGAACCGCCACTAATGGTAATATTATTGCAAGATCCGTAAAGGCCGCCACCAATTCCGGCACCACATCGTGGAACTAGCAGTTACAGAACCACTTTTAATAGTAATATTATTGCAAGATCCGTAATTGCCGCTACCAATTCCGGCACCATACCCACTCCCATCACTACTAGCTTTTAAGATTCCTGTAGTAGTGTCTGAAGCATTGGTTATTATAAGCTGAGCTTCGTTATCTTTCTGTAAACCAGCAGAGCTTTGATTAGTTGTTGTAAGGTTATTTATGCCTGTTAAATAGATAGTAACTGTAGCTTTAACATTATTATTTATTTGCAGTGCCGAACCAGCAGATGTTTTGATATTTACGTTATCAAGATAAATGTTGATGTTGTCTTGCTCTGAAGTATTCGTTCCATCAACCACAATTCTATTTGACGTTTCCGGACTTTTCTTGCATGTGAATTTGTAATCTTCTGCTATATTTATGGTATAAACTCCGTCCGTAACATTAGCATCCTCAGTTAAATCAATTACTCCATTTTGTGCATTTTCCGTAGCAGCCATTGCCTCATCGGGGGTATCGTTAAATTCAGGAGCCTCCTCCGAACTGAATACAAACAAGTCCTCATTTGTCTCTCCTGCTGCTTCCTGCTCCTCATTGGTAAAAATCTCTGGAGTATCTTCCTCAGACACTACATCCGGATTTCCTGAAGTAAATTCCCCCGCAAATATGGTCTGGGGGGGCATATTGGTGGAACACAGTGCAAGCGCCAGAATCCCGGCTAATAACTTTTTCTTCATACGTTCACCTCTCCTTTCTTTATACATGATCTTCTGCGTCTTGACTCTTTTGTTCTCTTTTTCTGAATTTGATACATAATGCGGTAATCACAACTGCCACAGTAAAGGAAATGACAGCCACCAACACATAGCCGCCTGCGCCCTCATGCAGCAGAATTGTGCCGTACATTCCCGTGGCGTTTATTGGCCGGCTTTGCATGATCCCCATTGCCCCCACAAGGGACAGGAACAGCACAGGGCACACAGAACGGACAGACGGCAGACTGTGCGCCGCTCCTGGCGGCAGTGGTATTCATGCATTCGCTTTTTTACCAATTCGATACTCTTTTCTGTATCGTACATGCCTCCAACCTCCTTCCCCAAAAACAGTGTTAAAAGTCTTTCACTTATATAGGTACAAAAAAAGCGAAAAACTCTCACCCGAAAATCAAATTTTTCAAAAAAAATTTGAGAGCTGCCGAAACAGCTCCCAAAAGAGAAAAAAACAGGTTATATTATTGTATCGAACTGCGGAAGATCAAACCAGCAATAGGGAGCGGAAATGGAATAGCCTACCACTGCTTGTTGCTTTTTGCAATTGAAGCAGGGGACTTACTTGATTCGGTTAAATATCGAAAAATGCTACCATATAGAGAGGTAATGTAATGATACCCTCTTAAAATTCGGTTTGTTTCCAATCATAAAAATGGCGAAGTGCTTATCGTAACACTCCGCCGAAGGCCTAACCGGTTTGAGCAAAAAGCTTGGGTAGGTCTGCTTTACTATTTTATGCCTTCCTGCTGCATTTATACACTTAAGTGTGCCTTCCAATCCGCCGGAAGATTCATTGCTGTAAGACTGACTACATCAATATTATTTTGAATCAGCTTATCGAAAGCAGCTACAAATGTCACCCACTCCTCATCGGATGAGCGCAGATACTTCATCGCCAGTAAGATTGATACAAACCATTATGTGCTGGCGATGGCACAACCTTATCTACATCCAGAATTTCCGGTGTCGTATGTATTGTGCGATTATAAATTCTGGAATTATGAGCACACATATTGCGCAATACTGAAACGCTCTGTATCCATGAAGCAAGCATTTTCTGTGATGGTTTTACCAAATTTCCTTTTTTTGATTTATACTGGTTAGTTTAACGCCAAGATAGAATATGAACTTCCAGTGCCTGTTTTCAAA
>ENA-OQIC01000138-OQIC01000138.1-human-gut-metagenome-genome-assembly--contig:-NODE-138-length-32113-cov-2.244201_pt1 | contig 32113 bp, 38 predicted proteins | sample MGYA00242572_ERZ504736 | MGnify/ENA primary metagenome ERZ504736 (study PRJEB26092, sample SAMD00036201) | human gut metagenome | host: Homo sapiens | study: EMG produced TPA metagenomics assembly of...
CTTGCACGGCTACACGCCGGCAGCGGGCGATCCCGCGCGTGCGCCAGGCCGTGGCCGACCATATTCGCCGTCGCTACGACGTGCCCGCCCAGCCCGAGCAGGTGTACCTCACGGCAGGTGCCGCCGCAGGCTTGGCCATCTCCATCTCGGCCGTCACCGAGCCTGGCGACGAGGTCATCATCATCGCCCCGTTCTTTCCCGAGTACAAGGTGTGGATCGGCACGGCGGGATGCACGTGCGTGGAGGTGCCGGCACATGTGCCCGACTTCCAGCTGGATATCGACGCGCTTGCGCAGGCTATCGGGCCGAAGACGGCCGCTATCATCCTCAACTCGCCGAACAACCCGGTGGGCGCCGTGTACTCGCGCGAGAACCTGGAGGCGTTCGCCGCGCTGCTTGCCCGCAAGGAAGAAGAGCTCGGCCGCAAGCTGTACGTTATCAGCGACGAGCCGTACCGCGAGATCGTGTTCGACGGCGGCGAGCAGCCGTATCCGAGCAAGTTCTACGACAACACGCTCTCGTGCTACTCGTACTCCAAGTCGCTGTCGCTGCCGGGCGAGCGCATCGGCTACGTGGCGGTGAACCCGCGCGCTACCGATGCCGAACTGATCGTGCCGATGTGCGGGCAGATCAGCCGCGGAACCGGCCACAACTGCCCAGGATCCAGCGTGCAGCTGGCCGTGGCCAAGGTGGTGGACGAAACCAGCGATCTTTCCGTGTACGAGAAGAACATGAACCTCTTGTATGACGCGCTGGTGCGCCTCGGATTCGACGTGGTGCGCCCGGGAGGCACGTTCTACATCTTCCCGAAGGCGCTTGAGGATGATGCGAATGCGTTCTGCATGAAGGCCAAGGATTACGACCTGATTCTCGTGCCATCCGACAGTTTCGGCGTGCCCGGCTACTTCCGTATGGCGTACTGCATCGATACGGAAAAGGTGGAGCGTTCCATCGCCGCATTCGAAAAGTCGTGCACGAAGTCTACGGCCGCTGAGCCTGTGTGCGCTCGCTGGAGGAATTCGGACGCAAATAAGCCAAAGGGGTGTGTTTCTGCCTTATATATGGCAGAAACACACCCCTGTCCGGAGCTATCTCGCTTATATATGGCAGGTCGGTTGGCTAAAACAGCCAAAAACGTACCCCCGAAGTGCTGTTTTGCTGAGGACGTCTGCCATATATAAGCGAGATAGGCGTTCTTAAGCTGTGTGGAGTGTCCGTTTCTGCAGAATCGGACGTTCATAGGCTGGTTTTTGGTGTTTGGATGTCCGTTTCCGGTGAATCGGACAGTTGGGCTGATGTTTTTGGGTCCTGTTTGTCCGTTTCTGCAGAATCGGACATTCAAGCACTCTCAGTGGGTGGCGATTTCGTCGATCTTGGTGACGTGGCCGCCGAACTGGGCGCGCATGGTGGAGACGACGCGCAGAATGTCGTCCGCGCCGCCGCGGGAAGTCTGGCGGGCATACAGCGCGGCCGCGGTGGAGGGTGTCGGCACGCCCAGTTCGAGCGCAGCTCGATCATCCACTTCGCCTCGCCGGATTCGTTGGCCACCGGCGGCATGGATTCCAGCGTCGGATCGGACTTGAACGCGATCGCCAGCAAATCCAACAGCCAGGACTGTACCACGGAACCGTCTCGCCATGAAGTCATCACGGCCGCCGGATCCTTGATGAGATCGGACTTCACCATAGTGGCGAAACCTTCGCCGAACGCCTGCATCATGCCGTATTCGATGCCGTTGTGCACCATCTTGGCGAAGTGGCCGCCGCCCACCGGGCCGGCCAGCACCAGTCCGGAATCGCCTTCCGGCTTGAGCGCTTCGAAAATCGGGCGAGCGCGTTCGAAATCCTCTTCGCTGCCGCCCACCATAAGCGCGTATCCGCGGTCAATGCCCCATACGCCGCCGGAAACACCGCAATCCATGAAATGGATGCCCCTCGGCTCAAGTTCGGCCGCGTGGCGCGCGTCATCGGTGTAACGGGAATTGCCGCCATCGATGATCATGTCGCCGGGTTCCAGCAGCTCCGCCAATTCGTTGATGGTGCTGTCGGTCGCCTCGCCTGCGGGCACCATCACCCACACGATGCGCGGCGCGGTGAGCGCTGCCACCATCTCTTCGAGGCTTGCCACGGTGCGATCCGATTCGGGGGAGCGGTCATATCCGACCACCTCGTGCCCGGCCGCCGCGATGCGCTTCGCCATATTGCCACCCATTCGGCCCAGACCGATCATTGCCAGCTGCATGATGTTCTTCTTTCTACGGTTTTGTTTGATATGGAATTTGATTGGGATTGGTGCCATCCACCCGCTTTCAGCATCTTCCGCAACGCAGAAAAGAAGATGCGGAAAACGAATGGACGGCAAGTTTTTTGTATTTCAGATATGTTTTTTCAGATATGATTGCGCGCGAATCGCAATCGCAATTCGTGTGCGAAGTGTTGCGTCAAAGCACCAGCGAAAGCAGCATGACGCAACCCAAGCCGGTGACCGACAGAATCGTTTCCATCAGCGACCAGGTCTTCAATGTCTGACCGACGGTCATACCGAAGTATTCCTTGACCAGCCAGAATCCTGCATCATTCAGGTGCGAGAAGAATACGGAACCTGCGCCGATGGCGAGCACCAGCATCGCCAGATGCGTCGGGCTCATGCCGGTGGCGAGCGGCACCATAATGCCGGATGCGGTGACGGTGGCGACGGTTGCGGAGCCGGTTGCCAGGCGGATGAGCACGGCGACCAGCCAGCCTGCGATCAGCGGATTCATGGCGGATTCGGTGATCGAATTGGCGATCACGTCGCCAATGCCGGAATCGACAAGCGTCTGCTTGAAACCACCGCCGGCGGCGACGATCAGAATAATGCCGGCGACGGAGCTGAACGACTGCCCGACCATGCCATTGACCGCGTCGCGAGTGAACTTCTGCATGTAGCCGAGCACAACCATCGCGAAAATCGTGGTGATGAGCAGAGCCACCAGCGGAGTGCCGATGAAGGCGAGCGCGCTCCCCACACGGTTTCGCTCTGGCCGGTCAGATCCACGATGGAAGATGCGAGCATAAGCACGACCGGCAGCAGGATGACGGCGATTGCGGAAGTGAAAGACGGGCGGTTTTCCGCGGATTTCGGGGCTTCTGCCTCAGCAGTGTTTTCTGGGGCCGCGATCGGCACCCACTTGGCGGCGAGCTTGCCGAACAGCGGGCCGGAGATGATCACGGTCGGAATGGCGACGATCAGCCGAGCGCCAGGGTGATGCCAAGGTTTGCGTTCAGTGCGCCGATGGCGGTCAGCGGGCCGGGGTGCGGCGGCACGAATGCGTGCAGGGTGGACAGGCCTGCGAGGGCTGGAATGCCCAGCAGTACGACCGGAGCTTTGGCGCGGCGGGCGGCGAAGAGCACCACCGGAATGAGAATGACCACGCCGACTTCGAAGAACATCGGAATGCCGACGATGAACGCGATCAGTGCCATGGCCCACGGCAGACGCTGCAACGGCGTCTTGGACATGATGGTGTCGACGATGGTGTCGGCGCCGCCCGACTTGAACAGGATCGTGCCGATGATCGAGCCGAATGCGATAAGCAGGCCGACGTTGGCGATGGTGGAACCGACGCCGGACGTGAAACTGTCGAATGCCTTGTCGTATTCCACGCCCGCGCACACGGCCATCGCGAATGAGCCGGCAAGCAGGGAAAGGAACGGATGCACTTTGCATACCGCGATAAGGAGAACGATGATGGCGATGCCGATGATCGCCGCAGCAATAAGGTTCATGAATCCTCCTCGATTCATGGGGTTGGCTTGCTAGATTTGTCCGATTCTGGAGATTCGGACATATGGAAGCCCATTTTGGTGCGTACATGTCCGTTTCTGGTGAATCGGACAGTTGGGCTGCTGTTTTTGGGTCCTGTTTGTCCGTTTCTGTGGAATCGGACAAACATGCACCGGTTTTGGGTTTTGTCTGTCCGTTTCTGCCGAATCGGACACATGTGGACTGGGGGATGGTGGGTTAGGCGGCCTGGGTTGCGGTTTGGGCGGCTACCGTCGCGGCTACGGTTGTCGCATAGGCGTTCAGCGCTTCGATGGCACGGTCGACCATTTCGTCGACGCTGCCTTCGATGGAGATTTCCACGCCGTTCTCTTCGGAGGCAAGCGGCTCAAGAATGGCGAACTGGCTTGGCAGTAGCGCGGGCGGCATGAAATGGCCCTTGCGTTCGCTGAGCCTCTGCTGAATGAGCTCGTGGCTGCCGTTGAGGTGAATGAAGAATGTGGGCACGTTTTTGGCGAGCACCTCGCGATAGCTGCGCTTCAACGCGGAGCTGGACACCACGGTGTTTTCGCCGAGCGCCTCGCGTGCCACCATCCAGGAGTTGATGACGTTCAGCCATGGCCAGCGGTCCTCATCGGTGAGTGGAATGCCGGCTGACATTTTGTCGATATTCGCCTGCGGGTGGAAGTCGTCGCCTTCCGCGTATACGTATCCGAGTCGTTCATGGATGGCTTCTGCGACGGTGGATTTGCCACATCCTGCAACGCCCATCACCACTACGTGAATGCTCATGTTGCTCTCCTTGCTATTGATGATCCTGTGCCGCTTCGCACCAGGAATGAGACTACTATAAACCGTAAAAGTAGTATCAGTCAAATAAAAAGTACTACGAATTGGAAAAATCGTGTGACTTGCTATGCTGGAGATAGTGCAAAATGGCGGTAAATCACGCAATCGCAGATACGCAATCATCTGCGATTGGTGATTGCCGTGCGTGTCGCAGAATACGTGAAACATACCGTGAAACAAAGCAGGCATGTTGTGAAGTGGGCAAGGGAGGAGCGATCGATGGCTGAAGGCACGGTAATCGCAGAAAATACCGTCGGTGAGCTGTTGCAGGATTCGGTGAGTCGAACGCTCGCCATCGAAATGCTCGACGGCGTGTGGAAGGCTGGCGAAAGCTTACGTTGGAAGCCTTGCAAAGTCGTTTCGGCATTTCCAGAACCGTGGCGCGAGAAGTCGCGAAAACACTGGAATCCATGAATGCGGTACTCGTCAAACGTCGCATCGGACTTGTTGCACGTCCATTCGGCGAATGCAGGCGCTCAACCATCAGGTGATCGAATGGCGTCTCCACTCCACGCAACGCGAACGGCAGCTGTCATCCCTCACTGAGCTGCGACTGGCCGTCGAACCGGCTGCGGCCGCCTCCGCCGCGCGGCTCGCTCCCATCGACGTCAAGGCGAAATTCCCTGTGTACGCGGCGCGAATGCGGCAAATCGCCGAAGCCAACGAAGAGGGCGAAGCGGGGCTCGCGCAATTCCATGATCTTGACGTGGAATTCCATACGCTGATTCTGCATGAAAGCGGCAATGAGCTGTTCGCCGCGCTTTCCGACACCATCGCCACCGTGCTGCGCGGGCGTGTGGAACTCGGCAAATACCCGATGAAGCCGAAGTCCGACGCACTTGACGCGCATGATGCCGTAGCCGACGCGATCGCCAAGGGGGAGCCTGAACGTGCGCGCAGCGCCATGCTCGACATCGTCGACGAAGTGGCACGTGCCCTCAATTTCTTCTGATTTTCGCGCCAAACTTGCTTTCTTCAGTGAAAAATCGCAATTGCGATTACTATGCGGCCGACTCTTGCCATGCGCGACTTTTCAGACGTAAGGCGACATCGGAAATACGGCATGAAGCAGCTCTGCCAACGTTTCTTTCGGTGAATATGAAGATGCCGGGGAATACCCCCGGCGGCTTGGAGCCTTCCTTGTTGCCAAGAGAAAGCTTCACTATTGCAGCAAAATTCGCATGCAGAATCAATCAGTCTTGGTGATTGGATTTGCATGCGCAGTTGCAAGCAAGTGTTACTTTACGCTACTTGCGGGTGGGGTCTTTTTGCAGGAGAAGGAAGATGAGGGCGACGATCAGCAGGATTGCGATCGAAAGCACGCCCACCGAAGCGTTGCCGGTCAGCGACGTGGTGGTCGCAACGAGGAAGGTGCCGATAATCGAAGCGGTCTTGCCGAAAATATCATAGAAACCGTAATATTCGTTGGCACGATTCTTTGGAATGATCTTGCCGTAATACGAGCGCGACAACGCCTGGATACCGCCTTGGAACAGGCCTACGAGAATCGCAAGAATCCAGAATTCCGTTGCGGAACGCAAGAAGAACGCGGCGAACAGCACAATGCAGATATAGGCGACCACAGCCGTGGTGATCATGGTTTTCGCGCCGAAACGACCGGCAAGCTTGCCATAAGCGATCGCGCTCGGGAATGCCACGAACTGCGTGACCAGCAGCGCCATTACCAGATGCGTGGAGTCGATGCCCAGCTGCGTGCCGTATGAGGTGCTCATGGAAATCACCGTGTTCACCGCGTCTATATAGAAGAAGAACGCAATCATGAACATCCACAGCGGCTTGTTCTTGCGGATTGCACGAAAAGTGGAGCCGAGCTCTGCGAATGTGCCGCGGATGGCCTCACCGGTCTGACCCGCGGTAGCGCGGTAGTGCACCTGCTTATAGCTGGTGAGCAGCGGAATGGTGAACGCCACCCACCACAATGCGGTGATTACGAACGAAGCGCGCGTGCATGCCACCGTGGACCATCCAAGCAACGACGGACCGCCGAAAATCAGCGCGATACAGGCGATAAACGGAATCGTGGAGCCAATATAGCCCCATGCGAAACCATGCGAGGACACGCGGTCCATACGTTCATTCGACGTGATATCGACCAGCATGGAATCGTAGAACGTGAGCGAACCGTTCAGGCCGACCGTGGCGAGAATGCACACCACCAAGAAAACGAGCCAGCTGAGCGGCAACGCCATCGCACAGCAGGCGACCACGCCCGTCAGGAAGAATCCGGTAAAGAACTTCACCTTCATGCCCTGCACGTCGGCCATGGATCCAACACAGGCATCATCACCGCGATGATCAGCGACGCGATGGTCTGCGCGTACCCCCATGTCGACACGATATTCGATTGGCCGGCGGACTGCAGCAGCGAGTTTGCGTAGATTGGCACGACTGCGGTCGACAGCATCACGAATGCGGAATTGCCGACATCGTAGACGATCCACTTCTTTTCGCGGGTGGTAAGTTTTGCGTTGGGGTCCGGCATATGCTCTGGGGCAGTCTCTGTGGCCATGTCGGACGTAGGTGCGGATGCGGGCGCTGTTGCGCGTTCGGACATGATTGTTGACTCTTTCGAATAAACCGTCAATTCACTATTGTATATATTACAGTTCATCTTAAGCGGCTGTAAGGGGAGCGCTCTGCCGTTACGCATGAACATTGCATGAACATTGCGACTGATGTGTGATCGACATAAAAAATCTGAAATATCGAAATGCTGCAAATAATACTGGGAATACTGAAATGACGGAGATGAACATGTGCAGATTGTAGATTGCACCATCTGTATGTTGATGTCGTATGTTGATGTCGTGAAAAACGTTCGCAGAACGGTATATTGGAACGTGTCAAAATACTGGGAAAACACGAACTAAGTTTGCTGTGTGTGACTGCCGACGCGCTGTTGCGTCGGCATATTTCTGCGAAGAGTCGAGGAGTCTGTATGAGTGGGGAAGTTCCGGACATGCTTGGTGCGAACGCTGAAATATTGCGCTCGATATTGAGCCAGCCATTGCCTGACACGCTTGACATGATCATCTGGCGTGGCATCACGAACTCCGCGCAAGCGTCGCCATTCGAACGATTCGCGGCACGACTTTTGGTGGAAGCCGGTGCTGCGGGCATCCGAGACATTGCTGCCGAAAACGATTTTGATGTGATCCGACTGAGCACGACGAAACGATTCTGGCTGCGCTGCAACGGCAACGATCTTTCCAATGAACAATTCAATGTTGTGCAGGCGGTCGAATCGGCGCTTAACCGCATCGACTATGCCGACGACGAAGCGCGCAGGGCGGTGCACGGAGGTATGCCGGAAGCGTGCATCGACGAAAACTTCTATATTGCGAAATCGCAACAGTATCTGCGAAACGTGTCGGGTGCGATCGTGGCAATCGACGGTCTGCAGGAAGGTGAAAACAACTTCCGTAGAATGAGGGGTACGGAAGGGGCGCGCGGCGGAAATTGGGATATCAGCACCAGATTCGCCAATGTTTGCGAAAATCTCGAATTGCCTTTCCGCTTGCATTACCGATTTGACGTCGATGCGTCCAGCGGCGTGATGGTAGTGCGTTTCAGCATACCGAACACGGCGATCATGCCGGTTGCGTCGCAATATCGCGACGGATTCGCCTCCGCGTATGCCGTGCGATTGGCGGGCATGCTTGCGTGGGCGGCGTTCTCGTCAAGCGTACGACTGACGCAAGTCGATCTGACCGGTTGCGTGGGGGATGCTGACGGCATTCCCGTGATTTCCATGGGATTCGATCGCGTGCCATTCATGATGGGTGCGCTGCCTGCCATGAAAAACGGACAATGCGACGTGGTTCCGTTGGATGTCGATCCGCTGGCGCTGCTCAATTTGCTGCGCCCGGTGCGTTATGTGGGTTTCTTTGATGGGAACCGTGCCCTGACGCCAATCACACCGCTGGCAACGCCAGCCGTATTCTTGGAGAAACGTGTTTCCGAATGGCAGGATCAACGTGCGCTGCCTGAAGGATTGCGGGGATTCCTACGTGCCGACCGTGCCTGCGAACTTGACGTGATGCATGACGAATCGCCGGTTTCCACCGATGATGTGAACGCGATTATGGAAGAAAACGAAGGATCCCCCATGGTTGCCGAACTCCAATTGGAAGCCGCGTTGGCGCAACTTGGCGAAAGCGGTGAAGCAGGTGGGGTGTGCGAAGCGGGCGGAACTGATGAGACAGGCGTAGCGAAAATTGGCGAAAATGGCGAAATTCCGCTCTACTGCAGCCGTCCAGGCGTGCGACTCATCATCTCCCTGCTAGACGGCGACGAACACACGCGCTACTGGAAACTGCCGGATGCTGTAGTCGACGTACACCAGAATCTTGGGGAACTCGCCAAAAACAATGGCGACTATGAGCGCGCGGAACGTGAGCTGCGCGCCTGCATCAAACTTGCCCCAACCAGCGTACGTTTCTACGAGGAACTATCGCAGGTATACGCAAGAACCGACGAATACGGCAAAGCGGCCGACGTGCTCATCGGCGCGTTGAAAATCGCAGTGCTGCCTATCGATTGCGAAGTACTCTACTATCGACTTGGCTACGCATTGTGGCAGTTGGGACGTCTGCCGGAAGCGCTCGCCTGCTATGCGATGATGGTCAACGGCGGCACGCCATTCCGTACGGCCGCGCGCGATGAGGCCGAAGAAGTGAGTAGGCAGATGGGATTGCCTTCGCCGGATATGAAATATGGGGATGCGTGCGATGCGCTGCGATCCGGCGGCGTGCCGGTTGCGCCGGAAGACAAGGTGTTAGATACGATTGCCCGCGCCGCGATTTGCCTGACGGATGCTGGTTTCCCGCTACTGGCTCAGGATGCGGCTTGGATGCTTGGAATGCGCGATGGCGGTGATGTGATCGGCGCGGTTGCGATGAGCCTGCGTTTTGGAGCCGAAGGACGTTCGAAGAACTAGCGCGACGACGCCGGGTGGGGTGTGCTGGGCGGTTTGACTGGCTGGCGGCTCGGGCTATGACTGGCTGGCGACGTCTATGCGCGGGCAAATGGTGGTTTGGATGCGCTGTCTGCCGACCTGACGCATGTTGACCAGACAGCGGCATTCCGGGGAATTTAAGGCGATTGCTATCCACAAATTTGCGATTGGCTGGGGCTGGTTGTATAGTTGAGAAGTTGTGTGTTCTGCCTTGCATTCAGTTGCGGGGCATCGAACGCGCAGACTTGCAAGTCAATAGTAATTATAGGGAGTCCATTATGGCAGCTCGTTGCGCAGTGTGCGGCAAGGGACCGCAGACCGGTTTCACCGTTTCGCACTCACATATTCGCAATAAGCGCACCTTCCGCCCGAACCTGCAGCCGGTTCGCACCACCATCGACGGCGAGAACGTTCGCGTTCGCGTTTGCGTCAAGTGCATCAAGGCTGGCAAGGTTCAGCGCGTTGAAGCGTGAATCGCGAAATAACAGCTTGAAACCCCGGTAGACCAATGGTCACCGGGGTTTTGCTTTATCTTGATCCCGCCAGGCTTTAAGCGTTCGGATTTCTCCACTCGATGGAGAAATCTTCCCGCTTACAGTGGCGTTTGCGTCCGTATTCCTCCAGTAGGTGGAGGAATACTCCCATTGGTTGGCTGGTTTGCGTCCTGATTTCTCCAGCGACTGGAGCTTTTTGCCCGCTAAGGGGCTTGTGGACGGGGTGATTTCTCCAGTGGGTGGAGGTTTTTGCCCGCTGAGGGGCTGGTTTGCGTCCGTATTCCTCCAGCGAGTGGGGAATTTGGGCGGTTTGAGTCGTACCCAGTGGTAGAACCGCATCTGTCGGCATAACTGGGGAGAATGGTGCGTTATGAGCACCACACTGGAAACACCGATTTCATCAATCGAGAGCAACCGCCGCAGAGTCGGCGCGCTGAAATCGCTTGGTGTGGTGTCAGTTGCGACGCCCTGACCTATTATCCGTTCCGCGTAACCGATCCGGTTCCCGCGCGCTCACTGCATGAAGCGAAAATCGGGGAGAAAATGGCGTTCGCCGCGCATGTGCTCGAAACGCGCGTTTTTCCCATGGCACGTCGAGGCTTCCGCCTGATCGCAACAGTCACGGACGACGATTTCGCAGCGCGTCGCAACACCCCAAATCGTTGGCGTCGCTGGTCTTCTTTTCGTATCGCAAATCGTATGTTGACTGGGTGCAGCGCAAACTGCACGCGGGAGCGCTGCTCGTCGTCGCAGGCGAGCCAAGCGTGTACGACAATCGTCTGCAATTCACGCATCCCGACCTGCTCACCATCAATCCCGTGCAATCGCAGTCGGAAAACGGGGAATGGAACGACGGTTTCGGCGATCCTGCGAATCCGCCTCTCGGCAATCTGAAATACGATGCGCAAACGATCGACGAAGCGCTGAAACGAGTTTGCCGTCCACGACCGGTATATCATGCAACTTCGCGAATTTCCAGCGAACATATTCATGAATCGGTATTGAAATATATGGATGCGTTGCGCGGAGCCGAATATTTGGCAACGCAAAATGCAGGGAATTTCTTAGATAATCCTACGCAAGAAGGGGATTTTGATATTCCCCAAATTGATCGAGAAATACAGATTAAAGTACTCGGTAATGCTATTCCCGATATTATTCCGGAAGATTTTCGTGAGGAATATGGCTTATGCATCGTGCTGAGGCATTCATGGCGATTCATGATCCGGTTGATCGCAAGAATTTCGATAACGCCTTGCAAACGTTGCGATATGAGGAAGCGCTGATCTGCCAGACCGCGCTCGTCAAATCACGCGATGCATCGCGCAAATCCAAGGCTACCGCATGCCCTGAAACGCGGTTGAAAGACGATTTCATCGCGTCGCTGCCATTCGCCCTTACGAACGGCCAACAGCAGGTCATCGCCGATATTTCCGCCGATATGGCGCACGATTACCCCATGCAACGATTGCTGCAAGGCGAGGTCGGTTCCGGTAAGACCGTGGTCGCGGTTGCTGCCATGATGCAGGCCGTCGGATCAGGCGGCCAGGCCGTGCTTGTAGCGCCAACGCAGGTTCTTGCCGAACAGCATTATGCGAGCATTTCCACAATGGTATCCAAACTGGGAAAAAGCGACGCAAATTCGAGTGATAATCAAAAAAATCTAGATGATGCCAATGCGCGGCGAAGCAATAAACGGTCCGCGCAAAGTTCGAAAGATGGGGAATTCGACGCAAAAACAATTCACAATAATGCTGTGGATAAAGGTGTACAACTTGCAGACCTTCTTGATTTGGCCGCATCTGATGATATGGAAACCGGATTTTCCGGCAAAGGAAACGATATATTTGGCACAAAAGATGGGGAGATTCCTGTATTTCTTCTCACGGGAAGTATGCGACTTGCTGAACGTCGTCGCGTGCTCGCAGCAGCCGCATCGGGCATGCCCTGTATCGTCGTGGCGACGCACGCCGCATTTTCCAAGAGTTTCCAGGCGCCGAACCTCACCTTGGCGGTGATCGACGAACAGCACCGCTTCGGTGTGGAACAGCGCGAATCGTTGAATTCCAAGGGTTCTACGGCGCCTCATCTGTTGGTCATGACGGCCACGCCGATTCCGCGCACCGCAGCCATGACCTGGTTCGGCGATCTCGACATTTCCTCGCTGACCGAACTTCCCGGCGGCCGCAAGCCGATTCGCACATTCGTGGTGCCGGAAGACAATGCGTCGTTGATGGGCGAAATGTTTGCCCTGATTCGCAAGCGCATCGACGCGGGGGAACGTGCCTACGTGGTCTGCCCGCGCATTGACGCCGATGCCGAAGATGCGGACGGCGCGCTGGCGGCGTCAGCGGCTTCAGGCTCGAAAACCGCAGGTTCGTCGGCCGCGGCTTTTGACGACGCCTACGATCTTGGCGAAGACGACGACCGGCGCGCACAACGCCCCCCGTTGCATTCCGTGGCGGAAATCGTGGAGCGTCTGCAATCGCTGCCGCAGTTCAAAGGCATTCGATTCGCCACGTTGACCGGGCGTGACGATGACACCACAAAATCGCAGGTCATGGCCGATTTTGAATCCGGCATAACACCGATTCTGGTGGCGACCACGGTGATCGAGGTCGGCGTGGACGTGGCGAAGCCAGCTGCATCGTGATTTCGATGCGGACCGGTATGGGCTTTCGCAATTGCACCAGTTGCGTGGGCGCGTCGGCCGAGGCGGCACCGATTCGGGGGCTTTCCTGATTTCGCGTGCGCCCGCGGACAGTGATGCCGCCCGCCGTCTTGACGTGATTCAGGCACGTTGGATGGTGCCGAAATAGCGCAGGCCGATTTGGAATTCCGCGGCGCCGGCGACGTGCTCGGCGACGCGCAATCTGGCGGAAAGTCAGGTTTGAAGCTGCTTCGTGTGGTTAAGGATGTGAAGATTATTGAGCATGCGCGGGTTGAGCTACGAGGCTTGTCGCTCAGGATCCTGATTTACTCGAACATGTGCAGTTGGCCGGGGCGGTGCTTGATTTCACGCGCGGCAATGAAACGTTCCTGACCAGTAATTAGTTTGGTGCGATTAATTAATCGCTGGCACGCTAGAGTGGTGCGTATGCGCGTAATTTCAGGACGATTCAAAGGCGTTGCATTGACCACGCCGAAAGCGGGCACTCGACCGACCACCGATCGCACCAAAGAGGCGATTTTCTCGCATCTCGATTCATGGGGAGTGTTGGACGATGCCCGCGTGCTCGATTTGTTTGCAGGAACCGGCGCTTTGGGCATCGAAGCATTGAGCCGTGGCGCACGAGAGCTGGTGGCGGTGGAATCATCCGCTCCGGCGGCCGCATTGATCGCGCAGACGCTGACCGCGTTGAAACATAACCGTTCGTGGGAACATGGCATGAGTGCCCGCGTGGTGAAGGCTCGCGCAGAAAAATACGCGGCTTCAGCTTCGGCCGTTGAACCGTTCGACATGGTGTTCATCGACCCGCCGTACGCCTTCGAAACGAATGATTGCAACCAGCTGCTCGCCGATCTTGCCAGCCGTGAACTGACTTCCAACAACACGGTGATCATGCTGGAACGATCCACCCGTTCCGAAGAGCCCACGGCTCCAGAAAACTGGGAAATCACCGATCGGCGCGATTATGGCGAAACCGCCGTCTACTACATCGAACTAAGCAAGCCAATCTCAGATAACGGTCAGCAATAATCGCAAGAAAAAACTTGCGATTATTCCGCGTAAAAACAAGCGTTTAAAAGCTAGCGTTTGCGCGGATGGGCGGCGGAAACCTCCCAACCGAGCGCCATCAAGGTCTTGCGATCGGCTTTGTCGAGCTTGGCGCAATCCAACGCTTCGATCAGGTCGGGACGCAACTCATTGGTTTTCTCGAGCGCCTCATCGCGGCGGAAACGATCCACTTTCGCATGATTGCCGGAAAGCAGCACGTCCGGAACCTTGATGCCACGCCATTCTGCGGGCTTCGTGTACTGGCGGTGCTCCAACAGCGCATTATCGCCCGTATACGATTCCTCAACAATCGAAGCGGCATTGCCATAAAACCGGGCAGCAGTCGCGTGATCGCCTCCAGCATGACCGAAACCGCAACCTCGCCGCCGTTCAACACGTAATCGCCGATCGAATATTCGCGCACGTCAATGCCTTGCGCGCGGTAATACTGCGGAATGCGCGCGTCATACCCTTCGTAACGGCCGCAGCCGAACAGCAGATGATCGGCATGGCTCAGTTCCGTCGCATCCTGTTGTGTGAACAGTGGGGCGGAAGGATTCGGAAAAATCAGCACAGGACCTGCGGAAGATGGTGCAATATCAGTTTTTTCGGAATTCTCAGGACCTGCGGAAGATGGTGCAGTGTCGGAATCTGCAGTATCGCAAGAATCGCCAGTATCGAAGGAATCCGCAGAATCCTCAATATTTTCCGTATTGTCGATTACCGCCGGCGCAAGCTGCAGCAGCTCGTCGAGGCATTCGCTCCACACTTCCGGCTTCATCACCATGCCTGCGCCTCCGCCGACAGGAGTGTCGTCGACGGAATGATGCACGTCGTGCGTCCAGTCGCGCAGATTGTGCGCGGTCACTTCCACAAGACCTTTCGTCTGCGCTTTGCCGAGCAGACTGAGGTTCAGCACTTCGAAATATTCCGGGAAAACGGACACGATATCAATCTTCATAATGATTCCAGAATACCGGTATGTCTGCCAAATAGCGGAAAACAAAAGGTGGGCATGGAAATCCAATGCCCACCTAATAAGTGATTGCGATCACAGACCCGGAATAAGACCTCCAGGCGGATCGAGGGTCAGATAGCCCTCTTCAAGGTCGATGTCTGGCACGAGCTCGTCCACGAATGGCACGAGCGCGCTGTTCTCAACCACAACGCCGTCGGCATCCTTCACCGGATTGGCGAGACGAATCTTCAGCAGCCATTGGGCCACTTCTATCACGTCAACGACTTTGCCGACCACCACGCCCGGTTCGAGACCAAGCATATTGTCTTCAGCCAGTCGCGCCTCAAGACCGATGAGGTCTTTCGGATACCACTCGTCGGCTTCAAGCATGTCTTCCGGATCGTCCGCCTCGCCATACAGCACAATGCCGTTGGCCGCTTCGGACTGGTCGCGGTTGTCAATGCCTTCGAACTTGATGATCCAACGGTTCTTGAAAGTACGGGAGTTCTCCACCACATACTCTTCTTCGCCGTCTTTCGTGTACAACACAGCACCGGGAGCGAACCGGTATTCCGGTTCGTCCGTAAAGATCTGCACGGTGACTTCGCCTTTGAGCCCTGCGCACGCCCGATACGACAGACCCTCAGCAGCTCGGGCTGTTGAGGGTCGTCAGAATGCATATCACGCACCACGCTAGGATCTCACCTGCGCACGTCCATGATGTCGACGCGCACCTTGTGGTCGGACAGTGCCTGCACCACGGCGCGAATCGCATTTGCCGTGCGTCCGCTGCGTCCGATGACGCGACCGATGTCTTCCGGGTTGACGCGCACGCGAATGAGTTCGCCACGCGCGTTCTCATGGGACTTTACCGAAACGTCGTCGGGAAAATCGACGATGTTCTTAATCAGATGTTCCACAGCCTGGGCGAGCATGATCACTCAGCTTCCGCAGCCGGCTCTTCGGCCGGAGCTTCCTCGGTAGCGGCGGCTTCGGCTTCAGCCTTGGCCTTGGCGTCAGCTTCGGACTTTGCAGCTTCAGCTTCTGAGCCTGAGCCTCAACGGCCTCAACGCGAGCGGCGGCATCCGGGCCGGCCTCAACGGTCTTCAGGGTGCCTTCAGCACCGTCAAGGCCCTTGAACTTCTGCCAGTCACCGGTGATCTTCAGCAGGTTCAGCACCTGCTCGGTCGCTGAGCGCCAACGCCGAGCCAGTACTGAGCGCGCTCGGAATCGATAACGATGGTCGAAGGCTGGGTGTTCGGATTGTAGGTACCGATCTCTTCGATGGCGCGGCCATCACGCTTGGTACGGGAATCCATGATCACCACGCGGTAGAACGCGTAGAACTTCTTACCCATGCGCTTCAGACGAATCTTGGTTGCCAAAATGGCTCTCCTTGTATAACTAGGGGTGTGCGTTTCGTTTTCTGTGTGGGGCACGGAATCCGAAACCCACATGTTCCTCACGTCACGCGATAGTTAGAGGGCCTCGCGCGCGCGAATAACTTACCAAGTATAACCGTGGGGTACGGACGGATGGGTCTTAGGATGTTTCCCGCTCTATGCGACTTTCCGAATCCGTGCAAAACCGGGAAGTCGTTTGTCTGATTCTGCGGAAACGGTCAATTATGCGGCGAATATGATCCTTGAATGACCGAATCGGCAGAATCGGACATTTGCTGGCATTCGTGAGATGTTTGCGTGGGTCTACATGGCGGAATCGTCGGAATCAGGCAGGCTGGCTACACTTGGAGGTTCCGAGTTTGCGTATATCCGTTCGGAGTGAACGGTTTGCATAGGGGGAGTTGCCTGAATGATTATCGCGCTTTGGATTGCGTTGATTATTTGCGTTGTATGGATTGCGCTTGGCGAGATGCCGGCTGGTTGGATGGCCATTTGCCGCTGCCGTACTTGATTGCGTTGATTCCGTTGCTGTGGATTCCGACGCTTGCGATCGCCGTCGCCGGTTTCGCGTTGCATGAGCCGGCTCTCGGGGGAGTTGCTGCGGTGGTCTGTTTTGCGTCGCTGCTGCGCAAAATCGCATATTGGATGGAAAATCTCAATTCTCCCAATACTGCGCAGAGGGTCGCCGAAAAACTTGCGGAAAAGCGTGAAACATCTCGTGAAACAGGCAATGAAGCTGTTACGGAATCCGCGAAACATGGCCGTTTCCGTGTGATGACGCTGAACTGCCGATTCGGTCGCGCCAACGCTGCGGCAATCGTCAGTGCGGTCAAAAAACATGATATTGCAGTACTTGCATTGCAGGAATTGACGGACGATCTGGTTACGCAATTGGACGCTTCGGGATTGTCTGATTCGCTTCCGTACCGTCAGTTGGGGGAGAGCAAGGGGACGGACAATGGCGGATTCAACGGTGTGTGGATTCGTATTGAACCAAGCGACATGTCTCCGGTCACTGCGGTGATTCCCGCGGCCGACGTGCCGGGCGTGTGCTTCCCGATCGATTCGATGCGCGGCATCACGTTTGTTTCGGCACATCCGAAGTCTCCGATGCGCGGATGCAGGGAATGGTCCGCCGGCATCATCGGTTTGGGGGAGTTGGCGACCACTCAGAAGCAGGGCGACATCACCGTTGTGTTGGGTGATTTGAATTCCGGTACCGATCATCCAGCTTCCGCAAGCTGCTGAATGCGGGCTTCAAGGATGCGGCCTTGTGCGAGGCGAAGGGCCGTCATGCCACGTTCCCATCATGCTGCCGTGGCCGCGCATCATTCTCGACCATGTGCTTTTCACCAAGGGATTGGACGCTTCCGACGTGAGTTCGTTCTGCGTTGAAGGTAGCGATCATCTTGCGCTTGTTGCCACGTTGACGTTGAAGTAGTTGATGGCGATTATAAGGTAGTCGATTCAGCTGAAAACAGCTGATTGGAGTACGCAAAAAGGGGATGCGATTCGTCTTGAATCACATCCCCTTTTTATGCGTTACCGTTTTCGCGTCGCTTGCTTTAGTGCAGCAAGCCGGACAGTCCGCCGCCAAAGTTCGGCGGCAGCTCACCGGCATCGCCCATCAAGTCTTGCAATCCGGCGGGAAGTGCAGGATTCTGCGGCTTCTTGGCAAAAGCGGAACCGCCGGAAGACTTACCGTCGGAGTTCTTGCCGGCAAGCTTGTCGCGCAATGCCTTCTCTTCAGCCTCGCGCTTCATCGGATTGCCGGACTTACCGCCCTTCTTCTTGCCCTTCTTGCCTTTGCCCTTGCCCTTGCCCCCGCCCATGGCTGGGCCGCCAAAGCCAGGCATGCCAGCGCCGGCCTTGTTGCTCATACGCTTCATCATCTTCGCGGCCTGCTCGAAACGCTGCAACAGCGCGTTCACCTGCGAAACGGTCACGCCGGAACCGTAAGCGATACGAGCTCGACGAGAACCGTCAATAATCGAAGGATCACGACGTTCCGCAGGAGTCATCGAACGAATAATGGCTTCAGTACGATCGATTTCCCTCTCGTCGAACTGCTCAAGTTCTTTACGATGCGCGGCCATACCCGGAATCATGCCAAGCAGATTCTTCATCGGACCAAGCTTGCGCACCTGTTGCAGCTGATCGAGGAAATCATCCAAACCAAAGGAACCATCGGAAATCTTGATGGCGGCCTTACGAGCCTCTTCCTCGTCGAACTGCTTCTGCGCCTGCTCGATCAGGGTAAGAATATCGCCCATATCGAGAATGCGGGAAGCCATACGATCCGGGTGGAAAACCTCGAAATCCTTCAGACCTTCGCCAGTGGAAGCGACAGAATCGGCTTGCCGGTAACGGAGGCGACCGAAAGCGCGGCACCGCCACGGGCGTCGCCATCAAGCTTCGAAAGCACCACGCCGGTGAAGTCCACGCCCTCATCGAACGCCTTCGCCGTCTGCACGGCATCCTGACCGATCATTGCGTCGATTACGAACAGGATTTCGTTCGGCTGCACGGCGTCGCGAATATCGCGAGCCTGCTTCATCAGCTCTTCGTCAACGCCGAGACGGCCTGCGGTATCGATGATGACCGTGTCGTACAGCTTCTGCTTGGCCAGCGCAACAGCGTCACGCGCCACCTTCACCGGATCGCCGGTGGTCAGACCCGGGGAAGCAACGGCTTCGCCACCGTCGGACTGCACGCCCTTTTCCGGAGCGTACACGGGCACGCCTGCACGTTCGCCAACCACCTGCAGCTGCGTCACTGCGTTCGGACGCTGCAAATCGGCCGCGACCAACAGCGGAGTGTGGCCGGAATCCTTCAGCCAGTAGCCGAGTTTGCCTGCGAGGGTGGTTTTACCAGCACCCTGAAGACCGGCGAGCATGATGACGGTCGGCGGATTCTTCGCAAAATTCAGCGGTCGGTCAACGCCAGCGCCAAGCACGGCCTCAACTCTTCGTTGACGATCTTCACGACCTGCTGGGCCGGATTCAGCGCCTGGGAAACCTCGGTGCCGAGCGCACGCTCGCGGATTCGGCCGGTGAAGGAACGCACCACGTCGAGCGCCACGTCGGCGTCGAGCAGCGCGCGGCGGATTTCGCGGATCGTACCATCGATATCAGCCTCGGAAAGCTTGCCTTTGCTCTTCAGATGCTTGAACGCATTCGAGAGCCTATCTGTCAAAGAACTAAATGCTGCCATAATGTCCCTCAGTCTAGCCGTCCCGCGGGAAATTTCGCATTCCAATTAATGGTGTTGATGATGTTCGGTTGATATTCGGTGAGATGCTTGATGCTATTTGCATGAGAAATGACAATCCCGTCTCTTCCAATAGGAGAAGACGGGATTATTGCTTATTAAGAGCGCTGCGGATTATTTGAGGGTCCAGGTGGGGCCTTGTGGGGTGTCTTCGATGGCGATTCCGGCTGCGCCCAAGGCATCACGAATGGCGTCGGCGCGGGCGAAATCCTTGGCCTTGCGGGCTTCGGTACGCTCCTCCAACTGTTCGGAAACCAAACGGTCAAGCGCAGTATGCTCAGCGGAATCGGCACCGGCTCCGGCGGCGCAGCCGGCCGCACCCTCGCTTACCCACGGTTCCGCCAACGGATCCAAACCAAGCGTATCGAGCATCGCACGCACATTCACCAAAACAGCGCGAACTTCATCCTTCGCAACATCCGAATCAACACGATCGGCAAGCTTCGAAAGCAACGTGTTGCCAGAACGAATCGCCGTGAAAATCGCAGCGGAGGCGCCGGAAACATTAATATCGTCATTCATTGCGGCGACGAAATCAGCCGGCAGCTCATCGGCGGAAACCGAAACGATCTCCTCACGGGACGGCTGCCCGCCAACGGCGGCACCGGCACGTTCGATGAAATTCGACACACGATCGTACGCGGACTGAGCCTCGGTCAACGTCTGATCCGACCATTCCAACATGGAACGATACTGCACGGAACCAAGCGCGTAACGCACCACCCAAGCGGAATTTTCCGCCAAAACCGCCGGTACGGACAAGCCGTTGCCCAGCGACTTCGACATCTTCTCACCCTTGGCGGTAACCCATGCGGAATGCATCCAACGAGCCGCCGAATCGTAACCGGCGGCACGAGTCTGCGCCATTTCGTTCTCATGGTGCGGGAAACGCAAGTCCAGCCCGCCGCCATGAATGTCGAACATATCCTTCAAATAGCGGTGGCTCATTGCCGAGCATTCAATATGCCAACCCGGGCGACCCGTGCCGAACGGAGTATTCCAACGCGCGTCAAGCGGATCGGAATCCTTCGGAGCCTTCCACAATGCGAAATCACGCGGATCATGCTTGTCTTCCGACATGTCCGCAGGATCCACCGGATTGTACTTGTCGTTGCCCGTATTGTCGACAGACGGACCCATGGCATCGGCCACCTCGGAAGCGGCATCGGCCACAGCGGTCTGCTTCTGATGCGTCAACTCGCCATAGTGCGGCCAGCTGGCAACGTCGAAATACACATTGCCGGTCGGATTGCCGTTCTCGTCAGTCACCACGTAGCCGTGGCCGTTGTCGATGATCTGCTTGATCAGATCGATCATGTCGATCATGTGGCCGGTCGCACGCGGCTCATACGTAGGCGGCTCAACACCCAACGTGTTGTAAGCTCAGTGAATTCACGCTCGTAAATGTACGCGCGCTCCCACCACTGCTGACCGGCGGCCGCAGCCTTATCGAGAATCTTGTCGTCGATATCGGTGACATTGCGCACGAACGTGACTTTGTAGCCCAAACGCTCGAACCAGCGACGCACCACGTCAAACGCGACAGCCGCACGAATATGGCCGATATGCGGCGAGCTCTGCACGGTGGCGCCACACACGTACATGCCGACCTGACCAGGCTTGATCGGCGTGAAATTCGACACGGCGTGCGATGCGGTGTCGTACAGCTTCAGATCGGCAGCGGCGCTCGCCACTGCGTCAACTGCGGTTGCGACGCTAGAAATGTTGATATTCTGCGGTTCTTGCGTGTTCGTCATAACCACGAGAGTATTGCCAGAATCGGACATGCATGCGAGATGAAAATGAACGGCAAAACGGTTTTTGTTGGATTTGTGAACATCGTTTACGTAGGTGATGCAACAATAGAACGTATGACGCAATCGCAGGTGCTGATTTTGCAACACGTTCCGTGGGAGAGACCGGGACGCATTTTAGACAGTCTGGATGATTTGGGACTGCAGTATCAAATCATCAATGTCGCCAAGCAGAAGAAACCGGATTTGCCTGATTTTGGCGAGGTTTCCGGCGTGGTGATCATGGGCGGCCCGATGGGTGCGCTCGACTACGACAAGTATCCGGGATTAAAGGCCGAGGCCAAGCTCGCGCGGGCTGCGGTCAGCGTTGGCAAGCCGGTGTTGGGCGTGTGCCTGGGGCATCAGATCATCGCCACCGCGCTGGGGGCGAAGCTGAAGTCGGGAGATGCTCCGGAAATCGTTTTGCGCCGATTAAATGCATCGACAAGCATGATTATTTCTCGATGTGGAACAAAACCGTGGATGTGCTGCACTGGCATAACGACGTGGTGTCGTTGCCGGAGGGCGCGCAGCCATTGGCGCGATCCGCGAAGACCAAGGTGCAGGCGTTCCGTTTTGGTTCCGCTCTGGGCATGCAGTTCCACTTGGAGGTTACCCCTACTCTGTTGGAGGAGTGGCTTGACGAGTCAAGCATGGTCAAGGATCTCAAGGCTGCCGGCGGGTCGAAATCGCAGTTGCGCGAGGCGTTCGCCGAATATAATCCGCAATTGCAGCCGCTTGCGGATCAGGTGTTTTCAAGCTTTGCCGCTCGTTGTAATTCGTATGGGCAGAATTTGGCTCAGGCGCAGCAGGCTGATCGCCGAGTTGCGTGCGGCTCCGATTGCTGCGTAGCGCTGGTGGCGATTCGCAAGTTGCGGCATTGCCTGCAGGTTTGGGAGATGTTCCCGCTACATTGGTGACTTATGCCGACTTATGATTTGGGACTTGAACACGTTTCGCTTGCTTTTGCGACCAAGAATATTTTCAACGATGTAACGCAGGGTGTTTTTGAAGGCGACCGCATCGGCATCGTCGGTAAGAACGGCGACGGCAAGTCCACGTTGCTGCATTTGTTCAAAGGCACGCAGGAGCCGGATTCCGGTCGCGTGACCATTCGCGGCGGGCTTACGTTCGGCATGCTCGACCAGCGTGACCCGCTCGACGACAACGCCACCGTGCGCGAAGCTGCGCTCGAAGGCCGTGAAGACTACGAATGGGCTGCGGAAACCAAGTCGCGCGAAATCGTCGAAGCATTGCTTGGCGGCATCAGCTTGGAAGCGAAAATCGGTTCGCTTTCCGGCGGTCAGCGTCGCCGCGCCGATTTGGCACGCCTGTTGCTCAAGGATTGGGATATTCTCGCACTCGACGAGCCTACAAACCATTTGGATGTGGTGACCATTCACTGGCTGGCGGAACATTTGAAGAACCGTTGGCCGGCCGGATCCGGCGCGCTGCTGCTCGTCACCCATGACCGTTGGTTCCTCGACGAAGTGTGCGAATCCATGTGGGAGGTGCATGACGGCGAAATCGAGCCGTTTGAAGGCGGCTATTCCGCATACATGCTGCAGCGCGTGGAACGCGATCGCCAAGCGACGTGCGTGAAACGAAACGTCGCAATCTGGCTCGTAAGGAACTTGCCTGGCTTACCCGCGGTGCCCGCGCCCGTTCCACCAAGCAGAAATTCCATGTGAAGGCCGCGCGTGAGCTCATCGCCGACGTGCCTCCGGTGCGCAATACGCTGGAATTGAAGCAAATGGCCACATCCCGCTTGGGCAAGCAGGTGGTTGACCTGATCGACGTGACGCAGATTTTCGAACATGTGCAAGGCGAGGCCGATATCGATCCTGACGTTGCGACATGGAAGCGTCGGCATCGCGCGTCGATGTGGTGCCGGCCATGTATGCCGAGCCGCAAGTGCATGGTTCCGTGGAAGTTGCCGTCGACGATCTGACTGATCCGCGATTGGTGGATGCCGGTGTTGCAGCGGCGCAAGTTGCTGCAGCTGCGAAAGAATCGCAAGAAATTCAGGAATCGCAAGAAAATAATACTGATGATCCTGCAGAAGAAATTACTTCTGCAGCGCAAAAAATTACTGTTACCGGTCGTAAGATTCTTGACGACGTGACATGGCTGATCGGGCCGGGCGATCGTTTCGGCATCGTCGGCGCGAACGGTGCCGGAAAATCGACGTTATTGAAGATTCTTGACGGCACGATCACCCCCACTGTAGGTCATGTGAATATCGGCAAAACCGTGAAATTCGCGGTGCTTTCACAGCGTCTCGACGAATTGGAGAAGCTCGGTAAATACAAGATCAAGGAAGTGCTGAGCCGTTACAAGCCGAGCTATATCGTGGACGGCAAGGAAACCACGCCGGGGCAGATGATGGAGCGTCTCGGATTCGAGTCGGCGCAGCTGATGACGCCGATCAAGGACCTATCGGGTGGTCAGAAGCGTCGTATGCAGTTGCTGCTGATCCTACTGGACGAGCCGAACGTGCTCATCATGGATGAGCCCGGCAATGATCTCGACACCGACATGCTCGCCGTGATGGAGGATCTGCTCGACACTTGGCCGGGAACTCTGATCGTCGTCTCCCATGACCGGTATCTGCTCGAACGTGTCACCGATCAGCAGTTCGCGCTGATCGGCGGCAAGGTGCGCCACCTGCCCGGTGGCGTGCAGGATTATCTGGACATGACTGAGGCCATCAAGAACGGCAAGAATCCGTTTGCGGACGAAAAGGCAGGTGCCGGCAAAGGCAAGAAGGGCGGTTCCGCTGGGACTGCCGGTTCCACGACCGAAGGCACCGCAGGCAACTCCGCAAGTGGGTCTGCGACTGCTGAAACCGCATCTTCCGCGCCTTCTACGCCGAAACTTTCCGGCAAGGCCTTTCACGAAGCTCCAAGCGCGTATCGGCAATCGAGCGCAAACTCGCCAAACTCGAAGAGCAGAAAGCCGATCTTGAGCAGCAAATGGCCGCGCACGACCCCAGCGACTACGAGGGCCTAGGCAAGCTCAACGACCAGCTTCAAGCCGTCACCGACGAGTCCGAAGAACTTGAACTCGAATGGATGGAACTCTCCGAACAGCTCGAGTAGCATTCGTATCGCCCGCGTCAATTACCGGACAGGGTATGCATGTTGTGGCGGCGGCGCAGCTCCTCCAGCGTTTCCGGTGAATGTTGGCCATTCGTGCGACAGCGATGCGTGGCATTCCATGTGCCAATGTCATATTCTTGTTATTGCAGGAAACCTTAGCTGTTCTTGTCGGAGAGACCAATGGAGGTGCCTTATGAATCAAGTGATGCGAAGAAGCGCCTGTTGCTTGTTGTCCAGCTTGTTGTTGTGGTCATGCGTTGGCTGCACGAAAGCTGCACATGAAAGTTTCGGTGATGGCTCCGTACAGAGCGGCAGCGAGAATGATGATGCCGCAAAACAGGCATATAAAGCATTTACTGTGGACGCTCTGGATCGTGTCGCCGTCGATGATCTCAATAGCTCGGACAAACTGGTTCTAGTAAACAAGTTGGGTGCGAAATCCGTACATGGCGATGATGCTATTTCATTTACAAAAACAGTTGATGACAGCAATATGTATTATGTCATCTCCATGTGTAAGCAGAAGGAGCAGGCTCCTTATTCGTTTGTCCTCTACAAAGATGGACAGCCACACACCCTAACCACTAGGGAGGCCTGTACATCTAACGGAATAGAAACGATCTCTCTCCCGGCGAAGAATTTCCCAGATGCCACCTCATTGTCCATTATCAATATCGGCAATACGGATCTTGTTGTTTCCGTATATGAAGTAAAGGAACCCCATCATGAATAATTTCAGTCATAATGCTCCCTGTCGTGCTGCCATCATCATGGTTTGTGGCATCACGATGAATGCTACTGGCTAGTTGTTGCAAAACTGGCCGATTAGGTAGATGGGGTAGTAGGTGATGTTGTGGTCGGTTTCGATGTTGCCGGGGCCGAAAACTAATCCTTGGCGAAGGTGATAACTTTCCTCTGCGAGCACATTATTAAGAGCCGATGAACCTTGTTTGATATCTTCTTGCGCCTGGCGAACGTCTATGAGACTGTTGTTTTGCGCAAAAGATGCTACTGCAGCTGGCATGCTCCAATGATCAGATATTTTCTGAATATCGCAGATCTGACAACAAAAAGGGCTTTCCCGCGTTGAAACGGGAAAGCCTGTAGGCTTGGGATTAGCTGATTGGATCAGCGACCGGTGATTTCGGAGCCGAGCACCTTTTCGCTCAAGGCCTTCGGACCGCGCGTCACTGCGACCGCGCCGGAACGAACCAGCTCGATAATGCCGTAATGCTCCAAAAGCCCCAGCAGCGCATCAATCTTGCCTTCGGCACCGGTGGCTTCGATGGTCAGCGATTCCGGATTCACGTCGACCACGCGCACGCGGAACAGACGCACGATCTCAAGCACGTCGGAACGGTTGGATTCGTCGGCAGTTACCTTGATAAGCACCAGTTCGCGCTCCACAGTGGTGTTCGGATCCAAATCCACGATTTTCAACACATGCAGCAGCTTGTTGAGCTGTTGATGATCTGCTCGAGCGGCACCTCATCCACATCGGCGGTCACCGTGACACGCGAAATGTCAGGACGCTCGGTGGGGGAGACGGACAGCGAGTTGATGTTGAACGCACGACGGGCGAACAGGCCGGCAATACGTGCCAGCACGCCCGGACGGTTCTCTACGAGCACGGAAAGCGTATGGCGCTTGGAACCCGGCTGAGATGCAGGATACATTGGTAGACCCTTCCTTACTACTTACTCGTTTACTCGTTGTCGGCAGCGGCCTTCGGGCGCTGCAGCGGCTTGATTCCGGGCATATAGGTGACATTGTCGTTGGAATCGCCAGCTGCGACCATCGGCCACACCATAGCGTCCTTCCACACGCGGAAGTCGATAAGCACCGGGCGATCGTTGATTTCGTTGGCCTTCTTGATCGCTCAATGGCTTCTTCTTCCGTGAACGCACGCATGCCGATGCAACCGTACGCTTCGGCAAGCTTCACGAAATCAGGAACATCCACGATTTCCGGCGTATTCTCTCCATCCATCAGATTGGTGGCGGAATAATGCTCGCCGTAGAACAGGGTCTGCCACTGACGAACCATGCCATACACGGAATTGTTCAGCAGAGCGATCTTAATCGGCGTGTGATCGTGGAACGCGGTCGCCAGCTCTTCAGAAGTCATCTGGAAGGAACCGTCACCGTCAATCAGCCACACCGGCTTCTCGCCCTCATGGAAACGTTCGGAACCGACACGAGCGCCGATGGCGGCCGGCAGTCCGTAACCCATGGTGCCGAGGCCGCCGGAGCTCAGCCAAGAATGCGGCTTCTCGAAATCGATGAGCTGTGTGGCCCACATCTGATGCTGGCCCACACCGGTAACCCAAATCGTGTCAGGATCAGCCAGATCGGAAAGCTGCTTGATGACCCACTGCGGAGCCATCGAACCATCGGTCGGCTCATCCCACTTGATCGGGTACTTTTCACGCCAATCGTTGATGATCTCCCACCAATGCGAAGTGTCAGGCTTGCCATGCACGGCCTGCTCGCGCTTGATTTCCGGAATGAGATCCTTTAGCACGGTTGCCACATCGCCAACGATCGGCACATCCGGCTGACGGTTCTTGCCGATTTCCGCCGGATCGATATCAATGTGAATCACACGTGCACCCGGAGCGAAAGCGTCAAGCTTGCCGGTTACACGATCGTCGAAACGAGCGCCGATCGCAACAAGCAGATCGCAACGCTGCACGGCACCGGTAGCGGCAATCGTGCCATGCATGCCAAGCATGCCGAGCACCTTCGGATCGGAATCAGGCACAACACCGCGTGCGGGCAGCGTGGTGACGATCGGAGCGTTCGTGACTTCCGCCAGCTCCCGCACGAGCTTGCCGGCATCGGAACGTGCCGCGCCGCCGCCCACATACAGCACCGGACGGTACGACTGCTCGAACAGCTTCGCAGCGTCGGAAAGCACACGGCCGTGAGCCTTCGTGGTGGGGTTGTAGCCGGGCAGAATCATGCGCTGCGGCCACGAATAGTACATATCGCCGGTCTGTGCGGTTTTGGTGACGTCAACCACCACCGGACCAGGGCGGCCGGAACGTGCCACATAGTGCGCTTCAGCCAGCACGCGCGGAATATCCTGCGCACGCGTGACCAGATAGGAGTGCTTGACCACCGGATAGGTTGCGCCGACGATATCGGCTTCCTGGAAGCGTCGGTGCAATGGCGTTCACGCCGACCTGGCCGGTGATGACCACCATCGGCACGGAATCCATGTTCGCGTCGGCGATCGGGGTGATCATGTTCGTGGCGCCCGGGCCGGACGTGACGATGCACACGCCGACCTGACCGGTCGATACGGCATAGCTTCAGCCGCATGACCTGCGGCCTGTTCGTGGCGCATCAGCACAAACGGAAGCTGGTTCATCATTGATTGCATCGTATACCGGCAGAATCGCGCCGCCTGGAACGCCGAAACATCCTTGACGCCAGATCTTCCAGCGAACGTACCAGCGCTTCGGCGCCGGTCATCTTCTCGCCGTCAACAATGGTCTGCTTTTCAGTGGTTGCGGCTGCCTTGGGCATGCCGCTGAATGCCTGCAGGGGCGTAGGTAACACCATGTTCCCTCTCATATTCGCTCGTGGAACTTTCTTACAGGGGTATGCTGCCGCGTTTCGGTGCACGCAATCAGCCGAACCCCATCATCGGAAAGCGGCGCAATCGCTTGTGGCGACTTGCGAATCGCAATCCTTCGCTAGTAATCAGTCTATGCTATCGGCTGACAGGAGAATATGCCGGATTCGTGCCATATTCTGGCGTATTGCGTTCCGCGGCGGTATGAGAGGCGGATTCGTAGCTGCTTGTTATCTACCTGCGACTACTTACTGGTGTTTTCGCCGTTGCTGCCGTTACTTTCGTTGCCGCTGTGCTTGTGATGATGTTTGCGATGCTTACGGACGTTTTGTGCTTCAGGCTTGCGATTGTCCAGTGCCTTCCAACCTTCTTCGGCTGCGGCGAGTTGCGCCTTGCGCTTGCTGGTGCCTGTGCCGGTGCTGATGATTTCGTCGCTTTCGCCCAGCATGACGTTCGCAGTGAACACTTGCGCATATTCCGGACCGGAAACCGACATCTGGTAGCGCGGTTCACCGAAGCCCATGCCATGCGCTTTGACGGTAAGCGAGGTTTTCCAATCGAGGGCTGGGCCTTCCGTCGCGACTTCCGCAAGCGTTTCGTCAACAAGATGATGCACAACGCGACGTGCCTCGTCAATGCCATGCTGAATGAACGTCGCACCGATCAACGATTCGACGATATCGCACAGAATCGAGCTTTTATCAGCGCCGCCCTGATCGCTTTCGCCATGACCGAGCAGAATGTACGGGCCTGCGTTGAGCTTTTCGCGAGCGATTTTGCTCAAGGATTCCTCGGAAACGGCTTTCGCGCGCATTTTCGCAAGCTGCCCCTCGTTCATGTCGGGGTGTGCCTTGTACAGGGTTTCCGTGGAGACGAGCTCAAGCACGGCGTCGCCAAGGAATTCCAAACGTTCGTAGTTTTTTGCGCCCGGATTCTCGTGCGAGAAGGAGCGTGGGTGAGCGCTTCGACCAGCAGGTCGGGTTCGAGCGTGGTGCCGAGCGCTTCAAGCAGTGCGTTGGCGGTCATCTCGCCTTCGGGAACGGCGGATGCGTCGGCGTTGTTCTGGGTCATAATCGTCCTCGGTTTCGTAGTGGGTATGCGACGGCGAAGCTCGCCGCGCTGTTCGGGACGTTGCGTACGTGGCAACAAGCCAGCGAATCTGGCCGATTGCTATGCAAACAACGATCCCGTTCAGTCTACTCTCCACCCATGTCGAGGCGGAAATGCAGGGAAATGCGCGGATACTAGGTGGATGCGATACTTGGCGGATGCGAGGTGAGATGGTCGGGTGCATGCGAATGCATATGGCCAAGTGCGCAGCCTGAAATATACAAAACCCTGCCACCCGTCGATGGCAGGGTTTCAATGCTTCATGCCGTTACTCGGCAGCACTCACTTGGTGTGGATGGAGCGGACAGCCTCGCGGTACACGCGGCCGCGGTAGGCGCCGCAGCTCGGGCAGGCCATGTGCGGCAGCGCCGGAGCGCCACAGTTCGGCAGGTAACGGTCTGGGCGGCCTTGGCTTCCAGTTTGCGCGGCGAGAATGAGTATTCGCGCGCGAGGTCTTGTACTTAGGCAGTGCCATTGTGTTTCCTCTGTTTCGTTCGAACGATTGACTTAAGCGTTCAGTATCTTAACTTGTGCTCCGTACAATTGCAAAAACCGAGCAAAATCAGCCCTGCCAGCACCCGGATGGACCTTACTCGTTGCCTTCCAGCCGGGCCTTCAAGCCTTCCAAAGCGGCGAAACGAATATCGGTCACATCGTGATGATGGTCCGGATCCTCGTTCAGATCGGCGCCGCACTGAGAGCACAATCCCAAGCAATCAGGCTTGCACAGCGGCTGCAACGGCAGTTCCTCGACCAACGTGTCGCGCAGAAGCGTCTCAATATCGGCCCAGGATCCGCCTTCAAGCAGCGGATACGAATCCTCCGACTCGTCTTCGCCGGCGATAATGTCGACTTCCTCTTCCTTGACGCCGCCCTTGCCGTTTTTGTCGCCCTTGCCGGACGCAACGCTTGCGGACTTGTCTTCATATGGGAAGAACGAAGTGACGTTCACCGTCCAATCGCGCTTGATCGGTTTCAGACAGCGGGTGCATTCGGCGTGCACGGGGGCACTGATGCGGGCGTGAAAATCAGCCGTCGACAATGGAGTCGAACGAGCCGACAACGGTCACATCCGCACCCTCCTCAACGCCGACGATCTCATCGCCGATGCCGCTCGGTGCGGGGAACGTTGCGTCGATCTCCTTGCTTTGCCCGGCTCGCGAGGCGACTTGCGCCACGGAAATCGCCCACGGGGATCTTCGATACGTGCCATGTTCAGCCTTCCATTCAGCTTTCCGGATAGTCGTTTGCGTCAAGATGCGGCACATGCGTGCTCGCTTCGTGCTGGCGATCATACAGTACGTTCAATCCCGCCTGCACGTCGTTGCCAAGCTTGCTGAGCTGCTGTTGCAGCGTTTCCATCACCGTGGTGCAGTATTTGTCAGCTCCCTGCGTGAGATGGTCGGCCCTGGCTTGCGCTTGGTCGAGAATAGCACGCGCCTTCTGCCGAGCCAGTTCGGTCACGTTTTCCTGCCCGGCGAGGAATTGCGCCTGCTCGTTGGCCTCACGTATCGTGTCTGCCGCACGCGATTGCGCCGAAGCGACGATGGCGTTGGCTTGCGTTTGCGCGCTTTCCAAACGTCGTTCCGACTCACGCATCAACGCCGAGGCGCGTTCCAGCTGCACCGGCATCATTTTCTTCAACTGGTCGAGCTGTTCGGTGAATTCGTCGCGGTCGACGCGCACGCTGCCGGGGAAGAACAGTATCGGTTTCGCTTCGTCCAATGCCGATTCGAGTTTGTCGATAATGTCGTACACGGTGGTGAATTCGTCGCGGCTCAAATCGTTGGAATCGTCCAGCGGTGCGTTGGGATTGAACGTGTTGCGTAAATCCGGCAGATCAGACATGGAAATCAACGGTTTGACCGGCTCGGCGGCGCGTGCCGTGGCTTGTGCCTTCTGGCCGGATTGGGCCGCCCGATCGGTCGGGCGTTCGGCGGTCACGTCGTCGTCAAACTGGCTGCGGCCGGATCGTACGCATTCGTTTCTTCACCCATCATGCCCTCTTTTCATTATTGAGCGCTTCTCCGAGTAGCGGAATCACGCAATCGGGCACCATGCCGGTCACATCGCCGCCCGTGACGTGCCACATCTTTCACGATCGAACTGGAGATATGTTCCAAATCGGGCGCCGCCGGCAAAAACAGCGTTTCCACGTCGCAAGCTTGCGATTGACCAGCGCCATACCCAACTCGCTTCATAATCGCCATTCTGCCGAAGCCCCTTCACGATAACCGTCGCACCGACCTTCTTGCAATAGTCGGTAATCAGTCCGGTTGTTGAAGCAACCTTGATATTGCGGCAATTCCGCTCTTCAAGCGCCTTACGGATAATCTCAACGCGGGTCTCTTCGGAAAACATCGGTGTTTTCGCCGCGTTCACCGCCACTACGACATGCACTTCATCGAAAAACGCGCGCAACGTTCGATGACGTCCAAATGTCCGGCGGTCACTGGGTCGTACGACCCGGGGCAAACTGCAATTGTCATAGCTTCAAGCGTACCGCGATTGCGTGAAATACGCGAAGTGTCGGCGAATATGTGGGTTTTCATGGCTATGATGGAGGCAGTGGTGCCGCGGTTGCGGCGTATTTGAGGAGTTGATTATGGCATGTTCGATATTCGATGATCGCGACGGCTTCATTGACGAGGCCGACCCGGTCTCGCCGCTTTCCAATCCCGACGCGGGTACCGGCACTGCGGTGCTGGAACGCCCCGAAGAGGAGACGAAGCTGGATGATGGCGGCAACGGCGATGCGGATCGTTTCGCGCATTATGTGTCGCGCGATCGCATTGCCGAGTCCCGTCGCACCGGACGCCCGGTGGTGGCGTTGTGCGGCAAGGTGTGGGTGCCGAAGCGTGATCCTTCGCAGTTCCCGGTATGTCCGGATTGCAAGCGTATCTACGACGAAATGATGAATTCCAATTTCTAATCGTTTTTATCTCTTTCATCGTATGGTGATCTTGGAATTTCGTTGAAATTTCTGAAGATTGCCGAAGTGATTACATATAAAAAATCTGCCGAGATGGTCTCTATATCGAAATTATTTTTCGATGATTGAGATTGTCTCGGCAGATTTTTATTGCTGTCGCGTT
>ENA-OQIC01000139-OQIC01000139.1-human-gut-metagenome-genome-assembly--contig:-NODE-139-length-31977-cov-2.488697_pt1 | contig 31977 bp, 44 predicted proteins | sample MGYA00242572_ERZ504736 | MGnify/ENA primary metagenome ERZ504736 (study PRJEB26092, sample SAMD00036201) | human gut metagenome | host: Homo sapiens | study: EMG produced TPA metagenomics assembly of...
GATTCGTTGAGCATGAAACGAACGACATGCGAAGAACCGTTGAACAGGAATCCGCTGCATGACACTTCGTGGTCATTGCCGTAAATGCAATAGAAGTTACTGTTGAACAGAACCGTCAGGTACTCTCCGTCGATCGAAAGAAATTCCAGGTGCTGGAGGTTGGAAAGGGAGATGACCTCGTTCTCGGCCAGTATCACTTCCTGATGGTCTATCTCGAGGGTGATGCTTCCTTTGCGTACCCAGATGAATTTATATAAACTCTTTTCTTTCTGCAGGCTCTTTTCGGTGTGATAGCTGGTAGTCAGTGCCAGCATACCTTTCAGTTTGGTCTGGTAAGTTCTTATCATAATCAATCCTCCATGCTGATGCGTCAAATGACAGGGGTAATAAATGTCCGATGCTTTGTACTTCGTAGATACACTTCTTGCCATAAAGCAATATACGGATGGGCTGTTTATATCGTTTCTCTGTTTCCAGAATCACCTGGCGACAAGCACCGCAGGGCGGGATAGGAGTGTCGATAAAGTCCTTCTCGGTACGTGCAGCGATGGCAAGTGTCACCACAGCTTGGTCGGGATACTGCGAGTTGGCATAAAATAGCGTGGTGCGTTCGGCACAGAGTCCGGACGGATAGGCCGCATTCTCCTGATTGGTTCCTGTCACTACCACACCGTTGGCCAGCAGTGCTGCCGCTCCTACCGAAAAGTGCGAGTAAGGTGCATAGCTGCGCCGGGTTGCCTCGATGGCGTCATCCAATAAGGCACGGTCTGTATCATTGAGTTCATCATATTCATATACTTTGATTACAGAGGTAATAGTCAGGTCTTTCATGTGCGTAGGTGGTTTATAGTTCTACAAATCATGTTACAAAGTTAGAAAAGAGATTGATAATCCCAATTATTTTTATGATTTTTGTGCCGCATAACTTAAGATACACAAATAATAGATGAATAGCAAACTCCTCAGGCTGATTGCCATAGTTACAGTCCTTGCTTTTGCTGCAGGTGCCCAGGCGCAGCGCAGGAATTCCCGTTACGTAGATTATATAAATAAGTATAGTGCCCTGGCCGTGCAGCAAATGAAAGAGCATAAGATACCTGCCAGTATCACACTGGCTCAGGGATTGCTTGAGAGTGGTGCGGGCATGAGTACGTTGGCTCGTAAAAGTAATAATCACTTCGGCATCAAGTGTGGCAGCAATTGGAATGGGCGTACCGTTCGTCATGACGACGATGCCCGTAACGAGTGTTTTCGTGCGTACCGCAATCCCCGCGACTCGTACGAGGACCATTCTGCATTCCTGAAGCGCGGAGCCCGCTATGCATTCCTTTTTAAACTGAAGATAACCGATTATAAGGGGTGGGCGCGTGGTTTGAAAAAGGCCGGATATGCCACCGATCCTTCGTATGCCAACCGTCTGATAACGATCATTGAAGATTACGACCTCTATAAATATGACCGTAAGGGGGGATGGAGTTCGTCGAAGAGTGAACCGACGGTGCTCAATCCGCATCAGGTTTACATAGCAAACGGCATCGCTTATATCGTAGCCCGTGACGGGGATACCTTTAAGTCGCTGGCCAAAGAGTTCGATATCCGCTGGAAGAAGCTGGTGAAGTACAACGATCTGCAGCGTGACTATACTTTGATGAGCGGTGACATCATCTATCTGAAAGAGAAGAAAAAGCGGGCATCCAAACCTTATACGGTCTATATCGTAAAAGACGGAGATCCATGCATACCATTTCGCAGAAATTTGCCATCCGGCTGAAGAACCTGTACAAGATGAACCGCAAGGACGGAGATTATATTCCTGAAGTGGGAGACAGGCTGAGGCTGAGATAGGCTTCACTTCCGGCTGCGGAGCATATCGGAAATGCGTTGACAATAAAAGGGTGTAGCCTTCCCTCACGGATGGTTACACCCTTTTGCCGTCGGGGCTACACCCTTTCCGTCGGATGGCTACACCCGGATCATGGTCTTTTCTTGCCGGACTTACAATCGGTTATCGGAAAAAGGGAGTACTGCTTTGTTACGAAACTGTACAGGGTGTTCATTATCGGACACCCTCTTTCTTTTTTTTCCCTTGAAACTCAATGCTTTCCTTTTTTGGCACAAGGTTTGAATATAGAGGCATAAAGAACAGTGCAAATTTATAATTAACTATATATGGACAGAGAAATTCCTAAAGAGGTGCGCAATAAAGAGCGTAATAAAAAGATTATCCGTTTTTCGGCTATCGGTATCGCCGGGATAATAGGTATCAGCGTACTGATTTCGTTGTTGCGTACAGGCGTGCAGAAAAAGGACCTTGTGTTTTCTACCGTCGATAAGGGTACGATTGAAGTCAGTGTCAGTGCTTCGGGCAAAGTGGTGCCTGCTTTTGAAGAGATCATCAATTCACCGATCAATACCCGCATCGTGGAGGTGTATAGAAAAGGCGGTGATAGTGTAGATGTAGGTACGCCCATCTTGAAACTCGACTTGCAGAGTACGGAAACCGACTATAAAAAGCTGCTGGACGAAGAAGAAATGAAACGTTATAAGCTCGATCAGGCAAAAGTGAACAGCCAGACCAAACTGAGCGATATGGCGATGCAGATCAAAGTGTCGGAAATGAAACTTGCCCGGATGAAAGTGGAACTTCGCAATGAACAGTATCTGGACAGCCTTGGAGCCGGTACGACCGACAAGGTGCGCCAGGCCGAACTGAGCTACAATACTTCCCGCCTTGAACTGGAACAGCTTAAACAGCAATATGCCAACGAAAAGCAAATAGCAGCCGCTGACCTGAAGGTTCTTGAACTCGATCTCAATATGTTCCGTAAAGGACTTGCCGAAATGAAGCGTACCCTGGACGATGCCCAGATTCGTTCGCCGCGCAAAGCCATCCTTACTTACATCAACAACCAGATCGGAGCCCAGATTCCGCAAGGCGGACAGGTAGCCATTATTTCCGACCTGAGCCATTTCAAAGTGGATGGTGAAATAGCCGATACTTATGGTGACCGTGTGGCAGCCGGTGGCAAAGCATTGTAAAGATAGGCAGCGAGAAACTCGAGGGAATCGTGAGCAGTGTCACCCCGCTTTCGAAGAATGGGGTTATTTCATTCTCCGTGCAATTGAAAGAGGACAACAACAAGCGGTTGCGTTCGGGACTTAAGACCGATGTATACGTGATGAATGCCGTGAAGGAAGATGTGCTGCGCATAGCCAATGCTTCTTATTACGTAGGCCGGGGCGAGTACGATCTGTTTGTGATGACTTCGGATGATGAAATCGTAAAACGTAAAATCCAGTTGGGCGACTCCAACTTGAATTTGTAGAAGTGGTGAGCGGATTGAACCCGGGCGACAAGGTAGTGGTCAGCGACATGACGAACTACAAAAATAAGAATAAACTGAAAGTGAAATAATACTCCTGAAATATCTTTTGAATGAAGCCCCCTTAGATTTTAAACTAAAGGCCTGTTGGTTTTAAACCAACGAGGTCTTGGTTTAAAGGTAAGCCGTGTGCCTTTTAATATGCAAAATTATGATAACAATTTATCTCAAACAATCCTATAACTTGCTGAAGGAGAACCGTTTCGTAAATGGTATCTCTATTGCGGGTACAGCTTTGTCGGTGGCGGCCGTGATGCTTATTTATCTTGTCTACCAAGTAAATTTTTCTGCGTATGCACCCGAGTCTAACCGATATCGGATTCTGTTTGTGAGCAGTCTGCAGGCATGTGGGAGTGACGGTCATCCCATCAACAACGGTGGTATGAGCCATAAGGTTGTGCGCGAATGCCTTTATCCTTTGCAGACTCCCGAGGCAGTGACTGCTTTTACTTCCGGAGATCTTCCGGTCAACGTACACGGACAGCAGTTTTACGATAAATATGCTATCAAGTTTACCGATGACGGTTTTTGGAAGGTTTTCGATTTTACTTTCTTGACCGGCGGTCCTTTTACACATACCGATTGGGAGTCGGGCATACGCAAGGCAGTCATTTCTGACAAGCTGGCGCGCAGACTGTTCGGTACTGTTGAGGCAGTGGGACAAACTTTGCGTATGAATTATGCCGATTACCGGATATGTGGTGTGGTGAAAGAGGTCAGTCGGGCTGCCGAAAGTTCCTATGGTGATGTGTGGATACCCTATACCGCCAACGCTTCTTTATTGAAAGACAATATATCTTATTGTGAAGGTACTACCGGAGAGTTTCAGGCTTGCATTCTATCGCGTTCCCGGTCCGACTTTGAGGCTATCCGCCGTGAGATGTTGAAGTTACAGTCAACTTTCAATGCTTCGCTCACCGGTACGAAGCTGGATTATATGCATTCTCCTTTCACTCAATGGCAGGCTGTATTGGGCACGAATGGCTTCAGTGAGGGAACCGTGGGCGAATGGTTGAAATCGACCGGTGCGGTGATCCTTTTTCTTTTGTTGTTGCCAGCCCTTAATATAATAGGTATAACCCTGACACAGTTTCGCAAACGCCGTAGCGAGATTGGAGTTCGTAAAGCGTTTGGCGCATGTTCGTTCTCGTTGGTGGAACAAGTGGTGATCGAAAATTTACTGACCTCTTGCATGGGTGGCTGATCGGGTTGCTGCTGTCATTCGGCTTGCTGTCACTCTGCAAATCGCTTTTCTTTTCGGGAGATGTTTCGCTGACGCACGACATGCTGATACAGCCTCTCACTTTTGTGGCAGCTTTCTTTTTTACGTTGATATTGAATCTGCTGAGTGCTGCGATTCCTGCCTGGCGAGCTTCGCGGATGCTATTACGGAAGCGTTGCATGATATGGAATAATTTTTAAAAGCAAAGACCATGATGATAAAGCAAATATTTAAAATGATATGGAACCAACGTCGCTTGAACGGTTGGATATGGATGGAACTTCTGGTCGTATTCGTGGCACTGTGGTACCTGGTAGATATGTTTGTGGTACAGTTGTATTCTTATACCCGTCCGATGGGATATGATATCACGAACTGCTGGAACTTTCGTTCGATGTGTATCCCGAGGATGCCGACGAGTATGTCAATGACACCACCCAGACTCAAACCGAAGGGGAGGCGTTGGCCAAAATCCTTGAACGCCTGCGTCGTGCACCGGAGGTGGATAATGCTTGCGTTGCTTTCTACTCTTCACCCTATTCCGGTGGCAACTCCTGGACACAGATCATGCCCTGTACAGCCGACAGCAGCAAGTTCAAAGAGCAATCTTATCATCAATATATCGTTTCTGCCGAATTCTATGATGTATTCCGCATCAAGAGCCGTGAGGGGAAACCGCTTAGCGAACTGCTGACTCAGAAACAGTTGTCGTATTTTATAACTCCTGCGTTGGAGAAAGATTTTTTCGGCTCACAATCGGCAGTAGGACAGAAGGTGCGTTATCCGGGCAGTACGCGGGAGATTCATATTGCGGCGGTAACAGCTCCGGTGCGTATTACAGAATTTGTAAAGCCGGAACCCGAACTTTTCTTTACGATGTGGCCCAAGGAACTGGAACGCCAGGTAAATGCTACCGGAGCATCTAATATGGAGGTTACTGTCCGAATGAAAGAAGAACTGACATCGGAACAGATGGGACATTTTCTCAACCGTATGAAGAATCAGTTGACGGAAAACAATCTCTACATAACCGGCATGGAAGATATGAAGCAACAGCGCAGTGATCGTCTGCAATACGAATGGCGAAAGATCAGTATCAACCTCCTGCTGTCTGTCTTCATCCTGCTCAATGTACTTTTCGGTATAACGGGAACATTCTGGCTGCGCATCGAGCAACGGCGCTGCGAGACCGGCCTGCGGATGGCACTCGGCAGTACGCGCCGGCGGGTAGGGTGGTTCTTTACTGCCGAGGGGTGGCTATTGCTCACCACGGTGGTTCCGTTGGTATTGGTTGTCATATTCAATATGGTACACATGGAGATTCCCGATTTATACAATCTCTCTTTCACTTGGTGGCGCTTTGCGGTCAGTTTTGGTGGGGTGCTGCTGCTTATGGGACTGATCATTGCACTGGCACCTGGTTGCCTGCCCGCCGGGCCATGAAGTTGCAGCCGGCCGAAGCGTTGCATTATGAATAATTATTAAAATTACATATTATGATAAAACTTTATTTAAAACAATCGTGGATGCTGATCCGACAGAACAAACTGTTCAGTAGCCTCTATGTGCTGGGCACGGGGCTTGCCATTGCCATGACAATGATCATTGCCATCGTGTATTATATTAAAATAGCTCCTATCTATCCGGAAGTGAACCGTTCGCTGACGATGCGGATGAAAGGGGTAAGCGCCATGCATGTCAAAGGAGGGGGAAATTCATATTCCTGTTCTTATGAAATGCTGAAAGACTGGTTCTATCCATTGCAATCGGCGGAGCTGGTTACCGCTGTAAACGAACACTTTCTGACCCGGAAGGGATCTTATATACAACCGGCCGGGGGAGGCGAGCAAATACCGGCTCTGGTAAAGTATACCGATCCTAATTTTTTTCGGTTGTTCGAGTTTGAATTTCTGGATGGGAAGCCTTTCTCGGAGGCCGATTTAGCCAGTGGGATTCGTAATGTAGTACTTTCTGACCGGATGGCCCGCCGCATTTTCGGCAGGACCGATGTGGTAGGGCAGACGTTTAAGCAAGACTTTAAGGAATCCAAAGTGGTCGGTGTGGTACGTGAGGGTAGTTATCTGTTGCCGGCATCTTACGGACAAATCTATATGCCGTATTCTTGTTTGCCGGGATACGACAAAAACAATGATGGAAGTCATAAGGTCGGTACTTATGTCGTTTACTTCAAGGTTCGTCAGAAAGAAGATATGCCGAAACTTTATGCGGAAGTCAACGAACTGGTGCGTAAATACAATACTTCCCAGAAAGAGTATACAGTAGATATCTTTCATCAACCGGATCCGTATTGGCAGACATGGTTCAGAGAGGGCAATACGAACGAGATTGACTGGGCATCGGTCATTAAACTGTATGGAGGGGCGCTTTTGGCGTTGTTGCTGGTGCCTGCCATCAACCTGAGTGGCATGATATCCAGCCGTATGGACGATCGCCTGGCGGAAATGGGGATACGAAAAGCGTTTGGAGCCAACCGGAAACAATTGTTGAACCAGGTGTTATGGGAGAATCTGCTTCTTACCTGTATCGGTGGATTGATGGGACTTATTGTTTCGTGGGGACTGCTTGTGCTGGGGCGCAATTGGGTGTTTAGTCTGTTTGACAAATATCCGACAGTCATATCCGACGGAGTCGATGTGGCTATCAATCCGCAAATGCTGTTCAGTCCTTTGATGTTTTGCGTAACGTTTGCTTTTTGTTTGATACTGAACCTGCTTTCCGCATGGTGGCCCACATGGCGTTCGTTACACAAAGATATTATTGATTCACTAAACGAAAAGAAATAAAACATGATACGACTAATAATGAAAAACCTCTGGGCCCGCCGCCGGAAGAACGGATGGTTGCTGGCCGAATTAATATTGGTATCGATTGTCACATGGGTGATTGTTGATCCGTTGGTGGTGCTGACACACGACCGGAATTTGCCGGAAGGCTATCGTCCCGATCACCTTTTCCTGCTTCAGTTGGCTTCATACCCTGCCGGGTCGGAGCAATTCCGTGCCGAAGAGAATGATACATTGGCGCGTAAAGCCAATTTCGAACGGTTGCTCAATAAACTCAAACACTACGAGGGAGTCAAGTATACTACTTCATCTTGAACGAACAGTATCCTTCGGCACTTTCCATAAGCAACGGCAACACGATGTTCGATACCATTCCGGTCCGCACTCTCCGTCTTGCCTTTATACCTCATACCGATTATTTCCGGACCATGGGGATGGAGGGAGCCGAGGGTATGACGGCCGAACAATTGGATAACCGCGATTTCCTGTGGACCGAATCGGTGCTGACAGCGGATATCTCACAACGCTGAAAGACGGAAAACCGCTTTACGGACGCCGCCTTGGAAACGGGGACGAGGAAGACTACCGGGTGGGGGGAGTGATAGCTCCTGTTCGCTACCGGAGTTATATGCAGCCCATGCCCATAGAGTTATATGTGTATGAAGAGTTTCCTGATTATATGTACTATTATATTCCGCTGATAGCTTTGCGTATAGACGATCATTTGTCGGAGAAGGTTTTCTTGCATCACTTCCGTGAGTGGATGAATAAGGAGTTGACAGTCGGTAACTATTATGTGAAGTCAGTGCAGTCGTTTAGTGACATTCAGGAGCAGCATGAATTTTCCGAGGGTATCACCAATCAGTATCGTCTGAACCTGGCTTTGGGTATCTTCTTTTTAGTGAACCTTTGCCTGGGAGTAGCAGGAACTTTCTGGATGCAGACCCGTTCACGCCGTGAAGAGGTGGGCATTATGCTTTCTTTCGGCGGTACTCCTTCACACATCACCCGCCTGCTGTTATACGAGGGTTGGATACTGACCACATTGGGTACGTTGACCGGCTGCTTACTCTATTTGCAATACGCATTGAGGGACGGACTTTATACTACCTGTAACAGTGCGGAAGAGGCAATGCCTGCTTACTGGATCAACCACTTCGGCCTGCATTTTACGGCGGTTACTCTGATCGTATATCTCTTGCTGCTGATTGTAGTTTCCATCGGAATCTGGATGCCGGCACATAAACTTAGCCGTATCAGTCCGGTAGATGCGCTGCGTGACGAATGATCACTCGTTAAACCCATAGACAGTATGATTAAACTTTATTTCAAACAAGCCTGGCAACTGCTGAAACAAAATCCTTTGTTCAGCAGTGTGTACGTGCTTGGTACAGGATTAGGCATTGCCATGACCATGAGCTTGGTGATCATTTATTACATCAAGATGGCACCGGTCTACCCCGAAGAGAACCGGAACCGAATCCTGGTGAGTAAAGGGATGACTGCGATAGAGCAAGGCAATGAAAATAACTGGTTCAGTTCGAATGTATCTTTTCAGACGGTGAAACGCTTCTATTATCCGCTGAAGAGTGCCGAGGCTGTGGGGTGTTCTTTGGACGGGCATACTACATCGCTGCTTGAACTGCCGGAGAGTAAAGATCTGAAAGAGGTACAGGTGAAACTGGTAGATGCCGGATTCTGGAAAGTTTTCAGCTTCGCTTTTGTAGACGGTAAGCCGTTCACCCGGGCTGATTTTGATTCCGGATTGCGCAAAGCCGTTATTTCCGTAACGTTGGCTCGCCGGCTTTACGGAGATAATGCTCCGGTGGGCCGTACCTTTGTTCTCGACTCGGACGAATATCAAGTGTGTGGCGTGGTTAAAGATGTGTCCTTCATTACTCCTGCTACGTATGCCGACATCTGGTTGCCGCTGACGGTAGATGCTGAGGTCGTAGAGGAGAAAGAGGGCAGTTATGAGTTGATTGGAAATCTGAGTGTTTATATGTTGGCACCCTCTGTCGGTTCGAAAGATAAGGTTGCCGGGGAAGTGCGGGATGCGTTCCGTAAATACAATTTCTCTCAGAAAAAGTACAAGGTCGATTTATATGGACAGCCCGTATCTTATTGGAAAAGCACTTTTTATGAATATTGTAATTCGGCACCCGATTGGGGAAAACTGATACGGACGTATGGGACTATCCTGCTGGCTTTGCTTTTTGTTCCTGCACTGAATCTGGCAGGAATGATCGCTTCGCGGATGAAACGTCAGCTTTCTGAAATGGGTATACGTAAGGCTTTCGGGGCTCCAAAGCTTCGCTCCTGATGCAGGTCTTTTGGGAGAATCTGTTTCTTACGGGGCTTGGAGGGTTGTTGGGCTTATTACTTCGTATCTGATTGTCTATTGCGGCGTAATTGGTTACCCGACCTGCTAAGTGCATATTCGGATGTGATACCCGAGGAGTTGACAGTTTCTTAACTCCCGGTATGTTGCTGAATCCTGTGGTGATAGGCATTACATTTCTGGTCAGTTTGATACTGAATGTGCTGTCGGCTTTGATTCCGGCCCTGCATGCTTTGAAGAAAGATATTGTATATTCGCTTAACGATAAAAGATAAATAGCTATGAACCTGATGATGATACTCCGCCAACTGTGGAACCAGCGTGCTGCCAACGGATGGATTCTGGGCGAACTGGTGGTTGTGACTTATTTCTTATGGGGAGTAGTCGACCCTGTGTACGTATTATTGTCCGACAAGGCATTGCCTGACAATTACGACCTCACTGATACTTACTTGCTGAGCATAGGTGCATACTCTGCCAATCATACCAGATATAATCCGGAGTTGGATTCGGACTCATTGAAACAGGTTGATTTTATGCGTATTGTAGATCAGGTACGCCGCTATCCGGGAGTCTCTGATGTGACTGTCAGCTTTTTCAATTCATATCCGCAAAGCGGTACCTGGAATGGAGGACAGCTTTTCAATGATACGATCTTTGCAAATATACAGCAGATGACATTTCTGTCCGGCACCGACTATTTTGGAGTCTTCCGGATACATGATGCCCGGACGGGAGAAATACCTCCGGTGCTTGCGGAAGGAGAACAGGGAATCTATCTGACTCCTGACGTTGCCGAAAAACTGTTCGGTGAAAAGTATCCGCAGAACAAATGGATACATTGGGGAGACAGTACCCGTAAATCTCCGTTGACTGCTGTAATCGATCCCTTGCAAATCAGGAGTATCAGTCAGCCCGGTCCGTTGGTATTCAAAGCTACTTCTGAATTAATCCATCTTCCGGGAGCGGCCCGCATCTGCTTCCGCGTACGTGACGGACTGGCATCACCAGCTTTCACCGAGACTTTTAAGCGTGAGATGCGTCCGCGGATGCAGATCGGAAACTATTATCTGGCGTCACTCACGGATTTGAAACGGTGAGTAAACACTTTGAGTATTATATGGGAACTACGGGCACTATCCGTTTGCAGATCATCCTTGCTGCATTTTTTCTACTCTGTGTGTTCTTGGGGATGGGCGGCACTTTTTGGTTGCGTTGCAACTCACGGCGGGAGGAAATGGGAATTTACATGACGATGGGGGCTACTCGCCATCGGTTGATCCGGCAATTTCTTCTGGAGGCTGGTGGATGGTTACTATTGCATTTGTAATAGGAGCTTGGCGCAATTCCAAATTGTATATCTCAATGGTTTTGCATTTGCGCCGGATGATCCGAATCCGGATTATATACAGAATCGTCCGGTGTTACACTTCCTTATTGTATCAGCCATTTCATATATTTTGATCCTGGCTGTTTCGTTTGTGGCTACTTACATCCCAGTGTCGAAAGCTGCCCGGATGAATCCTGCGGATGCTTTGCGGGACGAGTAATCAAACTTAAAATTCACCACGATCGCAGATTGCACCGATATATCATGTAGACGATCTATCATTTCTTCTCCGTGCAATCTGCCGATCCGTAGTGAAAGACGTTTTCGGTATATTTAGAAATACGTTTCATAGCCCGGTGGAGTTGTCATACCTGAATGACCCTATATTCTGTCGGTGTACAGCCGACCACCTTTTTAAATATCCGTGTGAAATGTTGCGGATATTGGAATCCCAGTTCATAAGCGATTTCACTGACAGTTTTTTCCGAAGCCAATATCCTTTCTTTGGCTATATTGATTATTTTTCCCTGAATGTATTCCTGAGCGGTCTTTCCGGTTTCCTTTTTAATCAGATCGCCGAAATAGTTGGATGACAGGTTTACCTTGTCTGCGAAATATTTAACTGTGGGCAATTTTTCGTTTGGCGATTGTTCACTTTGGAAATAGACATCGAGTAGGTCTTCGAACTTCATCAATACATCTTTGTTCACTTTCGAACGTGTCACGAACTGACGTTCGTAGAAACGCATGCAATAATCCAATAACAATTCGATATTTCTTGCGATCAGGCGCTTGCTATGCTTGTCTATCGGACGGGACAACTCCTGTTGTACCTTGTCAAGGCAATCCTGAAAAATCTTTTTCTCGTCGTCCGAAAGATGCAGGGCTTCATTCGATGCGTATGAAAAGAACGAGTAGTGCTTGATTTCCTGTCCCAAAGACGTACCGCGGATAAGGTCGGGATGGAAAAGTATTCCGTGTGACATCGGGCGTACACCATCGTTTAGCTTTACTTCGACTACTTGTCCCGGTGCGAAACTTGTCACTGTGCCTTCCTGATAGTCATACATTTGCCGTCCGTAACGCAGATCGCCACACTTTGTCTGTTTCAGGAACAGAGCGTATAATCCATAATTGAGAGTGAAATGTGTGGGAAACACTGTGGCTTTCGACAAGTCGACTACCGTTACCAAAGGGTGCAATGTCTCGAGACCATACATTTTATTATACTGGTCTACCGAGTTGAGCTTGATTACTTCTTCCATAGGACATCTGGTTGTTTATTCTGTGACAAATGTAAGAATTTTCATTATATGTAGTATGGGTGAGGAGATTAAAACAGGAATAGGGGTAAAAATATCCGTAATTAGGGTTGTATCGTCGGCGTTTTTCCTGCCAATGTACCCGAGATTAATAGAACTTTTAGTTCACCAACGGGCAGTATGTTCATTTTCGGACACCCAACTCTCCGCTTAATATACGATTTATGAGGAAGTTATCTGTTTGGCATACCATTTGATTCTATCTCGTCTGTGTGGAATCGATATAGAACAAAATGAAACATCTAAATAAACTAAAGTTATGATTACATTAACCTCTCTTTCTAAAATCTATTGTACAAACGAGATTGAAACAGTAGCCCTTGAGAATGTCAACCTGAAAGTTGATCGTGGTGAATTTCTTAGCATTATGGGACCTTCCGGTTGTGGCAAATCGACTTTACTGAACATTATGGGTTTGCTTGATGCCCCTACCGCAGGGACAATAGAGATAAACGGTACACATACAGAGGGTATGAAAGATAAAGAGCTGGCCGCTTTCCGTAATAAAACGCTTGGTTTTGTATTCCAGTCCTTCCATCTGATAAATTCACTTAACGTAATGGATAATGTGGAACTTCCCTTGTTGTATCGCCATATAGCTTCTTCCGAACGTCGTAAACTGGCACAAGAGGTTCTTGAGAAGGTCGGTTTGAGTCATCGCATGCGTCATTTTCCGACACAGCTTTCCGGCGGTCAGTGCCAGCGCGTTGCCATTGCCCGTGCCATTATCGGTAATCCTGAGATCATCCTTGCCGACGAACCTACCGGTAACCTGGACTCTAAGATGGGTGCCGAGGTGATGGAATTGCTTCATCGCCTGAATAAAGAAGACGGACGTACCATCGTTATGGTAACTCACAATGAGGAACAGGCCGGACAGACTTCACGTACCGTCCGGTTTTTCGACGGACGTCAGGTACAGTAAGCAATAAAGGAATGCAAAATACAATCTAATAAAAAGAGCTTATGATTAAGCAATACTTTAAGCAGTCACTTGTTCTTCTTCAGCAGAATAAGTTGCTGAGTGTTATTGCCATTATTGGTACGGCACTGGCCATTGCCATGATAATGTGCATTGTACTTATCTATCAGGCAAGAACAGCCAACTATGAACCGGAGATAAATCGCGACCGTACCTTATCGATCGAGATGACGATTGCTCAGAAAATTGATGATAAAGGATGGAATATGGGGAATCAGTTATCACTGCGTACCATTAAAGAATGTTTCTATCCAATGACTACGGCGGAAGCGGTGAGCGCCGTGCACTACAGCATGACGTCTTTGGCGGCTACTCCCGACGGAACCCGGGAAGTGAAGTGTGCGGTCAGTTATACGGATGATAATTTTTGGCGTGTATTTGGTTTCCGCTTTCTGCATGGTAAACCTTACGGGCAGGAATTTGTGTCCGGCGAGAAGAAACTGGTAGTGACCCGCTCGTTGGCTCGTCGTCTGTTTGGCATCGACAATGCGGTGGGACGTATCATTTCATTAGGATTTGTCGATTATACCGTCTGTGGAGTAGTGGCCGATGTGTCGGTACTGGCCGAGGCTGCTTATGCCGAGGCTTGGGCTCCTTATACGGCATTGCCGGATTATGAACGTAGTGTCAGCGAGGGTCTGCAAGGAGGATATTCATGTTATATCCTGGTACCCAAGGGGGCCGATCCGGATGTAGTTCGAGCCGAGGCACAACAGAATGTAGACCGTATGAACGCCAATCAGAAAGAACTGAAATTGTTGCTTGGAGGTGCGCCCGACACCCGCCTGATGTCTTTGGCCCGTGATAATCCGTTTGATGATCCGGATACATCGCGGTTGGTTCTGATTTATATCGTAGTGATTACCATCCTGTTGTTGGTGCCTGCCATTAACCTGAGCGGTATCACACTTTCGCGTATGCGCCGGCGGATGGAAGAGATCGGTGTGCGACGTGCTTTCGGTGCCACTCGTGGAGAACTTCTCCGGCAGGTGCTCGCCGAGAATCTGGTTGTTACATTGATGGGAGGTGTATTGGGACTGATCTTGTCGTACATAGCCGTGCTGTGTATGCGTGACTGGTTACTCAATACTTCTATGTCGGGGTATTATGGAGTGGACACTCAGGTATCCGCAGGTATGGTCATTCAACCGTTTGTCTTTGTTTGTGCGTTATTGTTCTGCTTGTTGATGAATCTGCTGAGTGCGGGAATTCCAGCCATTCGTGTATCGCGCACCAACATTGTCAATGCCATTAAATAGAAGAAATCATGATAAAACATTTATTGAAACAGATATGGGCCCAGCGCTCTGTCAACGCCTGGTTGTGGTTTGAACTGATGATTGTCTCAGTTTGCCTGTTCTATGTAATGGACTATCTGTACGTAACCGGAAGATTGTATGTCACTCCGCTCGGTTTTGATACCGAACACGTTTATCGGGTAAAACTAGCTTCGATACCTCCCGGAGGAAAGGAATATAAACCCGGTGATACTGATAGCTTGAAGATAGAACAATGGTTCTCCATCCTTTCGCGCCTCAGGGCTTATCCGGGAGTAGAGGCCGTATCGCTGAGTATTGGTTCGCATCCTTACAATCAAAACAGTTCCAGCGGTTCAAGAGGGATAGATACCACTTGGGTACACGGATATGTATATAATGTATCACCCGATTATTTCCGGGTATTCCGCATCACTGACAAGCAGGGAAAAACCGAGTCACTTGTACAGGCGGCTACTCAGGAAAACACATGGATCATTTCTGCCGAAACCGAACGTGAGTTTTCCGCTAAGGGAACCGATGCACTGGGTAAAGGAGTGAAGAATTGGGGCGAGACAGAACCGACACATACCATTCGCGGTATATGCAATACCATCCGCTTTGATGATTTTTATCCGCTTTACCCTACTTATATCGAATGTCATTCGGAGGCTGCTTTGTTAGGGTGGAGGGGGAATAATGCGGAGTTTTGTGTGCGTGTCCGTCCGGATGCGGATGGTGTGGACTTTCCGTCCCGTTTCCGTAAAGATATGAAGGTACAGCTTCGGTCGGTAATTTTTATCTTCTGGATATTACCTCTTTTGACGATCTTCGTGAGAACTATTACCGCAGCAACGGGAAGATAAATGATGTGAAAACCCGGATTGCCGCTTTAGGCTTCTTCTTGCTGAACATTCTGATGGGAGTGATCGGTACATTTTGGATACGGACACAGCAACGGCGTTCGGAGATGGGACTTCGGCTGGCTTTGGGATCTACCCGTGCGAACCTCAGAAGTTTGCTGATCGGTGAAGGGGTTTTATTATTAATACTGGCCACGGTGCCGGCTGCTGTCATAAGTCTGAATCTTGCCTTTATGGATTTGCTGACCGATACGATGCCGGTTGTTACCGTCACCCGTTTCCTGATTGTGCAGGCTATGACGTTTGTGTCGATAGTTGTCATGATCGTCATCGGGATTTGTATACCTGCCCGTCAGGTCATGCGCATTCAGCCTGCAGAAGCATTGCACGAAGAATAAGCATGTCTGTTGGGGGACACTCCCGAGTTCATTTACGGCAGAGTGTTCATTATCGGACACCTTGTTTGGAACATAAGCGGTTGTATTTAAAGGAATTAATTTTTTGGCATATCATTTGAACAAGAATCTAATAAAAGAAATATTTAAAACTATAAGTGATGATTACATTAACTTCTCTTTCTAAAATCTATCGTACAAACGAGATTGAAACAGTAGCGCTCGAAAACGTGAATCTGACAGTCGACCGTGGTGAGTTTCTGAGTATCATGGCCTTCGGGTTGTGGTAAATCTACTTTGTTGAACATCATGGGATTGCTGGATGCTCCTACGACGGGTACGATCGAAATAAACGGTACACATACAGAAGGCATGAAAGATAAAGAATTGGCTGCTTTCCGTAATAAGACACTGGGTTTCGTTTTCCAGTCTTTCCACTTGATCAACTCACTCAACGTACTGGATAATGTGGAGCTTCCGTTACTCTACCGTCGTGTCAGTCGTCCGAGCGTAGAAAGTTGGCGCAGGAGGTTCTCGAGAAGGTGGGGTTGAGCCATCGTATGCGTCATTTCCCGACACAGCTTTCCGGTGGTCAGTGCCAGCGTGTTGCCATTGCCCGTGCCATCATCGGTAATCCCGAGATTATCCTTGCCGACGAACCTACCGGTAACCTGGATTCTAAGATGGGTGCCGAAGTAATGGAACTGCTTCATCGCCTGAATAAGGAAGACGGACGTACCATCGTAATGGTTACTCACAATGAAGAACAGGCCAAACAAACCTCTCGCACCATCCGCTTCTTCGACGGACGTCAAGTGCAATAAATAATACAAAGTACAATGAAAGCAAAAATTATACTCGTAGCTTTGGCTCTTTTCCTGGGAGCCATCGGTTATACGGTGCAAGCCCAATGCAGTGCCGATTGCCAATGTGGTAAAACTACCGAAGATAAAACCTTGGCTGTCGGTAACCGTAAAGTTGCCGATTTCTCCATGATCCGGCTGGAGGCTGTCGGAGATATTTTTTCACTCAGTCCGACCGTTGTTCCGTCCGGATAGAGGGGCCGCAAGAATACGTATCCCAAACTACTACAGTTGTGAAAATGGTGTTTTAGTGATCGGATATCAAAAAAACAACAATAATTCCAAACACATAAAATTGTATATTACGGCTCCCAATCTGGACAATGTGAAGTTGCAAGGCGTGGGTAGCTTTAATTGCCGGAAACCACTTCGGTCAAGGCGCTTCGACCTGATCCTTTCAGGAGTGGGAGATGTTAATATCGACAATTTGAAGTGTAAGGATTTCACGGTGAAACTGGATGGAGTGGGCTGTGTAAATGTCAAGGTTGATTGTGACGCATTGGAAGCCCAAGCCAATGGAGTGGGAAGCATGACCCTGAATGGTAAAGCCGGTACCGCAAAAATATCAAGAAACGGGGTTGGCGGTGTCAATACCGGTGGACTGAAAATAGGAAAATAGTAACAAGCACAAAATGATTAAACAATATTTCAAGCAGGCCCTTGCACAACTCAGACAGCAGCCCTTGCTGACTACGATTAGTGTGTTGGGCACTGCTTTGACCATTTGCCTGATTATGGTAGTGGTCATGCAACAGCAAATAAAAACCACCCCTTTTGCTCCGGAGAGTAACCGTAACCGGCTATTGCATGTCAAACAGATGAGCACGAGCAACAAAAACTGGAGTGATGACGGATCGAGTAACGGTCCGATGGGGCTGCAGACAGCAAAAGGATGTTTTGAAGGATTAACGACGGCCGAGGAAGTCAGTATCTATACGATACCCGAAACCATGCAGGTAGCTTTGCCCCGTGGTGTACGTACGGGGATCGATGCCCTCGAGACCGATGGAGCTTTCTGGAGGATATTCGACTTTTCGTTTATAGACGGTAAGCCTTATTCGGATGCGGAAGTAAAATCCGGGCTTCCGGTAGCTGTTATAACAGAGAGTGTCGCACGTCTTCTTTTCGGTACGTCTCATCAGGTGTCCGGCAAGGAGATCTTGGTGAATGATGCGGTCTACCGGATAAGCGGAGTGGTGAAAGATGTGTCTTCAATGGCTTCGACAGCCTATGCACAGATTTGGGTTCCATATTCATCGACATATTACGGGAGGAGACAATACCTGGTGTGACGGGATTATGGGAGTGATGCGAGTTGTGATCCTGGCCCGCAGTTCTTCCGACTTCGAAGCTATCCGTGCAGAGTGCGAACGTCGCCGCTTGGCTTATAACGCCGGTTGGGTGATTATTTTGTTTTCTACCGTGGGCAGCCGGATGACCAACTGACGATGTCGCAGCATAAATGGGCAAATGTGCAGCCGGATATGGCAGCCTATTTTCGTCAGCAAGTCATTATATTTTTGATTCTGTTACTGGTACCTGCCATCAATCTGAGCTCGATGACCCATAGCCGTTTGAGACAACGCGTTGCCGAGATCGGTGTACGGCGTTCGTTCGGAGCTACCCGTGGGGGAGTGATGGGGCAAATTGTTGCCGAGAATCTGGTACTGACTTTGATGGCCGGAGTGGTCGGACTGTTGTTCTGTCTGATCATATCTTATTGTTGGGGAGGTACGCTTTTTGCCGATAGCAGATTGATGTACCTTAACACGGCTCCGGTTATCGAGTGGAAAATGCTTTTTAAATTTTCTACTTTTATTTATGCATTACTTTTCTGTTTGGCACTGAATCTGCTGAGTAGTGGATGGCCGGCCTGGAGGGCATCGCGGATGTCTATTATAAATGCTCTTAGCGGAAAGCTTAACTAAACACTACACAAACGATGAATAAGAAACTGTTGAAACAAATAGTAAACGAACGGCGCTCTAACTCCTGGCTGTTCATAGAACTGCTGCTGGTAAGCATTGTGCTTTGGTATGTAGTCGATTATATGTTTGTCACCCTTTATACCTATTTTGAACCTCGCGGGTTCGATATTGAGAATACCTATCGGGTGGAGTTCGATTACCTGACAGAGAAAAGTCCCGACTACATAGCCAACCGTACGGATGAGGAAGCACATGCAGATATGCGTGAGTTACTGGATCGCCTTCGTCGTCGTCCCGGAGTCGAGGCGGTGAGTATGTCGCAAAATTCTTTCCCGTACAACGGAAGTAACAGTGGGATGGACGTACGCCTGGATACCATGGAGAGCAAGTACAACATCCGTCGTTGGGTGACGCCCGACTTCTTCCGTGTTTTCCGTTATCAGGGAGCCAACGGAGAAACTCCGGAACAATTAGCTGCTCTGTTGAAGGAAGGTACTTTTATGGTATCGCGTAATGTGTTCGAGTCACGTTATAAGATCGATTTGAAAGACTATGTAGGCAAAGAGTTTTGTCTGGATCAGGACACTGCCCATTTATCCAAATTGGTGGCAGCGCTCCAGGTGGTCCGTTATGATGATTTTCCTCCGGTGCTTATAGCCGGTCCGCAGTCATCTTGTTACCGGAGAATCGGTTGGCTTCGGGCAATGAAATCTGTTTGCGTACGAACAAAAACGAATCTGCCGCCTTTGCCGAACAATTGATGAAGGATGCCCCCTCCCAGTATCGGTGGGCAATCTTTTTCTGACTAAGGTAAGTTCATTCCGGGACATACGGCATACGTTCCAGTTGGACGATATGAATACTTTACGTAACTATCTGGTAGGTATGGGCTTTTTGCTGCTCAATATTTTTCTGGGGCTATTGGGAACATTCTGGTTCCGCACCCAGCAGCGTAAAGGTGAGATGGCGCTGATGATGGCAGTAGGAGGGAGTAAGCAAAGCGTATTCTTTCGTTTGCTGAGCGAAGGTTGGCTGATGCTTCTTCTGGTTACTCCGTTGGCTATTGGTGTCGATTTCTATATCGCAAAGAGTGAACTGACACCTTCGTGGTACTTTTCTACTTTTTCTGTCGGTCGCTTTATGTTGTGCGAAGGCATCACGTTACTGTTGATGGCACTGATGATCCTGGCAGGTATCTGGTTTCCGGCCCGTCAGTCTATGAAAATCCAGCCGGCAGAGGCATTGCACGAAGAATAAAAGCTTATCGCAATATTTTATCATCTATCTGCGTTGTTTTCAAGATTATAACGTATATTTGCGTTCACAATCCTGATACAACGCAGATTTTGCTATGAACAAACGATTATATACTATATTTCTTATATCTGTCTTCTTATTACTCCCGGGATTTTCCACTGCTGCGGAACGTATTTATAATGTTCTCTTCGTTCAGTCGTATGCTCCGGAAACACCTTGGCATAATGACTTGGTCCGGGGGTTGAAAGACGGTTTCGGTGAATCGGGATTGAAAGTGAATATTACAACCGAATTTCTGGATGCCAATTTCTGGACTTATCAATCCGAAAAGCTGATTATGCGTCGTTTTTGCGAACGGGCCCGTGAAAGGGGAACAGACTTGATTGTTACCGTCAGTGATGAGGCTTTTCATACTTTGCTGACATGCGGAGACTCGTTAGCCTTGCAGTTGCCCGTTGTCTTTTTTAATATAAAATATCCGGAAGGCAGCCTGATTGATTCGTTACCCAATGTGTGTGGATATACGGCGAATCCCGATTTCGGAGAATTACTGAGGCAGGCGAGTCGCCTTTTCCCTACCCGGACGGAGGTGGTCTGTATCTCCGACAATAGCCTGCTGAGTTCGAAAGGGAAAGATGATTTATGAACGAATGGGAAGGTTTTGTGGAGGAGCATCCGGAATATACGGTGACCTTTTATAATTCGCAGACCGATACAACCAATAAAATTATTGCTTCTACCTGCTATCCCCGCAATACACATAAGACATTGATCATCGCTCCTAAGTGGTCGTCTTTTATGTCCTTTATCGGTCGTAACTCAAAAGCGCCTTTCTTTTCGTGCGAGAACCTTGCGTTGACTAATGGTGCCTTTGGCGCGTATGATGCCGATTCGTATGCTTCGGCGCATGAAGTAGGGCGGACGGCCGCCGATGTGCTGCGTGGCAAATCTCCCTCGGAAGTGGGAATCATTGAATCTCCTTTGAAGTTTATGTACGATTTCAAGCAGCTTGTGTTTTTAAGGTAGATCCCAAGCAGGCGAGTGCTATCGGCGGAACCATTATTAACGAGCCATATATGGAGAAATACCGTATGCTGTACATCTTGTTGTATAGTTCGATATTGGCTTTACTGGTGTTCCTGATAGTGTGGCTGTATCGTATAAACCGTCGTGAATCCCGCCGCCGCATCCATGCCCAGACCCGCCTGCTGATACAAAACCGGTTGGTGGCCCAACGTGATGAATTTGATAATGTGTTTCATTCCATCCGTGATGGTGTGATCACTTACGACACCGATTTCCGTATTCATTTTACCAATCGTTCTTTATTGAAGATGCTGCATTTGCCCAAAGATGAAGCCGCTCGACCTTACGAAGGCTTGCCGGCAGGCAGTATTTTTAAGATCTACAATAATGGTAAAGAGATTCTCCGTCCTATGCTCAAGCAGGTGGTGACTGAAGAAAGCAGCGTAGTCATTCCGGAAAATTCATTTATGCAAGAGGTGCACAGTGGGAGTTATTTTCCGGTTTCAGGAGAGGTTGTTCCTATCCGTGCACATGGAAAAATTACGGGAATGGCTCTCTCTGCCCGTAATATATCGGATGAAGAGATGCAGAAGCGTTTTTTCAGTATGGCGGTAGACGAGAGTTCTATCTACCCTTGGCAATATAATATCCGCACCGGCCTGTTTACTTTCCCTGCGGGCTTTCTGACACGTTTTGGTTTTGCGGAAAATAAGACTACCATTTCACGTGGCGAGATGGACGGATGATTCATCCGGACGATCAGGAATCGGCATACGAGATTTTCAACCGGGCACTGGCGGGCCTCAGTCAGAGTACGCGTATGAGTTTCCGTCAGCTTAGTGGTGACGGTAATTATGAGTGGTGGGAATATCGGACGTCGGTGCTTGCAGGATTGACAACAGATACGCCCTACAGTATTTTGGGAGTATGCCAGAGTATACAACGCTATAAGACAACCGAAGAGGAATTAACCGCAGCGCGTGATAAAGCACTTCAGGCGGATAAATTGAAATCGGCTTTCCTTGCAATATGAGTCATGAGATACGTACGCCGCTGAATGCGATTGTAGGTTTCTCTGATTTGTTGAGCGATACCAGCGGGTTTACCGAAGAAGAGGTTAAGCTATTTATAGAGACTATCAATAAGAATTGCGGACTGTTGCTGGCACTTATCAATGATATTCTCGATTTGTCCCGTATAGAATCCGGCACAATGGATTTTCAGTTTGCCGGTCACAATCTTCCGTTATTGATGAAGAATGTATACGATTCACAGCGTTTGAATATGCCTCCGGGAGTGCGGTTGGTGCTGAAGTTGCCGGAGGATAGCAAAAAGTATCTGGTGACGGATAATGTCCGCCTCCAACAAGTGGTAAACAACTTGATCAACAATGCCGTTAAGTTTACGACTCAAGGTTCGATTACATTCGGATATACCGAAGAAGAACCCGGCTACACTTCTCTTTTTGTCGAAGACACCGGAAAAGGTATTTCGGAAGATGGATTGAGGCATATCTTTGAACGTTTCTATAAGGTAGATAGCTTTACTCAGGGTGCGGGGCTCGGACTGAGTATTTGCCAGACTATCGTAGGACGTCTGAACGGGACGATTACCGTCACTTCAGAAGAAGGGCACGGAACCCGTTTCACTGTCCGCCTTCCGGATATTTGCGAATAATGATACCGGAGGACGTCCGTCTCCGAACAAACTGTTCATTTTCGGACAGCAGAAAGAACGATGGACGATAAGCGGTGAACGATAAACAGTGAATGATGAGTGGTGAACGATAAGCGATGAACGATGAATGAAGAGCGGTGAACGGAGGGAACGGACGGTGGATGTTCCTGATACTAAAAGATCGGTAGCCGCTACCTTTCACCGGAGGTGTATCCCTCTCTTTTCTGTTCATTTACAGCGTGGTTACCCGTCCGAAAGAGGCTGCTCCATTATCGTTTTTCCTATTTTGCATCCATCGTTTCTTTCCCTATACCCTTTCTCTTTTCCCGTTTATTTTCCCTTTTACTCCCTCAACCTCCCTTACTCATTGCTCCTTGTTTCGTGTTCCCGTTTCCCCGGTATTCACTTTTGGCACGGGGTTTGCTTTTCAGCCGGTAAATAAACGAATATTATATGAAACGATACTTTCTACTTTCTGCTTTTGCATTTTGCTCGTTGGCGCTGAGTGCGCAGGAAACGCAGGAAATCACCTTGAATGAAGCCATTGCACTGGCACGAACACAGTCTGTAGATGCAGCAGTAGCTCTGAATGAGCTGAAGACAGCTTATTGGGAGTACCGCACGTTTCGCGCCGATCTTCTTCCGGAAGTAAACTTCAGCGGTACATTGCCCAGTTACAGCAAGCAGTATAACAGTTATCAGAATGAAGACGGCTCTTACTCGTTTGTCCGCAGTAATAAGTTAGGATTGAATGGTGCTTTGTCTATCGACCAGAACATCTGGTTTACGGGAGGTAAAGTTTCATTGTCCTCTTCACTCGACTTTATGAAACAGTTAGGTTCCGGAGGAAGCCGGCAGTTCATGTCTGTCCCTATCGCCCTTCAACTGACTCAGCCCATTTTCGGAGTAAACAACCTGAAGTGGAACCGCCGTATCGAACCGGTGCGTTACGAAGAGGCGAAAGCCGCTTTTATTACTGCGACGGAGACGGTGACCATGAATGCGATCACTTACTTCTTCAATTTGCTGTCGGCAAAGGAGACACTGGGCACTGCCCGACAGAATCAGGTGAATGCCGACCGTTTGTACGAGGTGGCCGGGGCTAAACGAAAAATGGGTCAAATCTCAGAAAATGAACTTCTGCAACTGAAGCTTGCCGCCCTGAAAGCCCGGGCTGCCGTGACGGATGCAGAAAGCAACCTCAATGCCCATATGTTCCGTTTGCGCTCTTTCCTGGCCATAGGAACGACCTGATACTGGAACCTGTGGTACCGGAATCGGCTCCCAACCTAAAGATGGAATACAACCAAGTGCTGAACAAAGCACTGGAACGCAATTCGTTTGCCCACAATATTCGTCGTCGTCAGTTAGAGGCCGAATATGAAGTTGCAACAGCCCGGGGAAATCTCAGGAGCGTCGATCTTTTTGCCAATGTAGGTTATACGGGACTGAATAAAGACTTATCTCCTGCCTATCACAATTTGCTAGACAATCAGGTGGTTGAGGTCGGTGTTAAAATTCCAATCCTCGACTGGGGCAAACGCCGTGGAAAAGTGAGGGTAGCCAAGAGTAACCGGGACGTTACCCTGTCCAAGATAAAGAAGGAACAGATGGATTTCGATCAGGACATCTTCCTGCTAGTCGAGCATTTCAACAATCAGGCACAGCAGCTTTCCATAGCCAATGAGGCCGATAAGATTGCGCAACAGCGCTATAAGACGAGTGTCGAAACATTCCTGATCGGTAAGATCAATACACTCGATCTGAACGACGCCAGAACTCGAAAGACGATGCCCGCCAAAAACATATCAACGAACTGTACTGGTATTGGTATTACTATTATCAACTCCGTAGCCTGACGTTGTGGGATTTCCAAAACAATACTCCCCTGGAAGCTGATTTTGAAGATATTGTAAAAAAATAATTGTGTGTTTGTTCTTTTTAAACAGGAGGCTGTTGGTTTCAGACCAACGCCTCTTTGGTTTTAAACCAAGAGGTCTTACCTTTTAAACCAACGTACCTTTGGTTTTAAACCAAAAAAGAGTAGTTTTGCAACTCAAAAATTGATGCCTATGCTTTTAATTATAGATGATGATAGCGGGGTCCGCTCTTCCCTGAGTTTTATGCTGAAACGCGCCGGTTATCAGGTAATTGCAGTGACCGGCCCGCGTGAGGCGATGGAAGTAGTTCGTTCGGAAGCTCCTTCTCTGATCCTGATGGATATGAATTTTACACTTTCCACTTCCGGTGAAGAAGGATTGACGCTTTTAAAACAAGTAAAGGTTTTTCGTCCCGATGTCCCGGTCATTCTGATGACTGCCTGGGGCAGTATACAGTTGGCTGTACAAGGGATGCAGGCCGGTGCATTCGACTTTATCACGAAACCCTGGAATAACGCTGCTCTGTTGCAGCGCATCGAGACGGCACTCGAACTGACTGCCACTCCCAAAGACACTCCGCAAGAGCAAAGCGGAACACTCAACCGGAGCCATATCATAGGCAAAAGCCGTGGGTTGATGGAGGTATTGAATACGGTAGCACGTATTGCTCCTACCAATGCTCCCGTATTGATCACGGGTGAAAGCGGAACGGGTAAAGAACTGATAGCCGAAGCCATCCATATCAATAGCCAACGTGTCCGCCAGCCTTTTGTAAAAGTCAATCTGGGAGGAATTTCGCAGAGCCTTTTCGAAAGTGAAATGTTCGGTCATAAAAAAGGTGCGTTTACAGATGCCACTGCCGACCGTATGGGGCGTTTTGAAATGGCGAACAAAGGAACTATTTTTTGGATGAAATCGGGGATCTCGATCCGTCGTGCCAGGTAAAGCTGCTGCGGGTATTGCAGGACCAGACCTTTGAGGTGTTGGGAGACAGTCGCCCGCGTAAGACGGATATCCGGGTGGTTTCGGCTACGAATGCCGACCTGAGTAAGATGGTGAGCGAACACACTTTTCGTGAAGACCTGTTCTATCGTATCAATCTGATAACCGTAAAACTGCCTGCACTGAGAGAACGCAGAGAAGATATACCATTGCTTGCCAGACACTTTGCCGACCGTCAGGCGGAGATTAACAATCTGCCCCGTACAGAATTCTCGTCGGATGCGTTGAACTTCCTGAGCCGTTTACCTTTTCCTGGCAATATCCGTGAATTGAAGAACCTGGTAGAACGTACGATTCTGGTCAGCGGGAAGGAAGTGTTGGATGCAATCGATTTCGAGAACCAATACCAACGTCATGACGAAAGTGTGGCAACCTCTTCTTCATTTGCGGGAATGACCTTGGATGAAATTGAAAAGCAAACGATTCTTCAGGCACTGGAACGCTATAAAGGAAATCTCAGCCAGGTGGCTACCGCATTGGGAATCAGTCGTGCAGCATTGTATCGCCGTTTGGAGAAATATGATATCGGTGATAAGTAACCCGTTGCTTATCATGGTCCGTTAATCGTTAATCATCAATCACATGTCAGTAAAGGGATTCTTCTTCATACTTGTTTTCTTCTTGGTCGCTATCATGGGTTTTCTGATTTATATATCCGAAACCGTTGTTGTGAAGTATCTCTATATTGCCGAAGCATTGATGCTGCTCCTGATGCTGTATCTTATTTTGTTTTACCGGAAAATCGTGAAACCGATGAACACCATCGGCAGTGGTATGGAACTTCTCAGAGAACAGGACTTCAGTAGCCGGTTAAGCCATGTGGGGCAGCAGGAGGCCGACCGTGTGGTAAATGTTTTCAATCGCATGATGGAACAACTGAAAAACGAACGGCTGCGCTTGCGAGAACAGAATCATTTTCTCGACCTGATGATTAATGCTTCCCCCATGGGCGTTATTATCATGACGCTGGACGAAGAGGTATCTCAACTCAACCCCATGGCGATGAAGATGATGGGGGTCCGTCCGGAAGAAGCCGAGGGGAGGAAATTGTCGGAAATCGATTCTCCGCTTGCCCTGGAATTGGCCGCCATTCCGAATGGAGCAACCAGCACCGTCCGGCTGAACGACTCGAGTATCTATAAATGCACCCACTCTTCATTTGTGGACCGCGGCTTCCAGCATCCTTTCTATCTGATGGAAGGATTGACCGATGAAGTGATGAAAGCTGAAAAGAAAGCATACGAGAAAGTGATCCGTATGATTGCGCATGAGGTGAATAATACAACAGCGGGCATCACTTCCACATTGGATACGGTAGAGCAGGCATTGTCCGAGTCGGAAGGTATGGAGGATATTTGCGATGTGATGCGCGTATGTACCGAGCGTTGTTTTTCTATGAGCCATTTCATTACCCGCTTTGCCGATGTGGTGAAGATTCCCGAGCCCCGTTTTACTCCGACCAACCTGAATGACCTTGCATTTACCTGCAACGCTTTATGGAAGGGATGTGCAATGACCGGAACATCCGGTTGCAACTGATATGTGACGAATCTCTGGACGATGTGAAGCTGGATGCGTCTCTGTTTGAACAAGTATTGGTAAATATTATTAAGAATGCAGCCGAGAGTATCGGACAGGACGGGCAGATCATCATTCGTACTTCATTGCCTACAGCTATCGAAGTGGTGGATAACGGACCCGGTATATCAAAAGAGACTGAAGCAAAACTCTTCAGTCCCTTCTTTTCTACCAAACCCAACGGACAAGGTATCGGTTTGATTTTTATTCGCGAAGTTCTGAGCCGTCATGGCTGCACGTTTTCATTGCGTACATACGCCGACGGACTGACAAGATTCAGGATTCTATTTCCGTGATTCTTGCCATTTCACGGCATATTCATCCAGTATCCGTTTGATTCCCTGACCTATTTTCACATAATCCTTTTCATTCAGGTTAGCCAGTGATACACGTACGCTCCATTCCGGTCCGGCAAAACCTCCTCCGTTAAGCAATACCAGTGAGGTTTCGTTGGCCAGGCGGAAAACAACATCCAGCGGGCTGTAAGTTTTCTTCAGATAACTGACAAATTCTTCTCCATAGAATATCTTGGCCCATACCAGCATATCTATTTCGCTGTAGTAACCTACACGCAGCGGATCGTCTACGAGTGAGAATCCGGTGTTATCCCACAGGCTTTCAGGCGACGCCGGATAATCTCCTGCATTTTGTTTTTATATCGGTTTTCCTTATCCAGAATGGCGAAAGAAGCAAACAGGCTCATTTGCGTCTGTTGTGGCAGTGATAATCCGGCGGTGTGGTTCAGAGCTACCTGGCGGCTGTCAGCCACCATGCGGTCGATGAATTTCAGTTTCTCGGGTGTAAGAGTCAGACTGGAGTAACGCTTATTGAGAATTTTCTTCTGCTCTTCCGGCAGGTGGGCTATCATCCGGTCGAAGATATTCTCTTCGTGCAGAGCGATCACGGCATCCCTCCATCCCGTGGCTCCGAAATATTTGGAGAAAGAGTAGACACACAAAGTGTTTTGCGGTAATTCGGCCATCAGTGAGCGGAAATGCGGACTGAATGTTCCGTATACGTCATCTGTAATAATCATCAGGTTCGGATTGTCTTTTTTCACGATATCTACAATCCGTGCGGCAGTCTCGGGACTCAGTGTATAACTGGGCGGGTTACTGGGATTGGTAATGAAGAGTGCCTTGATCTGCGGGTTCCTCAGGCGGTCTATATCTTCGTCTTTGTATTGCCAGGTGTGCAATCCGTCTGTCGTCATCTGATCCGCAGATATTTCCGTAACGTTAAATTCATAGCGTCTCAATTGAGGAATTTCAATATAAGGAGTGAAGACAGGTACCATCAAGGCGATTCCATCCCCTTTATTGAGCAGGAAGTTTTCTTGCAGAGAGTCGAAAACGTAGCACATGGCTGCTGTTCCGCCTTCGGTGGCAAACAAATCGTATTTGCCTTTCGGCGGACGACCGTCGCACATCTCCTGTGCCAGATAGTCTTGCACAATCATTTCGGTAAATTGCAGAATGCGGTCCGGCACCGGATACTGATCGCCTACCACTCCTTCCGCCCATTCGTGGACAAGGGCATCCGGGTCGGCGGCATGTTCCAGCAACATGTATTGATACGTCCCTTTCAACAGCTCTGCCCCCGGCTGGCTGTGGTTGGTCTTGAGGAAAGTCTCAAAGCGGGCGGCAATTCCGTCTTTTTGCGGAATACCGGCTATTCCTTCCGGCAGGTACATCACACGCCTACACTCTTCCAGTCCGAATTTACCTAAAAGGAAGAACGCTTCGCGCGGAGTGGTAGCAATCCAGTTCGGATTTCCACGTCCGGCATTCAGCATGGTGTGGGCTATCTTCTTGATGCTCTCGTCAGCCATTTCAATCAGTTTGTTCTTCAATTCGAAAGGACTGATACTTTCCATCTTTTTAGCAAAACTTTTAGTTACTGCTCCGTTGTTTTCATTACTTTTCATCATTATATCAAGAGTTATGTTTAGTTAATATTAAAAATCTGTTTCTACATAAGTAATACGATCACTACTCCCCAGATAATCAGAAGAGTATTCCCGACAGCATACGTCACAGTATATCCCAAAGCAGGTGTTTCGCTTTCAACGGCTTCCTGGATGGCTCCTAATGCAGCCGTAGTGGTACGTGCGCCGGCTGTGCATCCCAATACCAGTGCCGGATGGAATTTAAAGATATATTTTGCCATCAGTACGCCTGCTATCAGAGGAATGGAAGTGGCCAGTGCGCCTACGATGAACAGGCTTAAACCCACTTCTTGAACCCTTGCACGAAGCTGGGACCTGCAGCAATGCCCACAACGGCAATAAACATGTTCAGTCCCACGTTGTCCAGTATCCAGAGAGCGGGTTCGGGAATACGTCCGAAAGTAGGGTGTTTGCTGCGTAGCCATCCGAAGAATAATCCGCCGATCAAGGCTCCTCCGCTAGTGCTGAGGCTGATGGGGACTCCTCCCATGTGAATGCTGAGTGCGCCGATCAGTCCTCCTATCAAAATGCCCAATCCGACGAAGATCATGTCTGTCTGGTTGGTCGGCCGGTCGGCATATCCCAGCTGCTTGGCTGCCGCATCCACTTCATGTTTGGTACCCACCAGTTCCACCATGTCACCGGCGTCGACCACGGTCTGGGCCAATACCGGTATGTCGATACCTGCCCGTTTGATGCGGCGAATGCTGACACCGTGCATAAATTTCAGGGCCCGGATGGTGCTGACTTTTTCTCCGGCAACCGTTTTGCGGGTGACCATAACGGGTAATACCTCGGCAGGGAAGTCCAGCAACTGCGGGTCCAATACTTCAGGACCGATCCAGTCCTCTTCACCGATCACATACTCGCGCCGGCCGCTCAGTACCACTTCATCGCCTTTCTTCAGTACAAAAGTCGGACTAACCTCTTTTACGATGACTCCCGCCTGGCGCACTCGTTCCACAAACAGGCGTTTATCGTTTTCCTGAAAATAACTTCAAGATCTGACACCCGTTTGCCGTCACCAAACCACTCGTTGGCTATTTTATAAGCACGGAAAGTGACGGGGCGGGCGGCTGCCATGAATCCGGGTTGATCCGCTTCGTTATTTCCCATTTTGGCTTCCAGTTCTTTGCAGGCAGCTTTCACTTTATCGAGTCCCCCAGCAGTCGCGGGCCGAGTGAACCCAATACCCATGCAGAGCCGGCCGTACCGAAGATGTAAGTTACGGCATAGGACACCGGGATAATGTTATTATATGCTTCTTTGGTTTCCGGAGAGATGTTCAGTTCGTTAATCGTGTCTCCGGCCACGCCGATTACGGCAGAGATGGTTTGCGATCCGGCCAGTAATCCGGCAGCCTCACCTACATTATACCCCATAATCTTAGCCAGTATCCAAGGATGATCAGGCAGAATACACACATGATGGCGGCAAACCCCATTTGAGGGAGTCCGTCCTTTTTCAGTCCGCGGAAAAACTGAGGACCGACCTTATAGCCGATAGCGAAAAGAAAAAGCAGAAAGAAAACAGATTTGATAGGTCCGTCGACGGTGATGTCGAGTTGTCCGACAAGGACTCCTACCAGCAATACGCTTGTTACAACTCCCAGGCTGAACTTTCCGATTTTGATTTTTCCAATCCAAAAGCCCACAAAAAGGGTCAGGAAAATAGCCAGCTCGGGGTGTACCCTAAGTTGATGTACAATCCAATCCATAGTTAATTTGTTTAGGTTTAATTTCTCATTAAAAACAGCCTGTGCAAGAAAGTGTTTTGTTAAACGATCTATTCTTGTATCATTGTATACATTATTAACGTTATCTTTGATGCGTTAAATTGTATATTGTTTTGAAGAATAAATTTCGTAATTTGTTTTTGGCCTTTGGCATCCTGGCGTCATCATCATGCTGTTCACTTTCGATGTGTCCTATGATGAGCTGCTGGACAACCTGCGGCGTGCCGGATTTTATCTGCCGCTGGTTCTGGTCCTTTGGCTTTTCATCTATCTGATTAATACCCTTTCGTGGTATATCATTCTTCGTAGTAGCGGTCCGGTGAATTCATTGTCGTTCGCCCGGCTCTATAAATTCACGGTTTCCGGTTTTGCGTTGAATTATGTCACTCCTGTGGGACTTATGGGAGGGGAACCTTACCGGATTATGGAGCTTACTTCTTATGTCGGAGTGGAGCGTGCCACATCTTCGGTCATCCTGTATGTGATGATGCATATCTTTTCGCATTTCTGTTTCTGGCTCAGCTCGGTGTTGATTTATGTCTTTTTTTATCCGGTCGGTTGGGGGATGGGCATTGTCTTGGGGTTGATCACGCTCTTCTGCCTTTTACTTGTCACTCTTTTTATCAAAGGCTACCGGAACGGTATGGCTGTGGCATGCGTACGTCTGGGCAGTCATATCCCTTTCTTGAAGAAGCATGCAGTCCGCTTCGCGGAACTTCACAAAGAAAAACTGGAAACCATAGACAGTCAGATAGCACTGCTTCATCAACAGCGCAAAAGTACCTTTTATTCGGCATTGGGGTTAGAGTATACCGCTCGCATTGTGGGGTGTCTTGAAGTCTGGTTGATTCTGAATGTATTGACTACGGATGTCAGTTTTGTCGGTTGTATTCTGATCGTCGCTTTCTCTTCCCTACTGGCCAATCTGCTTTTCTTTCTTCCCATGCAATTAGGGGGTAGGGAAGGAGGCTTTGCCCTGGCGGTAGCGGTTTGTCCTTATCCGGAGCATATGGGGTATTTGCCGCTCTGATTACGCGGGTGCGGGAGATGGTCTGGATTGTTATCGGGCTGGTACTGATGAAGATAGGAAATCGGAAATAGAGTAATGATGAAAAGCTGAATTTCTCTATATATCCTTACTTTTGATGATTTGCAATTTCTGTAATTGCAAAAGTTATATTAAAT
>ENA-OQIC01000142-OQIC01000142.1-human-gut-metagenome-genome-assembly--contig:-NODE-142-length-31804-cov-5.829529_pt1 | contig 31804 bp, 41 predicted proteins | sample MGYA00242572_ERZ504736 | MGnify/ENA primary metagenome ERZ504736 (study PRJEB26092, sample SAMD00036201) | human gut metagenome | host: Homo sapiens | study: EMG produced TPA metagenomics assembly of...
GAATCTTTGGGATTTTTCATAATCACATAAGGGTCAAGTAAGCCTTTGTTTTTCTCATCAGAAGTCAGAGTGACGATATTGATTTCATGGGAAATCTCTGGCAAGGTTTCTTTCCATCTGCCACGTTCTGCTTTTGGGTCTACAATCACTGCTTGTGCCCCATAAAGCACCGCATAATAGACGATAAGGTTATTCGCAAAGGATTTACCACCACCCAGCGAACCAACAAAAGCCGACGCTAACGCATTGGTTACTGAACCCTTAACCCCTTGACTGGCAAGAGCAGGTTTCAGATAGACATTGCGTCCAGTATCTAAGCTGTAGCCAACATAAATCCCCTCATTTTCCCCCAGCATTTGAGTAGCACCAAAACCTAAACCAGCGAGGAAATCAGAGGTCACGTATTGAATATAATCATTCATATAACGCTTGCTGGCAGGTAAAAATTCTTCATGTAAGCCGAGCATATCCCCAAATGGTCGTACCAGTTTTACGCTTAAATCGTCATAAAAATCTTTCACTTCATTACAACGACGTTTGAGTTCGTCAAGATCATTTGCTGATACCCTTACCACATAAGACAGCTTGTACATAGATTCCTTGCTTTGGTCTAAATTGGTTTCCAGCTCATTCACACTTTCCAGAGCTTCCGCCACATTGGAGCTGGTTTCATTATCACTTTGCCAAGCGTGGTTATCCAAGTCTTTCAGTTCTTTCTTTTTATTGCGGACAGTAGATAGGGCTTTACGATTCGCTACAATTTCCACATTCATTGACGTATCAATCGGGAATGTAAATTGCTGTTGCTGGTAGTAGAAGATTTCAGAGGACGGGAAGTCCAGTTCTCCGACAATGCTGTTAATGGTAAAGTAAGCTACATAGACGGTTTCATCTTCCTGCTGGATTTTCAAATATCGCTGTTTTTCTTCCACCAAACAGCGAGTAGGCTTAATCAAGTCATAGTATTTAATCAGCGTTTCATTATCCAGCTTTTTCTTTGATAGATGGTACTCATACTCTTCATAGGCAGTGCCTGTCTGTCCGTAAAGGTGTTCAATCAGATAGCCGAAGTCGTCCTTATCTAACCTGCGGATTTTGAAACGACGAGAGATTTTATTTTCTAAGAGCTTTTCCATCTTCTGAAAACGCAGGATTTCATCATTACTCATACTAACAAAATCGCCCATCAGCTTATGGTTCACATCATAGACAAAATCAGACAAAGCATTTTTTGCTTCAACGGTAAGACTTTTCATAGAAAACTCCTGATCGTTGAGAAGCAACTTAAAGCCGATAAAGAAACGGTAGTTCACTTGATTTTCGCCAATCATGGATATTAAAGCGTCTGTCTGTTGGTCGATTTTGTCATAGGCAACCGCTTTGAGCTTGCCAGTGACTTCATTTTTGGAACGCTCTTGTGCAGAACGTATGCTGGATTCTGTACTGATTTGTAAAGCATGAATTTTGCCATCACGATTTTGTGCGATAAGCTGTCTGAAAGAATCATGCACTTGTATTTTCTGTTCTGGACTTAGAAATGAGTAATTGTAAGGAACAAGCTCATAGTAAGCATAACATTCCCCGTCTTTATTCCAGACGAGATTGTTTTCAATGTATTTAATTGGATATGCCATAAAATTCACTCCTAACTGCTGTAATGGCTTCTTGTGGCTGGTTTCTGCCAAGCGTTACTTTTTTTCCTGCATAGGTCAGCTTTGGTCGCAGTGCATAAGCAATGACAGACTTCAAAAATCCATAAGGCTTTTTACCATCAAAAGTTTTTGTAGACATAAACCATGTGAAAGCCACAGGAATCCCAAAGTATTTGAGAAATGCTCCCTCTATCATGGAAAGAGGGGGCAAGTTGCCAAGTATCATCACTGCAAAGAGTGACACGACAAACCATGTCATTTGCGTAAAGGTTATGGGAAACGGAAGTCTAAAATCATTGATAGAATACAGTACCTTTTCCACAGACCAGATACTGGTATAGCTTCGTATTTTCTTCATGTAATCAATCCTTTCATAAAAAATAGGGGTAGCTGATTGAGCCACCCCGTAAAATAGAAAATCTGCCAGTAGTAATGTACCGACAGATTTAATAGACGATTTCAAAAATCCCATGATTGGTTGAGATAAACGTTCCTGAAAGGTCTAAATCCCGACCATAGGCTTGATAATCAATATAGTTTTGAAGACTAGCTGGTACTTCGCCTAAAGCACCCGTTTCTTCAATGTAGTAGCGTGCCACGTCATACATATCATCACAATCGGAATGAATGATAATATCCTCTTGATGTTCGCTTAGTTCTTCAATGCTTGAAAAATGAGTGAGCAGAGCAGATAGCTCCGATTGTAATTCTTCGGGTAATTCCGATACCATTTCCCATAGTCGATTGAGTTCGCCAATGGAAGTGTATTCGTCAACCGTAAAGGGTAACTCGTAGTCATGAATGGCGTATTCCTCATATTCATCATTCAAGCCGATTTTCTCTTTGACTTCCTCAAAGTCAATGGGAAAGGTAAACCACGCACCGACCAATTCGCCCTCATTGTATTTGCCTAAATTCGCAATATAGACTTGCATATCGTCCATATATTCACGTCCTTTCTTTGTAGAGATTCAAAAATCCCTACCGCACTTCGTTTGGTGTACCATTCCTTTGCGGAACATAAGAAAACCACTTATATTCCACAAAAAGAACGGTTTTATTTAAGCACCAATAATGCGATTGAATAGCTCTAGTAAAATGTCTTTTACTCCAGCAGCGTTGAAGACTAAGCCAACCGCAATAATCGCAATAATTAAAAAGCCAATCAGTTTGCTAAACTCACGCTTGAAGCCAAGATACAAGCCAATCACAACGATTGCTAAAAGCACCAGTGATTGAGCGTTTGATAGAAACCAGTTATAAAGGTTTTGTCCAAAATTCATAAAAATGTTCTCCTCTCTATATTCAATGAATTTGTATTTGAGTTATTTTTTTGTTGTTATCACGTCCTGTTCTTTTACTGACTGTTGCTTCAAAATCTGCTTGTGTCGGTCTGTCAGTTTCGCATGGTCGAGAATGTCTTTTACAACCTGCGTCTGGTTGATTTCATCAAGTTTAATCGCAACCTTTAAGGTCGGGGCAACTTGATGAGATAGCCAGTTCAGCGTCCTTTGGAAGGAGTAAGGCTCTGGTTTTGTGGTTAGTTTTAATCGTTCACGATTGTTCCCAATAAACCAAGCCCATTCTTCATTCAGTTTCCAATCAGAACGAGGTTTGGAATCGTCTTTATCTACAAAACGGATATACCGATTGATAATTTTAAAGGCGGTATGCTCTGGATTGTCATAGACGAGTAAATCACGGACTGCATAATAGGCACGCTCATTTTTCAATCGAATCTCAAAACGGTTTTTTACTTCTGCGTCTTCAATGGGAATATCATTTTTCTTGTACTGCTCGTAGTCCTTTTCATAGATACAGAAATAAACTTCACTTTGTAATGAACCGATATAGAGGGTGTTTCCCATACATTCCTTTTCCTCTTTGCGTACCAGTTCGCCACTGCGATAGCTTTTAAAACTGCGGAAGACGGAGATACATTCTTCCTGTTGGCACTTTTCAGTGAGTACAGGGATATTTAAAATCCCTGTCTTATCGTTAATGGCAAGGTCAAGGCGTTTCATCACACCGCCAGCCACCAAAACGTCCATAAAGAACTCATACCAGCTTCTTTGTTGTGCCAGAAGATAGCTTTCAAATTGTCTGCACCCACGACCTTTCAATTCCACCAGAACTCCTTTGTCCAGTTCATGGGAGCAAAGGACGAATATGTCGCCTAAAGCATAATGCTCTGAATAAGAATAGAAACCATAGTCCTCATGAAGAAAATAGGACAGTTTCAGTTGTAAGATGTTTTCGACCACCTGCTGTACGTCTGTTGTCGGAAAGCGAATTCTTACATAATCAAACAGCATTTCAAGGGGAGCGTCGGGATTGAAGCGTTCCAGAGCTTCCCAAAGGGACTGCTGTAAATCCTCTGATGGCTTGACTTTTCCTGTTTCAATATCGCTTAGATACTGCCTTGTAATACCAGTCGCAACAGCTAAACGGTTTTGAGATAGTCCATAAGCCAAGCGTTTTTCTTTTAAATGCTGTAACCAAGTTTGTTCATTCAGTAAAAATCCCTCCAATCAAAAAGGCGTATGTCAACTTTTAAAGCCATTTGACATACGCTGAAATTTTGTAAATCCCTTGTAACCAAAGGATTTTCTAATGTTTTTTTGACTGTTTCCTGTCGATTTGTACCCCCCTGTTAGATACGGGGGGTTAAGTGCTGGCGTGGCTATTGCCACACCAGCCAGCAAGATCAGTCCACACCTGCGACTTCCGCTTCGCACGTCGCCTGCGTGGACTGTCTGCTGTTGGATAACTTTTTAATTTCCTCCAAGAAATCATATCCTTTTGGTACAAGGGGAGTATAAAACTCTGATATGACACTTGTTCCTACATCAACATAGCCACGACCTTTGATTCGCTTTAAGAAGAAATCCTTTTGTACGTCACTGCCAAACATCATGCCATAGCCCATTTCAGACATACGACCTAAAGCCACTCTGAAATTAAACTGATCACGGATTCCGTCGCCTAAATATTTTGCGTCTGGACGTTGACAAGCCAGTATTAGAAAGAAGCCAGCTTGACGACCTAACATGACAATCTGTTTCAGCTTATTCATAACTGCGGTGTTTTCTTTTGTTCCCAGCATTTCCATGAAAGCGACGTATTCATCAAAGATTAAGAAGTGTGCCGGGAGACCTAAGTAAGCATAATTTTTGCCAGTCTTATAGTTCTTCATCTGCTTCATTTCCTCACTACGTTTCATCATTTCTTCATAGAATGTTTCAATGCAAGAAAGCAAGTCTTCTTTTCTATAGTAGACATTTGCCATCACAGAACCTAAGTCCGCAAGATCAGCATTTTTCGGGTCAAGAATATACAGTTTTGAATCTGTATGAAGCAAGGCTTCAATCAGTGTCAGTATAAAGTAAGTTTTACCGCCACCTGTACCACCAGCAATCAACATATGAGGGAGCTTATCATATTCCCACCATACGTTTTTCATTAAGCGAAGTTTACCATCTTTAGCTTCTACTTCATCAATAGAAATACGACTGGCTATGGTGTCATAGAGCAAAGTATATTCCACATAGGAATCCTTTAACTCTTTATCCGTCAGCTCACAGTACAAGCCACTCTCTAATTTCTTTTCCAAGTGTAAGAGTTGGTCTTGATATTTTCCCAGCGTGATTTCCACCCGTATCTGTATCAAGCCATTTTTAAGTCGATAATACATTTTAGGGAAGTAGGTTATCTTTTCCTTTGTACGACCAGCACTATCTTTAAAGAAACCCTCTGTTTTGACCTGTTCAGATTCATACCACTTGTTTTCAAGTATCATCTTTGCCAGTTTTTGACGGTGGTAAAGTTGTTTAACCGTATCATAGCGAACCCGTTTGAATACAAACGCTACCAGCAAGCAGATAAGAATTGCGACACTGAAACTGATAATTAAATAGGGAATGTCAATCTTATCTGCTTGTGATAGGTTAAAATCCTGCCAGTTGATCTGCTGGATTGTCTTCACATGAAACAGTCCGACAACCAGCAGGAAAACAGGCAGGAGTGACGCTATCGTAAAATGAAAGACTAAATCTTTACCAGATGGGCGAATCCTTTTACCACGCTGTTTCATGCGAAAAAGTCTCCTTTCTACCTAGCGACTATTTGTCTTGTGTCGGTTCTTTCTTTGCTTGTGGTTGAGCTTTGAATGAACTAGAATCCTTTGTCAGCACAATATCGTCTGCCTTGATATACCAGTCAACATCTGCTCCTTGATAGGTGGCAGTAGCAACGGTGTCCGCAATGGGATTGATAAGTTCCACCCGTGCGTTATAATCAAACTCTTTCAAAGGCACGCTGGCAGGAATACTTACTTGAATCATGCGTCCTTGTCCTTTGGATTTTAAGTCATAGGTACGTTCCTTGATTTCATCTGAAACCGACCCGTCTTCATTTTGGATTCTCACTTCACGACGTAGAGCAGAGAATTTCAATTCTCCAAAAGTCGTGTCTTTATCTAATACAATGCCATTTGCTAATCTCATCATTTTTCCTCTCTTTCTTTATTCTTTTATCATGTCGTCAGCATGTAAAAGGTAATTTGTAAAACCACGAGTGCCGATTTTGTAGCCCTCTGCGGTAATACGTGGATTGACTAACTTCACACGTTCCTCAAAGCCGAAATGTTTTTCGCCAGCTTCAGCAGGAAGCACCACCACAATATCATCTGCTCTTTGAACATCAGAATAGAGATTATAGCTTCTTGATAAGACAGTTAGCCGTCCGTTGATTCTTCGCTGAACGACTTTATCCTCGCCAGCAAATTCTAAATTGCCGAATGTTTTTTCCATGTTGGGAATCACAAATTTAAGTTCCATATTTTTACCTATCCTTTCTTTTTTATTGGCTGAATGAATGTTTGATGGTCTTAAAGAGTGGGGAACGACCTTTTGATTCTTGATTTTTTGTTTTCATAAGTTCACTTCCTTTCAAAATCGGGTAAAAAATAGACACCTCATTTTTTGAAGTGTCTACCTATTAAATATTCAAATTTTATTGGAAGTATCTTTATATCTTCACTTTTCAAGGATAAATCGTCGTATCAAAGCTCATTCATAAGTAGTAAATTAGTAGTAAATTGAGTGGTTTTGACCTTGATAAAGTGTGATAAGTCCAGTTTTTATGCGGATAACTAGATTTTTATGCTATTTTTATTATAAAAATTCAAAATTCTAATTTTGCAAGCACCTTAAAACAGCTACTCAATACCGCCTAAAAAGATTGAAAAAAGCTGGAGGAATTTCTCCTCCAGCTTTCATCTAAAACTATATCTTTTACAAAATTGCCAAGCAAACAAAGTTAAGAATGAACAAGAAGTCCAAAATCCACATAACAAAGTGAACATCTTTAGCTTGACCTTTCACAATTTTAACTAATGTGTAAGTGATAAATCCAGCTGCGATACCGTAAGTAATGCTATAGCTGAATCCCATAAAAATTGATGTGAAGAAAGCTGGAATAGCTTCACTCAAATCATCCCATTTAACATTTTTAAGATTTGAAAGCATCATCACACCAACGATGATAAGGATAGGTGCGGTTGCTTGTGTAGGAACGATTGAAACAAGTGGACTAAAGAAGCTTGAAATAGCAAAGAGAACAGCTACAACAAGGGCAGTCAAACCAGTACGACCACCAGCACCGATACCTGCTGCTGATTCAACGTAAGTTGTTACATTTGAAGTACCTGCAATCGCACCCAATGTTGTACCAACTAGATCAGAATAAAGGGCACGATCAAGCGCTTGAGACTCTTTATTTTCACCAGTTGTAGCAACAATACCAACCTTCTCACCAGTACCAACAAGTGTCCCAATTGTATCAAAGATATCTGTTAAAGCAAAAGCAAGGATTGCCATTAAAACGCCTGGAATACGTGAGGCATCTGAGAACAACGACCCCAAACCTTGACTTCCAAGAGCAACACCAAACACTTCTTTCAAATCATTGATAGAAGCAGATAAGTTTGTCGCTGACCAGTTGATTGAACCAAGATCAACCACGCCCATAAAAATACCAAGAATAGTTGTTACAGCAATTGAAAGAATAACGCCACCACGAATACCTTTAACAATAAAGAAAATAGTAATAGCAAGACCAATCAATGCAAGGATAACAGCAGGTGTGTTAAAAGCAACCAAACCTGGAGTGGCTGAAGCATTAGCTGTAATTGAAGCAAGACCTTTGTCAGCACCTGTTCCAGATACTGTGTATGTTCCTGCATCAACAGAGAATTTCAAGAAACCAGCATTTTTGATACCAACGTAAGCAAGGAAAATACCAATACCTGCTGAAATCGCTGATTTTAAAGTTGCAGGAATTGACTCAATAATCAATTTACGAACTTTAGTAAGAGTAATCACAAGTGAAATAATTCCACAAATGAAAACCATCGCTAGCGCTTCTTGCCAAGTATATCCTAATGCAAAGACAACTGTATAAGTAAAAAAAGCATTAAGTCCCATACCAGGTGCCTGGGCATACGGAAGGTTTGCATAAAAAGCCATCATCAATGTACCAACAACAGCTCCTATAATAGTAGCAAGGAATACACCTTGCGTAGGCATACCAGTTTGTGAAAGAATTGAAGGGTTGACAAATAAAACATAAGACATTGCAAAGAAAGTTGTCAAACCAGCAGTTACTTCTGTACGAACATCTGTACCATGTTCCTTAAGTTTAAAAACTTTTCCATTTTAAAATGGTTTCTCCTTTGATAGGGTTAATAATAATCGTTTTTCGTACAATTTCCGAACAACTCATATAGTCTATCAAAAAACGTTCATTTTTCAATAACTTTATTTGAAATTTTCTCGGTCAAGAAATACCAGACATAAAATCTGAATAAATGTAAACCCTAACACAAAATGAACAGCATCCCAGCTAACAACGTCTAGAATTTCACTAATAACGGTTTTTGGACGTGTGAAAATATCCCAAGAATTCAAGCGGGCGTAACGCCCGATATGGATAGCAAAACTTGAAATAAATGACAAAACACCAATAAAAAGCAACCGTAAATAATAATTTTTTAGTTTAAAAGTAAGAACAATATTTTTAACACTTTCAATCCCACAAAGAACACCAAACAAAATACTAGACACATATAACATATACAAAATCAAACTCGTTTTGTTCCACAATACTGTGCTTGTAAATTGCATATGAACAATATCCGTTAACATATAGAAAGTATTAGGATAAAAGAATAGCCACAGAATAGCTCCTAATCCCCTTACAACTTTTTTACTTATATAATAGGAAACAAGTGAAAAATCAAGAGCCACCAAAGCTAAAAACATATTCCAAACAAGGTCTGGTCCTTCAAGATGATAATGATAAATGCCAAAAGCAATACCTCCGAAAAATAGATGAACAAAAACAATTTTTTTAGCCATGTTTTTCTCCTTTCCTTAAACAGACATTATAACAAAAAAGATTTTAAAAAGCCCTTTAAAACTAACAAATAAAGTGAGCATAACCACCAGACATGGTGGTAAAATACTAAAAAATAAAAGCCAAGGGCAACTCCTTAGCTTAATTAATCATTATCCAACAAAATAAACATCATCACCTGTACAACCATTAATCCTAGAATAAATGGCATATTAATTGTTGTCAGAGCTTTTGAGACCTGCTCAAAAATATTGAGGTGTTGTGATAAAATCACTTTCCAAGTAATCCCCAATGTTCGTAAAATCTGAAACATTAGACTAGCAAAAAATGCAATTCCCATTACAAAGAATACTTGAATATAATGATTTAATTTAAATGCATTTAAGATCAACCGTATACTCAATGTTCCAGCAATCAAGCAAATACAAGAACTGCCAAATAAAGCATGAAAGATTTCATCCCATTTGATGTCCATAAAGCAGCAGTATCCCAAGATGTGTTAGCCACACTAAACAAGACATTCAAATTATAAGGATAGAAAAAGCACCAAAATATTAAAACCAAGCCACGTAACAAAACGTGTTTGAAATAATAGAATAAAAATCCCATTTCCAAAGTCAACAAAGCAAACAGGACGTCATTCATCAAACCATCAACGTTAGACTGATAATAAACAACTCCCAGAATAATGCCCAAGGCAAATAAGTGACTCCAAACAATTTTATACATGAATCGAAAACCTCATTTTTTATTACTACTATTATAGCATAGAAATCTTTTCTTTTAATTTTATAGTCTTTTTTGTTATAATAACAGCTATGATAAAGAAAATGATTGCACTTGATTTAGACGGCACATTGTTGCGCAGCGACAATACCATTTCAGATTATACCGTTGAAACGATTAAAAAGGTTCAAAATAAAGGGCATAAGGTCGTTATTGCAACTGGGCGTCCTTATCGTATGGCACTTGAACACTATCGCCGCCTTGAATTATCGACTCCGATGATTTCTTTCAATGGCTCGCTCACGCATTTACCCGAGAAAAATGGGAATGGGAACATAGCGTTACGATTGACAAGCAATACCTGCTTGATATTCTTGATATGCAACAAAGCATTGAAGCAGATTTTATTGCCAGCGAGTACCGAAAAAAATTCTATATTAGCGCCCAAGACCATAATCGCGTAAACCCTCAGCTTTTCGGTGTCCCAGAAATTACTAAAAAAATGTCAATGGACATCAAAAAAATCACTAAAAATCCGAACGGCATTCTCATGCAAACACGCCATCAAGATAAATACGCTCTTGCAGAAGAGATGCGTAAACACTTCAATTACGCAATCGAAGTTGATTCTTGGGGCGGTCCGCTGAACATTCTCGAATTTTCACCAAAAGGTATCAACAAAGCCTATGCTTTAAAATATCTCCTAAAAATACTCAATATCTCTCAAGATAACTTGATTGCTTTTGGTGACGAACATAATGACACCGAGATGCTATCATTTGCTGGAACAGGCTACGCTATGAAAAATGCAAGTGACACTCTTCTGCCATTTGCCGATAAACAAAGTGAATTTTCTAATGAAGAAGATGGTGTTGCCAAAGAACTTGAAAAAATTTTTCTATAAATTTATGAAAAACTCTCTTTTTTGAGTTTTTTCTTTTTTCATTCTTTTTAAAACGTTTTCATAACATTTTCATTTTTTTGATAGGCAGTATCCGAACAAATGCTATTTTTTCTGTCAAATTCAGTCGTTTTAACCTGAGCGTTTCTGAAAATTTTTCATGATTTATGCTACTTTTTCTCAAAAAGCTATTGCTTTTTTATTGAAAACGTTTTACAATAATATTGTTCTTAAATTTCCTTGAAACGGAAAAGAATTGCCAAGTTCGCTTGGAAGGAGATTATTCTTTTTTGTTTCAACGAAAAATATTTAAAAGGAGGAAGAACAAGAATGGGTATCGGTATTATTATTGCCAGCCATGGTAAATTTGCTGAAGGTATTCATCAATCAGGTTCTATGATTTTTGGCGAACAAGAGAAAGTTCAAGTCGTAACTTTCATGCCAAGCGAAGGACCAGATGATTTGTATGCACACTTCAACGATGCTATCGCACAATTTGATGCTGATGATGAAATCCTCGTACTAGCTGACCTTTGGAGTGGTTCTCCATTTAACCAAGCTAGTCGCGTGATGGGTGAAAATCCAGACCGCAAGATGGCTATCATTACAGGTCTCAATTTGCCAATGCTTATCCAAGCCTATACAGAGCGTATGATGGACGCTAATGCAGGTGTTGAACAAGTTGTTGCAAATATCATTAAAGAGTCTAAAGACGGTGTTAAAGCACTTCCTGAAGAACTCAATCCAGCTGAAAAAGCTGCTGCTGCGCCTGTTGCACAAGCTGCACCTCAAGGTGCTATCCCAGAAGGAACTGTCATTGGTGATGGTAAACTTAAAATTAACCTCGCTCGTATTGACACACGTCTTCTTCACGGCCAAGTTGCAACAAACTGGACACCAGCATCTAAAGCAGATCGTATTATCGTTGCTTCTGATACTGTCTCTAAAGACGAATTACGTAAAGGTTTGATTAAACAAGCTGCGCCAAATGGTGTTAAAGCAAACGTTGTTCCAATCAAGAAATTGATTGAAGCCGCTAAAGACCCTCGTTTTGGTAACACACATGCACTTATCTTGTTTGAAACACCTCAAGAAGCTCTTGAAGCTATCGAAGGTGGTGTGCCAATTAAAGAACTTAACGTTGGTTCAATGGCTCACTCAACAGGTAAAACAATGGTTAACAACGTTTTATCTATGGATAAAGATGATGTTGCCACATTTGAAAAATTACGTGATCTTGGCGTAACATTTGATGTACGTAAAGTTCCTAATGATTCTAAGAAAGACTTGTTTGATCTTATCAAAAAAGCAAACGTTCAATAATATGAGCTGTGTTTAACATAAAAAGTGAGCGTTTCTATACATTACCGATTATTATAAACACAAATTCAACATCCTGTTTTTATCCAAATTAAGTAAGCCGTGGTTTCTGGCTTACCTATTGCACATTGAAAACTTTTATAAACGAAAGGAACTAGAATAATGTCAGTTATTTCTATGATTTTAGTCGTTGTAGTTGCCTTCTTCGCTGGTCTTGAAGGTATCCTTGACGAATTCCAATTCCACCAACCACTAGTTGCCTGCACGCTTATCGGTCTTGTTACTGGTAACCTTGAAGCAGGTATCATCCTTGGTGGTTCACTTCAAATGATCGCTCTTGGTTGGGCTAACATTGGTGCTGCTGTTGCGCCTGATGCTGCCCTTGCTCAGTAGCTGCTGCCATTATCATGGTCAAAGGTGGAGATTTCACAACTAAAGGTATCGCTGTTGCAACTGCGACTGCTATCCCTCTTGCTGTTGCTGGTCTTTTCCTTACAATGCTTGTTCGTACAGCTTCTGTTGCCCTTGTTCACGGTGCTGACGCTGCCGCTAAAGAAGGAAACATCGCTGCTGTTGAACGCACTCACTTAGTTGCCCTATTCCTTCAAGGACTTCGTATTGCTGTTCCTGCTGCACTTCTTCTTGCAGTACCAACTTCAGCAGTACAATCTATCCTTAACGCTATGCCGGACTGGTTGTCAGGTGGTATGGCCGTCGGTGGTGGTATGGTTGTTGCCGTAGGTTACGCTATGGTTATCAACATGATGGCTACGAGTGAAGTGTGGCCATTCTTCGCTATCGGTTTTGCTGTAGCAGCTGTCTCTGATCTTACTCTTATCGCACTTGGTACAATCGGTGTTGCTCTTGCCTTTATCTACCTTAACCTTTCAGAAAAAGGTGGAAATGGAGGCGGAACTGCTTCAGGTTCTGGTGACCCAATTGGCGATATCCTAGAAGACTACTAGAAAGGGGCACAAACATGACTGAAAAACTTCAATTATCAAAATCTGATCGTCAAAAAGTTTGGTGGCGTTCAACTTTCCTTCAAGGTTCTTGGAACTACGAACGTATGCAAAACTTAGGTTGGGCATATGCTTTAATCCCTGCCATCAAAAAACTTTATACATCGAAAGAAGACCGAGCCGCTGCTCTTGAACGTCACTTGGAATTCTTCAATACTCACCCATACGTTGCTGCTCCAATCATCGGTGTAACTCTTGCCCTTGAAGAAGAACGCGCAAATGGTGCTGAAATTGATGACACAGCTATCCAAGGGGTTAAAATCGGTATGATGGGACCTCTTGCTGGTGTCGGTGACCCAGTCTTCTGGTTTACTGTTCGTCCTATCCTTGGTGCCTTGGTGCTTCACTTGCTATGGCAGGTAACATTGTTGGTCCACTCCTATTCTTCTTTGGATGGAACATCATTCGTATGGCATTCTTGTGGTACACTCAAGAGCTTGGTTACAAAGCTGGTTCTGAAATCACTAAAGACCTTTCAGGTGGTATTATCCAAAAAATTACTAAAGGTGCTTCAATCCTTGGTATGTTCATCCTTGCTGTCTTGGTTGAACGTTGGGTATCAATTACATTTACTGTAAATCTTCCTGCAACTCAATTGTCAGAAGGTGCTTACATTGAATTCCCTAAAGGAAACGTAACAGGTACTGAACTTCAAGGTATTCTTGGCGATGTCGCTAGCGGACTTAGCTTGACTTCTACACAAACTAATACACTTCAAGGTCAATTAGACTCATTGATTCCTGGTTTGATGGGGCTTCTTCTCACATTCTTCTGTATGTGGTTGCTTAAGAAAAAAGTTTCACCAATCACAATCATCATTGGATTGTTCATCGTTGGTATCATCGCTCGCTTCTTCGGAATCATGTAATAAAAGAAAGGAAGGATTTCGGTCCTTCTTTTTTTATTATGTTATAATAGACTAAAAGCTTATCAGAGGAGATGACATGGCACAATCAATTAATTCTACGGTAGAATTAACGACTACTGGTGTTTCTTACCTCGGTATGGGGGGAAAAGTAGGCAAATTTCTTTTAGGCAATAAAGGCTTAGAATTTTACAGCGATGCTAATGTTGAAGATTACATTCAAATTCCTTGGGAAAATATTGAAAAAATCGGAGCAAATGTTTCTCGCAATAAAGTCAGCCGTCACTTTGAAGTCTTTACTGACAAAGGTAAATTTCTTTTTGCCTCAAAAGATTCAGGAAAGATTCTAAAAGTAGCTCGCCAACATATCGGAAACGACAAAGTTATCCGTATGCTAACCTTGGTTCAAATCATTATTAAAAGACTATCAAGATTTGTCAAAAGGAAATAAATCTAGTATAATAAAGAGTACGGATAAGTAAGAGTGGATCTCTTTCAGAAAGTCTGCGGTTGCTGTGAGCAGATAGAGTGATAATTCCGAAATTCTACCGTTATATCATTTAAAAATAGAAAATTAAGTGCACAGGATGTGAAGCTGGATGGAACCGCGCGATTGCGCTCCAGCAAGTTTACATGCTGTGCTTTTTGTTCATCTGAGCTTTATTTAGCCATATGAACGCTGAAGATCACTGGAGGAAAACTATGTTAGACATCAAACGTATTCGTAACGATTTTGACGAAGTCGCTAAAAAATTAGCAACACGTGGCGTTGCTGCTGAAAAATTAGTTGAATTAAAAGAACTTGACGACAAACGCCGTGAATTGCTTGTCAAATCTGAATCAGCTAAGGCTGAACGCAACACAGCATCTGCCGCTATCGCTCAAGCAAAACGCAACAAAGAAGACGCTTCTGAACAAATTGCAGCAATGCAAAAATTATCAGCAGATATCAAAGCTAATGATGCCGAATTAGCTGAAATCGATGACAAATTAGCCGAATTCACAACTACACTTCCAAATATCCCAGCCGCTGATGTTCCTGTCGGTGCTGACGAAGATGAAAACGTAGAAGTTCGCCGTTGGGGAACACCTCGTGACTTTGACTTTGACATCAAAGCTCACTGGGATCTTGGTGAAGACCTTGGCATTCTTGACTGGGAACGTGGTGCCAAAGTTACTGGCTCTCGCTTCCTTTTCTACAAAGGACTTGGTGCTCGCCTAGAACGTGCTATCTACAACTTTATGTTGGATGAACACGCTAAAGAGGGTTACACAGAAGTTATCCCACCTTACATGGTCAACCATGACTCAATGTTTGGTACTGGTCAATATCCAAAATTCAAAGAGGACACATTTGAATTAGCTGACTCTGACTATGTTCTTATCCCAACTGCGGAAGTGCCACTTACAAACTACTACCGTGGTGAAATCCTTGACGGTAAAGAACTTCCAGTTTACTTCACAGCAATGAGCCCATCGTTCCGTTCAGAAGCTGGTTCAGCTGGTCGTGACACACGTGGTTTGATTCGTCTTCACCAATTCCACAAAGTTGAAATGGTGAAATTCTCTAAACCAGAAACATCATACGACGAATTGGAAAAAATGGTGGCTAACGCTGAAAACATTCTTCAAAAACTTGGTTTGCCATACCGTGTTATCACACTTTGTACTGGCGATATGGGATTCTCAGCTGCTAAAACTTATGATTTAGAAGTTTGGATTCCAGCACAAAATACTTACCGTGAAATCTCAAGTTGTTCAAACACAGAAGATTTCCAAGCACGTCGTGCTCAAATCCGTTACCGTGACGAAGCAGATGGCAAAGTTAAACTTCTTCACACACTTAACGGTTCAGGTCTTGCCGTTGGACGTACAGTCGCTGCAATCCTTGAAAACTACCAAAACGAAGATGGTTCTGTAACAATTCCAGAAGTTCTTCGTCCATACATGGGTGGATCTGAAGTTATCTCACCTAAATAAAAAAATTTCCTGCTAGCCAATTGACTAGCAGGTGTTTTTTTACTAAAGAAACCAGAATACAATAAAAATTCCCTTGAACCATCCTCAAACCAAGAAATTTTTCAGGATTTGAGGCTAGCACAAGCGGGATTTTTTAATATTTTCTAAAACGTTGATAACGACTTTCAAGGAGTTTTTCCAATGGTAGTTGACTAAGCTCATCTAATTCAGTGATTAGATTTGTTTTAATCATTTCAACAATTTCACTTGAAAAATAGCCATGTTCGGGAATAACTCTATCAACTACTCCCATATTATAAAGCTCACCAGCTGTGATTTTCATCAATTCAGCGGCTTCTGTCGCACGAGAGCCATCTTTCCAAAGAATAGAGGCAAAGCTTCTGGACTCAAAATCGCATACATGCTGTGTTCGAGCATCCAAACCTTATCAGCCACAGCGAGTGCAAGAGCACCACCAGAGCCCCCTCACCAATGATAATAGCGATAATTGGCACTTTAAGGTCGCTCATTTCAAGTAGATTGCGTGCAATGGCTTCCCCTTGTCCACGTTCTTCAGCACCAACACCAGGATAGCTCCCGCTGTATTGATAAACGTAACGACAGGACGACCGAATTTTTCAGCTTGTTTCATCAAACGTAATGCTTTACGGTAACCTTCTGGATTTGGTTGACCAAAATTGCGTTTGAGATTCTCTTGTAAATTTTTTCCTTTTTGAATACCAATAACTGTCACAGGACGACCATCTAGGCGTGCGATACCGCCAACAACAGCACCGTCATCAGCAAAATGACGATCGCCATGAAGTTCCATGAAATCATCAAAAATGAGTTCAGCGTATTCCAAGGTTGTCAAACGTCCTTGATCACGCGCTTCTTTCAATATTCTTGATACATCACTACTCATTTAGCACCTCCATGAAACGCAACTAATTTGGCAATAACATCTGGCATTTCCGTGCGTTTAACAATCGCATCAACAAAACCATGTTCCAAAAGGAATTCTGCCTTTTGAAAATCCTCAGGTAAATTTTCTCGAACAGTCGTTTCAATAACACGTCGTCCAGCAAAGCCGACTAAAGCTTGTGGTTCAGCAATAATAATATCACCTTCCATAGCAAAACTTGCTGTCACACCACCCGTTGTAGGGTCGGTCAAAATCGTTAAATAAAACAGACCAGCTTCAGAATGACGCTTAACAGCAGCTGAAATTTTTGCCATTTGCATCAAGCTCATAATACCTTCTTGCATACGAGCACCACCTGATGCTGTGAAAATGACAACAGGTAGTTTTTCTCCAATTGCTAATTCGAATAAGCGTGTTATTTTCTCACCAACAACTGTTCCCATTGATGCCATGATAAAGTTTGAATCCATAATGCAAGCGCCACTTTTTGCCCCTTTATCAAAGCCTTACCAGTCAAAACAGCTTCATCAAGTCCAGTTTTTTCACGTATTTTTGCTAATTTGTCTTGGTAACCTGGGAATTTAAGAGGGTCTTGCGTTTGTAGCCCAGTAAAGAGTTCCTCAAAACTTCCTTCATCTACGGTAATAGCTAAGCGCTCTTTGGCAGAAATTCGAAAATTATAAGAACAAGCTGGACAAATTTTTGCCACTCCTAAATCCTTTTGATAAATCATATGCTTACAAGCTGGGCACTTTGCAAACAATTCATCAGGTACCTCTGGTACTTCACGAGGCGCTGATTGGCTTAGGGAATTATTGGGAGTAATTCGAATGTATTTATCTTTTTTACTAAATAAAGCCATGAAATCTCCTAATCATTTTCTTTATTATAATTTGGCAAGAAAGTCTCCATCAAGAATGACGTATCGTAGTCTCCAGCGATGACATGCTCATCTGAAATTAAATCCATTTGGAATTCTGCATTTGTGGTAATACCTTCAATTTCTAACTCATAAAGGGCACGCTGCATTTTCATCAGAGCATCAAATCGATTTTCACCATGAACAATAATTTTAGCAATCATACTGTCATAATAAGGTGGAATACTATAACCATTGTAAACAGCTGAATCGACACGCAATCCAACACCACCACTTGGCAAATACAAATCTGTAATTTTACCAGGACTTGGTGCAAAATTGAATTTCGGATTTTCAGCGTTAATACGACATTCAATTGCATGACCTGTGATTGTAATATCATCTTGTGTCACAGATAATGGTTGACCTGCTGCAATACGAATTTGTTCCTTAACAATATCAACACCAGTAACAAACTCAGTGACAGGGTGTTCTACCTGAACACGTGTGTTCATTTCCATAAAGTAAAATTCTGATGTTTTCTCGTCAAGCAAGAATTCAATCGTACCTGCATTTTCATAGCGAACTGCTTTTGCGGCACGAATAGCGGCATCGCCAATTTGAGCACGCAAGGTTTTACCAATAGCAACTGATGGACTTTCTTCTAAAACTTTTTGGTTATTACGCTGAAGAGAGCAGTCACGTTCACCAAGATGAACGACATTGTCATGAGAATCACCTAAAATTTGAACTTCAATATGTCGAGCTGGATAGATGACTTTTTCGATGTACATAGCACCGTTACCGAAAGCCGCCAAAGCTTCTTGTGAAGCTGATTCAAAGGCAGGTACAAGTTCTTCTGCAGATTCGACTTTTCGAATTCCTTTACCACCGCCACCAGCAGAAGCTTTTAGCATAACAGGATAACCAAGCCTATCAGCCACTTCAAGTGCTTCCTCTGCAGTAAATACCTCACCGTCAGAACCAGGAATAACAGGTACGTTTGCAGCAATCATTTCAGCACGAGCATTGATTTTATCACCCATTTTATCCATGATTTCAGCACTAGGACCGATAAATTTGATGTGCATTTCTTCACACATGGTAGCAAATTTTGAATTTTCACTTAAGAAACCAAAACCTGGATGAATGGCTTGCGCTCCTGTCACAATAGCAGCTGACAAGACAGCATTCATATTAAGATAAGAATTCGTTGAACGAGCTGGACCGATACAGATTGCTTCATCAGCCAAAATTGTATGCAAAGAATTTTTATCCGCTTCAGAATAGACAGCTACCGTATTGATTCCCAATTCACGCGCTGCACGAATAATACGCACCGCAATCTCACCACGATTGGCAATTAATAATTTTTTAAACATACGTCTGCTTTTATCCTCCTATCAGGAATTGCATCTTTGCAACCCTTGTCAAAATTCTTTATGTTGTCACAGTTTACGTTAAACTACTATTCTTCTTAACTGCCAATAGCAAATGTCAATGTGCCAGAAGCTGCTAATTTCCCGTCAACTTCTGCTTTTGCTTCAACTACAGCAATTGTACCACGACGTTTGACAAATTTTGCTGTCATCACCAATTGGTCACCTGGAACAATTTGTTTCTTGAAGCGAACTTTATCCATTCCAGCGTAGAAAACTAGTTTCCCTTTATTTTCTTCTTTTGAAAGTTCCAAAACACCAGCAGTTTGCGCAAGAGCCTCCATAATAAGAACACCTGGCATTACTGGATATTCTGGAAAATGACCATTGAAAAACGGCTCATTGATTGTCACATTTTTAATTGCAACAATTTCATCGTCACTCACTTCAAGCACACGGTCAACCAAAAGCATTGGGTAACGGTGTGGCAAAGCTTCACGAATTTGTTTAATATCAATCATTTAATACGTACCAATCCTTGTCCAAATTCAACAACATCTTCGTTATTTACCATAATTTCTGTGACAATACCATCGTTTGGAGCTGGAATTTCGTTCATCACTTTCATTGCCTCAATAATCAACAATGTTTGACCTTTTTTAACAGAATCTCCAACTGAAACAAAGGCTGGTTTATCAGGAGCTGGAGCAAGATAAGCCACACCAACAAGCGGACTTGTTACTTCATCACCTTCAGCAAAAATATCAGTATCAACAACTGTTTCTTCAGAATCGCTTGCTGCTTGCGCAGGGGCTACGGGAGCAGTTGCTGCTACTTCAACTGGTGCCGCAGCAGGAGCTTGACTAGCTTGTTGTGGTACTACTGGTGAAGTGTATTCATTTTTGCTAAATGTCAATTCAGCTTCACCTGTTTTAAATGAAAATTCACGTAAACTTGATTGGTCAAATTGTGCCATCAAATCTTTTACTTCTGAAATATTCACCATTACGCCTCCCAACGTTTAAATGCTAAAACAGCATTGTGTCCACCAAAGCCAAATGTATTTGAAATAGCATATTCTAGCTCTGCTTCTTGACCTTGTCCATAAACGACATTGGCTTCAATATCTTCTGACAACTCACGTGTACCAGCTGTCATTGGAATGTAGTTATGACGAAGTGCTTCGATAGTAGCAACAGCTTCAACAGCACCAGCAGCACCAAGAAGGTGACCAGTAAATGATTTTGTTGAAGAAACTGGAACATCTTTACCAAGAACTGTTACGATAGCTTTGCTTTCGCCTTTTTCATTGGCTTGTGTAGAAGTACCGTGTGCATTTACATAGTCCACATCTTCTGGAGAAATACCTGCTTCTTTAATAGCCAATTTAATCGCTTTAGCCGCACCAGAACCGTCTGGTGTTGGTGTTGTTTGGTGATAAGCGTCACAGTTGCTACCATAACCAACAACTTCAGCAAGGATTGTTGCACCACGTTTTTGAGCGTGTTCAAGGCTTTCAAGAACAAGGACACCTGCACCTTCACCCATCACAAAACCGTTACGGTCTTTATCAAATGGAATAGCAGAGCGAGCTGGATCTTCTGTTGTTGAGAGGGCAGTCAGAGCATTGAAACCACCAATACCGATTTCATTGATTGCTGATTCAGCACCACCAGCTAAGATAACATCGTGATAACCAAATTTAATTTCGCGGAAAGCTTCACCGATTGCATCATTAGATGAGGCACAAGCTGTTGTGATTGATTTACATACACCACGAGCACCAATACGCAAAGCAATGTTTCCTGCAGCCATATTTGACAAAGCTTTTGGAATGAACATTGGTTGAATACGTTTGATTCCCTTTTCGTGCATACGAATAATTTGCTCCTGCATTTCTTGCAAACCACCGATACCAGATGACACGATAACACCTGTACGGTCACGATCAACAGTGTCCATATCAAGTTTTGCATTTTCAAGAGCTTCTAAAGTCGCATAAATCGCATAAAGTGAATATTGGTCCATACGATTTTTATCTTTGCGAACAAAATATTTATCAAATGGAAAATCGTGAATTTCACCAGCATTGTGAACAGGAATTTCAGAATTATCAAATTTAGTGATTGGTCCAATACCAATTTTACCGTCGTGAAGATTATTCCAAAATTCTTCGGGTGTATTGCCAATAGGGGATGTTAAACCGTAACCTGTAACTACAACTCTATTTAATGTCATTTTTATCTCCTTTGAAGAGAAATTTTCAATTCTAATTAAAATCATTAAGACAAAGCAACCGATTATTGCATTGTCATACCACCGTCAATAGCTATCACTTGACCTGTCAAGTAATCTTGCTGTGCTAAGAAACTAGCAATAGAAGCCACCTCTTCAGCTTTACCAATGCGTTTCATTGGAATTCCCGCTAAAATTGCTTCTTGCATTTTTTCAGGAATCGCATCAGTCATATCTGATTCAATAAAACCAGGGGCAATAGCATTGACACGAACACCGCGTGCAGCTACTTCACGAGCAACTGATTTCGTAAAACCAATCAAACCAGCTTTTGAAGCAGCGTAGTTAGCTTGTCCAACGTTACCAGTCAAACCAACAACACTTGATAGGTTAATGATAGCACCTTGACGAGCACGTGTCATCGGTTTTAAGACTGATTGTGTCATGTTAAACGCACCAGTCAAATTAACTTTAAGCACAGACTCAAAATCAGCTTCTGACATTTTTAGCATTAATTTATCATTGGTAATACCCGCGTTATTAACTAAAACATCAACAGAACCAAGCTCATTGATAGCTTCATCAACCATACGCTTAGCATCATCAAAATTTGACACATCACCTGAAATAGCAATTACTTTAACGTGATAGTCTTTAAAGCTATCAATCAAATCTTGCGAAATTTCAGAACGCCCATTAAGGACAATATTAGCACCAAGACTAGCAAATTGGCGTGCGATAGCTAAACCAATTCCACGAGTTGAACCCGTTACGAAAACATTTTTATCTTTGATTTCCATGATTTTCTCCTATTTTTCTAGAAAAGCTTCTAAACTAACTTCATCTTCAACCGTTGAGACTGGAATAGCCTTATCGATTTTACGAAGAAATCCGCTCAAAACTTTACCAGGACCAATTTCGATAACTTCTGTCATTCCAAGCTCACGCATTGTTTCGATAGAATCATAAAAACGAACAGACTCTTTAACTTGTCTAGCAAGTAAAGATTTAATATCAGCACGGTCCATAACTTTTGCTTCTGTATTGCCAATTAAAGGAACTTGAAATTCAGAAAACGTCACTTTATCAAGAACCTCTACCAAACGTTCACTAGCAGATTGTAGTAAAGCGGTATGGAAAGGCCCTGAAACTTTCAAAGGAATCAAGCGTTTTACACCTGCTTCTTTTAGCAACTCAACGGCATAGTTAACGGCTTCTATTTCTCCACCGATAACGATTTGTGCAGGTGTATTGTAGTTAGCAGGTGTTACAATTCCCTTGCTAGAAGCCTTTTGACAAATTTCTTCAATCAATGAAGCCTCTGTATTCATGACAGCAACCATTTTTCCAGTACCAGCTGGCGCTGCTGTTTCCATAAATTCACCGCGCTTCGCAACAAGCGCAACGGCATCTTCAAAACTTAAAGCACCTGAAGCCACCAAAGCAGAATATTCACCAAGAGAAAGACCAGCCACCATATCAGGACGATATCCCTTTTCTTGCAACAAGCGGAAAATAGCAACCGAAGTTGTCAAAATCGCTGGTTGAGTATAGCGAGTTTGGTTGAGTTTATCTTCTTCATTGTTAATTAATTCATGAATATCATATCCGAGAATGCTACTAGCTTGTTCAAAAGTTTCTCTAACAATAGGATATTTTCCATATAAATCACTTGCCATTCCAAGCTTTTGAGCCCCTTGACCGGCAAATAAAAAGGCTATTTTTGTCATTAAATCCTCCTAAGCGGGAAAATTGATTTATCTTATATTAATTTTTTTAGTCTTTATTACTAATCAGACCAACGTTCAGCTTCTTCTAAGATGATTTTTTGAGCACCATAGTAAAGGTCTTTTAAAATTTCTTCACAAGTTTCTTCTTTACGAATAAGCCCTGCAATCTGACCGGCCATAACTGAACCAGTAACAACATCACCGTCAACAACCGCATTACGTAAAGCACCGGCACCAAGCACTTCAATATCTTCTGCCGTCTTACGTCCAGCTAGAAAATCTTTTTCAGCATGGGCATATTGATGTTGTTAATTTGTTTTTGATAGCACGAACTGGGTGTCCAACAACTGACGCTGAAATAACTGTATCAATATCTTTTGCTTTTAAGATTTTATCTTTAAAATTTTGATGTGCATTAGATTCTTTAGAAATTGCAAAGCGTGTTCCAACTTGAATAGCTTCCGCACCAAGCATAAAGATTGCTGCAGCACCACGTCCGTCGCCAACACCACCAGCACCGATAACAGGAATATTTACCGCATCCACGACTTGACGAACAAGTGTCATTGTTGTCAATTTACCAATGTGCCCACCAGCTTCCATACCTTCTGCGATAACCGCATCAGCACCTAATTTTTCCATACGTTTTGCAAGAGCAACACTTGGAACAACCGGAATAACTGTAATACCTGCTTCATGGAAACGTTCCATGTATTTACCAGGGTTACCAGCACCTGTTGTGACAACTTTTACATCTTCTTCAATGACTAAATCTACAATATCATCAACAAATGGTGATAAAAGCATAATATTGACACCAAAAGGTTTGTCTGTAATTTTTTAACTTTATCGATATTAGCTTTAACAACTTCCTTTGGGGCATTGCCACCACCGATAATACCTAAGCCACCAGCATTAGAAACAGCACCAGCTAAGTCGCCGTCAGCAACCCATGCCATTCCTCCTTGAAAAATTGGATATTTTATATTTAATAATTCTGTTATACGTGTTTTCATATTAAACCTTCTTAGTCTTTATAAAACAATAATTTGATAGTCAAACTATCATAATAAGAAGAGAGGGAGTAAGATAAGCACTAATGTCTTAGTTACATATCCCACAACCCTTCCTACTAAATATAGTGGAGTTAGTTTTTAGCACCAACTCCAGCCATGCTATTATTTTGTTTTTTCTTCAACGTAAGCAACCAAGTCACCTACAGTATTAAGACCTTCTTCAGTTTCAATTTGGATGTCGAATTCATCTTCGATTTCTGAAATAACTTGGAAAACATCAAGTGAATCAGCATCAAGTTCATCGAAAGTAGTTTCCAATTTTACTTCATCTGTCTCTTTACCAAGTTCTTCAACGATAATTTCTTGTACTTTTTCAAATACTGCCATGATTATTTCTCCTTATAAATATAAATAAAAATTTTATCTTGTGCTTATACACAAGTTTGTAACTAGATTTTAACAATTAGACTGCCCCATGTCAAACCTCCACCAAAAGCAGAGAAAAGAACTGTTTGTGAACCGTCTAATTTAATGTATCCTTTATCAACATACTCAGATAAAAGAATCGGAACACTTGCTGCACTGGTATTTCCATATTCCATCATGTTAGCTGGAAGTTTATCTACATCAACACCAATTTTTTTAGCAATTTTATCTAAAATACGGATATTAGCTTGGTGTAAAAACAAATAATCCAAATCTTCAGCTGCCACATCAGAAGCTTCAATTAAAGCCTTGATACTCTTAGAAACGTCACGGATTGCAAAATCAAAAATTGCTCTACCATCCATTTTTAAGAATTTATCATCAGTTTCTTCTTCTGAAAATGGCGAAGACAAGCCAACCTTCCCTGAAGTTAAACTAAACCCACGACTGCCGTCTGTGTGTAGTGATTCTGCTAAGAAATGTTTTGTTTCGGAAGCCTCAATCAAGACACCACCAGCACCATCTCCAAATAAAACTGAACTGCTACGTTCAGACCAGTCTAACGTTTTTGACAAAGTCTCAGCACCAATCACAATTCCTCTTTTGTACATACCTGACTGGATGAATTTATCCGCAGTTGCCAAAGCAAATACAAAACCACTACATGCTGCTGTCAAATCCATTGCAAAGGCATTAACCGCACCAACATTCGCTTGAATACGTGCCGCAGTAGAAGGCATTAAACTATCAGGGGTTATCGTTGCAACAATGATGAAGTCAATATCTTCAGCCGATAAACCAGCTTTAGAAATCAATTGCTTGGCAACTTGTGTCCCTAAATCGCTAGTTGTTTCATTTCGAGTGATGTGCCGTCTTCTGATACCAGTACGTGATGAAATCCACTCATCACTAGTATCCATAATTGCAGACAAATCATCGTTTGTAATCACTTGTTCAGGGGCATAAGCTGCTGCCTGAGCAATTCTTGCAAATACCATTATTACATTAACTCCTCAAGAAACTTATGAAGATTCTTCAACCCTTGAGCCAAGGCTTCAAATTCCTCTTCATTCATATCTTCCGCAATATGGATAACCATATTTTTGTGGAATTTATGATGAAGTCTGTCTAGTAATCTTCCTTTTTTTGTCAAAGTTAAGTGAACAACACGGCGATCCAATTTTGAACGTCGTCTTTCAATATAACCTTTTGCCTCAAGTTTATTCAGGCTAGTGGTTATTGTTCCGAGCGTTAACATCAACTCACGAGCAATATCACTTGGAGTAACATTAGAATTTTTACCAATAATCTCAATGGTATGCATTTCTTTTAATGAAACATCATTGAACTGACTTGTTCTTAGACTTGTCTCTTCAATGACTTGAACACGATTAAAAATATCAACAAGGTATTCATTGATTCGATTATAATCCAAGACCTCACCTCCTAAATAAACTTTGACAGTCAAAGTATATCAAACATCAAAACATTTTGCAAGATATTTAAGAATCTTTCATTCAATAATTTTAAAATCAAATCATTCTCTTACATTATTTTCCTGAAAATTTTGGACGACGTTTTTCAGTAAAAGCACGGACGCCCTCTTTAAAGTCTTCTTTAAATGCTAGTTCTTCTTGAAGTTGCAATTCAAGTGATGTATAATCTTCCCAGCCTTCAAAAGATGCCTTCCATGACATTTCTTTAATCGCTCGGTAAGAATTTGCTGCGCCTCGTAACAAACGTTTTGTAAGTTGATTTGTTGTTCTTTCAAGCTTTTCAGATTCACATAGTCGGTAAACAATGCCATATTCAAGCGCTTTTTGGGCATTTAAACCTTCCCCAGTCATTGCCAATTGAATGGCACGAGTTGTACCAATTGCACGACTCATTAAGAAAAGCCCTCCAGCATCTGGCGCAAGACCTATACCAACAAAAGCTTGAATAAATTTAGCTTTTTCACTAGCAACAACAAAATCTGCAGCGACAGCCATATTTGCAGCTGCTCCCGCAACCGCACCATCTACACTCATAATAATTGGTTTTGGTAATTTTTTCATTACAAATGAAATTTTATTAACCAAACTAGCAATTTCAACCAATGATTCAACATTGTCAGATTCTACAGCACGTTGCATTTCTGCCAAATCACCGCCAATTGAAAAAACTTTTCCAACTGCCTTAATAACCAAAATCTTGACAGAATCCTCTGATTTAACGTTACCTAAAACCTCAAGAATCTCTTGACATGTCGGGATATTAAAACCGTTTGAAATATCAGGACGATTCAAGGTTAAAGTTGCCACTTCGCCCTTTTCATAAATAACATTATTAAAAGACATCTATTTACCTCCAATAAATAGGACAAAAATAGTTTGATGATTTAACTATTTAGCAAATGCTATTTTAGCATATTATTTCTTTTTTTTATCAAGTAAAAACTGCTTATTTCACAAAATAATTTGATATATAAATAATTCAATAATCAAATAATTGTATTAAAAAAGTGGAAAACTAGCGATAATTGCTAACTTTCCACTACTTTTCAACAAGTGCTTCAAAAATCTGTGTCAAATTGTCAACCAATCGATTTGCCTTGCTTTGGTTCATTCCAAATAACTTATCCTCAATTGCCCAGACATGTAAGTCAGCAGAAATACCTGCTTGAATGCCTTTTTCACTATCCTCAATAACCAAAATATTATCCTGATTCGTTCTTAATTGCCGAGCAGCTTCCTGATAAATAGCTGGATGAGGTTTTCCTTTTGGAAACTCTTCCCCCGATAAAATAACTGAGAAGTACTCTCTCATCTTTGTATCGTCTAAAGCCTTTAAAATATCATGTTTTGTTGAACTTGATGCTAAGCCCAAACGATAACCATTATCATAAAGCTTCTTAATCACTTCAAAAGTATCTGCAAAAATTAAGTCCTTATAAGGAAGTGGGTGATTATGCTTATAAGTTGTATATTCTTCTTGCAATTGGTGAATATCCCAATTTTCATAATCATCACGTAAAATATCTCGCCAAATTTGTTTCATGTTTCCACCGATAAAAAAACTAAGTGGTAAATGCTTTATACTAATTCCTCTTTCAGCTAAAAATTTTTCACGTCTATGATAATAAAAAGTCTCTGTATCAAATAATACACCGTCCATATCAAAAATAATAGCATTAAAATTTTCCATTCTTTCATTATACTATCTTTTTCTTTTAAAAACTACTGACAAATTTTCAGAATTTTGCTATAATTGTTTACAAATTTATATTTTGGAGAAGTTCATGAAAGTAATCAAATTTGGTGGTAGCTCGCTCGCTTCTGCTGAGCAACTCAAAAAAGTATTGAACATTGTTAAATCAGACTCAGAACGACGCTTTGTCGTTGTATCTGCCCCAGGTAAGCGTAACGCTGAAGATACCAAGGTAACAGACGCCCTTATTAAATACTATAAAACATATACAGCTGGCGATGACGTTACTTCTGCGCAAGAATGGATTATCAATCGTTATCAACCATGGCAGACGAACTCGGTTTAAATTCTTCTATCGTGAGCAAAATTGCTGGTGCCATTACAAATCTTGCAACTCTTCCTATCGACGGAAATGATTTTCTTTATGATACTTTCCTAGCAGCTGGTGAGGACAATAACGCAAAACTCGTTGCGGAATACTTCCGTAAAAACGGTATTGCTGCTCGTTATGTTCACCCTAGAGAGGCTGGAATCATCGTATCTAGTGAACCAGGAAACGCTCGTATTCTTCCGTCAAGTTATGACAAACTTGAAGAATTACGTGATTCTGAAGAAGTCCTTGTTATCCCTGGCTTCTTTGGTGTAACAACTGATGGGCAAATTTGTACCTTCTCACGTGGTGGGTCAGATATTTCAGGTTCTATCGTTGCCGCTGGTGTTAAAGCTGATTTATATGAAAACTTTACTGATGTTAATGGTATTTTTGCAGCCCACCCAGGCGTTGTCCATAAACCTCACACTATTAAAGAGTTGACATATAGAGAAATGCGTGAGCTTGCCTATGCAGGGTTCTCTGTCCTACATGACGAAGCGTTGATTCCTGCTTACCGTGGTAAAATTCCACTTGTCATCAAAAATACTAATAATCCTGACCATCCAGGGACACGTATTACTTTAAAACACAGCGGACCTACAATTCCTGTCATCGGTATCGCTGCAGATGATAACTTCGCAAGTATCAACATGTCTAAATACCTCATGAACCGCGAAGTCGGATTTGGTCGAAAAGTCCTCCAAATTTTAGAAGACCTCAATATCCGTTGGGAACACATGCCTACAGGTATCGATGATATGTCAGTTATCGTCCGTGAACGCGAATTAACACCAATCAAAGAACAAGAAATTATCTCTTACCTCACACGAGAGTTAGGTGTTGATGAAGTTGATATCGAGCACAATCTTTCAATCATCATGATTGTTGGTGAAGACATGAAAAACCATATCGGGGTAACTGCTACAGCAACCAAGGCTCTTTCAGATAAACACATCAACCTTGAAATGATTTCTCAAGGTTCAAGTGAAGTTTCTGTCATGTTTGTAACCCAAACAGAACAAGAAAAACAAGCCGTCCGCTCTTTATATAATGCTTTCTTCATAGGAGACCAAGACTAATTCTACACACGAAACTCTGAGACAATAAAATCTCAGAGTTTTATTTTTATGATAAACCTATTCCGTAGCAATGATATGACGGTCCAGGTTCTTGGCAATATCAGAAACAGAGTTGCCATTTTTTACATAAGCCTCTATTATAACAAGCTTATTTGTGATAAGATAACTTTTTATGTCTAACTTAATTTTACAAATTAGGGATTCAAACCTTGTTACCACAAAAACAAAACTCAAAGACTTTTGGAAACAGCTTTCAGTTACCTTTGATAATTAATTTTTGAAAGAATGAACGTTCCAAAACAAACTTACAACTCCTCTGTAAAAGGGGGAAATGAAGATTGATATTCATTTGATTATATTAACCAACTTAACAACACGTTCATTTAATTACGAAGCGCTAAATCATCTTGACATTCCTAACAACAATGGAAATATCGCCATTTCTGTCCATACCTATGAATTATATTCATGAACAATAGATAGCAGCGAAGCCACAAAGACCACGGTAATAACAAATACAGTAGCTGTAATCTAGATACTCTAAACATCATCATGAATGACTTTACAAAGATTCAAAGCGAAAAAATGCTCCAATTACTATCAGTAAATTGGGGGCCTCAGATTTCAACAATACAGACGAATGCGTTGGGCAAAAGAGTACATGGCTCAGCTACTAGCATTGACTTTTTGTGTGTCCTTTGGGATAATAATGCTGATAATGACTACTCATCAAGCGAGAGTTTCGGATTTATTAGCCGTTCAACAAACAAACTTTATGACAGTTTCAACACTCATTAACTATGCCAAAAAGAATAGCTCAACTGATGCTAGCAGTACTGGTGATAATTCTGGTTCAGAAAAAGACTATCCTTTGAACAATTTGTTTGCTGCCAATGGAGCAAGCTACCAATCACAAGAAATTCCTAATGCTCTAAACTACATTAACATTGAAGCTAACACTAATAAATACGGCTTTGTTTAGAAGAAATCTATTGCTAACTTCTCTCTTAAACTTCAAGAAACGATACGAAACACTTTGCAAAAGGGAAAGACAGCCATAAAGTGAAACATCGAAAACTGACGAATGATTTTTTAAAATATGAACAGCATCAAGAAACGTTTGTAGAATACAGTACTTTTTCGAAGACCGATACAAACGCTACCTTTATGCAGATAAAAGAAAACAATATGGAGTTGGGACTTTTTTACTAAATGATTAACTCAAAGCAAGCGACAATCTTCAAATTAACACAGAAAATCAATTTGTTCTCCATTATAGTATTTTTAAAATCCAACTGATACCAAAACCCCATTTTCATTTTTAGAAACCTATCCGCATGTTTTAAAAGGATTATCGCTGAGGCAGGTTGAATTTACAAATCTCCTGATGGCTAGGAGCATCCATTTCACACACCTAGATTAGGAAAACAGCAACAGGTTTTGAACAAGAAATCAATATCGTAGTTACAACCAAATGTTTCCCTCAAAAAGCTCTTTATGTCAATGGCAGCTATCAAGAGTTGAAATACCAAGAAAGTCAAGCATTTCTATCTGAAGAAAGCAGTCAGATTTCACACAACACAAAGGTGATGTGAAACTGGTCTTCAGCCAGATAAAGGCTCTCAGGTTACAATGTTTGTAACCTGAGAGCAAAAAAACAAATAACCACCTTAAATACAACAGAAACACGAAGAGAACTAAAAAATAGAGACTCATACAAAAGGTGACTCTCTATTTTTAGTTCTGAATCCTTTTTATCTCAGGCTCTTTTTGCATCTATATTATTCTATAGCCTCGTACTCTCCAAATAATGTTTTCAATATTTAGAAATTATTTTTAAATTCGTTAAAGAAGGGCTCAATCTGGGCTAGAAAAGCCTTTTTTCCCTCAAAGCGTTCCCCACGCATCACCTTCGCCAATTTCTCTCGTGCCTCTATTCCCAGTCGCTGCTCAACCGCTTGCAGCCGCTCCTGATAAGCCACATAATCCGCCAGATCCAGAAAACTTGTTTGTGCTAAACAATGCCCCACATCACTAATTTCCTCATATGGTAGCTGATTAAACTTGCGTTTCAGGCTTTCCTGATGACGAATCACATCCTTGAGATAGTTGGAAAACTTTGTTTTAAAATAAGAATAAAGGGACAACTCATCCTGCAACACGTCTGGCTTTTCTTGTAAAAGGCGGAAAAGAACCACCCGTCCCTCTTGTAACCAATCATCGTAGTCCCACAATTTAACAAAATAGTGACGACGCAACTTAAGTACAATCGGTTTAACTTTTTCAAAATAGGCTTCAAATGCTTCCATCATTTTCAAATCTCCTTAGAACTTAATTTCCCTACTTAAAAGGTATCACCATTATAAAAAGAAAAGTACAAAAAGACCATGACATTTTTGTCATGGTCAAAAAACTATGAAGTAACATAAAAAAAAGCAACAGCCTAGAACTGTCACTACCGTTTTTCTTACTCCGCCAGTAGGACTCGAACCTACGACATCATGATTAACAGTCATGCGCTACTACCAACTGAGCTATGGCGGATAAAAGCTAAGCGACTACCATATCTAACAGGGGGCAACCCCCAACTACTTCAGGCGTTCTAGGCTTAACTGCTGTGTTCGGCATGGGAACAGGTGTATCTCCTAGGCTATCATCACTTAACTCTGATTGATTATCCAATCAAAATTGAATACCTATATATTCTAACAAGTTTCCGACGCGCTGTCAAT
>ENA-OQIC01000144-OQIC01000144.1-human-gut-metagenome-genome-assembly--contig:-NODE-144-length-31504-cov-2.461516_pt1 | contig 31504 bp, 38 predicted proteins | sample MGYA00242572_ERZ504736 | MGnify/ENA primary metagenome ERZ504736 (study PRJEB26092, sample SAMD00036201) | human gut metagenome | host: Homo sapiens | study: EMG produced TPA metagenomics assembly of...
TATTTCAGAATTGTTGATTTTGGAAATATCCTTGTTTTAATTGAAAAGGGAGCTGTAACTGAAATGTGAGTTAAAAACTCAATTTCGTTACAGCCCCATTTTCTTTTTATTAGTCTAATGTTTTGGGTATTAGTTTAATTTTGTATTTTAGCCTGATTGGCGGCTGCAATATCTTTGGCACTGGTAATATTGCCTTTTCGTCAACGAATGAAACACGATCCATTTGAGATATAACCTGGCCGCGAATGAAGTCCAAGTAGATACGATATAATTCTTTTTTTTCTACCAATCGGCTTCTGTTAATTCCTGACCGGATTTTTTCTTATGGCTAATTCGTTGATGCGCGCTAAAACGTCATTTATTTCCATAAAATCCTCCATGTAAATTATTTATTTTCATAAAATTCTCAATACGAACTTTTCATATTCATTATAGCATATTCAGTCAAGCCGTTTGCCGTTACATCATGAGTAATGATATAATTGATGTCGAATGACAAATTATTTTGACCAGATACATTATCTTGTAAAGGTAAACTGTTTTGAATAAGTAATGTTATTTAGATTTATAAATTATTTTGAATGAGTATTCTAAGATAGATAAATGGAGCATAGAAGACAGAATGCGTGTAACGAAAGCCATTAAGGCAGAACAAATAGCTATTTTGGAAACCGTCTATAAAGATGCGAAACCTGCCTTGCATTATAACAGTCCTTTTGAACTGCTCGTAGCCGTAGTTTTGTCCGCACAATGTACGGATGAACGGGTTAATATTATTACGGCGCGATTATTTCCCACTTACAGTGATCCGGCCGACATGTTGGCGTTGGGAACGGCTAAGTTGGAAGTGTTAATTCGCGACTGCGGTCTCTATCGGGCGAAAGCGGCGAATTTAATAAAAACCTGTGATATTTTGGTTAATACTTATGGCGGTGAAGTGCCCCATGAGTTTGACAAATTGGTAGAATTGCCCGGCGTAGGGCGTAAAACGGCCAATGTGTTGGTGTCGGTATTGTTTGATACACCGGCTATTGCCGTAGATACTCATGTATTTAGGGTGTCTAATCGTTTGGGCTTGGCTCGCGGTAAAACGCCGGAAGAGGTAGAAGAAAAGCTCAAGAAAGCAATTCCGATGGAAAAATGGAGTGCCGCTCATCATTGGATTATTTGGCATGGTCGTAAAGTTTGTAAGGCCAGAAAGCCTTTGTGCGGCGAATGTCCGTTAGCTCATGTGTGTCCGTCAGCCGGTAAGGAGGCATAATATGAAGGAAGCAATGCAATCACTTATAAAGAAGTTTAAAGCAATCGGTGTTACCGGTAGCGCAATGGTAACGGAATTATTGCGTTTTCGCGTACTGGATCAAATACTTCAGACTAGTCCCGAAGTACGCCAGTGGGGGATTACGGGTGATAAATTATATGAATTGGCGCAGCAAAGTACCGTTGAAGTTTTTGGCGAACTTCCTTACGATCAAGTAGCCTTTGAATCTGTATACGGCCCTTCTTTTGCCGTAGAAGTGATGGACTTTATTACGGAGACGGGCTATGTGGAAGCCTTGCGGCCGGTGAACAGTGGCGCTTGCCTTTTAAAGACATCATTGAATTCCACAAGAATTCGGAAGGTATTATCCTCTTTGCCAATATTGAAGAATATGCCGCCTTGGCAGAAGAAATTTTGCAAGCCATTCCATCGGAGCGTTTATTATTATATACATCATCCGAAACATGCTATAATTTATTTAAACAACTCTATCCGTTGGCTCCGGTTATTGATGAATGGCCGGAAGATGTTATTTTTGACCATATTGTAGCGGCGTCTACCGGCTTGTTCCGGGCACCGGTTGAAATTATGCAGGAATTGGCTAATCGGGTAGGCAATATTACAGAACTCGGTACAGCTCACTACTTCATTCCGATTAGTGCCATTCAGGACCAAGTGGGCATGAATCGCATGGCTGTTCAGTATATGTTGTTGCAACCACGTTTGGAAGCGATTCGCGAATGGGCGCCGCTGGGCACTTATGAATTTGTGTACACAATCGTTCGGTTAAAAAAGTAGCCCTTGAGATTCGTGAAGTAATGGGGGACACATGGCGCTCCACACCGTTTATTGCTTTGCCGCATGAAGTTTTGGCTTCTATGGATACGTTCTCTATGGTACAGTATGCCTTATCGTTATGCGGTATAGAACCGGCTATGAAAGCGCAATTACCGACATTGGGCGAAGACGGTTTTACTTCCAAAGATCCTAAAGTTCCTTTATATGTACAAAAAGTATTTAATGCTTTTGAAGCGACCCGCTTGGAATTAGAACGTCAGGGGACTGAGGTTCAATTAAAACTGGTTGACCATGAAGGTCGTAAAGCAGGGGAAACTTTGGACGAAGATTCCTATGCGGAACTCATGGAACAAAGTAAAGTGGCCGAGGAGGATACAGCGTATTGGATGTTTACCAATCCGGAGGCTGCTTATATCTGGTATACCTATTTCCGCAGTCTACAGGGGGAACAGGTTTTAACTAAGCTGGCTCAAATGGTGTTGACGCCGGAAGCCTTATTGCAGTTGATGGGCAGTGTGCGTCGTCAAATTATTAAAGAAGAACCGTTGGCAGAATTGGCCACTCGTTTTGAAAAAGCCCGGGCGGCTCGTAAAGCGGCCTTAGCTAAGCTGACGCCGATTGGCAGGCTGAGATTGAAGCCATTGCCAAAGAAATTGTACCAAATCCAACTGAGAGTAATTGACAAGAAAGTCTAAGTGGGATAAAGTATAGAGTTAGATAAGGAGGTAAGACATGGCAGTTGTAAATTTTGAAATCTATAAAGTATTAGGCACCTTATCTGAAAATAAAGATGGGTGGAAAAAGCAACTTACTTGCACCAGTTGGGGGCGTTATAATCCTAAATTCGACCTTCGTTCCTGGGACAGTGAATATAATGGTATGACTAAGGGGATTACCTTATCGCTCGAAGAAATCGTGGCTCTTCGCGATTTATTGAATGAAGTGGATTTAGAAGCGGCTTACGAAGAATCCGTAGCGGAACGTCAAGCTGCCAAAGCAGCTGAAAAAGCGGCTGAAAAGGACTCCGCTGACGAATAAGCAAAATTTAAGTAATGAGTTGCATTAACTGATTGTCCATGATATAATCAATAAGCATAGTTTTGGACAGTGGAAAGAGGTGTATAGAATGAAACAAGGAATTCATCCTAATTATGGTGAAGCTACTGTAACTTGCGGTTGTGGCAATACGTTTAAAACAGGTTCCGTTAAAAGCGATCTTCGCGTAGACGTATGTTCCAAATGCCATCCGTTCTTCACAGGACAGCAACGTACTGCTCAGGCTCGCGGTCGTATCGAACAATTCAACAAGCGTTACGGTAAATAATTACTGTAGTCTAGCTATACAAATAATACGGCAGAGCTTCGGCTCTGCCTATATTTGTTTGAGAGAGGAGACGCATTGGAAACGAAGCGAGTTAAAAAGTTTGTCGGAGGCCAAGCCGTCATTGAAGGTGTTATGATGCGCGGCCCTAAATATACAGCTACAGCGGTTCGTGAACCGGGTGGCCAAATTGTAGTGGATACGAAACCGACGAGTTCAATCAGTGATAAGTATCCCATTTTGAAAAAACCTTTGTTACGAGGTTGTGTGGCTCTTTATGAGTCTTTAGTTATCGGTATGGGAGCCCTTTCTTTTTCGGCTAAAGCAGCCGGTGAAGAAGAGGAAACCATGTCAAATAAAGAGATTGCTCTTACCATGGTATTTTCTACGGTACTGGCAATTGCCTTATTTTTGGCATTGCCCACGTATGCAGCTAAATGGATTCCCGGTATCGGTGACAATCACTTTGTATTAAACTTGGTAGAAGGGGCGATTCGCCTTCTTTTATTTTTGATTTATATATGGGCCATAGGTCAAACGAAAGACATTCGCCGTGTATTCCAGTATCACGGCGCGGAGCATAAAACGATTCATACCTATGAAAGTGATGTACCGTTGACAGTTGAAAATGTGCGTGAGCATTCACGTTTACATGCACGTTGCGGCACTAACTTTTTATTAATCGTTATGGTAACGAGTATTTTTGTATTCGCTTTCTTAGGTTGGCCAAGCTTATGGGAACGCATTATTTCCCGCGTTCTTTTGATGCCGGTAGTAGCCGGTATTGCCTATGAATGATTCGTTTGGCGGGACGCAGTGAAAGTGTCATCGTTAAGGCCTTAATTACGCCCGGTTTGTGGTTGCAGTACATGACAACTCGTGAACCGGATGACGACCAAATTGAAGTGGCTATTCGAGCTTTGGAATCGGTACGGCCGGCTGAAGAAGACGCTTATGAATCTTAGCTGTGCCGACGGAGTATTAAAATCTGTTACAGCAGTTCTATAGTGTCGTCAATATTAGTTTGAAAGGGGTACCCGTTTCATGGTTTTAGTAGATAAATTACAAGTTATTGAAGATAAATTTATGGATTTGGAGCAGCGCATCAGTGACCCTGAAGTGATTGCCCGTCAGCAGGAATGGCAGAAGTTAACACGTCAACACGCTTCCCTTACAGAAACCGTTAATACCTTCAGAGAATATAAACAAGTTCTCGCCGGTCTTGATGAAGCCTTGGAAGTAGTAGAAGATAAAGCTAGACGAAGAATTTCGTGAAATGGCGCAAGAAGAGTTAAAAGAATTAAAAGAGCGCAAAGAAGAGTTGGAAGAACAACTCCATATTTTGCTTTTGCCAAAAGATCCTAATGATGAAAAGAACGTTATCGTGGAAATCCGTGGCGGTGCCGGCGGTGATGAAGCGGCTTTATTTGCCGGTGATTTGTTCCGCATGTACACTAAATACGCGGAAGCGCAAGGTTGCGTTGTGAAATCATCGATGCCAACGCACCGGAATTGGGCGGTTTTAAAGAAGTGGTGTTCTCCGTTGACGGTAACAGTGCTTATTCCAAATTGAAGTTTGAAAGTGGTGTACATCGTGTACAGCGCGTGCCGGAAACCGAATCGTCCGGTCGTATTCATACCTCTACCGTTACCGTAGCCGTATTGCCGGAAGCGGAAGATGTAGACATTGAAATTAATGATAAAGACCTTCAAATCGATACCTATTGTGCCAGCGGTGCCGGCGGTCAGCACGTTAACCGTACTGAATCGGCCGTGCGTATTACGCATAAACCGACAGGCATTGTAGTTGCGTGTCAGGATGAACGGTCTCAGTTAAAAAATAAAGATAAGGCAATGCGCGTATTACGTGCTAAATTGCAAGATAAAGCCGAACAGGAAGCGGCCGCCAGCGTGGCAGCCGATCGTAAGAGTCAGGTTGGTACGGGCGATCGCAGTGAACGTATTCGTACGTACAACTATCCGCAAGGTCGTGTGACCGACCATCGCATTAACTTAACGCTCTATAAATTGGATGCCGTACTTAATGGCGATTTGGACGAACTGATTCAAGCTTTGATTGCAGCGGATCAGGCCGCTAAAATGCAGGAGGCCGATCAAAATGCCTAAGGAGCTGTGGACTATCGGTCGCTTGCTCCAATGGACAGAGCAGTATTTCTCGGCAAAGGCGGCAGTCGCTTGATGGGGAAGTGCTGCTTTCTCATATATTGGGGAAAGATCGAATTTACTTATACACACACTATGATGAACCTTTGAATAAACAGGAGCTCGACGCGTATCGTCCGCTCGTACTTGAACGCGCCAAAGGGTTTAGTGTAGCTGCGATTATCGGTAAAAAAGAATTTATGGGTTTGCCGTTTATTGTGAATAAGGGTGTATTAATTCCGCGTCCCGATACGGAAACTTTGGTTGAAGATATTTTGACCGTTTTTGACAAAGAAAGTGCCCCGTACATTCTTGATGTGTGTACCGGACCCGGTACTATTTTATACAGTTTGCTTCACTATTTACCTAAGGCTACGGGGCTCGGCCTTGATATCAGCAAGGAGGCGTTGGCGGTGGCTGTTAAGAATCGGGAGCAGTTGGAGCTGGCGGATCGGGCTAAATTGTGTTACTCCGACTTATTGAGTGCCTTGGCAACGGATACAGCCTATGAAAACGCTTTTGATTTAATCGTCTCCAATCCGCCGTATATTCCCAGTGAAGAAATTTTGACCTTGGAACAGGAAGTTCAAAATGAACCGGTAATAGCCTTAGACGGCGGTGCCGACGGCTTGGATTTTTATCGCCGTTTATTGGCAGAGGCACCTAAATATTTAAAAGCAGGCGGCTATTTAGCGGTTGAAATCGGCTATGACCAAGCAAAGGCGGTAACGGAGCTTGCCAAAACTATGGGTGTTTACAGTGAAGTAGTGGCACAAAAAGATTTAGGTGGTATTGTACGGGCCTTACGTTGGCAGAAAACAGGTGATGATAATGGCCATAGAAACTAAAGTATATAAACATTTGGATGATGCAGCCATTGCCGAATTGGGCGCACGTTTACGAAACGGCCAGTTGGTGGCCATCCCTACGGAAACCGTATATGGACTGGGCGCCAGCGGTTATGATGAAGCGGCGATGAGTCGAATCTACGAGGCAAAAGGACGCCCGTCGGACAATCCTTTGATTTTACATGTACCGGATCAGGACGCGGTAAAACCGTTGGTAGCTCAATTCCACCGACGGCACAAAAGCTCATGGATGCTTTTTGGCCGGGACCTTTAACGATTATTATGCCAAAATCCGACAAGGTGCCTAAGCGTGCTACGGGCGGTTTAGACAGTGTGGCTATTCGTTGTCCCGCTCATGATGTGTGCCGAGCTATTTTAAAAGCCGCCGGCGTACCGGTGGCGGCTCCCAGTGCCAACATTTCCGGTCGTCCCAGCCCGACTACGGCAGATGCCGTTTTACATGATATGAAGGGACGCATCGAGCCATTGCCGATGCAGGCCCTTGTGATGTGGGCGTTGAGTCGACCATCGTAGAATGCGGTGATGATGCGGTTACTATTTTAAGACCGGGCGGGATTACCGATGCCATGTTAAAACGAGTGGTGAGTACGGTGACTTTTGACGAAGCTTTGAGTGCGCCCGATGTGGCACCGAAAGCACCGGGTATGAAGTATACGCACTATGCGCCGGACGGTGATATGACCACTTATGTGGGGGCACCGCGCCTCGTTAGTCAGGCTATGATAGAGGCCATGGAAGCTATTAAACAAGAGCATCACGACAAGCCGCTTCGCTTTGGGTTCCTCATGAGTGATGAAGTGGCACAATTCCTTGATATCTATTTATCTTCATCGGATGTGCCTTTTGAATATGTAATTTATGGTAATGCGGCGGATTATAAAGGACTTGCCCATAATTTGTATTCTTCATTATTGGCTTTTAATAAGGCCGGCGTGACCCATATTTTGCCACCGGTGTGCCTATGCAAGGTTGGTCGAGCTATCATGAACCGTATGGCGAAGGCGAGTGGTCAAAAATCGTACACGTAACAGGTAAACCGTAAGGGAGCCTTGTAAATAGGAGCCCCGGTTTTATATCGGCAGGCTATAAAAGAGTTATAGAAAAGAGGTAAGACTATGAACATATTATTTGTTTGCACCGGCAATACTTGTCGCAGCCCCATGGCGGAAGGTATGCTTAAAGCGATGGCAGAGGACGCAAAAAAAGATGTAGTGACTTTGTCGGCCGGTTTATTTACGGCTCCGGGTGGCCGTGTATCACCTCAGGCCATTGAAGCAGTTAAAGATGTGGCTGATATTTCCGGTCATTTATCGCGTCCGCTTAATAAAGCTCTTTTGGATGCGGCTGATTTGGTTGTCGGTTTGGCAGCGGATCATAAAAAAGTATTGTTGCGCCAATTCCCTGAAATGAGCGATAAATCGTAACCTTGGGTGAGTGGGCCGGTACGAATGAAGACGTAGCCGATCCGTTTGGCGGTACGCAGGAAGAATATGATGCTTGTGCGGCACAGATCAAAGAGCTTTTGACAAAAGCCTTAGCAAAGTTGGATTAAACAGTAATAAATTCTAAGTCGTCACTTCGAAGGGCGTTTAGAGAGCGGTTAGTCATATCTTGATTGGTAGTCAATTTAAATAATATCTCTATATTGCGTACAAATGTCATTGCTTGATTTTATATGACATAGTAAAATAGGGTAGAGATGTTTATATTTAATGGATACCGATTAGGAGGGATAGGATGAAAGTAGCCATTGGCGCTGACCATGGCGGCGTTCATTTAAAAGCGGCAATTAAAGCTTTGCTTGATGAATTGAATTTGGCCTATACTGATTTTGGTACCGATTCGGAAGCATCCGTGGATTACCCGGATATTGCCGAACCTGTGGCTAAAGCAGTAGCAGCAGGAGAATATGATCGAGGTATTTTAATTTGCGGTACCGGTATCGGAATTGGCATTGCTGCCAACAAAGTAGCCGGTATTCGTGCGGCCTTATGCCACGATACATTTTCAGCCCACGCTTCACGGGAACACAACAATGCCAATATCTTAACGATGGGCGAACGTGTTATCGGACCCGGGTTAGCCGGCGATATTGTTAAAATTTGGTTAACTACCGAATTCGAAGGTGGCCGTCATGAACGACGGGTTGCCAAAATAGCCGAACTAGAGGCTTAGTCCAGATAATTTGGGGGACAGCTTGTATTTCATAGGCACTATGATTTGAGTGTGTAGGAGGTAATGCTATGAGCATTCTTAAGAGTCAAGATCCGGAATTAAAAAATATGATTGATTTAGAGTTAAACCGTCAACGCAATAAGTTGGAAATGATTGCATCTGAAAACTTCGTATCCGAAGCGGTTATGGAAGCACAGGGCAGTGTATTGACCAATAAATATGCGGAAGGTTATTCCGGCAAGCGCTATTATGGTGGCTGTGAATATGTAGATATGGTGGAAACGTTAGCGATTGAACGAGCTAAGAAATTATTCGGTGCTGAACATGTCAATGTACAGCCTCATTCCGGCTCGCAAGCTAATTTCGGTGTTTATTTTGCTTTGTTAAAACCGGGCGACACTATCATGGGTATGAACTTATCCCATGGTGGTCATTTGACTCATGGTTCGCCGGTTAACGTTTCGGGTACATACTTCAATGTAATTCCTTACGGCGTTGATGCAGAAACACAGGAAATTGATTATGATGAAATGCGTAAAATTGCCGAAGAAAACAAACCTAAGTTAATTATCGGCGGCGGCAGTGCGTATTCTCGCATTATTGATTTCAAAAAAATGGCCGACATCGCTCATGAAGTAGGCGCTATTTTTATGGTAGATATGGCTCACTTTGCAGGTCTTGTAGCAGCCGGTTTGCATCCAAATCCAGTGGAATATGCTGATGTAGTAACTACAACTACACATAAAACATTACGCGGACCTCGTGGCGGCATGATTCTTTGCAAAGAACAATATGCCAAAGCTATTGATAAAGCAATTTTCCCCGGCATCCAAGGCGGTCCTTTGATGCATGTTATCGCTGCAAAAGCGGTTGCTTTCGGCGAAGCTTTAAAACCTGAATTCAAAGAATATGCACAGCAAGTTGTAACCAATGCGAAAGTGTTGGCAGCAGCTCTTCAAAAAGAAGGTTTTAAAATCGTATCCGACGGTACCGATACGCATGTAATGCTTGTTGACGTACGCAGCTGTGGTTTAACCGGTAAAGTTGCTGAATTCTTACTCGATGAAGTAGGCATCACTTGTAACAAGAACACCATTCCGTTCGATCCTGAAAGCCCATTCGTAACCAGCGGTATTCGTCTCGGTACACCGGCTTTGACAACACGTGGCTTAAAAGAAGCGGATATGGAAGAAATTGCGTCCATCATTGCGTTAGTTCTTAAAAACTCCGAAGATAAAGCTAAACATGAAGAAGCAGCTAAACGTGTAGCCGCTCTTTGTGAAAAATATCCTATGTATCCTAATCTTTAATATATCCGCTTGAGAGAGATTTCATAACATGCCTTATTGAGGCACAGAATAGTAAGACTTAAGGAGGCACCGTATTTATGAATGTTAATGTAATGACTCATCCGTTGATTCAACATAAAGTAACCTTAATCCGTAATGTTGAAACAGGTTCTAAAGATTTTCGCGAATTATTGGAAGAAATTACACTTTTGATGGGGTATGAAATTACTCGCGACTTACCGTTGGAAGATGTAGAAGTACAGACTCCGTTGGTAAAAGCAATCGGTAAACAAATTGCCGGTAAAAAATTAGGCATTATCCCTATTTTACGTGCCGGTCTCGGCATGGTTAACGGTCTATTGGAATTAATGCCAATGGCTAAAGTAGGTCACGTAGGTTTATACCGTGATCCTGAAACCTTAAAACCGGTTGAATACTATTGCAAATTGCCGTCTGATTTGTCCGAACGTCGTATTATCGTGACAGATCCTATGTTGGCAACCGGCGGCAGTGCATCGGCAGCCATCACTCTTTTAAAAGAAAAAGGGGCTCGCGATATTCAGCTTATGTGCTTGGTAGCAGCTCCGCAAGGCGTTGAAGCGGTTAATAAGGAACATCCGGATGTACGTATTTATGTTGCGGCAACTTGATGAAGACTTGAATGAACATGGCTACATCTTGCCTGGTTTAGGCGATGCAGGGGACCGTATTTTCGGTACTAAATAGTCTAAAAAATAAGATAGGTGAAGCGTATTAACTTTTACAGTCTGATAGGCTTTACATAATAAATAATGAATGGCTTGGAGCAATGTGCTTCAAGCCATTTTTGTGTTATATTTCATGATTGATATATGTAATTTAATTTTTTGCAATAGACAAAATAAAGCATATCGAATATAATAGATATGTAAGAAGGATTGAAGCAGTAAATTATACTTCGTAATTTATCGCTAAGAGAAGTAAATAATTAATATATTATAATGAAATGAGGTAGACTATGAAATTAAACAAATCTTTAAAAGTATTAGCCGTATCTTTATTGGTGGCAGGCAGCTTTGGCTTGGCACAGGCAAATTCCGAAATTATAATTGACCAGGCAACCGCTATCGCTTTGGCTAAAGTGCCGGGCGCGAATGCAAGCCATGTATATAAAGTTAAACCGGACATTGAAAATGGCCGTAAAGTATATGAAGGCAAAATTTTCTACAACGGCGTTGAATATGAATTCGAAATTGATGCCGCTACCGGTCAAGTTATTGATTGGGACGTAGATCGCGACTAATAGGCTGCTATTGTAATGGATTGACATTTGTTACGAACAGCGCTTTGATGTTCTGATTTATATAAAAACTTTAGAATGGCCACTACCTAACGGCAAGCACACCTTTTCAAGCTAAGGCTTACCTTATAGGTAGTGGCCATTCTTTTTGTGATTCAGCTATCATCTCAGAAAGCAAAGCGCTGTTCTTCAATATCGATTTCAGCACATTACAATAGCGGCCTATTAGTCGTTTTTGAGGAGTGGAGGGAAGGGAATTGTATTGGAACAATACAATTCTCCCACTCTCCCCATATCCTCGGCTATTATTCGTCCATTTATGGTGTGATTCGCAAGTCATTTTATAGGTTGTTATGGGAAGATGCTAAATATATTGAAACGTTTTTTGTTGTAGCCGGCTAAAATTACCTGTGAATTGAGATGAGCTATAATCGCTGAAGACCTGATATTCTCTGCAAGGGGAGCCTTAGCTCGAAGAGGTGTGCTCTCCGGTAGAGAATATCAGGTCTCATATGATTTTGAAACTTAATATAAGGTAATTTTGACGGCCGAGCAGTCAACGTTTTCAATATATTTTTTAGTATTCAATATAATAATTTATAAAATGACTTGCGCGTGTCACCCATATAAGGTAGAATATAGGCGAGGATATTTTTTTATCGACGGTGGGACGATTTTCGCTCCAGCGGGATGAAAGAGGTACAGCATGAAAGATTTATCGGAGGTGTATCAACGAATAGCTCCGGAACTTATGCGAATTGTGGAAGAGCGCTACATACTGCTGAATCACATTTCCTATGCACAACCTATCGGGCGACGCATGCTTGCCAACCTTAGTAAACTATCGGAACGTGTAGTACGTTCACACGTTGAAATCATGAAGGACAATGGTCTTATTGGTTTTACCCAACAGGGGGATGGTGTTAACTGAGGAAGGCAAAGAACTGCTGCCGCAACTAAACTCATCAATGCACGAGCTCAATAAAATCAGTGAGCTTGAAGCAAAGCTTAAAGAAGTTTTGCAAATTGATGAAGTTATTATTACCAGTGGCGGTGGTGAAACCGACATGGAACGCAAAGAGTTAGGCTTCCAGGCGGCGAAAGTGTTGCAAGGGGTATTGCATCCGGGCAGTGTCTTAGCTGTAAGTGGCGGCAGTACGATGCCAATATGGCAGATGCTCTGCCGGCCAAGAAATGTCAGGCTACCATTATTCCGGCTCGCGGCGGAATCGGCGAACGGGTAGAATATCAAGCGAATGTGATTGCTTCGGTGATTGCCGAGAAAATCGGCAGTACCTACAAAATGTTGCATCTACCTGATGGTTTGTCGCAAGACGCGTTGAGCATTTTGATGAATATGGAACCACAAATCAAAGAAGTGATGGAATTGGCTAAGCAAACCGATATTTTAATCTTTGGCATCGGTGAAGCCTTGCACATGGCGGCACAGCGGCATATAACAGATGCACAACGCTCCACGTTGCGCGCTAAACGTGCTGTTGGGGAAGCCTTGGGTTACTATTGTGACATTAGCGGCAACATTGTGTATACGACCAATAATGTGGCATTGCCCTTACTGATATTGAGTCTATACCGCATGTAATCGCTGTAGCAGGTGGTGCCGGTAAAGCCAAAGCAATTATCGGGGTGATGAGAGCCTGTCGCAAAGGTACCCTTATTATTGATGAAAGTGCAGCTGAATCAATAGCAGCGCTACTAAGTATTAGCTAGTCATAGTGTTTATGATTTATTATTAGTCATACATTGTTTTATTTAAATCGTAAACACTCACATTTTAAAACTGTTTAGGTATTAATTTTTACACTCTAGGAGGAACCATCATGGCAGTTAAAATTGGTATTAATGGATTTGGTCGTATCGGTAAATGTGTATTTCGTGCAGCGCTTCATAACCCTGAGGTAGAAGTAGTGGCTATTAATGACTTGGGCGATATTGAAGGTTCTGCTTTATTATTAAAATATGATTCCGTACACGGTAACTTGCAAGAAGAAATTACTGTTGACGGTGAATATATTGTTGTTGACGGCAAAAAGTTCGTGTATTCCATGATCCTAACCTGCTAATATCGACTGGTCTTCCGAAGGCGTTGAAATCGTTGTAGAAGCAACCGGCCGTTTCCGCAAACGTGATGACGCAGCTCAGCATTTGGGCGGTTCTGTTAAGAAAGTTATTATTTCCGCACCGGCTAAAGAAGAAGACATTACTATTGTAATGGGTGTTAACCAGGACAAATATGATCCTAAAAACCACCACATCATTTCCAACGCAAGCTGCACAACTAACTGCTTGGCTCCGTTTGCTAAAGTATTGAATGAAAAATTCGGTATCAAACGCGGCTTGATGACTACGGTTCACTCCTATACCAATGACCAACGCATTTTGGATACACCGCACAGCGACCTTCGTCGTGCTCGCGCAGCTGCTTTATCCATTATTCCTACAACTACCGGCGCTGCTAAAGCAGTAGCTTTGGTATTACCTGAATTAAAGGGTAAATTAAACGGTTTCGCTCTTCGTGTGCCTACACCAAACGTTTCCATTACCGACTTGGTAGCTGAACTCAATGTAGAAACAACTAAAGAAGAAATCAATGCCGCATTACGTGAAGCAGCACAAGGTGAATTGAAAGGTATCTTAGGTGTTTCTGATTTACCGCTCGTATCTCACGACTTCAACGGTGACCCACGCAGCTCCATCGTTGATGCTGATTTGACAATGACAATGGAAGGCAATATGGTAAAAGTGGTTTCCTGGTACGATAACGAATGGGGTTATTCCAACCGTGTCGTTGATTTAGCTAAATTCATTGCTGATCAAGGTTTATAATTTTTGCAGGGGACTATGTAGATAGTCCCCTCTTTTGCTTACCATTTATAAGCTAATGACGAGAGATAGGCTTATTTTTTATAAGCTGTATCGTTAACATATAGGAGGCCGTTATGAAAAAAACAATCGAGTCCGTTGACGTAGCCCATAAACGCGTATTTGTGCGCGTAGATTTTAATGTACCTTTAAAAGATGGTGTCATTACTGATGATACGCGTATTCGTGCTACTTTACCGACCATTAATTATTTAATCGGTAAAGGGGCCAAAGTAATCTTAGCGTCTCATTTGGGACGTCCGAAAGGAGAACGTAAACCGGAATTTACGTTACAGCCATGTGCTGTTCGTCTCAGTGAACTCTTGGGCAAACCGGTAGCATTTGCCGATGATTGTGTCGGTGAAGCCGCTCATAAAGCGGTAGAAGCTATGCAGGATGGCGACGTTCTTTTGTTGGAAAACTTACGGTATCATAAAGAAGAAGAAAAGAATGGCGAAGATTTTGCCAAAGCATTAGCATCCCTTGCCGAAGTGGGCATCAATGATGCGTTCGGCGTATCTCATCGTGCCCATGCATCCGTAGAAGGGATTACTAAATTTTTACCAATGGCAGCGGGCTATTTATTGGAAAAAGAAATTAAATACGTCGGCGGTGCGGTAGAGCATCCGGAACACCCGTTTGCAGCTATTATCGGCGGCGCTAAAGTAAGCGATAAGATTGAAGTTATTTCCAATTTATTACCAAAAGTAGAAGTGCTCATCATCGGTGGCGGTATGGCCAATACCTTTATTGCCGCTAAAGGGTATCCAACCGGCTCATCCTTAGTGGAAGCGGACAAAATCGAATTGGCAGGTCAGCTTATTAAACAGGCTGCTGAAACAAATACGAATTTGTTATTGCCAACTGATTTTGTGGTAGCCGATGCATTCAGCAATGATGCTAATCATAAAGTAGTTCCTGCCGACGGCATTGAAGAAGGCTGGATGGCCCTTGATATTGGTCCGGATACACAAAAAGCGTTTGCGGAAGCGTTAAAACCAATGAAGATGATTGTTTGGAACGGACCTATGGGCGTTTTTGAAATGGATAATTTTGCAACCGGCACTAACGCTGTAGCCAAAGCCGTAGCTGAAGCTGACGCAACGACTATTGTAGGTGGTGGTGATTCGGTGGCAGCCATTGAAAAGAGCGGTCTTGCCGATAAAATTTCTCATATTTCGACCGGTGGCGGTGCATCCTTGGAATATTTAGAAGGGAAAGCCTTACCGGGTATCGTGGCATTAGCGATAAATAAGGAGGAGCCATGCGTAAACAAATTATTGCCGGCAATTGGAAGATGCATACTGATTTAGCGGAAGCTACTATTTTAGTGGAAGGCATTAAAGCAGCTCTCGCTGAAGGTGAAGTGAGCCGTGAAGTGGTGGTTTGCCCGCCATTTACCGGTCTCAGCACGGTAGCTGATTTAATTGAAGATACAGACGTTCGCTTAGGAGCTCAGAATATGTATTTTGAGCCAAAAGGGGCGTTTACCGGTGAAGTTTCGCCACTCATGCTTACCGATGTAGGTTGTCATTATGTAATTCTCGGTCACTCGGAACGTCGTGAGTATTTCAGTGAATCCGATGCTTTAATTAATCAGAAAATAAAAGCCGCGTTCCAATATGATTTAATCCCGATTTTATGTGTCGGCGAAAGTTTGGCACAGCGTGAAGCCAATGAGACACAGTCGTTTATTGACAGCCAATTGACAGCCGGCCTTGAAGGCTTAACGGCTGAACAGGTAAGTCAAATGGTAATTGCTTATGAACCGATTTGGGCTATCGGTACCGGTAAAACGGCAACTGCGGAACAGGCCGGGGAAGTATGTACAGCCATTCGTGCCAAAGTGGCCGCATTATTCGATGCGGCAACGGCTGAAGCGTTGCGTATCCAATATGGCGGCAGTGTTAAAGGCAGTAATGCTAAAGAAATTTTATCTCAGCCGGATATTGATGGTGCTTTAGTAGGTGGTGCATCCTTAAAAGCAGATGATTTCATGGCCATTATTAAAGCCTAAGGTTGATTAATGATTATTTAAGTCTAAGGGTGATTAACTATTATTTAAGCCTAAGGTTGATTAGTTTTTGGCCGCTTACATTCATTTACCAAGTTTTTACGCATATTAAATATAGATTATAAAGTTATACTGTATAGTAGATACTAGACGGTAAAACTTATTATAGTTTAATTACGAACAAGATATTTTGAATATAGAAAGGTTTGTGTATGGCAAAATTAAAAGCTCCCGTTATGCTGACCATTTTAGACGGGTTCGGCATAGGGGATGTGAACGACCCTACCAATGCGGTCGTACAGGCTAAGCCTGAGAACTTTTTAAAATTATGGGAAACCTATCCGCATACACAATTACAGGCATCGGGTCTCGCTGTAGGCTTACCGGAAGGCCAAATGGGTAATTCCGAAGTAGGTCATTTAAATATCGGGGCCGGCCGCATTGTGTATCAGGAGTTGACTCGAATCACCAAAGATACGGAAGATGGTGCTTTTTTTGAAAAGCCAGTTATTAAAGAATTATATGCACAGGCGAAAGACCACCGTTTACAGATTATCGGTTTGGTGTCCGATGGCGGTGTTCACAGCTCCTTAGATCATATTAAAGCGATTATTAAGGGCGCTAAAGACGCAGGCGTTACTGAATTATACGTTCATGCTTTATTGGATGGCCGTGATGTACCGCCACAAAGCGCACTTACCTATTTAGAAGATTTAGACGCTTATATGACTCAGCTCGGCCTTGGTAAAATCGCCACCATCGGTGGTCGTTATTACGGCATGGACCGCGATAAACGTTGGGAACGTGTTGAGAAAGCCTACCAAGCTATTGTTGATGGTGTTGGTGTTACAGCTGATTCTGTTAAAGCGGCTATCGAAGCGTCTTATGCCAATGAGGTAGTGGATGAATTCGTAGTGCCTGTAGTATTGGATGCTAAAGGCGCTATTGAAGCTCATGATGCGGTGATTTTTGCCAACTTCAGACCGGACCGTGCCCGCCAGCTCACCAGAGCGTTGGTAGATCCTGAATTTACCGGCTTCAATCGAGTTAAAGGTTTGTTGCCGATTTATATGGCTACTATGACCAAGTATGAAGACGGTTTGCCTACTCATATTGTGTATGAAAAAGAACTGCTCACTAATACATTGGGTCAAGTATTAGCTGATGGCGGTTATACGCAGCTTCGTATTGCGGAAACCGAAAAATATGCTCATGTAACTTATTTCTTCAGTGGTGGTCAAGAAGATGTATTTGACGGTGAAGAACGTATTTTGGTGCCATCCCCTAAAGTGGCAACCTACGATTTACAACCGGAAATGAGCGCTTACGAAGTAACCGATAAAGTAGTGGCTGCTATTGAAAGCGGCAAGTTCGATATGATTATTTTGAACTTTGCCAACTGATATGGTTGGACATACGGGCGTATTGGAAGCTGCTGAAAAAGCAGTACAAACTGTGGATGCTTGCTTAGCACGTATCGTGGAAGCTATTAATAAAGTAAAGGGGCATTTATTGGTAACCGCCGATCATGGTAACTCGGAAATGATGGTTGACCATCGTACGGGGGCGCCGCATACGGCTCATACGACCAATCCGGTACCGCTTATTTTAGTTAGTGAAGCGCATAAAAACGATAGCTTAACGGAAGGTAAGCTTTGCGATTTGGCGCCGACAATGCTCGCTTTGGGTGGTATTGCGCAACCGGCTGATATGACCGGTCACAGCTTATTGGTTAAAAAATAAGAATTTGCATAGGATGAGTCGATTTATACCAGGACTCACCGGTTTAGATTCAAATCATTTAATTTTTACAAACGGTTACATATAGCCGATTTAAGTATATAAAAGTATTTACGAATATACTTTTAAAAAGTGTTCTTTTCAAGGAGGTAACACATTATGGCAATGATTACAGATGTTTACGCAAGAGAGATTTTGGATTCCCGTGGCAACCCTACTGTTGAAGTGGAAGTGTATTTAGAAGACGGGTCCATCGGTGTTGCTTCCGTTCCATCCGGTGCTTCTACAGGCATGTTTGAAGCCGTAGAACTTCGCGACGGTGACAAGGGTCGTTACCTCGGTAAAGGGGTAGAACAGGCCGTAGAAAACGTGAATGAAAAATCGGTCCTGAAATTATCGGTTATGATGCGTCCGAACAAGTAGCTATCGACCGTTTGATGATTGAACTTGATGGCACGCCTAACAAAGGTAATTTTGGTGCCAATGCAATTCTCGGCGTGTCCATGGCTGTAGCTAAAGCAGCTGCCGCATCCTTTGATTTACCATTGTTCCAGTATCTTGGCGGTACTAATGCCAAAGAATTACCGGTTCCTATGATGAATATTTTAAACGGTGGTGCTCATGCCGACAACAACGTAGATATTCAGGAATTCATGATTATGCCGGTAGGCGCTGAATCTTTCAAAGAAGCTTTACGCGCTTGTGCCGAAGTATATCACACATTGAAAAACGTATTGAAAGCTAAAGGCCTTGCTACCGGTGTAGGTGACGAAGGCGGTTTCGCACCAAATCTCGGCTCCAACGAAGAAGCTTTACAGGTTATTTGTGAAGCTATTAAAGAAGCCGGTTATGAACCGGGCAGCTACTTCAAATTGGCTATTGATGCGGCTTCTTCCGAATTCTACAAAGACGGCAAATATGATTTAGCCGGTGAAGGCAAAGTAAAAACGGCTGCTGAAATGGTTGAATTTTATGCTGATTTAGTAGCTAAATATCCTATCATCTCCATCGAAGACGGCCTTGCTGAAGAAGATTGGGAAGGTTGGAAATTATTGACTGAACGCCTTGGCAACCAAGTTCAACTCGTTGGTGATGATTTATTCGTAACTAACACGGAACGTTTGGCCAAAGGTATTAAATCCGATACGGCCAATGCTATCTTAATCAAAGTAAACCAAATCGGTACTTTGACAGAAACTTTCGACGCTATCGAAATGGCAAAACGTGCCGGTTACACTTGTGTTATTTCTCACCGCTCCGGTGAAACCGAAGACAATACAATTGCCGATATCGCTGTAGCTGTTAATGCCGGCCAGATTAAAACCGGTGCACGCTCGTAGCGAACGTGTAGCTAAATACAACCAATTGCTTCGCATCGAAGACTTATTGGCTGAAACTGCTCAGTATCGTGGGGAAGACGTTTTTTACAATATTAAAAAATAATCGCTCAGTAAAAAGCAACTGATACATTAGGTAAAAAGATTCGGCTGCATCTGATGAAACTTTGCGGTTTCACCGGTGTAACGAATCTTTTTACTGTTTTTCAGACTTTTATAGATTTTTTTATAGATTTTATTTGCGGCGAACGATGGAATTCATTATAATGGAGAGTAGCGAATAAAAAGGGAGGAATAACCTTGGCAAATTTATATATAGGCTTGGTTCATTATCCTATCTATAATAAGCATGGCGAAGTCATTACGACGGCGATTACGAATTATGATATTCACGATATTGCCCGAGCGGCTATTACCTATGATGTGAGTCGTTATTTTGTGATTCACAACATACCGGCCCAACGTGATTTGGCCAAGCAGATTATGGAGCACTGGCAAACCGGTTTTGGCAGTACCTACAATCCCGACCGCAAAGATGCGTTCAGTGAAGTGGCACTGGTCAACTCGATTCGCGCCGCTGTTGAGGAAGTGACAGCCCTTGAGGGTGACCCGCCGATTATCGCCACAACCGATGCACGTACTTATGATAATACGGTGACTTATGCATGGATGCGGCAAACGCTTGAAAAGGGGTCGCGCCCTGTGTTAGTATTATTTGGTACCGGTTATGGCATGACCAAAGAAACTATGGAAGAATTTGATTATATTTTAGAACCTGTATATGGTCACGGTGATTACAATCATCTGTCGGTACGCAGTGCAGTCTCCATTATTTTGGATCGTTTGCGTGGCGAAGCGTGGTGGGAAAAAGCATAGTGCTATTAACGTGTAATGTCATAAGAAGGCAGCAAACGTAAGCAGAATATTAATAAAGCAGAATGCAAAGAAAGCACCAAAGAATCATTCAGGTTATTATAGGAGGAAGTACAATGTCCGGACATTCAAAATGGGCCAATATTAAACATAAAAAAGGTAAAACTGATGCGTTGAAAGCAAAAGTAACGACTAAAATCAGCCGTGAAATTACGGTTGCCGCACGTATGGGCGGTGGCGATCCGGTTGGTAACATGCGTTTAAAATTGGCTTTGCAAAAAGCTCGTGAAAACAACGTGCCTAAAGATAATATTCAACGCGCCATCGCTAAAGGCGTAGGCGCTACCGATATGGATAACTACGAAGAAATTACCTATGAAGGTTACGGCCCGGGCGGCGTAGCGTTAACGGTTGAGTGTTTGACCGATAATCGTAATCGTACGGCAGCGATGTGCGTCATGCGTTCTCCAAGAACGGCGGCAACCTCGGTGAAACCGGTTGCGTAGCTTGGATGTTTAACCGTAAAGGTATCTTCGTAATCGACAGCGAAGGTCATGACGAAGAAGAATTGACCATGCTTGCTTTAGAAGCGGGTGCGGAAGATTTAAAAGTGGAAGATGACAGTTTTGTTATTTACACCGCTCCGGAAGATTATGACACTGTTGAAGCAGCCTTGGCCGATGCTAATATCGAAACCATGGTAAGCAAAATCACCATGGTGCCTGACAATACCATCGCTCTTGAAGGGACAACGCTGTAAAATGCAAAAATGCTCGATGCCCTTGATGATTTAGACGATGTTCAGGATGTGTACCACAACGCGGATCTTCCTGAAGAAGAGGAATAAGAACATAAAAATATAAAGCATCATTGTTAAACTTATTGTTTAATAATGGTGCTTTTTTTGTGTACGTTTTAGTCCCGATATGGCTCAATGACATATGGCCGATAAAAAACCATTTAATTATGCATAATTGCTATATGTATTTTGCGAAAAATTGATTCATTGGCGTGTTTTATCTATTGCTTTATTGTATAATAAAAAGTGTCAAAAAAGATTTCACAAGATGGAAGCAACGTGAAATTTTAGATTAAAAAGTTTGACGTTTTGTTTGACGTTAGCATTTGACGCAAATAAATGTCATAAAATAACAATACAGGCAGAGGGATTATTATGGCAGCAAAATTGGTAGTGCGTTTTTGGGAACTCCTGAGATTCTCAAGGATGGGGAAGAGGTATTTTTCTCCTATAATAAGGTCAATGCATTAGTGTATTACATTCTGGTGCGCGGGACCGTTATGCGTGATGAATTAAGCGGTATTTTATGGGCTGATAAACCGGATGCGGTAGCTCGTAAAAATCTCCGCAATGCAATTTACGAAGCAAAGAAAATACTGGGGGCCGATACGTTTATTTCACCACGTAAAGCGATTATTAAAGTCAATCCGGCGGTGGATGTGGAAATTGACAGTAAACTGTTCGAAGCCGATCCGGTGGGGCAGTTGGATTTATATAAAGGTGAATTTTTGCAGGGCTTTTTCATCAAGGATTCCGTGGAATATGAAGATTGGTACTTAGCCGAAAGAAGTCGGTTAAAAAATCTATATATGGATGCTATTGCCGAAAAATTGCAGATTGCCGTGTCCGAAAAAGACTACAATACAATTGAACGGCATGGTCAGCTTTTGATAGCTCAGAATCCGTATGATGAGAATGTGTATGCTATCGTACTGCGCGCTTATTGCGAACAGGGCAAGATGCAGCAGGCTATGGAGCTCTACGAAGAAATGAAAGAGCTTTTCCAAGGGGACATGCAGTCTGATGCTTTGGCTGATATTGATGCCATTATTAAAGATGCGTTGCAACAGGAAGAGAAGAAATTCCAGAACCGCTCTCATCGTATAGCGATTCCTATTGGCCGTGAAAAAGAATTGGAAGATATGACGGCTCATATTTGGTCCTTTATGCGTGGTCGTGCCGGTGAAGCATTGATTTTATTAGGCGATGCGGGGAGTGGTAAAACGATGCTTAAGGATATTGCGCTCGACAGCTACAGGATGAAGTGACGGTTATTCAGACTAATTGTTATCAGTTGGAACGTAATTTTTTACTGCATCCGTGGACAGAAATTGTAAATGGTCTTGTTAAATTATTGGAAGAAAACGGAACCATGATTCCTGATTTTGACTGAGTCGTTTATATACTTTGTTCCCACAAATGGACATGAGTATTGACCGCGATTTAGGTTTGGTGGAAATTAAGGACATCTTGAAGTTTGATTCTATCTTTCATACGTTGTCAACCGTGCTTGATGTGGCATCGGCCAATAAAAAGTTAATTATTGTATTTGAAGATATTCAGTGGATGGACCCGCTCAGTTTGTCCCTTTTGAGCAGTTTAATCCTGCGCAAACAATCGGATCGGATTCTGTTCCTTATGACGGGCCGCGATTCCCGTGAAAAAGATTTTCAACATTTTATCACGTCTATTGCCGTCTATAAACGTCTTCATGTAACACAGTTAAATCCGTTATCCAAGAAAGATATTCAGCAATATGTGGAAGCGGCCGGTTTAAACATTCCTACAGATGCAAATTTAATTAACAAATTACAATTGGAAACAGAAGGCAATTTATTTTTACTCAATGAATGTTTAAATTCGCTTAAGACTACAGGCAGCTTAGATAAATTGACTAATAATATGGCAACCTTGTTTAAGGCCAATTATTTATCCTTAACGGAAGAGCAGCAGAAAATTATTGATTTTATTTCGCTGTTTTATAATGGTGCGCCGATTTCCATGATCAGTGAATATATGAAAATGGACACCTTACGCCTGTTGGAATATTTGGAAGCGTTGGAAGCGAAGAATATGATAACGCCGTTTTCACAACAAGCGGATGTTTTATATGAAATCAGTCAGCAGAAGTTGAAAGAATTTATTCAACAGCAATTAACACCGGAAAATGGAAAATTTTACATGGTTATTTGGGCTCCTTATGGGAAAAACGCTTAACTCACTCCAAAAAGGACGTAGTGATTTACAAGCATTTGGAATATCACTATGAACAGGCCGGCGAATTGGTTAAAATGGGCACTATAAACTGAAAGGGTTCATGTATTACTTGAACTTCAGTCATGAACTCTTCCCGGTACTCAGTCTGTCCGAACCGATGCAGACCGGTGGGGCCAGTTATTTTACGGAAGCGGATACCTTACAATATCTGAGTGATGTGGATAAAATGATGGAACGCATTCGTGAAACCTGCGGTGCTACAACGGAAGTGAAGAATTTGGAACTTATGTATTTGCACTTAATCGGACGTTATTTCATTCGTGAAGGCAAATATGAAAAAGGGGTTCGCTATATTCTTGATTTGATTGAACAAGCATCTGAAATGCGTAATCGCGATTATACTCTCATGGGGTATAAACAGATGATTTACTACGATATCCAAACAGGTAATACCAATGAAATGAAAAACTATTTGGAAATTGCTTTGGATTTGGCCGTAGAATGTAACTACCATAAGGAAGTAGGGATACTTTTACGTCTTAAAGGCTTAAATATGATTATGCAAGGTGACTTTGAAGAAGCGGAACGGCTTCTCAATGAATCCATTGCTACGTTTATGGTAACACAAACGGTGGCTCGTCGTTATGCCTTAAATATTGCGGCAGCCTATAATTATATCGGTGAAATCCGTCGCGGCCGTGGGCAATTTGAAGAAGCCATTGAGTATTATGATAAAGCGTTAGCTATTTGTAATGATCAACAGGCTTACAGTTCCTGGGTAGTATTTTCCTGTAATGCGGGCATTGCGGCCTATAACTTAGGGCAGTTTGACAAAGCACAAGTTTATTTTGAACAGGCTTATGAATTCTTTAATCGTTATGATTTCTATTGGCGTCGCCCAATCGTTGAATCGTACTTGGCCTTGTTAGCTATGCGCGAAGGCAATCAAGAAGGCGCCTTGAAGTACATTGATGAAGCGATGGCAAAATTAACGATGATGAATAATCCGCAGGAAGTAGGGTATGTGAATATGGCCATTGCTTTAATTAAGCATGAATATCCGCAATCCGAAGTTACTAAGCGTTATCGCGGCAGTATCGGCATGTATAGCGGTCGGGCTTTACGCTATTTGGATTTATACCGCGATACCTATGAAAGAGCAAAATTAGAAGCTATGAATGAAGCTTCGTAATTAGCAACTATGAATGAAGCTATGAATGAAGCTTCGTAAGTTTAGGGAGATTGTAATGAAGTTCCAAGTGGAATTTGGGATTTTCGTTACAATCTCTTTTTCTGTTTTGTGATTTAGCATTTTAACATGATAAAAATCGTCTGGAAAATGTCATTTTTAAAATTGACGGGCTCTTATTTTTACGGACTTTTTTCAGATTATTCTATTTGATACTTAATGACAAATTTTTGAGGTTTGAAAAACTTTGACCATTTTACGACAAATTTAAAGTATACTATAAAAAAGTAAATATTTACTCAGACCGGACACATTTACTTTACTGATTTTGAAAGGTTAGCAAAGGAGTTGAAACTGTATGGATATTTTAATGAACCCGATAGTGGTATCAGTTATTGTCATGTCAGTCATTTGTTTGCTCAAAATGAACGTTCTGTTAGCCGTAATTGTGGCTGCTATAGTAGCCGGTACAATCGGCGGGATGTCTATTGAAGACACCGTAGGATCGCTCATTAACGGTATGGGCGGTAACTCTGAAACAGCATTGAGCTATATTTTGTTAGGTGCCTTGGCCGTAGCTATCGGTCGTTCCGGTTTGGCCGGTGTAGCATCCCGTAAAATTACTCAAGTTGTAGGGAACAAGAAAATCGCCTTTGTATTTTTAATTGCCTTTGTAGCTTGTTTCTCTCAGAACTTAATTCCTGTACATATCGCATTCATTCCTATTTTAATTCCGCCACTCTTGGTATTAATGAATCATATGAATTTGGATCGTCGTGCTGTAGCCTGTGCCTTAACATTCGGTCTTAAAGCACCGTATGTAAGCTTACCGGTTGGTTTCGGTCTTTTATTTATGACAATTATTAAAGACCAAATGGTAGCAAACGGTGTAGATGTTTCTATTCAAGATATTTCAGCCGTTATGTGGATTGGCGGCGTTTCCATGTTGGTAGGTCTTGTTCTTGCGGTATTCTTCTACGCTCGCGACAGACATTATGAAGATTTACCGGTTATCGGTGCCGATGAAAATCCTGATGATGTTACTATGACTAAAGAATGCTGGTTGGCTTTATTGGGTGCTGCTGTTGCCTTTGGCGCTCAGCTTTACTTCCAATCCTTACCAATCGGGGCCATGTGCGGTCTCTTAGTTATGTTACTTACCGGTTGTATTAAATGGAAAGATATGGACCTTATGATGGACGGTGGCGTTCGCATGATGGGCTTCATTGCATTCGTAATGCTCGTTGCGGCCGGTTATGCCAATGTACTTCGTGAAACTCAATCGGTTCAATCTTTAGTAGAAGCAACAACTTCCGTTATCGATACTAAAATGGCCGGCGCTATTCTTATGTTAGCCGTTGGTTTATTAATTACCATGGGTATCGGTACTTCTTTCGGTACAATTCCGGTTATTGCTTCCATTTATATTCCAATGGGCTTTGAATTAGGTTTTGGTGTTCCTGCCATTATCCTTTTAATTGGTATCGCAGCTGCTTTAGGCGACGCCGGTTCACCTGCATCTGACTCCACGTTGGGACCGACATCCGGTTTGAATGCAGACGGTCAGCATAATCATATTTGGGATACTTGTGTACCAACCTTTATTTTCTACGATATTACGCTCTTTGTAGGCGGCGTTATCGGTGCTTTAATGCTTGGTTAACAGGTAATCACAGTTAATAGTGTTTTTCTCAGCAGTTTATAATAACAAAGAATGTCGGGTCAATGTAAATAGACGTAGTAAATTGATGTAATAGGAGATGTAACGTATGATTAAAGCCGTAAAATCCATTAAAGAAGTTGTTTTGACAGGTCATGATCTTACTTTAGCTGAATTAGTAGCGGTTGCCCGCTATGATGCTAAAATCAAATTGGCAGAATCAGCTATAGAAAGCATCAAAAAATCACGTGCCATCGTAGATAATATTGTAAACAGCAATTCGGTTGTATATGGTATAACCACCGGTTTCGGTTCCTTATGCCGCGTGCATATTTCCAAAGAAGATTGCTCGCAGTTACAGGAAAACTTAATTCGTACCCACTCTTGTGGCTTTGGTAAACCATTTAGCCGTGAAGCAACTCGTGCGATGATGCTCATTCGTGCTAATGCATTAGTAAAAGGGTACTCAGGCATTCGTTTGGAAACTTTGGAAACGTTAATCAACATGATTAATAAAGGCGTTCATCCGTATATCCCTGAAAAAGGTTCCCTTGGTGCATCCGGCGATTTGGCGCCGTTATCTCATATGGTATTACCGATGCTTGGCCTTGGTGATGCGGAATATGAAGGTCAGCTTTTGACCGGTAAAGAAGCTATGGATAAAGCGGGCATCCCTATTATTGCCTTACAAGCTAAAGAAGGTTTGGCACTCATTAACGGTACCCTGTTTTGACAGCCGTAGGGGCCTTGGCTCTTTGGGAAGGTATGTGCTTGTTAAAATTAAGCGACGTAGCAGCGGCCTTATCGGCTGAAGCTATGAGTGGTATTATTAACGCCTATGACGAACGCATTCATACGATTCGTCCTCATAAAGGCCAATTAGATACGGCTCATAATATGCGCGAATTACTTAAAGGCAGTACCTATATTACGCAGCAAGGTGAGTTACGTGTACAAGATCCGTACTCCTTACGTTGTGTACCGCAAGTTCACGGTGCTTCCAAAGATGCGTTGGCTTTTGTAAAAGAAAAAGTAGATATTGAGATTAACTCCGTAACCGATAATCCGATTATTTTACCGGATGGCGATGTAATCTCCGGTGGTAATTTCCATGGTGAACCAATGGCATTGCCATTTGATTTCCTCGGCATCGGCTTAGCGGAAATTGCTAATATTTCGGAACGTCGTTTGGAACGGCTTCTCAATAATTCGTTGAGCGGTTTCCCATCGTTTCTCGTTAAACACTCCGGCTTAAACTCCGGCTTCATGATTACTCAGTATGCAGCGGCTGCCTTAGTAAGTGAAAATAAAGTACTTGCTCATCCGGCTTCCGTTGACTCCATTCCTTCTTGTGAAAACCAGGAAGACTTGGTAAGCATGGGTGCTCATGCCGGCCGTAAGGCAGGGGAAATTGCTGAAAACGTTCGCCGTGTAGTGGCAACCGAAATCTTGGCAGCTTGTCAGGCTATTGATTTACGCGAAGACAGCGGTCAATTAGGTGTGGGCACAGCAGCTGCTTATAAAGCAGTCCGTGAATCCAATAAATTTATCGACTATGACAAAGACATTGAAATGTTCAAAGAATTAGAAAAAGTAACAGCTATTGTTGCTGACGGTACTTTATTGGAAGCTGTAGAAGCTGTTGTAGACCTCGATATTTAATTTAGTTCTCGGTCATAATTTGATATAAGAGGATATACTTTAAGATTCAACCGGGCGTACCCGGTTCGGACCTCATAAAGGTCTATATAATTTGAATATTGACTTGATATAGCCTCTGTGAAAACTCTCTGTATATCGGTACAAAAAACTCGCTATAAAGTACCGGTACAGAGAGTTTTTACGTATAAATCAACATCTATATAATTGCAAAATTACTTGAAATAATTAATGTATACATCTCTTTATTTATATGTATCGATATGATATAATAGGTTATAAAGTAATTGATTATAATTATTGATTGTAAATCATAAAATATTTAAAACGGAGGTTTTAATATGAAGACATATGATCTTATTGTTATCGGCACCGGCGGCGCTTCCATTGTAGCCGACGCAGCCATAGCTAAAGGTAAAAAAGTAGCTATTATTGAGAAAGGCAAATTTGGCGGTACTTGCTTGACTCGCGGCTGCATTCCGACCAAAGTAATGGTTACCGTAGCTGATGCGGTTCGTGAAATTGAGGAACTGCCTAAAATCGGTGTGCAGGTACAACCGGCTACTATCAATTGGGATTTGATGTCCAAACGAGTTTGGCAAAAAATCGATGAAAGCAAGGGTGTTGAAGCTTACTACGATAAGTTCGATAATGTTGATTTGTATCGCGGCGCCGCTACTTTTGTAAAAGATAAAGTTTTGACAGTTACCATGAACAGCGGTGAAGTGACCGAAGAAATTACCGCACCGATTATCGTATTGGGCGTAGGTGGTCATACTAAGATTAATCCGCTTAAAGGTTTGGAAGAAGCTGGCTATATGAGCAGTGAAAGCCTCTTCGGTGATAAATATCCGAATAAACCGTTTAAATCCTTGGTTGTTATGGGGGGCGGTCCTATCGGTACCGAGTTTGCTCACGTATTTGCCGCAGCCGGTACGAAAGTAACTTTAATTCAACATAATGTGCGTTTACTTCCGAAGGAAGACGAAGAAATTTCCGAACAAATCTATAAAGATTTGACTCGTTTGGGTATTGAAGTCATTTTGAATCAGGAACCGGAAGAAGTACGTGTTGAAAACGGCGAAAAAGTTGTGGTAATTCGTGACCGTAAAACCGGTGAAATTCGTGAAGTGCGCGGGGAAGAAATTCTCATGGCGTCCGGTATCAAACCGGCTACGGAAGAATTGAAATTGGAAAATACTTCCATCAAAACTAAACGTGGCGGCTGGATTGTAACTAACGAATTTTTGGAAACGTCGGTTGACGGCGTTTATGCTATGGGTGATGTGAACGGGGAAGCACCATTCCGTCATAAGGCCAACTATGAAGCGGATATTATTGCTCATAATTTGTATCATGCAACATCGCCGCAGGATTTCCGTTGGGCTCGTTATGATGTAATCCCGGCCGTTACCTATACCTATCCGCAAGTAGGTCATGTAGGTCTTACTGAAAAAGAAGCGATTGAACAGGGTTACAGTGTAAAAACCGGCAAGAATTTCTATTCTTCTTCCGCAAAGGGTTTTGCTATGGGCTTTGATCCGGGTGATGAAACGACGGTTTTGTAAAAATCGTAGTAGATACTAAGACGAATAATATCTTAGGAGTTCACGTAATTGGGCCGCAAGCGTCTATTTTGTTCCAACCATATGTTAACCTCATGAACAGTGGCGACACACCGTTAACGGCGATTAATGAAGAAATCGGTTCTGCGTTGACGAAGCAGCTTCGCAGTGAAGGTTTGGTTCGTAAAATGGATCCTCATTCCGTTAAAACTGTGGGCGAAACGATGGCTCCGCATCCGGCTCTTTCGGAAGTGGTAATGTGGACTCAAGTATACTATGAGCATCGCTGGTAAGCTGAACTTTAAAATTCAAAAATTCAATATTTTAAACACATAATATAATTTGAAACCCTCCTCAATGAGGCGTATTATATAGTAGAAGTTTTATTTACAAACTTTTTATCATACGTTTCTTGAGGAGGGTATTTTTTACAAAAATACATATTGATAATCATTGAGAAATGGTATATACTATCTTAAGTAGATAATGATTATTCATTGAGAGATGAGTGCACAGGTCGAGTAATTGACACGGCACGACGCATTTTATGTCCCTTTTGGGCTTGACGTTGATGTGTTTTGAGTTATGTGTGTGATTATAAAGGTTTAAAATTGGTGGGTGGCAATATATGCAAGAGCAGTTAATACGATGGTTTGTTAAAGATTATGACAGTGTGAAAGCACCGACGGTGCGCACAAGATATGGTAATTTAACAAGTCTTGTAGGTATTATTACGAATTTAATTATTTGTATAGGTGAAATTGTAGTCGGCTTGCTGGTTGGATCCATTGCCATGATTAGTGATGGTATCCATAATGTGGCTGATGCGGGCGGCTCGGCTATATCTTTTTTTAGCTTCCGTTTTCTGCTAAGCAAGCAGATCGGGAGCATCCCTATGGCCATGGTCGAATCGAATATCTGTTATCTATTGGTTTTCCATACTCTTATTTGTTTTGGCAACGCAATTATTTTTGGAAGCCTTCGATAGAATCATGAACCCGCAAGTGGTTGAGTTTTCGGTGTTAGCTTTCGTTGTGATGCTATGTGCCATGAGTCTAAAGGTTTGGCTCTACACTTTCTTCAAAAATGTGGGGATTCGTATTAATTCACCGATTTTGCAGGCCAACGGTTTGGAATGTTTGTCCGATGTGTGGGCAACTTTAGGCATTACCGTAGGTCTTTTGGTAGGAGGGCTTTTAGATTTTCCTATTGACGGTTATTTAGGTGCTATCGTATCCTTAATGATTGCTCGTGCAGGTTATCATGTATTGTCCGATGCCATCAATCGTTTGTTGGGCAATGAACCGAGTCCGGAAATGGTTAATGATATTGCCAATTTTGTAAAATCCTATCCGGGCGTTTTAGGCATTCATGACTTGATGATTCATGATTACGGCCCCGGTCATGTTTTTGCCAGCATTCATGTCGAAGTAGATGCGAAAGAAGACGTTATAAAAAGTCATAATTTGATTGACCGCATTGAACGAGATGCGCGTAAACAGTTATATATTCAGTTGACGATTCATATGGATCCGCTTTTAATCACAAAAGAATCTATGGCTTTATATGATAAGATTCACTCGGTTGTTAAGGCGTATGATGAGAAATTGAGCCTTCATGATTTACGAACTGTGCAAAGCGATGATAAATTACATATCATATTTGATTTGGTTGTACTTACGACGATCGTCAACGGATGGATGTGATTGCTAAATCAATTACTAATATTTTGCAGGCCATGGATCCATCTTATGTAGTGACAATTACACCGGAGCATAGCTATACGGGTACTGAAAATATTCACGGTTAAAGTATCGGTAGATCTTTAAAATAGGTTTATAGGACGAAATAAAAGGATGACCGTTCTCAGCTGAGGAACGGTCATCCTTTTATGTAGGTGATAGAAATGATAACTATTTAACTATTTATGCTTCGATTGTTTTATCGACTACCACTTTAGATTGATCTTCATTGATATTTTCAGGATAGCCGTGTTCGGCAAAATCGGCAGCCGCCACGAAGAGAATATCCGTGGACGAGTTAAGGGCAGTTTCTGTGGAGTCTTGAAGAACACCGATGATGAAACCTACACCAACTACTTGCATGGCGATATTATTGGAGATACCGAATAAGCTACAAGCAAGCGGAATCAACAAGAGGGAACCGCCGGCAACCCCGGAAGCACCGCAAGAACCGATGGTAGCAATAATACTTAATAGGATAGCGGTAGCAAAATCAACCGGAATATGAAGGGTATTAACGGCTGCCAATGTCATAATGGTAATTGTAAGGCCTATAGGACATTTTGAGTTGGTTTTAGACCGATGAGACTAGTATTTATCTAGTCTCATCGGTCTTTTAAATTTTTTATTAGATTTTAAAGGGTGGACAAAATGAGTTGGTAAAAAGTCTG
>ENA-OQIC01000145-OQIC01000145.1-human-gut-metagenome-genome-assembly--contig:-NODE-145-length-31290-cov-1.911305_pt1 | contig 31290 bp, 37 predicted proteins | sample MGYA00242572_ERZ504736 | MGnify/ENA primary metagenome ERZ504736 (study PRJEB26092, sample SAMD00036201) | human gut metagenome | host: Homo sapiens | study: EMG produced TPA metagenomics assembly of...
GTAGTCGACCCGGCCGTAATCTTGAAAATAGCCGCCACTTTTACGTGATATATAAATAAGCATGGATGAGAAGCCGGGGCCGGACCCTCCATCGGCTATAGCCGGACGGGTCCGCCCGGTACTTTTATGACAGGAACCGCAAGAATATCCGGCATAAAGCGGCCCTAGTCCTCCACCATCCACATTCTCAACACCGCGAGCATCGTCGTACAATCCATCACCACGATTAAATCGCGTCTCTAATTCGCCCGTAACCCAGTTTGCCTGCGTATCGTACGCATCCGGGGCATTGGAGAAAATGGTTGAGATACCCGCGGACAATTCCTTCTCGGAAGCTACCTGCCCATTGGGTTTCTTAACCTGCCAATTTTCCAAGTCCTCGGATTCGCAACTACACAGCAGACTACCGGATAAAGCGAATAATAGAAGTAATCTTCGTTTCATCGTATCGGCTTGTCCGATTAGTTCGTGAACTTAGACTTAACAACGCCCAAACCTGTCGTTAAATCAGCGCAAGCTTCTGTAGCTGTATTGATATGCTCCGTATCCCCTAGATTGTTACGGAAAGGATAGCCGATCGCATTGATAGCTCGATTGTCTTATCAATTTGAACTACCATCAAACTATCCAACGTAGGATTAATCATTTTAGTCAACGCATGCAAGCTACTCTCGGAAGCGGATTTCTCATCCAAATCACGACCGCCGAAATAAGCGTTCTTGATACTTACGATATTGTTCTTATAGTCGTCCAAGGAATTCCAGCTATACCAAGACTCTACAGCCAAGACACCGGGGTTATTCGGGTCAGTAGCGTCTTTATTACTTCCATTCCATGCGGTCACCGGGTCAGTTATCTTAGCGGAACCTACTTCATTGGAGATTCCAGCCATACCATTATTTCCATTCAGCATAAGCTCAATCGCCTGATACACATTACCAATGGAATAGGCAGAACCGTCATGTTTCTTCATAGCCTCCGCATAAGAAGAAGGAACATCCGAAGTTCCTAAGCCTTTCAACCAACCATTGTATAAGTCTTGAGTATCAGATAACATACGTTCGGACACTAACTTCAAATACTCCAATTCATTCTTTGCGAACGGGCTTGTTTCCAGATCACGAGGCTCGCCGTCTAAGAATAACATCTTTTCCGCCGTATGGAATCCACGTAAATTTTGAGGACCATCTTCCGCATCTTCGTCTACAGCTCCTGAAATCTTGCTGAATTCTCCTGTAGCTATAATCTCCTCTATACCGTTCTTATCCAAAGGCCAGCTATCCAAGCTCGGGTCGAGCTGTGCCAAATCCGCCACACCGAACAAGAATGCCTCACTTTGTTCCCAAGGTACACGAACCGCACGCCAAGCGTCGCAGGCATCCGCTAAATCATTCTTAGAACCAGACGCGATGAACTTGTCTACCGCATTTTTATAAGCGGTCATCTTTGTCAACATGTCCTTATAGGTAGGCAAAGCTACCTCATCAACGAAAGTAGCGACAACCGCACTCATCTGATCTTCTGTTGGTTTTGCACCCGAATCCGCAGGAAGATTCTTAAAGTCATAAGTTACAACATCGGGGTCCTTGCCCGGATCATCGTTGTCTCCACAAGAAGTGAAGCTCAAAGCCACACCCATCAACATCATGGGTAATAAAAGTACTTTTTTCATATTCTTACATATATATTTGTTAATAGTCTATTATCTTGATAAGAACCAGCCGATATAAGCGATACCGACAGAAACCATATTCTGGCTATTATAATCACCCTTACCTACAATACGGTGCGCATAATCCGCCTTTACGACCAGATTAGGCAATGCGTAATAGTTAAGGCCAGCCGTAATCACGCTCTTTTGAAGACGTCTATCCGCCAGTTTATTACTGCCTTTCTCCACGGATTGCATCGGATTATAATATTCGTAGCGAACGAAAGGATAAATTCTAGGGGCTTTCCGACTAAAGAAGGAACCTACATTATAGCCAACCTCAGCCGCATAACTGACAGCGGTCTCCGCCACGGTTGAATTAGGATATCCGGAAGCTGAAGATGAGTTATTGTTTACCTTTGTCAAAGCGTTGCTGTTGCCCAGATGGCCGTAAACGATATTACCTCTGGCGATCAAATTATTGTTCGGACTTTTATATTGAGCGTCCGCCGTCACGATAGTAAGCGGATATTTCTCACCTTGGTTACGCAGCGGTTTGCTACTATTCTTAGAGGGTTGGTTATAATAAAAAGAAGCGCCCACACGTAAGCCTTTAAATTTCTTCACTCCATTATAGTTGACACGAGCCACAAAGGCAGGATGCGTAAATTGAGTTTCCTCGAAAGCGCCTTGCGTACCTTTGCCAACCCAGTTCTCCATACGGAAACCTTGTGGGTCCAGACCGGAAACGACTTGTAACTCGTAATCGAGATTTCCTAAATCACCAAATAGAGCCACACCCGTCTCATGCCAAGTAGAAGGTAATATGGTAGTCTCTCCTTCCGGACGATATACACCGAAAAAGTTCAAGGTTCATGATGTGCGTTGGTCAAGCCTACCGGTACGATCATATGTCCAAAACGGAAGTTTAAATGCTTGTTCATCAGATAAGAGATATGGAACTGCTCCAAGCGACCTCGCCACCTTTCTCGATCTCGGTCTCATATTCTCCATTCTCCTCGTACCACTCCACTTCCCGTGCGGCGCCTGTTCCTCCATACTCAAACTCAATCTCGGAACTCAGTACCCATTTGGGAGAGAACTTATAATCAAAAGCTAAAATAAAACGAGGGATAGAGACAGTAGCCCGATTCATATGTGATGTACCTTGAGGTGTCACCCAATTCCAATCATAATCCATATAACTGGCAGCCATCTCACCATATCCTCCAAAACGGAATTTAGAAAAACCGTCGGCATACATCTCCGATGCCTTTACGGTAGAGCTCATATTACTCTCTTGAGCATGTAGAGCGGTAAAGGAAAGTAATCCAATCGCTAATAAATTTGTTAACGTTCTCATTGCGTTTTATAATTTTTGGCAAAATTACAGGGGCTGAGAATTTGCTACAATCGCCCGAAGTAGGTAAAATAAGACCCTAATTACCTACTCATAGGTATCCCGGAAGAATATTTTCAGGACGTCACACCCAATAGGCCCCATTATTGACCCGCAAGACAACTTGATAGTTAATTTTGGAAAATACGGTTTTGTATTATTTCAGAGGTAAGCGTTAGTTATTACAAGCGAGAAGATCATTAAATGATTAACACTGTAGTGTCGGGAAGTTTTCCTCCATATTCTTTTGTTTTGCAACTAATATTAGTTACATTTGCAGAAAGAACAAGGATATGGGTTCTAAAGAAAAGTTGATCGAGCGTTTTTGTAAACTACCTAAAGATTTCACCTACGAGGAAACTTTAAAATTGCTTTCTTCTTATGGCTATAACGAGCATAATAAAGGTGCAACGTCAGGTTCTCGCGTGAGATTTAAAAATGAACAGACGGGACAATATATTGATATTCATAAACCGCATCCGGGTAGTATTATGAAGGAGTGGATGATGAAAGCGATATATCAGCATTTAAAAAGTAATGGTTTAATTAAATGAAATGATTCAATATGGACTATTTGGAATACAAAGGTTATAAAGGTTCTGTTGAGTACAGTAAGGCTGATAACTGTCTTTGCGGAAAGGTACTTGGTATGAGTAAAGATTTAATTCTTTATGAAGGTAATACTATCGATGAACTTCGTGCGGATTTTGAAGCCGGAGTAGAAAGCTATCTTGCCGGCTGTTTGGCTGATGGCGTGGAACCTCGTAAACCTTATAGTGGCACGTTAAATATCCGTATTTCACCAGAAATACATAGCCGAATCGCAGCATTGGCGCAAGAGGCGGGAACTACGATTAACGGGTATATAAAACAGGCTTTGGAGAATCAGTTGAAGCTTGCCCATTAAAAATAAAGGCATAGATAGATTTAGGCGTGATTCCACTTGGTTTCACGCCTTTTTTACGCCATATTTCACTGGCCATGAAGAAGAATATAGCAATTAATAGGTACGAACTCTCCTTTTTTACATATATATAGGTATTGCGCACCCTTATAGGCCGACGTATCTTTGCAATGTCAAAAAGAATGTAACACTATTAGTATATCGCAAACCAAAGCCTTCTGCTAATTTTATGTAAGCATATAAGATGATTAACACCGTAGTGTCGGGAAGTTTTTATTGGTTATTTCCGGCATCACATAAAAAGGGCCTCCCTGTGAAGAGAGGCTCTTTTTGTGTTCAGCTATCCGGTTCATTGATGATGTATTGATAGAGATCCGAGTCTCCGGCCTTATTCATGATCTTATGCTTTTCCAGCTGAAATTTTAACTGGTCTAAACCGAGAGGGCCGAATCCCGGAATCTTCAACAAAGAATCGAGCCCTTTCTTCCTAGCGTAGCGCAATAGGTCCTCCATAGTCTCCAGTTCCAATTTTTGGAGGCATTTACGGATGTAGGGAGACAGAGTTAGGCTTGTGACCGGTAGGGAGATCCGTCTGGCCGCATCCGTGGGGATGTCGAACGACGATTTCGGAGCATCGAGACTCAAGCCACTTTTGAGGACTGCTTTATAGAGCGTTCTCAGCTCATATTCCATGTTTCGCTTCTCAAGCCGCAGGCGCTCTATCTCTAGGTCTTGACAGCTGATCGTTTTCTTATATTCGGCTAAGAATCCGGTGTTTTCCTGCAAGCGGAGTACTATGTTCTTATATCGGTAGCACATCCTATCGTAAAATATATCGCAGCGTTTGGCTACGTCCAGTATTTTGCCCAGAGGTTATTTCCGTGAATATATACCGATCTTGCTTATCATCTATAAATGTGGATAGTTCGGCGATGATTTGTTTAAGTAGGGGAGAGATGTTCTTTAAGGATCGTAGGCAGAAAAGGTAATCGTCGTACTGGGCGATAATCTCGTCGGCTTCCTCCTCCTTGTCTTGAATGACCAGTTGCAAGTATAGTTTTTGGATCCCTAGATGTTCGATATGGGCAATGAAATCACGTAGGTTCTCAGGATCTACCATACATGTACCGGTTCTCGTATGGAAAGAGGTTATCTTTCGGGATTTTACCCAATCTTCAATCTCCTCGTACGGGAAACCGGTAATACGGGCGGCTTCTTCTATGGATATGAGTTCTGGCATAAGATCGTATTACGAATAAAGTTGTTTTTGTTTAGTTAAAATGCGGAATTTGGAACCGACCAATAACGGTAAGTAGATCAGGTATTCTTTTCGCATCTCAATTAAGAAATAAGAGCCATCATGGGACACTCCCGTGACGTCACTATATCTCCGCACGATACCATGTATCTGGAATTCCCTCTCATTACAATAAAACCCTAACTCTGGAAAATACTTGCTGAAACAAGCGGAGTAGTAAATAAAGAGATTCTGGATCTCATCAATATCACAAGCGTCCATAAGCCATTCACTTTACATAATTAATTATTAGATTTACAAGATCCGGACATGTTTTAGAAAAGATGTCCTTCGTAAAGACGAGCGCTATATGGCTTTTGTTAAGTAGTGGTCCTTTCTTATAAAATAAAGGAAGGGCGAGGACTGAACATTTATGTAGACGAAGGTTCGGCTAAGACCCAACTCCCAATAAAGTCAGCCACACGCCCCCTTTATCTGTATACAAAATATATCCATACTATATTAGCATAGATAACACGTATATCCAGTAAAGGGTTGCGGGGCCTTCTTCGTGCATAGGGAGATTTAAGAAAATTAGCCGATTTTCGTCCTACAGCACAAATATCACACGCAACACGAGGCTCTTAATTAAAAAGCCTTTTCTTGTCGCAAATATACGTATTAATAATATTTCAACCTAAGATAATCCATATGTTTTTAGTTTATCATTGTTTGATACCAATTATTCGCTTTGACTTATCCAGTCATGCAAATGTATAATATTTTATTTGATTTTCAAACTCCAATACCTCACTTCCAAAGCAAGCTAACTTCGTTGGCAAAGTAAGTTAACTTACTTTGCAAGAAGTTAACTTACTTTTTTCGCCCAATTTTGTCTCCAGTTGTAGAGACGCAGCGTGCTGCGTCTCATCCCCTCAAAATGGTAACTTAAAATAATACGCCAATAACCACCAAAGTCTGCGCCTTCACGAGACAATATACCCATAGAACGCAATTTTGCGATTTGTTTTTCTACAGCACGGGAACTTATACCTAATTTTATAAGCCATAGCTTCGGCTGACATAGAAAGGTCGGAAATGACAAGGTCGATGATCTTCTGTGCTGTTCTACCTATATTTTTAGGCTTATCCGCAGTGTCTCCGAACTCACTCTCCGAACTTTTATGGGGCTCTCCGAACCTTCTCTCCGAACTTTTCTTCATTTACAAGAATGTTTGCTGGCATCCACTTGGGTAGGAAGTGAATCCCATGTCATGTGCATACCCTTCAATATCAATGAAAGAAGTTGTTGAGAATTACATTCTACACTTTCATTACCCACTCTTGTATAGGCAGTGCGTGTTCCGTCTTGGTAATAATAATATACAATAAGGTATACAAATGGCACAAATATATAAATTGCTTAATATCAACACCTTAAAAACACGATTGTGATTTTTGAAAAACACGTACGTGTTTCTGTAAAAAGTCGTACATGTTTTTCGGGAAACACGTACGACTTTTTACAGCATTATACGATAAGGAGCAAGAGCGTACATGAAAATATACGATAAGCCCCCTTTTAACCAGAGCCAAAAAGCATTTCTTCCTAAGCTCCATCTCATAGATATTTTGGTGTGGTTACCCTTATTCTGAAATAATTTGGTTATTTTGTATATAATTCAATTAATGTCCATAGAACATGCCATGAATAAGAAATCGCAGATACACAACAAGAACATCTAAATAATAAACAACATGAAATCAACACTTATCGTAGGGATCGGTGCCTCGCTTCTTACAGCCGGTATCGCAAAAGCCCAACAGAGACAAGACATTACACCTAGAACGCCAAACATATTGTTCATCTATGCGGATGACTTGGGATATGGAGACTTGGAATGCTACGACGGCACGCAAGTGAAAACCCCGAATATCAACCGGCTCGCCAAGAACGGTATCCGCTTCACCAACGCTCACGCGACCGCCTCTACCAGTACGCCCTCCCGATATTCCATGCTAACCGGAGAGTACGCATGGCGCCGCCCGGGAACGGACATCGCCGCGGGAAACGCCGGAATGATCATACGACCGGAGCGTTATACGATAGCCGATATGTTCAAGAACGCGGGATACGCCACGGCCGCTATCGGCAAATGGCATCTTGGCTAGGAGACAAAGCGGGAGAGCAAGACTGGAACGCCCCACTCCCCACCGCCCTTGGCGATCTGGGATTTGATTATTCCTATATCATGGCGGCGACGGCAGACCGCGTCCCCTGCGTATTCATCGAGAACGGGCAGGTGGCGAACTACGATCCGGACGCCCCGATCTATGTCAGTTACCAGCAGAACTTCCCGGAGAGCCGACCGGAAAAGATAATCCGGAATTATTATACAACCAGAAGCCTAGTTTCGGGCACGACCAATCCATCGTAAACGGAATCAGCCGTATCGGTTACATGAAAGGTGGCGGCAAGGCGCTTTGGAAAGACGAGAATATCGCCGATTCTATCGTGACACACGCCATCGATTTATCAAGGAGAATAAAGAGAAGCCTTTCTTCATGTATTTCGCCACGAACGACGTGCATGTACCCCGCTTCCCGCACGACCGTTTCCGGGGAAAGAACCGATGGGCGTGAGGGGCGACGCTATCGAGCAATTCGACTGGAGCGTAGGCCAATTGATGAAAACATTGGATGAGATGGGATTGACGGAAAACACCTTGATCATCTTGTCAAGCGACAACGGACCTGTCGTAGACGATGGTTACGCGGACCGGGCCGTGGAGCTACTAGGCGATCATAAACCCGCCGGACCGCTTAGAGGTAATAAATACAGTGCCTTCGAAGGGGGAACCCGTATCCCGGCTATCGTACATTGGCCAAAGGAGATCAAGCAAGCCGCCGTATCAGATGCGCTAGTGAGCCAGATCGACTGGTTCGCCTCCCTTGCCTCACTGACGAATTCCCGTCTTCCGGAAGGAAGCGCGCCGGATAGCTATGATTATCTGGATACTTGGATCGGGAAAAGCAAGGAAGACCGCCCGTGGGTAATTGAGCAAGCGCTTAATAAGGCACTTTCCGTCCGTACGAAAGATTGGAAATATATCGAGCCGAGCGTAGGTTCCGCTATCATGGAATATGAGAAGATTGAGACCGGATATTCCCCCGAGCCTCAGTTATACGACATGACGAAGGTCTACGAGGAAGGAAACAAGGCCTTGCAACATCCGGAGATCGTTTTCCAATTGCAGGGAATCTTAAAAGGAGTTCGGGATCACACAATCAAGGCTAAATAATGGAAAGAAGAAACTTCATTAAATCATCCCTCGGAATCGGTCTGGGTGCGACACTTCCGGGGATGACGCATAGCAAAAGCGGGAAAGAGGCAGAGACCGTCGTCTCTCCCGCCATGCCCGTAAAGAGCGGTAAGCCGCATATCATCCTGATCATGACCGATCAACAACGGGGCGACACCCTCGGCTGCATGGGAAACAAGGCGGTGATCTCACCGAATATCGACCGGCTGGCGCAAGAAGGCTCGTTGTTCGTGAGCGGATATTCCTCCGCTCCAAGTAGTACTCCGGGACGGGCCGGTTTATTGACCGGGATGTCTCCTTGGCATCATGGTATGCTGGGATACGGACGCATGGCCTTGAAGTATCGTTACGAGATGCCTCAGATGATGCGGAATCTGGGGTATTATACCTTCGGGATCGGTAAGATGCATTGGTTTCCGCAGAAAGCACTTCACGGATTCCACGCGACCTTGATCGACGAGAGTGGCCGGGTGGAAAGTCCCGATTTCATCAGCGATTACCGGGAATGGTTTCAATTGCAGGCACCCGGCAAAGACCCGGATTTTACGGGTATCGGCTGGAACGACCATGCCGCCGGTGTCTATAAGTTAGACGAGAGACTTCATCCTACGGCTTGGACCGGACAGACCGCTTGCGAGTTGATCCGGAACTACGACAACGACAAGCCTTATTCCTCAAGATATCATTCGCCCGCCCGCATAGTCCTTATGATCCGCCTCAACGTTATCTGGATATGTATAAGGACGCGGATATCCCGAAACCCCATATAGGAGATTGGTGCGGACAATACGCCGAGCCGAAAGATCCTCTCCAAGGAGCATCGGATGCCCCATTCGGTAATTTCGGGGATGCGTATGCCATAAACTCCCGTCGCCATTATTACGCCAATATCACCTTTATCGACGATCAAGTAGGGCAAATCATCCAGACCCTAAAAGACAAAGGTATGTACGACAATGCCTGATTTGTTTCACGGCGGATCATGGTGATATGTTGGGCGATCATTATCATTGGCGGAAAACCTATCCGTACGAGGGTTCGGCCCATATTCCTTATATCGTAAAATGGCCCGCCGGTATATCCAAATCCATACCGGACGGAAGCAGCATAGAACAACCTGTAGAACTGAGAGACTTCTTGCCTACCTTTATCGATATCGCCGGCGGGTCGGTTCCTCCCGATATGGACGGGCGGTCTTTACTCAAGCTGATCCAAGGCCAGCAGGAACAATGGCGCCCCTATATAGACATGGAGCATGCCACTTGCTATAGCGACGATAATTACTGGGCAGCCCTTACCGATGGGAAGATTAAGTATATATGGAATTTCCACAACGGAAGCGAGCAGTTGTTCGATTTACGGGAAGACCCGGGAGAGACACATAACCTTAGTGAGGACGCAGCCTATCAGAATAAGTTGTCCGAATTACGCAAGATGATGGTAGAGCATCTGTCCGAGCGAGGAGATTCATTCGTGAAAGACGGTAAATTGATGACTCTCGATACGACCCTATTGTACAGTCCCAATTTCCCGAAATAAGGACGAGCGAGCCTCGTCCTACAGTCCCTTACGTTTTTTACCTTTTTTTATCGCGGAATGGATGTATCTTTGCCCGAGAAACTAGAAGAGACTCAACTTAATGCTAGGAATCGTTAGTAAAGGAATCATTATAGGCGTATTGGTTTCGGCCCCATGGCCCCATCGGTATGCTCTGTATACAAAGAACACTAAATAAAGGACGTTGGCACGGGTTCGTCACCGGATTAGGGGCCGCACTATCCGACGTGATTTATGCGGCACTGACTTGTCTGGGCATGGGAGTTGTGGTCAATTTCGTGGAAGCGAACCAAGCGCCCCTGCAGTTGATCGGAAGTATCGTTCTCGGCATTTTCGGGTATTATATCTTCCAAAGCAACCCGGTACGGAACCTAAAGAAACAACGGGAAAAAAATTATCCTTCACGCAAGACTTTATTACAGCTTTTCTACTTACCTTTAGCAACGTTTTAATCGTCCTGCTCTATATCGGGCTGTTTGCCAGATTTGGCTTCGTGCTTCCGGAATATTCATTCTGGTTGCTGGTCGTAGGCATCGTCAGTATAGGGATAGGGGCCATTCTTTGGTGGTTCGGTATAACATATATTATCGCTAAGCTGAGGAAATGGTTTAATGTCAGAGGAATATGGTTACTAAACCGGATAGTAGGGTCGGTCATAATAATATTGTCTATTATCGGCGCGCTGTCTGTTTTATTGACCACATATTTACAATGGCCTTTACTTCAAATCTATAGTTAAAAATGAAAAGACTAAAAGTACCTACAATCAACGTACTGGATGTACTCGATATAACATCCATAGGATCCCTTCTTGAGGAGAAAGCCCAACGAGAATATATCAGCCATGCCAATTGGCGGGAATATCCCTATAAGCCTATCACCGTTTTTGATATCGTCCGGAGCAAGCAGAATCTTTACATACGATATACCGTGCAAGGCTACTCCTTGAAAGCGTCTTATGAGATGGACAACTCGTCGGTGCATAAGGATAGTTGCGTGGAGTTCTTCATGAAAAAGGAAGGTGACTCGCATTATATGAATTTCGAGTTTAATTGTATCGGGACTTGCGATGCCGCCCGCCGGACATCCCGGGATATCAAGACATCCCTCTCGCAAGATGAGTATAAAAGTATCCAGCGACTTCCATCCCTAAAAAGGCAGTCATTCGCAGAGAAGAAAGGGATCTACTCATGGAGCCTGATTGTCGTCATCCCTTTCAAGCTGATGGGATTGGACCCCGAGAACCTACCGGAAAAGATATTGGGTAATTTCTATAAATGCGCGGATGATACCGAGTATCCGCATTTCGTAAGTTGGAGCCAATAGACTTGCCGGAACCGAATTTCCACTGTCCGGAATTCTTCGGGGAGATCTACTTGTAGTAGAGACGTAGCGTGCTACGTCTCTACCAACAAGCCTATGACTATTTATTACCTTTACCTAGTTTCAGTTCAATGACGAACGCTATTATCAAGCCGATTCCCCCGAACAAAAGAACCGAAGCCCCATAAGCCGTACCCGCTACCTCATGCCTGTACCAACCATCATCATAATAAGAATTTGTCGCCATACACATATTAATAATAAAGCCTACCAACAAACCTAATCCGATTCCCGCCAAAAGGCACCCGGCCTTTAAGCTACTGAACGAGAAGTTTCGCATGTAGTTAGGCAGTCCCAATTTACCATCGAAAGCAGAGGCATCCAGTTTATCACCGATCTTCTCGATAATCGCCAAACGTTCCCTCTTGCGAACAAACAACTCAAATAATCCGTAAATACCTGCACAAACGATTCCGACAACTAGCGGAACAGAAATAAAATCCATCATAACTGTATAATTTTAATTGATTCATTCATATTGTTTGCTAATTTGACGCAACAGTTTCCCATAGGTTACACCTCCGGCTGAAAAATATTTTTTATTTTTGTTACCGCAAGTTGTAACCTATTTACCCGGCTTGCGTCCATTAAGTACAATGGAATTGTATACCGATACATATTACATACAAAGGATACAAGCGGGGGACGTGGCATGTTTCGCTTGCCTTTTGGACAAGTATAGCCGTCCGATTCACTCGTTGATCCTCAAAGTGGTACGAAGCCAAGAGGAGGCTGAGGAGTTGGCGCAAGATACGTTTATGAAGGTATTCAAAAACCTCGCCTCATTCAAAGGGGATTGTAGTTTCTCCACATGGATTTACCGGATCGCCTATAACACGGCGATATCATCGGTCAGGAAGAAGAGATATGAGTTTCTAGCGATTGAGGAGACTACACTTGAAAACGTATCGGAGGAGGAGGTTACGAACCTGTTCGGACAAACCGAATCCACGGAACAGGTTCAAAGATTGGAAGTCGCCCTTGAACAACTTCTACCGGACGAACGGGCCTTGATCTTGCTCTTTTATTGGAAAGAAAAAACAATAGAAGAACTGGTCTCTATCACCGGCTTGACCGCCTCGAATATTAAAGTCAAGCTACATCGCATCCGAAAAAAATTGTTTGTATTATTAAATGAAATGGATCATGAGTAAGATAAACACAAATAAGGAACAACCCGATTTATTGGGGGATTTATTCAAACGCATACCGGAGGAGGAGCTTCCCGCCTCGTTCCGTTCGAACGTAATGCGACAAATCATGCTTGAGTCCGCAAAGGCGAAGAAACGTGACGAACGGTTCAGCCTGTTAGCGGCGATCGTGGCCTCGCTTATCATGATTTCCCTTGCGATCGTATCTTTCGTATATATGGAGATACCCAAGATAGCCGTCCCCACGATAAGCACATCGGCCTTGGCTTTCTATTTATACATAGGGGCCATCACGCTCATACTTCTATTGGCGGATTATAAATTGAGGAATCTATTTCACAAGAAAGGATAAGCACGAAGCGAGCTCCGTCCGTATACGAGGAATCTATGGACAAGGAACCATTCAGCCGCTCGGCGATCAAAAGACAGATAGAAAGCCCTAAACCCGCACCGGGTTTGTAATCATCCAGCTTCTCAAAGCGATTGAATACCGCAGCTTGTTTTTCAAGGGGAATACCGGCACCCGTATCCGTAACGGCTATGCATACCTTTTCCCGATCCGGCGCAAGTTGGAACGATAGGTTAATCTCACCTTTCTCCGTAAATTTAGCGGCGTTTGTCAACAGGTTTGTCAACAGTTGTTGCAGGCGCAGATTATCTACATGTACCACGATTGGTTCCCCAGCGGGAGAAAAAGTCAATTTAACCCCATCCGGCATCCGGTAGCGTACACTCTCCAATGCCATTTGGCAACACTCCAAAAGCGGATAATCCTTGATATTGAAATGAAGGTCTCCAGTCTCCATCCGGGATAAATCCAATACGTCGTTTACCAGATTCAACATCAAATCCGTATTATTCCGGATGATAGACGAATATTCCTCCCGCTCTTTCGCATCGGTAGAAGGTTCCACCAGCAAACTGGAGAAACCTACGATCGCATTTAACGGGGTCCGGATCTCATGGCTCATATTAGCGAGAAAAGCGCTTTTCATCAGGCTGGCCTCTTCCGCACGGGCTTTCTCCCTCATCAATCGTCTTTGGGATTCCAAAAGCAAGTCTTTCTCTCGCTGTAATTGGTTTTTCAAGGATCGTAGATGGCGGTAGTATAAAAACGAGATATAGAGGAGGATCGATAACACGACCGATATAGATAAGATAAACACCAACAAATCTTGTTTCCGGGCGATACGTAACCCGGCTTCCTTCAGTTCCGTTTCTTTCAATTCCTTTTCATGCAACTCATGCAAGGTTCGCAATTGATTCACCTGCCGGAGAAAAGAAGTTCCCCGCCTTTTCGTCAGCGTTCTATAAAGTTCATCATATAGAGCCATAACCTCCTCGAGTCGGCCCTGCTCCTTTAAGATATCCGCCTTGAACTGAATATCTTCGGGTAATCGCTCTGTCTCCAACACTTCATTTATATAACGCAGTGCCAACGGGATATCTCCAGCCGCCTTATAATAACGAGCCTTAACCGCTAGATAAGTATTGATTGCATAGTCCTTCTCTACCAAACTATTGCCGACATAGGAAGAGGCTTTATCCAACGCTTTCTTGGCATTTGCCAAATCTCCTTTCGAAAGATAAAAGCTCGTGTAAAAAGAATAAAGCAGCCAATACTCCCGCTCTAGTAGCAAAACATCACCTTTTTCTTGATTAATCTCATATTGCTCATCCAGCAGGGCTTTATATTGTTCCAAGATTCGTTCCGTCAACGTATATTGTTTCGTTCGGACACTACTTTCCAATTGATAAGAAGTTAACCGGATTTTAGTATCCATGATATCGGGAACATCTTTTATATCCTTCAATAAATCCAAACCTTCCTGAAAAGAGACTACGGCATCGCTATCCCTACGGATACGTTGGTAAATCAGCCCCAAAGTCTCCGAACAGCGAAGCAAGCCGTATTTATGATTCAGATTGCTCGCCAACCGATACAGATTCATCGCCTCACTCATTGCCAACTCATAATTCCCTAGCCAAAGGAGATCTTGACTGGAATAACTCTTCACCTCAAACAAGACATACGGATATTCATGGCGGGCCTTCGCCATAGAATCTACGATATTACAACAATAGACCAAACTATCACGCTTAGACTGATTGTAATAATACTCGGCCATACCTTTCAATCCCCTATATGCGATAGATATGGAATCCACCGCCATCGCGTTCTCATAAAGACGTTGATAATAATCTTTCATTTTGGGATCTTGCCGATAAAGCAAAGCCAACCGCTGCAATATAGGTAAAGTAGACGCTATCGTCGGGCAGCCCGGTAATACCCTCTCCAAGCTGTCGATCTCTGTTAAACGATCCTTGCCGGGAGGAGGCGTGGAAGATTTCATCGAGCCGCAAAATACAAGGGAGATCATAATAACCACCCCTATACGTATAGATATCCTGTTATTGAATAGATTCATCAGTCTCATATAGGGGTTTCAATTAAATTCGTTGAATGTATAAAGACAAACCGGGCACCGCCCTTATAAGAGACATCTACAGATAAAGAACCTTTAAGCTGTTCCGAGATGATCTGGCAAACAGAAAGTCCTAAACCGGTACCTTGAACAAAGTCGTCTAATTTCTCAAAACGCTCGAATATCTTCTTACACTTATCCTCAGGGATTCCACAGCCCGTATCCGTAACGAAGAAACGAACCTCACCTTTGCTCTCATCCACGGCAAATGAGAGATTAATCTCTCCCTCGGAAGTGAATTTAGCGGCATTCGACAACAAATTTGTCAACAACTGCTGCAAACGCAAGGCATCCGTATTCAAGGTATAAGATTCAAGCGAGGGAGTAAACGTCAATCGGACCCCGGGCTTCACCCGATGGCGAATCGAATCCAACGCCCTCTGGCAACAGGCGACCAGATCGTTTGGCTTCACGCTGAACTTGATCTTGCCGGATTCCAAACGGGATAAATCCAGGACATCGTTCACCAGATTCAATAGCAACTCGGAACTATGGTTCACCTCCCCGGCAAACCGGATCTTCTCCTCCTCGCTATACTCGCTACTCGCCAATAATTCCGAGAACCCGACAATGGCGTTCAACGGCGTACGCACCTCATGGCTGATATTGGCGATAAAGGCGCTTTTCTTCTTGTTCGCCGCCTCCGCCTCTTTCGTCACGACCCGCAGTTGCTTCTCCGAAGCGATCAAGGAGTCTTTCTCCTGAAGCAACTCATTTCTCAACCTCTTAGTATGCATATAAATACGCCACAACATATAGAGTAGGCCCATCAAGACCAATAGAAGACCGATAGATACGACAATCTGCTTCTGCTTCAAAGCTTCTTGCTCCGATTTCAGCTTCAACTCCCGATCTTGCTTTTCCAGGTCATTCAAGTCATTCAATACACGGAGTTGCTCGATTTGCCGGTCGAAGGCATCCGTGTTGATCGTCTCCGTCTTATTGATGATCTCCTCATAGATAGTGACCGCCTCTTGCAATTGGCCGGATGATTGCAATATCGCTTTCTTCATCTCCAACTTATCCAGATCACGATTGATCTTTAAAGCCAGATTGACAGCGGACAACGCATGCCTATAATCTTCTCCTTCCAATAATAAAATGATTTTGTCCGCAGATATTGAGCCTCCACCTATCCCCAAAAGAACTATCCAATAAGCGGTCGCTGATCCAAATACGCCTGTGCCTTTCCCGAATTCCCTTTCATGGTATACAGCTCGCAATAATAGCAACTCATCAAGCAACGATGACGTTTTACCGGAAAATCTTTCCCTCCCCATTATACTTCCTTTCCAAGGAATCCAATAAATGATCATACTGTTTCAAGAGCGCCTCCGACTCGGACAAACGTCCTAATAGCAGGGTAGATTCCAACATATTAGACAAATACATAATCCGGAAAGCAGGATTCGCCTTCTCCCCTTTCAATAAGTGCAGGCCTTTCCCGAAGATCTCTACCGCGTCACTGTCTTTCTTAATCCGCTGGTACACCATCCCTAGATCGCGATAAGCCCGTAGCAGGCCGTAATCGTTCTTACTTTCCCGGGCCAAATCCAGATATTGCATGGCCTTGTCCATAGCCAGCTCATAATTGCCGGACCATAGATAATCCTGACAAACCAAGCTACCGGATAAAAACAACCCTCTGGGACTCTCATGCCTTTTTGAGGCCAACGAATCCAATTGCCCCACCCAATATAATAGGCTATCCCTATTTTCTACATTATAATAATAACGACTCAAGCCAGCCATCGCATCGTATACGATCCCGATGGAATCCAAAGGCATCGCGATATCGATTATCTCTTTCAACGCTGGCACCTCCTCCGGCAATTGCCAGTACAAGCCGATTAATTCTTTAAGAAGGGGTATCTTATCCTGAGGTTTTGGATACGTGATAAAGATTGGCGTATGCTATCCGCACGAAATTTACTCACGGCATTCTGCGCACTTGTGCCCACCGCAAACAAAATCCACACTATTCCTATAAAAGTATTGACGCTGGACTTTCTTAAAAATCCTCTACTCATTGATTTATCGCTTACAATTCGCAAACTTACAAAATAAATATCAATAAAAATCAACAGTTTTCCGTAATTACAGCCAACACGGCCCAAATGAATGTTTTTACCCCTCAAAACTCTTGTCAATCAGAAAAAAAGCATTACCTTTGCCCCGATTTTTGAGAGATGACAACATAAAGTCTAACTTACTAATTAAAACAAACTTAGTATTAACAATTAAAGAATGGAAAATTTAAAAAACATCCAGCCGGTTGAAGATTTCAACTGGGACGCTTTCGAGCAAGGCGAGACTTACACCGAAGTAAGCAAGGACGATCTTGTAAAAACGTATGACGAGACCCTGAACACGGTAAAAGACAAAGAAGTGGTTATGGGTACCGTTACTTCTATGAACAAACGTGAGGTTGTTGTAAACATCGGTTTCAAATCTGACGGTGTTGTTCCTATGTCCGAGTTCCGTTATAACCCGGATTTAAAGATTGGTGACGAGGTAGAGGTTTACATCGAGAGCCAAGAAGACAAAAAAGGACAATTGATCCTTCACACAAGAAAGCACGCGCTACACGTTCTTGGGATCGTGTTAACGAGGCTCTTGAAAAAGACGAAATTATCAAAGGTTACATCAAATGTCGTACGAAGGGCGGTATGATCGTTGACGTATTCGGTATCGAAGCATTCTTGCCGGGTTCTCAGATCGATGTGAAGCCGATCCGTGACTACGATGTATTTGTAGGTAAGACTATGGAATTCAAGATTGTTAAGATCAATCAAGAATTCAAGAATGTTGTTGTATCTCACAAGGCTCTTATCGAGGCAGAGTTGGAACAACAGAAGAAAGATATCATCTCCAAATTGGAGAAAGGACAGGTATTGGAAGGAACTGTCAAGAACATCACTTCTTACGGTGTATTCATCGACTTGGGTGGCGTAGACGGTTTGATCCACATCACAGACCTTTCTTGGGGACGTGTTTCTCATCCGGAAGAAATCGTTCAGCTTGATCAGAAGATCAATGTTGTTATCTTGGACTTCGACGACGAGAAGAAACGTATCGCTCTTGGCTTGAAGCAATTGACTCCGCACCCATGGGATGCTTTGGATACGAACTTGAAGGTTGGTGACAAGGTTAAGGGTAAAGTTGTCGTTATGGCTGACTATGGCGCATTCATCGAGATCGCTCCGGGCGTAGAAGGTTTGATCCACGTTTCAGAGATGTCTTGGACACAGCACTTGCGTTCCGCTCAAGACTTCATGAAGGTTGGCGACGAGATCGAGGCCGTAATCTTGACTTTGGACCGTGACGAGCGTAAGATGTCTCTTGGTATCAAGCAATTGAAGGCTGATCCTTGGGAAAACATCGAGGAGCGCTTCCCGGTAGGTTCTCGTCATGCGGCTAAGGTTCGTAACTTCACTAACTTCGGTGTATTCGTAGAATCGAGGAAGGTGTTGACGGTTTGATCCACATCTCTGACTTGTCTTGGACGAAGAAGATCAAACATCCGTCTGAATTCACTCAGATCGGAGCAGAGATCGAGGTTCAAGTATTGGAAATCGATAAGGAAAACCGTCGCTTAAGCTTAGGCCACAAGCAATTGGAAGAGAATCCTTGGGATGTATTCGAGACAATCTTCACGGTTGGTTCTATCCACGAAGGTACAATCATCGAAGTATTGGATAAGGGTGCCGTTATCTCTTTGCCTTACGGCGTAGAAGGTTTCGCTACTCCGAAGCATCTTGTAAAAGAAGATGGTTCTCAAGCTCAAGTAGATGAGAAACTTTCATTCAAGGTAATCGAGTTCAACAAGGAAGCTAAACGTATCATCCTTTCTCACAGCCGCATCTTTGAAGATGAGCAAAAAGGCGCTAAGGCAACTTCTGAAAAGAAGGCATCCTCAAAACGTGGTGGTAAAAAAGAAGAGGAATCTGGAATGGTAACCGGTCCGGTTGAAAAGACTACATTAGGTGACATCGAGGAATTGGCTGCTTTGAAAGAAAAACTTTCTGGTAAGTAATTGATTCTTCTTTGAGATATAATAAAAGGAGATATCTGATTCAGGTATCTCCTTTTTCTATGTTATTCCTACTGCGGCTTATTTAAGAAAAGCATTCTTCCGTGACACGTGTCTCACATGGCTCGGAAATACCCAACAAATCATTGATCTCCTTTCTTTTCTCTAAATCCGTAAAATAAGCCTCTACAACTTATAAATATCAAAACCTCCCGTAGAACCGGCTGCCAAGTTTAGTGACTCGACTAATTTACCTGTAGCTTTATGAATCTCAGCTTGTTTCAGCAAATGAAATTCATTCCCGTGAATTAATTGATTCTTTCCCATGATGTTCCAATTTTAGGTTATACAATATATTACAAAGGATTTCTATTCCTGTCCTAAAGATACAAATATCTTATATATGACCTAATACTTTTATCTATTTTTAAATCGGTTCATCTATTTTATCAGTCGAAAGAGAAAGTATATCTCTACATTCCATTAATTTTGCCAGAAAACTAAAATGAAAAAGTTAGTAATATTCGATCTTGACGGAACATTATTAAATACGATCGCGGATTTAGCCCATAGCACGAACCATGCGTTGCGGCAAAACGGCTTTCCGACACATGACGTAAAGGAGTATAACTTCTTCGTAGGAAACGGCATCAACAAATTATTCGAACGTGCGTTACCCGAAGGTGAAAAGACGGAAGAGAATATACTAAAGGTAAGGGAAGAGTTCTTGAAGCATTACGATCTGCATAACACAGATCGCAGCGTTCCCTACCCCGGTATCCCTGAGTTATTAGCCTTGTTGCAGGAAAGAGGGATAAAACTGGCAGTCGCTTCTAATAAATATCAAGCCGCTACCCGTAAGCTCATCGCCCATTTCTTCCCTTCCATACAATTTACGGAGGTTCTCGGACAGCGTGAAGGAGTAAAGGCGAAGCCAGATCCCAGTATCGTCAATGAGATCGTAGAACGAGCGAGCATATCCAAAGAGAACGCTCTTTATGTCGGTGACTCGGACGTAGACATGCAAACCGCCATCAACAGCGAAGTGACCTCCTGTGGGGTAACATGGGGGTTTCGCCCTCGTACGGAATTAGAGAAATACGCACCCGATCATATAGCGGAAAAGGCAGAAGATATACTCAAGTTTATTTAAAATACGACCTAAGCCTGTCGTGCGAGGCAATCCTTCCCGTTCTTGTCTCGCACGCTTGTCCTTAACCTGAATTACTAATATTTCCTAACACATATTCCATCCAGCTCGCACAGCCCTTAGAATACAAGTTATCCCTAACATCACCTCAACCGTACTTGCAAAAAAGTATTAGACCTACAAACAAAAACATCCAATAGCGGTTATTTTTCAAGGTATCATTTAAACCAAACTTTAAAAAACGCCAAAACGAGACCTATATTTCTGTAATATTATACCAAACAACCACTAGATAAATATAGTAAAAGACGAAGTTATAATTTTACATAAGAAACATAGACAAAAAGAATGTCGGGAAATATTAAAAAAATAGTTGAGCCGAATAGTGGTATTGATTATTCTTTGGAGAAGGACTTCAAGATCTTTACACTTTCCAAAGAACTCCCTATTACCACTTACCCTTCTTATATAAGATTAGGGATTGTCATCTATTGTGTAAAAGGAAACGCTAAAATTGATATCTATTCCAACAAGCACATTATAACCCCTAAAGAGCTCATCATCATCTTGCCGGGGCAATTGGTCGCATTAACGGACGTTAGCGTAGATTTCCAAATCAGATATTTCACGATCACGGAATCCTTTTATACTGATATATTAAGCGGTATCAGTCGTTTCTCGCCACATTTCTTTTTCTATATGAGGCAACATTACTATTTCAAGATGGAAGACGTGGAAACTCTTTCCTTTGTAGACTTCTTTGAATTACTTATAAGAAAAGCCGTCGATCCGGAAAACCAGTATCGAAGAGAGTCGGTTATACTCTTACTTCGCATATTATTCCTTGATATATATAACCATTATAAAGTCAATTCTTTAGACAGTACGGCAACGATAGATGTACACAAGAAAGAACTGACCCACAAATTCTTTCAATTGGTCATGAGTAATTACAAAGTGAACAGAAGCGTGACGTTCTACGCGAACTCTCTATGCATCACCCCTAAATACTTGACCATGGTTGTTAAGGAGGTAAGCGGCAAATCCGCCAAAGATTGGATTACGGAATATATGATCCTAGAATTAAAAGGATTACTCACCAACTCTACCTTGAATATCCAAGAGATTGTTGAGAAGACGCAGTTCTCGAACCAATCTTCGTTGGGACGCTTCTTTCGGAGGCACACGGCTTATCGCCTTTGCAATACAGGAAAAAATATTTAACAACAGAGCAAAGAACAAACTTCTCAAAAAATAATACGATATGAATAAAAGTCAGCTAATCGAGGAATTATCGAAAAGAGTCGGTAATGACAAAGAAGAAATCCGGTACATATTGGAAGAACTGAATAACATCATCTTAGAGAAAACGAGAGCCGGAGAAAAGGTATGTATACAGGGTTTCGGTGTTTATACTCCCCGCTTGCAGACAAGCAGGTTGGCTAGAAACCCGAAAAGCGGAGAGACTTTAATGTTGATCCCCAGAACCATTGTCCATTTTAAGTGCGCGCCCAATTTGGTAAAAGAGATCAATAAATGAAAAATAAAGGGTCGGCTCCATCAGGAACCGGCCCTTTCGTTATACCTATTAATGACATACCAAAGACAACTTTCTATAATCTACATCAATATTTGTCGAGCATATTTCACGCAAGTGCCTACCTCTTTCACGGAGTCAGACCAAGGCTTGATATCATATTCCAGTTCTATATCGCAATAGATAGGCCATTTCTCTTGTTTGATCAACAAGAGTACGTCTTCCAACGGCATCTCCCCTTGTCCCCATACTTGATTCGTATTCGGCTGGTCCCCTGTCGTAGGCCCCGTCTTGTCTTTCAAGTGGATACTATAGATCCGATCATGATATTTCTTGATCATCTCATTCGGGTGGATACCTGTAGAGCCAAAGAAGTGGCCCGCGTCAAATTCAACATAATAGAAGGAGAGACCGCTAAGATCGGATCGCAACTAAACCCTTCTTCGGCATATTGCATATGATTATGGAAAGCCATATACATCCCATGCTTCTCGGCAAATGGAGCGACTCTTTTCGCCGTCTCCAAATTAATCTCGTCCGTCACGGCTTTAGCGCCCATGGCCTTGGCTACCTTGAACGCATAATCGATTTCCTCGTCCGAACCCATACGGGAAGGTTCCATCTTCACGATATGCGCCGATATTCCTGCTTCGTTCAATAACTTACGGGCACCTTCTACCTTTGATAGATCCAACCCGAGACGCCACGCTTTCACCTCTTCCTTATATTTATCGATCTCAGCCTGCTGCTCCGGAGTAAACTTCGGGGGACCCATCCGACGAGGAGCCGCAGGTTTCTCACCCGGTTTCGCCGCGGGTTGAGAAGCTTGCTGACGGAAGAATTTCATCATCGGATTCTCCGGAGCTCCTAAATAAGCTTCCAGATCACCTCCCATCAACTCGATGGAACTGATATTCGCCTCTTGGCAATACTTGATGATATTCTCCAATCCACCCGGCATGGAACGCCAACTATAAGTGATCGTGCCGATTTGCACGCCACCGAACTTCGAGTTAACCTTGCCTGCCTCCGCCGCCGTATCAACCGGAGCGGGAGCCGCCACACTCTTCCCCGTACAAGAGAAAGCACTCGGAAGGAAAGACGCGGCCGCCAAAGCAGCGACCGATCTTCCTAGAAACTCACGTCTGGACTGACCATTGTTCACATCTTTACTCATAACTATTCAGTTTATACATAAATATCAACTCTTAGAAGAAAGGCCCTTACAGACTTCAACCTTTACGATATTCATCGTAAGAAAAAATATATAGTAAAACACAACTTCGCTTCCTCGCTTCCTCGTGCGAAACAACGAGAGCGAATATAGGGAGGAGCAGTAAACCATGAGTTAACGAACGCTAAACAAGGCATTAACCTAGGGCTAATTTAAGGCAAATTTCATATCCGCACAAAGCATAATTCACGCAATAACAGCGACATAAATAAATCAAGAAATATTTATAAAAATCTTCGATAAGTCAGAGGCATAGCACCTGCCTCCCTATTCGAAAGGATCGCTATCAGTGGGGTGCATACATTTGTCACTGTAATGCCAGAGGAGTGCCACACGGATGGCACAGGCATGCCATAACGGTGGCACGGTCTTGCCACAACGATGGCACAGGTGTGACAATAGCGATGGCACAGTCCTGCCAATGAGCAGGCACACTATAATATTACTGGGGAGATTGCTGACTCATCAGCGAAGACGGTACGACCTGCTCAAAAGAAGAGGGGAAAGCCTCGCCATACATCTCTTGGTATAAAGCGCAAAAGCGGTCGTACACATAACGGGCCAATTTGAAGTTGTTCTGGTAAATCAAGCTTTGATCTTATAGAGCAAAGCCTCCTCGTTGCAAGGATCGTTCAGAAGGATCTGGTCTGCTATCTGGATCACCCGATCCGCCTCATCCTCGATCGAGTAAGTGTCGATAAAGCGAGACAAGACATCCACCGTACTATTACAGATATAACTTTTAAAATCATCCATCCAATCAAACGATTCCCCTTTGAACACTTCTCCTTTGCTGATAATATCATAGAAATATTCAAAGTCCGGCTGAGTCCGTACCCGTTTATCTTTCAGCCAATCCAAACAAGCCAAATAATCGCAATAGACATCTTCCGAAAGCTGGAGAATATATCGATTCGCGTTAAATAGAACCTCGACCGTATCGATACGTTCCAATATCTTCCGGAGTTTCAATATAGATACGCTTCGAAGGCTCTTCGTACTTTTCGAGGGGTTGTCATTCCCCCAAATCATCCGTGTCAAGTCCTTGCTCGATATCCCGAAACCTCCACGGGAAGAGTGAAGCATAATCAAGATAAACAGCTGTTTTAATTTTGGGGTAAATAGAGAGGTTATATCATTTCCATCCCGGTCCAACACATAGAACTCTCCAAACAATCGGATATAATTGCGCAGAACCGGAACCTCCTCAATCTCCTCCGACATCTCTCGCGAAGAACGATCCGGCTCCTCGATTCCTTCCTCGATTCCCTCCTCCGCAACCGTTCCCGCATCAGCCTCATCCTGCCTTGGCTTTTCTTTCACCTTCCGATAGCTAGATAAGCTATCGAGACCAGAGCCATCAAAATCAACCCAATTCCAAGGACATCCAACCAAGTAATCGCATTCGATATATGTAAATCTAATAACTGGTTGCTCAATCCCAATATCTCCTTATCGCTCAACACACGAGACCAAATACAAAGATTATCCAGCACACCCACGAAGTTCGAGGACTGGCTGAAATTCACGAAACCGACATATAAGCTATCACTACCCAGATAAGCCGGACGATCAAAAGAGATCGCGTCCAGTTTTCCATTTACGAATATAGCCTGCTCCCCATTCCGCTTATTATACCGCCATACGACATTATACCATTTACCCGGCTCGATCTCCGTGTTACCAACCAGATCGTTGTTAAAGAATCCCATATACGGTTTCCGGTTCCGTATCAGTAGATGCAACGCTTGTTGATAAGTACTGTTCTTAGCTCCCAGAATACAATAATCCTCCTTCTCCGGCAGGTACTTAGGTATTTTCAACCAAACGCCGACAGTGAAATCATGATCCCGCATATGAAGTTCCGAAGCGGTCGGTAAATCCACACGGGCCTGATTCTCCAAGGAAGCGACCTGTCCCCGTATAGGGTCCTGAATAAACTCGACATTCCTAGATACCGTGAGATTATGATTGGACGAACCATCTTTCTCATCGCCCTCAAACGGTAAATAAATCTCTATATCCTCGTCAATCCGCAAAGGTCTAGCCTTAAAATCGCTAGCGAAAGCCTTCCTTTGGGTACCGGAGATATAAACCGTAGCCGGCTCTATCCTATAGCCCGGAGAGATCGGGGAAAGCATCAACTCGGCTCCGGGCTCTAGCGGAAAGCAATATTTACCCGTCGTATAATTAGACATCCCATCCCAATTCACGTAGTTAAGCAACTCATTGTTATTCGTAACCGCGCCGTAAATGATATCGAAATTCCGGAAAGTAACCAACGAGACATCCAACCATGCGTAATACTTATCTACTAACACAAAATTGGGAACCCTTCCATCCCGGATCCACGCTCTTTTAAACGATTCTATTAAATAGGGTGTCTGCCGGGCTAAAGCCGAGATATCATTACTATTTCCCCGGGAAGTCTCCAAGAACTTATATCCGGTAAATAAAGACAAATTCTTTTTCAGCCGCTCATCAAAACTCTCAACCCCTTCCGGTTGATTTCCCCAATCAGCGTCCGTATGCTCCACAAAATCCCTCATATTATGCAACCATGAAGGACTGTTCAAATGTTTCTGAACCTCGAAAACGACCAGTCGCTTTCCGGAACTCAACATATCCTTCAGGGATGGCCATCCGTTTTTCGTATCATACTCAAGTACATACTCCATCAAGCCTATTTCCTTAAAAGAGGATTCCAGCTCCATCTCTACATAGAAATCGAGGAAAAGCGTCATAACCTTAGTGGAGTCCGCATCCAAGGCCGTCTTAATGGCTTCCAATGATTCACTAAAAGGAGTAAACGTACCATCAGGTTTCCTTAGTAACAATACATTTGTCTCCGTATCCCGCTTCAAATAGAAATAAAAGCCTTCGATCTGCTTCCGCAATAACTCGTCCAAAGAAAGTTTTTCCGGGGAATTGGAGGATAGACAAGAATAATTAGATAGGATGTAGACGCTCTCGTTATATAAAAGACCGGCCTCTACATCCTCTTGACGTTGAGAAACCAGACGTTGTGCCGAAAGTAATTCCGGCAGGGTGATTATAAGGCTAACAATTAAACATATATAACGAAACCACGCTATCATCGTATACAATATCTTAATTATAAGATCATCCAAAAATAAGGCTTTAATATGACATGACAATGTTTTTCAGTCAGAAATGCGTCCATTTCGATAATCCGCAGGCGAGATTCCCGATTTCCGTTTAAAGAACTTACCAAAAGAAGACTGATCCGAAAAATTCAAGGAACTAGCGATCTCTTGGATCGACAATTTAGAGTGAGTCAATAAAGTACGGGCCTCACTATAGAGCATCTCAAAGATAAAATCGGCGACACTCTGACCGGTGACACGTTTCACGATCAACGTTAAGTAATGAGCGGACAGATTTAACCGGGACGCATAGAATTCTACCTTATGCTCTTCCCTATAATTGGAGGCAAGCAACTCGATAAAAGATTTGATGATACTTTCGTAACGAGTCAGGTTCCCTTCCTCCACGAACACTTCCGATCGTTCGATGATATCACTCAAATCCAGATAAAAAGTAAATAAGCTATTCAATATCGTTTCCTTATAATACAGATGATTCACCTCGTCGATCCGCTTGTTCACCGTAAGTATCCTCTCACAAAGCAACATGACGTGCGCATGACTCAACGATATAAGCGGCATATTATACAAGCGAACCCCATATTTTACCCTCCGGTAAATCATATCCGTAGAATCCATATCTTGAATAAAATCCTTACTCACGAATAGACATAAGCATTTAAAGTCCGGGCTACATTTCTGAAAATGGAAAAGATGGGAAGAGGATAGGACAAGCAACGTATCGGGACGAATCGAATACGCCTTATAATTAATATACACCGTAGCATTTCCGGATAAAACCAAAACAGTGATAAGAGCATCCAGATAGAGCGCAGTGGAGAAATGGGTAACCGCATCCTCATAATTAACGGTCACGCAACTGATCTTCTTCCTCATATCGTTCTTTCCACCGCTAACCAACGGCAACTCACTGATGTTTTTATATAGATCTCAGCTTTCATGATACCATGTTCCGATTATATACAAAGATAACCAAAGCTTTCAGCATGTCCAAATAAAACCATTTTTATGTAATTTGGGATTTCTCCCTAAACTAAAATTTAGCCGAAATTTGCAACCGCTTTTCAAGGTTCCGCAATAATCGTAAATAACAGATATATGACAAAATTCAAAGGACTATTTATCTTATTCCTATTCTTAAACAACACCTCTCTTGTGTCCGCTCAAAACACATCGGCTTTACAATTGAGTATCGAGGATATGTTTGAGTTAGCGGATTCCGCCAGCCGGAGCATCCGGACGTTCCATATAGCGGAACAAGAGGCGGAACAGGCGGTAAAAGTGGCCAAAAACGCATTATTGCCCTCCATTGACGTCTCTTTATCCGCCAGTTATCTAGGCGACGCTTGGCTGTCGGACCGGGATTTCTCAAACGGCGAGAATGCCCCGATGCCGCATTTCGGAAATAATTTCGCGATAGAGGCATCGCAAGTACTTTATACAGGCGGAGCATCACGAATCGCATCGCGGTCGCTAAACTACAGCAGCAATTAGCTCAGCTGGATAAAGAAAAGAACAAGCAGGATATACGTTTCTTATTGGTAGGCAATTATCTGGAGATGTACAAACTAAGAAATCAAACGGAAGTTTATCGGAAGAATATAGAGCAGACCCGGAAACTGGTAGCAGACATCCACGCAAAACAAAGTCAGGGATTAGCGTTGAAAAATGATATCACTCGCTATGAGCTTCAATTAAAATCCTTGGAACTAGCCCTAACACAGATACAAAACAGTATCATTATCCTAAACGACCAACTGATAACCGTGCTAGGTTTACCCGGGGAAACAGTGATAGAAGTGGATTCAACCGCTCACGCCATCCTTCCGGTTATCTCCAACGAGACCGAATGGCAGGAAACCGCCGCCACGCTATCCCCGTTTTTGCGGCAGGCAAAACTAAATATCAAACAATCCCGGCATAATGAGAAGATAGCGAAAGCCGAACGTCTGCCTCTATCGCCTTAATAGCCGGCGATCGTCTGGACGGCCCCATCACGATCGAGGTTCCACCGATCAACAAGAACCTTAACTATTGGTATGTAGGAGTAGGCGTAAAATTCGATATCTCCTCCACGTTCAAGTCCGGCAAAAAGATCCGCCTAGCGAAACTATCCACCCGGAAAGCGATAGAGAACGATCTGCTGGCACAAGAGAACATCCGCACCGGGATAAAAGAGGCCTATATCCGCTTCCAAGAGGCTTTTACGGTTTATGAGACCCAATTGAAAAGCCAAGAGCTAGCCACCCAGAACTACGAGGTAGTCAATAACCGTTACCTCAACGATCTGGCCTTGATAACCGACATGCTAGACGCCAGTAATTCCAAGTTGAGCGCTGAATTACAAACCGTCAACGCACGTATCAACATCTTATTCAATTACTACAGGCTCAAAAAAGCGACAGGAAACTTATAAATCATTATTCACAAATCATAATTCTAGAAGACAATGAAACGTAGAACCCAAAAGATAACTTATAATATCGTAGTCGGAGTATTAATCGCCTGTGGAATCGCATGGGTATCCGCCAAGTTCATTCATCTGGGCAAGGTGGAATATACGGATAACGCACAAGTCAAGCAACTCATCGTGCCCGTCAACTCCCGGGTACAAGGCTTCATCCAGAAAATCTATTTCGATGAATATCAAAAGGTACGTAAAGGCGATACACTTGCCATTATCGAGGATGCGGAGTTCCGCTTACGGCTCGCCCAAGCGGAAGCCGATTACCAGAACGCATTATCCGGGGAAAACGGTAATGACCTCAACGATCCATACGACCCAGAATAACATCTCGGTATCGGATGCCGGCATCCAAGAGGCTAAAATTCGCTTGGATAACGCAGAACGGGAATACAAACGATACAAGAATCTGCTGGAGCAAGACGCCGTCACCAAACAGCAATATGACGCAATCCATACAAATTACGAGGCATCCAAGGCCCGTTATGAGTTATTGCTCCGCCAGAAACAATCCACCGCTCTCGTGAAACAAGAGCAAACACAACGTCTGGCTCAAAACGACGCAGGTATTAAACTTGACGGAGGCCGAATTGGAAATAGCCCGTCTAAACTTATCCTATACGGTAATCGTCGCTCCTTGCGACGGAACGACCGGTCGTAAGAGATACAGGAAGGTCAATTGATACAACCGGGACAAACCGTCGTAGATTGGTAGACTAAATAGCAAATGGATCATGGCGAATTACAAAGAGACACAAACAGCGAACATACTGGAAGGACAACCCGTAGAAATAGAGGTGGATGCCATACCGGGAATCGTATTCAAGGGACAAGTAAAATCGATCTCTCAAGCCACGGGTGCCAGCTTCTCCTTGTTCCCGCAAGATAATTCCGCCGGTAATTTCGTGAAGATCGAGCAACGCATCCCTATCCGCATCGAGTTCTCCGAGGAGAATAAACCGGAGGATATGGAACGCTTACGTGCGGGTATGAATGTAGAATGTTTGGTAAATTATTAATCCTATGCATGAGATAGCTCCTTTCGCCATACCGGCGATGCGTGACTTTGTACCCCAAAAACTACGACCTTGGATTATCATAGCGTTTGTCTTGGTATTCCAGTTCTCCGGGGGTGTCTATCTGGCGGCGGTCAGCGAGATGGTAGGTTCCACGGCTTTGATGCAGGAGGATATCATGATGGCAGGGTATGCGTCGATGGTGGGAATGGGATTGACATTCGCCATTATGTTCCGGCTTAAATTCCGTTTCCCGACAAAAGTCACATTCTTCGTTTGCGGTATCGCCATCATCCTCGCCAACTTGATTTGCATGTATACCCAAAGTATACCGGTACTGGTAGTCACTTGTTTTTTTGCCGGCATCTTCCGGATGTGGGCTACCTTCGAATGTAATTCTACGATCCAGCTATGCTTACGCCAACCCGGGATCTATCAATCTTTTTCAGTTACATCTACTTATTGGTACAGGGATGCATCCAATTATCCGGCTTGATTACCATATACACGGCGTTCTGGAGTAAATGGGAATATATGCATTGGCTGATCATCGGCTTGATCGGGCTTGTCATGCTAGCTTCCGTTATCTTATTCCGCAATTACCGCTCTATGCCCAAGCTCCCATTATACGGTATCGATTGGGTTAGGTGCGGCGATGTGGGGCTCCACCTTATTATGCGTCATTTTCGTTTGTGTATATGGTGAGCATTACGATTGGTTCGATTCCACACCGATCCGCATGGCTTCTATCGCCGCACTCGTGATTTTAGCCCTTAATCTATGGCGTGCCTCATTTATACGGCATCCGTTTATAGCGATACAGACTTGGAGATACAAGGCTGTATACATCACGTTCTTACTTTATATCGTAGTAGATACCTTATTAGCCCCTCCATTTATTCGAGCATATTTATATGGAAACGATACTGGGTTATGATTCCACAAACTTGATATCGCTCAATTGGGTCGCATTATCTGGGATTATTCTGGGAAGCGTATTTACCTATTATGTATTCGCTCTTCGTAAATGGAAATACAAGACCATGACAGTCATCGCTTTCAGCGCTATTACCGGATACTTGATGTATTCTATTTCCGCATTGATTACGATTTACCAAAGAGGCCTTGGCCCTTCCTATATTCTTGAGGAGTTTCGGGTATGTTATCATCGCTATTTGTTTCCTTACGGCGCTAAGCCGTGTACCTTTCCAGCATTTCTTTGAGGCGGTATCCGTACAGGCTTTTGTTAGCGCGGGATTTGGGAGCGTATTAGGCACGGCGATTCTGGGACGGGCCTTAAATGTCGTGATGAAGAAAAATGCCATCTTGCTTAGCGCCAATCTCGATCATGTGAACCCGGTTATCGGCTACATCCTCAAGGTGCGCTTTACGGGGCATTGCAGCAGCAAGCTTTAATGGTTACCATGAAAGAGTTATATGGATGGCTTACGATTATCGAGCTTTCTTGCCTTTTACTTTTTAGGATAAAAGAGAGCGATATCCGTCCGAGATACGCATGGCATCCCCGTTACAGGGTGATCCGTCGTTACATCAAACATGAGTTACGGGCAAGGATGAGATTCAGAAATAGCGCATAGACCTAATTATATAATGAGAGGCGGGAGAATATCTCGCCT
>ENA-OQIC01000146-OQIC01000146.1-human-gut-metagenome-genome-assembly--contig:-NODE-146-length-31046-cov-1.962547_pt1 | contig 31046 bp, 39 predicted proteins | sample MGYA00242572_ERZ504736 | MGnify/ENA primary metagenome ERZ504736 (study PRJEB26092, sample SAMD00036201) | human gut metagenome | host: Homo sapiens | study: EMG produced TPA metagenomics assembly of...
CCTGCAACTGCTTGCCGACAGCGGTCCGGGCAATCATGAAAGCGTGGCCACGGCAGCCTATAAAACCTTGGACGCGGCGCTCATCAACGGCATTACACGTTGGGGACGCACCATCAATGCTCGAGGTATGGCCTCCTTCCACGGCGCAATGGTCTCGTGGCAGCATCGCCTGACCACATTGCCCAGCACCGACCCGAGGAGCTCAAAACGTGGTTCACCGCAAACGGCACGCAGTGGATCGTCGCACCGCATCACCCCTACTGGCCTTCGCAGCTTGCCGACCTCACCATACACACGGACTGGGCCGCGCCATTATGCCTATGGGGGAAAGGTGACCCCCAAGCGTTGGTGTCATGCTCCGAACCGGTCGGTGTCGTCGGATCACGCGGCGTAAGCGAGTACGGAAGGCAAAGCGCACACGAGCTCGCCAAACAAGCGGCCCGAGCAGGCCATCTCATAGTGTCAGGAGGCGCTCTGGCACCGATGCGGCCGCCACTGGGGAGCCATCCAAGCCATGGACGAGATCGGAACGCCCCTCGCAGGACGCACCGTCGCGGTATTCGCCGGAGGACTCAACTATATCGGTCCGAAAAGCAACGAGCGCCTCTTCGAAACCATCATCAACCATTCCGGCGCGCTCATCTCGGAACTCTGCCCCGGAACCGTTCCGGAAGCCAGACGATTCCTTATCAGGAACCGCCTGATAGCGGCGCTATCATCCACCCTCATCGTAGCCCAGGCACACGCACGCTCCGGCGCGCTTAACACCGCAGGATGGGCCAACGAACTCAACCGCCGTGTATTCGCCGTGCCAGGAGATGTAACCATGCCTCACAACACAGGATGCAACCGACTCATACAAGAAGGCCAAGCTCCATCATCTGCTCGCTGACCGATATCGACGAATTCTGCCACGCAGCGCATCGCCCGCAATCAGCCGACGCGGCAGACAACGACGACGAACCGTCGGAAGAGTCAACCGACACCAGTCTGTCGCAACCAACCAACGCCACTGCAGCCATACTCAAAGCCATACGAACATGCAGCGCGAAATACGGCCACGTCTCCACTGACGGTCTACTCGCCATCCTGGCCGAAAGCAATCCCGGAGAATACTCAATCTCACGAATCAGCATGGAGCTGGGATTAATGGAACTCAACGGACTTATCTGCACACAGCATGGCAACATCACCATCACCGACGCAAGCGCCACATGACATCACGCCCAACAACGCCACCGCCAAGCCTGCACAGATCAACGGAATCCATCGAAAACATACGCATCAGACACGCATAACCACGCATGCAGCGGCAAACCCGCCAACCGGCAAACCGCAATGAGGTCACACCTTGTGCGAAAATCGTTGCTATGAGTCCGAAGCATGTTGAAGATATGTATGATGCAGTAATCGTCGGCGCAGGCGCGGCAGGCCTGTCCGCAGCATTGGGAATGCTGCGAAGCGAACAAATGCAAGCTCTGAAGGAAGCCGGCATCGAGCCGAACATCCTGGTGATCTCCAAACTCCAGCCGTTGCGCTCGCACACCGGTTCCGCGGAAGGCGGCATTGCGGCCAGCCTCGGCAACGTCGAAAAAGACGACTGGCACTGGCACTACTTCGACACGGTCAAAGGCGGCGATTGGCTCGTCGACCAGGACGCGGCCGAACTGCTCGCCAAAGAGGCGTCGGAAACCGTAATCGATCTGGAACATGACGGTGTGGCGTTCTCCCGTACTGAGGACGGCCATATCGCACAACGACGTTTTGGCGGACATACCAAGGATTTCGGCAAGGAACCGGTTCGCCGCGCCGCCTATGCGGCCGACCGCATCGGCCATCAGATCCTCTTCTCCTTGTGGCAGCAATGCGTGGCCGAAGGCGTGGAATTCGCCGAGGAATGGTACGTGACCGATCTGGTAATCACCGAAGACGGATCCAAAGTCGAAGGCGTAGTGGCATTTGACACGCATAAGGGCCAAACGCACGCCATCCACGCACGCAACGTGCTTCTGGCCACCGGAGGCGCAGGCCGCCTATTCCACACCACCTCCAATTCATGGGATCTGACCGGCGACGGCATGGCTCTCGCACTGCAAGCGGGACTGCAGCTTGAAGACAGCGAATTCGTGCAATTCCACCCGACTGGTCTGGCGCATACCGGCATTCTGCTGTCTGAAGCGGCACGAGCGGAAGGCGGCGTGCTTCGCAATGCCGATGGCGAGGCATTCATGGAAAAGTATGCTCCCGGCCATGCCGATTTGGCTGCACGAGATGTGGTGAGCCGTTCCATTATGGCTGAAATCGATGCCGGCCACGGCGTGGCGGATCCGAAGGACCCCGAAGGGCCAAAGGATTGCGTGTGGCTTGATATGACCGGTATTGATGCCGACCATATGCATGAGGTACTGCCGCAGGTGGTGGAAACCATCGAAAAATATGCGGATCTTGATCCGACACACGATTTCGTGCCGGTTAAGCCTACCGCGCATTACACCATGGGTGGCATTCCGATCACCACCGACGGCGAAGTCTACCGTTGGCAGAACGACGAACGAAATGTCGTCGAAGGCCTGTTCGCTGCCGGCGAATGCGCATGCGTGTCCGTGCACGGCGCAAACCGTCTCGGCGGCAATTCCCTGCTGGATGCATGCCTGTTCGGCACCCGCTCCGGCAAGGCGCTGGCGGAACGCATTTCCAGCGCTCCAGTGAACGATCCCATGGCTGAATCCGACGCCGACAATGGTTCGGATGCGGTCCAGCAGGCCGCTGACACCCGTTCCAACGAACTCAAGGATCTGCTGGTGCAGCTTCCGGAAGACGAGGAGCATGCAGCCGACAATCCTTACCAGCTGATGGCCGATCTGGGTACCGTCATGGAACGCGCTGTCGCCGTGCGTTGCGACGAGCAGGGTATCGAACAGGCGCTAACGGCATTGCATGATGAGTTTGCGCCCCGTGCCGAAGCCCTGCACGCGCATTCCGACTCCCCCACGTTCAACCAGGAGATCACCGCCATTTGGGAGGTCCGCCACCTTCTGGAACTCGGCAAGGCCGTACTCACCTCATCCGATGCGCGTCACGAATCCCGTGGCTCGCTGAAGCGTCTTGATTTTCCGGAACGCGACGATGAGCATTTCCTGGCCCATTCCATGGTGAATGCCTCCGGCCAGATTTCCTGGCAGCCGGTGCACATTGTGAATATGCCGCCAAAAGCCCGCGAATACTGATTCCGCTGGGCACGGCGTATGGCAGACTAGTTGACGGTTTTACTGGAAAGGCGGGTACATGAGCGGTATGGAAAACGGCGTGAATACGGTGACATTGCGGGTGAATAGGTTTGCCCCGCGCGCCGAGCGTGCCCGCGACCGCGAACGTGGCGGCTCTCCGTTCGCCAGAAAAAGCTCTCCGTTTGGGGATTCCGGCATGTCGGCGCGCCGCCGCCCGCGCGGCAAGCAGTGGTTGCAGGATTACACGTTGAACGTGCGTCCGGAAGACACAGTGCTTGATTGCCTGTTGAAGATCAAACGTACCATCGATCCGACGCTGGCATTCCGCTATTCGTGCGGACATGGCATGTGCGGTTCCGATGCGGTGTCCATCAACGGCACCCCCACCTGCTGTGCACCGCGTCCGTCAAGGATTGGGCCAAACCGTCGAATCCGACATTGGTCGACGATGAAGGATTCCGACACACCGGAGATGTTTCCGACATTCAGGAAAATGCGGTCGGCGCAGGGGATCTTGGCGTCATCGAGCTCGCTCCCCTGCCGGGTTTCCCGGTGCAGCGCGATTTGATTGCCGATATCGATCAGATGCTCAACCAAATCAGAAAACTCAAGCCCTATCTGCAGGCACATGGAGAACTCGCCACCACTGCGGACGGCAAGATCAACGCTTTCGAATATCTGCAGAATCCCCAGCAGCTTGCCAAGTATGAGCTTCTCAGCAACTGCATCGCCTGTGGCACTTGCGAAGGCAGCTGTCCTGTGTATGCGGGCGGCGAAGCGTTCATCGGACCTGCAGCCCTTATCGCGGCGTCTCGTTTCATCAACGATTCCCGCGACGGTCAGGCGAACGCACGCATGGATGCCATTGATTCCGCCGATGGCATCGCCGCATGCCAGTCGGTCCGCGCATGTACCCGCGAATGCCGCGTGGCATTGACGTCGGCGAGGAAATCTGGCAGCTGATCGCCCAAGTCAAGGAACGCTGAACCCATGGATAGAACGTCATATACCAATCTCGCCAAGTCATGGGAATACGTTGAGGACCATGCGTTCTCCCGCCAGTCAACCGACTTGAATGCTATTCGCACCCATGCTGAAGAAGCAGGCATTCCGCAGGTTCAGCAGCCCAAGCCGAGCTGTTGCGCATGCTCGTGCATATGGTGAATGCGACATCGGTGATCGCCGTCGGCACCGGTTCCGTGGTGGAAACGTTGCAGCTGGTCAACGGTTTGGATAATTCCGGTCAGCTTACGGCGGTTGATTCCTCTTCCCAGGGCATTGCGCTGATTCGTACGTTGTTTAATCGGCTTTCCGACGAGACACAGACCACGCTTCGCGCCGTCAACGCTCCCGTCGACGTGTTTTTGCCACGTCTGAATGCAGAAAACTACGATTTGATTGTAGTTGCCGGCGACGCGGAAAATTACGGCGCTTCCTTCGAGCAGGCTCCCCGCCTGTTGAAGAAGCATGGCGTAATCGTGTTCACCGATATTCTTGCTTTTGATTCAGCCACGTCCGCAGGCGGCGTTTTGAATCCCGCCAATCGTGACGCCAAATCCATTGCCATGCGTGGTTTGCTGGAAACCGTGGAATCCGATGAGCGTTTCGTCACTGCCCTCACCCCGACCGGTACAGGTTTGCTCGTGGCCGTCAAGCGCTAGAGCATGCCGTTCCAAGCGGCCTACCGTTTCCTCATACAAAAAGCCGACACTCACGGATAAGTGATGAGTGTCGGCTTTTGTTGTGTCTGGCGTATGGCGCGGAATGCCATACGCCGGAACGTCGTTATTTGACCTTTGGATGTGTGTCGATCATCTGGCTGACCACAACGGTGCCGTCTTCGAGAACAGATTCCACTTCCCCAGCAGCATCCTCGTCAGCAGTATGATGCTTATGCTTCGAGGATGCGGCAGCGGCAAGCTCAAACTTCTTGGATTGGCGGCTCAGCAGAATGCCGGAAATCACCGCCGCGACTATGGAACCGACCAACACACCGAAACGTGCTTCAGCAGACAGTTCGGCATCCTGATATGCAAGCGAGGAAATCAGGAAAGATACGGTAAAGCCGATGCCACATGCGCAGGCCGCGGGGAACATGTCGCGCACACGCAATCCCTTAGCCATTTTCAATCCGGCACATGCGTGGAAAGCCATGCCGTGATCATAATGCCCAACGGCTTGCCGACCACCAGAGCCACCATAACGGCAACGACGACCGGCGAAATGAACAGGGCCAACGTCAATGATTCAAAATGCACACCAGTGGCGAACAAGGCGAAAATCGGCAGAGCCAGCAACGCGGAAAACGGCTGCAGCTTGTCCGCATAGCGTTCGGCGCGTGGGGTTTTCTCTCCGAAACGCTCATGAGCCGGCGTGAGCAATCCAACAAGCACGCCAGCCAAAGTAGGATGCACACCAGCTTCGAACATCATCACCCAAGCCAGAATGCCGACAATGGCCACGGCAAGCCATGGCACTTTGCGCATACGCACCAGGAAATACCATACGACAGCGCATACGGCGATGCCGACGAACCAGTACCATGCGTTCACCGAAGAGAAGAACACCGCGATCAGAATAATGGCCAGCAGATCGTCCACTGTGGCAAGCGTCATCAGGAACGCGCGAATAGAGCCCGGCAGCGCTTTGGCGAACAAAGCAAGCACAGCCAAAGAGAACGCGATATCAGTGGCCGTAGGAACCGCCCAACCATGAGACATCTCACCAAAGGTGAAACTCGTTCCCGAAGCGATGGCCAACGGATCGGATCCGAAACCGGAGAACAGGAACAATACCAGCAGGAACAACACCGGAGGAGCCATCATACCGCCCACAGCGCACAGCATCGGCACTGCAGCAGCCTTGGGGTTCGACAGCGAACCTGTGGCGAGTTCCTGTTTCAATTCCAGTCCGACAGTCAGGAAGAACACCGTCAGCAGACCATCCTGCACCCAGTGTCCCAATCCCATATCGATATTGGTGTAGGGAATGGCGATGCGGAAATTCTCCAACTCTTCGAACGCATGCGCCGTGAACGGCAGATTGGCAAGCAACAGACCTGCGAGGGCGAAGCAAGCATAATCAGACCAGATATGCGGTCGGAAGCGGCTATGTATCGTATTTTCGCCCAGAGTCCCTGCTTACGTTCGGTCATTGCTCTCCCGTCTGTTGCCGCGAGTATCCACGGCCCGCCATTCACTTAAGAAAAGCGTCTGCGGTATTGGCATGCGCAGACGCTTCAATAGCGGTTCCAGTGTACCGAGAGGTGTCGGCGTTTATGTTTCCAAACCGTCTTTTTCACTGGTGTTTACGGTTTTATTCGGCATGGCGGCTTTTCTTGTACCACACCGTTCGCTCGGAGAGAAACCGAACGTATCTCGACAACAGCCGCTTTACATAAGCATTCTGGTAGGTTTGCGAATCGCATTGATTCGAACACTATTCACGCAGCGCCGCCGTTACTTCCAGAAAAAGAAAGCCTCCTCCGCATTCGCGAAGGAGGTTCATGTGCGCGAGACAGGATTCGAACCTGCGACCTGCTGATCCGTAGTCAGCTGCTCTAATCCGCTGGGCTACTCGCGCAACGTTGCTTGTTTTCGGCAACTCGAATAAGATACACCCAAATGGCCGCGCAGCAAAATCTCGCGTGTCGCGCCTGTTTTCGTGGATTTCGCACCGGCATCCATACTTGCTTCAACCCTACGAAATCTGAACTCTCGCACATACGACGCGCAACACGCCGAATGCACTACGCGGCACGTCTGCGAGGAATCTCCTCCGTGGAAACCTTCAATAGTTTCGGAGTGCCGGAACCATTGACGGACGCCTCATCCACCACCACCTCCGATACGCCAGTCACGCTTGGTAGCTGGAACATCGTGTCCTCCAAGGTTTTTCGATAATCGATCGAAGGCCTCGGGCGCCCGTGCCCTGCGAATCGAAGTGGCCGCGATCTGCCGCACCGCCCCCTCAGTGAACGTCAACGTCACCCGTCAATCGCAAACAACTTCTGATACTGCTTGACCAGTGCGTTCTCCGGTGCGACCAGAATGCGCGCCAAATCATCCTCCGTAAGCTCCTCAAGCACGCTCACCACCGGCAATCTACCGATGAATTCAGGCAATAAACCGAAATCGGCAAGATCGTCGGCCGAAGCCTGGGCAAGCAGCTCACGATTCGGCACCTCATGATCATGCCACGCGGCACCAAATCCGCTTTCACGAGCGCCCAAACGCTGCGCCACAATATCGGCAAGCCCGACAAACGCGCCGCCGCAGATAAACAGAATGTCACGAGTGTCGATCTGCACCGTCTCCATCTCACGATGCTTACGCGAACCCTCCACCGGCACGGATGCCACAGTACCTTCCAGAATCTTCAGCAGAGCCTGCTGCACGCCCTCACCGGACACATCTCGCGTAATAGACGTGTTCTCGCCGCTCTTACGCGCTATCTTGTCGATTTCGTCAATATAGACGATGCCCTGCTGCGCTCGCGCCACATCGCCGTCAGCGGCCTGTATAAGCCGTTGCAGTACGGTTTCCACATCGTCGCCCACATACCCCGCTTCAGTGAGTGTGGTGGCGTCGGCGATGACGAACGGCACATTCATGACCTTCGCCAGCGTCTGCGCAAGATACGTTTTGCCCACGCCGGTCGGCCCCAGCAGCAGGATATTCGATTTGGACACCTGCACGCCGGCCAGTGGATCGTCGCTCGCATGCGCCGCACGATCGCGCAATGCCGCGGATTCACGCATTTCCATATTGACGCGCTTGTAATGGTTGTATACGGCCACGGAAAGCGTTCTTTTAGCGGATTCCTGCCCGACCACGTAGTTGTCGAGATAGGCGCTGATCTGTGCGGGCTTCGGCAGCTGCAATGTGTTCAGCTGGGCGTCTTTGACACGTTCTTCGGAAATGATGTCGACGCACAGTTCGATGCATTCGTCGCAAATGGCCGCACCTGATCCGGTAACGAGCTTACGTACCTGATTTTCGGTTTTGCCGCAGAACGTGCATCGTGACACTTCATCGTTGTAGCTGACCACTCGTCCCATTCGCACCCCTTTGTTTGCCGTACCTGCCATTGAGCAATCGCCATCATGCAATCATCATTGAAGAACAGCATACCCCTGCCAACGCCCGGCAGGGGTATTGATTTGTGAAGATGCGACTTCAGATGGAACCTCGCATATGCGCCGTTCAGCTACGGTGTTCCAGCACTTCGTCGACAATGCCGTATTCCTTGGCCTCAGGTGCGGTCAGGAAGGTGTCGACCTCGATGTCTTTGCGAATCTTCTCCACATCGCGACCGGTATGCTTGGCCAGCGTGTTCTCAAGCCATTCACGCATACGCAGCATTTCCTTGGCTTGGATTTCGATTTCCGTCGCCTTGCCGAAGCCTGATCGATGGCCGGCTGATGGATGAGCACGCGCGCGTTCGGCAGCATCAGACGCTTGCCCTTGGCTCCGGCGGCCAGCAGAATGGCGGCTGCGGAAGCGGCCTGTCCAAGGCATACGGTCTGCACATCCGGCTTGATGTACTGCATGGTGTCGTAGATGGCGGTCATAGCCGTCATGGAACCGCCCGGAGAGTTGATGTACATCATCACATCACGGTTCGGATCCTGCTTTCGAGCACCAGGAGCTGAGCCATAATGTCGTCGGCGGAAGTGTCGTCGACCTGCACGCCCATGAAGATGATGCGGTCTTCGAACAAGCGGGTGTACGGATCCTGCCTTTTGAAACCGTACGGGGTCTTCTCTTCGAACTGCGGCAGAACATAACGGTTCTGCGGCGCGAAAGCGGCTTCGCGGGCTGCTGCAGCCTGGAAACCAACCACTCCGGTCGGTCCTGCGAGACGCTCTGCGCGGGCTACGAATCGGGATTCTTCGCTTGCCATGTTCACTCTCCCTTGGTGGCGTTCATCGTGTCGTGCGTGGAAACGAGCTTATCCACAAAACCGTATTCCAGCGCTTCCTGCGCGGTGAACCAGTGGTCGTACTCGTTGTCGCGGTAGATTTCCTCAACGGTATGGCCGGTCTGTTCGGCAGTCAGCTCGCTCATGGTCTTCTTCATGTCCATGATCAGTTCAGCGTTGATGCGCACGTCGGTGGCGGTGCCGCCGATGCCGCCGGACGGCTGGTGCATCAGCACACGGGCATGCGAGGTCAGGAATCGCTTGCCCTTGGTGCCGGAGCTCAGCAGGAACTGGCCCATGGATGCGCACATGCCCAAGCCGACGGTCGCCACGTCAGGCTCGATAAGCTGCATGGTGTCGTAAATGGCCATGCCTGCGGTGATGGAACCACCCGGGGAATTGATGTACAGCCAAATATCCTTCTTCGGATCTTCAGCTGCCAGCATCAGCATCTGTGCGCAGATGCGATTGGCCATTTCGTCCTTGACTTCCTCGCCCATCCAAATGATGCGGTCTTTCAGCAGACGGTTGAAAATCGGATCGGCGGGTCCGGCCGGCATATCTTCGCCGGCCATGACGGGCAGGGGTGCACTGAGGTTGCTCACCTTGTCTCCTTTTCCTATGTTCTCTATAGTTTCACAGCCTACCGCTTCGAAGCGACGGGTGGTGAAATTGCGCTCACAGTGGAGTCTTCACGCTAGAACAAACCTTACTTGACGATGGTGTTGTATTCGGGAACGCCCATATAGTTGTAGCTCACTTCCACGTTTTTGGCCGATGCCGCGGTCACGTTGGTATACCACAAAGGAATCACCGGCAAATCCTTCAGCAACACACGTTCGCTCTGCCGATACAGGCTCACGGCCTTGTCCAAATCGGTCTCCGCAGCAGCCTGGTCAATCAGCGCATCAAATTCGTCGCTCTTGTAATCACCGTTGTTCAAACCCTTGCCGTCCGCTGCCGATGAGTCGTATGCCTGCACCAGATAGCCTTCCGGATGCGGATAATCGGATTGCATGCCCGATTTGAATGCCGTGTCGATGGTGCGCTCCTGAATGGCGCTGCGCAGTTCCTTGGACGTGGCGAACGGATAGCTTTCCGCATCGATGCCAAGCGCGTTGCGAATGGAATTGGCCGCAGCCTCCACCCACTCCTTATCGGTGCCATCGGCGCTGTATGCGATGCGGAACGTTCCGCTCCATGGCGAAATCGCATCCGCCTTCGCCCACAATTCCTTGGCTTTCGTCTCATCATATGCGAGCACGCCATCCGTGTCGAGATCGGTGTCATATCCCTTGATCACCGGCGCAAGGAAATCGGTGGCGGGCGTTACCGTGCCACCGAAAATCGCATTGGCGATATTCTCACGGTCAATGGCATGCGCGATGGCTTGACGCCGATACTTGCCTTCCTCACCTTGGAAATGCTTGAGATTCTGCGAAATCGTAAATGCTGAGAACGACGGACCGGGCTTGCTGACGGCGGTGATGTTCTTTTCGTTCTGATAGGTTTTCAACGCGGAAGTCGGAATGGCATCAAGCACGTCAAGATTGTCTGCCAGCAGATCCGAATAGGCTGCGTCAAGACTTTGATACACCTTGAAATCGATGCCTGCGTTCTTGACTTCGCGCGGCCCCTTGTAGGAGTCGTCTTTTTCAAGAATGATTTCTTCGCCGCTTTTGTACGCCTTCAGCTTGTACGGACCGTTGCCAATCGGCCTTTGCCCGTATTCCTTGGGATTCTTGATGACTTCGGATGGCATCGGCAGAAACGCGATATCTCCGATTTTGTACAGGAACGCCGAATTCGACGCTTTGAGCTTGACCTTCAGCGTAGTGTCGTCGACCACGGTAAGGCCTGACAATTGCGCGGTTTTGGAACCACTTGCATCCTGCAGCTCATCATAGCCCTGAATATCTTCGAAAATGGAGGCTCCGACCTGTCCATTGGCAGCATTGGCCGCGAATGACCAGCTTTTCGCGTACGTGTCGGCGGTGATCTTCTCACCATTGGAGAACGCCAGATTCGGTTTAAGTGCGATGGTGTATTCGGAAGCGTCGTCATTCGGCGTGATCGATTCGGCCTCGACCAACGTCTCATTACCTTCCGCATCGAAAGTGACCAGGCCGTCATACAGCTGGCTGACGATTTTCCAACCGGCCATATCGCTGGTGTCACTTGGCAGCAAGCCATTCGATGGTTCCGTAATATTGACGCTGACCACCTTATCGGCACTGGTGACTTCCTGCTGGGAATCCTTCGCCTCCACGGATCCACAGCCCGCAAGCAGCGCAACTATGGAAAGCGCCGCCGTAATCGGCTTGAGCAGACCGGTAGTGATGCCGCTATACGGGTGCTGTAGTCTCATTGCTGTCCTCTCAATAACACGGTAGAGACAGCATAGCAAGCCGATATTCCTTGACGGAACGCTTTCCTCACTTTACGCTACAGGCTTTTTCTATAGCCTGCTATTACGTTTCGCACCAATACGGAACGCCGCAATCAAGCAACAGATGGCAATGGCCACGATACCAATCATGGTAGCGAACGTCCAGCTGCCACCGACAGCCGTAGCGTGACGGAACGTGGGCCACCCCCCCTCTTCGCCTGCGCCAGCCTGAGCCACCGACAGAATCGTGGAGAACAGCGCGGTGCCTGCCGCGCCGCCGAACTGCAGGCAGGTGTTGAACACGGCATTGCGTCCGGCATGAACTGAGGTGCGATGTTACGCAACGCATTGGTCATGATATTGGAAAAACCAAGCGAATAACCAAGTCCGAAAATGAAGTAGAAACCGGCAAGCGTGACGGGTGTCAGTCGCATGGAAAATACCAGCAGCAGAATCGGCCCACAAATCGCGGCGAAAAACGCGCCGAGAATCGGACGCACCGGTCCGAAACGGTCGTACAGCATACCTCCCACCGGTGCGAAAAACGCGCCGATCAGCGCACCCGGCAGCACCAACGCGCCGGACAGGAACGCGCTGGTTCCCAACGAAAGCTGCGCCACATTGGTGATCACATAACCGAAACCGATGCCGACGATCGGCAGCAGCATGTAGGCGATCAAATGTAACAACACCATCGGGTCACGCAGCCAGCCCAAACGGATCAGCGGCGAGAACGAACGCTTCGACGACCAGCCGAAAAACAGCAATGCCCCCAATCCAACGATCAGACTCACCACGCGAACACTGCCGACACCGTGGCGCTGCCGCCGGAAACCGCGGCGCTGACGGCCACTCCAGCTTGGTTCAGGAACATCACCAATCCGCACAATGCAAGCACAATCGACACGAACTGCAACGAATTGAGACGCGCCTCTTCCGTCGGGCGATGCTGTTCGACGCATTTTAAACCGACCGGCAACGAGACCAGCAGAATGATCGGAATGACAATCACGAAAATCGCACGCCATGGCAGAATGCTCGACACCGCGCCACCAACGGTCGGACCAATTGCCGGAGCGACGGTGATGACCAGCGAACCGACGCCCATCAAACGACCGACTTTGCTCTTTGGCGACTGTTCAAGAATGATGTTGATCATCAACGCGTGGCCACACCGGAACCCATGCCTTGAATCACACGGGCAATGAGCATGACCGGGAACGCATGACCGACAATCATAATGAGCGAGCCGAGCACGGCAAGCGCCACCGCGGCAAGGAACAACGTGCGGTGCTTGAAACGACGGTTAAGATACGACGACAACGGCATGGTGGCCGCGACCACCAGCAGGTAGATGGTGGTGATCCACTGCACGGTTGCGGTGTCGACGTTGAATTCCCGCATGAGTTGCGGGAAAAGCACCGTCATCACGGTTTCGGTGAGAATGCCGATGAAGGCGAGGGAGCCGACCGCCACGATGGCTCCAATGAGCTTGCCGGGAATGCGTTCGTCCGGCATTTTCCTGACGTTTTCACTACTGTTTCGACTGATATGGCTGGTGGTTTCGAGCGTTGTATTCCGTTCTTGCATAATCACTTTCCGCGCACTTTTTCCTGCGGCCATGTGCGACGCCGCGATTGACGCATGGGCCTTGCTCATAGCAAGCAGGCATCAACCCCAACGAAGAATTTTAGCGGACCCCTAGTCCAACGACAACGAAGAATGAGAACTGACACCACACTAGGCTCGATCAGAGTTACCGGTTTGACCACCGTTCTTCTCATGCAGGATTTTGCGAATTTTCTCCAGTCTCGGTTTGATCTCATGCTCGTAGCCGCGATCGTTCGGATGGTAGTATTCCCGCCCTGCCAGCTCGTCCGGCATGTATTGCTGCGGAGCCACGGCTCCCGGCCAATCATGAGCGTACCGATACCCTCATGATTGCCCCAACTTTTCATCAGGGCGGTCGGCGCATTCCTTAGGTGCAAGGTACCTGACCGATCAATCCCGCGTCCACATCGGCGAGCGCGCTGTTGATGGCGTTGTAGCGGCGTTCGATTTTGGCGCGGTGGCAACGGCGAGCGCGGCTTCCGCGAGAATGATGCGCGCCTCGGGCATGCCGATCATGGACACGGCTTGTGCCGCCGCGACGGTGACCTGCAGTATCTGCGGAGCCGCCATACCGACTTCCTCGGAAGCTGCGATCATAATGCGCCGTGCGATGAATCGCGGATCCTCGCCGGCGCGCAACATCCGTGCCAAGTAGTGCATGGTGGCGTCCGGGTCGGATCCACGCATGGATTTGATGAATGCGGAAATCACATCGTAATGGTCGTCGCCGTCTTTGTCATAGCGCACGGTGGCCACGTCCATGACCTGCGATACCACGTCGGGAGTGATGATTGGCCGTTTCGTACCTTTTTTGCGCGCTTGGTCTCCGGTAAGCGCCCCCGCGGCGGCTTCAAGGATCGTCAGTGTTTTTCGCGCGTCGCCTCCGGCCATACGCACGATTTCGTCAACGGCTTCGTCGTTGATTTTGACTTCGTTTTTAAGCCCACGCTCGCTTTCGATGGCCCTCTTGATGAGCGTTTTCAGGTCGTCGGGTTCCAGCGATTCGAGTTTGACGACCACGGATCGGCTTAACAACGGTTTGATGATGGAAAAGCTTGGATTTTCCGTGGTGGCCGCAATGAAAGTGACGTCACGGTTTTCCACGCTTGGCAGCAATGCATCCTGCTGCGATTTGGAGAATCGGTGCACTTCGTCGATGAACAGTACCGTTTCCTTGCCCTCCGCGACAAGACGATCATGGGCGCGTCTGAGTACATCTCGCACGTCCTTGACGCCGGAGGTGACTGCGGAAAGCTCTTCGAAGACTCGACCGGACTGTTTGGCCACAATATAGGCGAGCGTGGTTTTGCCGACTCCGGGAGGTCCAAACAGAATAATGGAGCTCGGCGCGGTCAGCGAGCCTTTGGACGCCGGATTGGCGAGTCTGCGCAGAGGAGAGCCCTGTCCTAGCACCCGCGATTGGCCCACCACTTCGTCCACGCTCGACGGACGCATGCGCACGGCCAGCGGGCGTGTCATATCTTCGGGAGCGTCCATCGCACCAAACAAATCCTCAGTCATAATTTCTACTGTACCGCAACATACGCAATAATTCGAACACACGTTCGACATTTGAGTTCATGCCAGCCGCTAGACTGGCAATCATGGCTGACGATACGAATTACGGTTCTTTGGGCGCCTTGGCGCCGAATTGGAGCGATGGCGAGCGCAACATCGACACGGACGAGATCTACGAACGCTTTTCGAGTGGGTGGCGGACGTCAAAGGTGTTGAGCCGTGGCCCCATCAGGAAGAGGCCATCATGGACCTGCTCGCGGGCGATCATGTCATTTTGAACACGCCCACCGGCTCCGGCAAATCACTGGTGGCGTTGGGTATGCATTTCGCTGCGTTGTGCACGGGCCGTCGCTCGTATTACACGGCTCCGATCAAGGCGTTGGTGTCTGAGAAATTCTTTGATTTGGTGGAGGTGTTCGGTCGTGAGAACGTCGGCATGATCACCGGAGACACGCACATCAACGCCGATGCGCCGATCATCTGCTGCACTGCGGAGATTCTTGCGAACCAGGCATTGCGTGAGGGCCGTCATGCCGATGTCGGCTGTGTGGCGATGGACGAATTCCATTATTATGGCGATTCGGAGCGTGGTTGGGCTTGGCAGGTTCCGCTGCTGACATTGCCGAACACGCAGTTTTTGCTGATGAGCGCCACATTGGCAAACGTCGATGCAATCGCCGACAAATTGGAGGACATGACGGACACGGACGTCGACATCATCGCCGATGCGCCGCGTCCGGTACCGTTGACGTACGAGTACACGCTTGACCCGTTGGAGAAAACCGTCGAACTGGCCTTCGGCAGAGGGGAAACGCCGATCTATGTGGTGCATTTCTCCCAAGATGCCGCATTGGAGACGGCGAACGCCCTGGCGAGCACGGGAGTGTCCAGCAAGGAGCAACGTGCGGCCATTGCGGAGGCGATCAAGGGCACGAAGTTCACCACGGCGTTCGGTAAGATTCTGCAGCGTCTGCTGCGTACCGGCGTGGGTATTCACCATGCGGGCATGCTTCCCCGCTATCGCCGTCTGGTCGAGCAACTCGCCCAGCAGGGTCTTCTTCCGGTGATCTGCGGCACTGACACGTTGGGTGTCGGCATCAACGTGCCCATTCATTCCGTGGTGTTGACCGCATTGACCAAGTTCGATGGCACGAAGATGCGCAAACTGCGTGCCGCGAATTCCATCAGATCGCGGGGCGTGCGGGACGTATGGCTTCGACACGGAGGGTTTGGTCATCGCCGAGGGGCCGGAATTCGAAATCGAGAACGCCAAGGCCCTCGCCAAAGCGGGCAACGACCCGAAGAAGCTCAAGAAAGTCAAGCGCAAGAAGGCGCCTGAGGGCTTCGTCACGTGGAATGAGAACACGTTCGATAAGCTGATCGACGCGGACCCTGAAACTTTGGTGCCGCATATGAAGGTCACGCATTCCATGGTGTTGAACGAAGTGGCGCAGGGCGGCGACGCACGCTACCGCATCGATCGCCTGATCGATGATTCAGCGCAGACTCCGGAACAGAAGGAGCGTCTTCATGATCGTGCCGACGAGATCTTCCAGACCTTGTTCGACACGAATGTGATCGAAACGGAAGACCGCGATGATGGTGGCAAGGACTATTTCATGACCGTCGACATGCCGGATGATTTCGCGCTTGACCAGCCGTTGAGCCCGTTCCTGCTGGCTGCGTTGGAACTGCTTGATCCGGAATCGGAAAGTTACGCGCTTGACGTGATTTCCATGGTGGAAGCCACGTTGGAGGATCCGAAGCAGGTGTTGCGCGCGCAGGAACGTCAAGCCCGCGACGCGGCGATGATCCGCATGAAGGAAGACGGTCTTGACTATGACGAACGTATGGACCGCTTGCAGGAGATCACGTATCCGAAACCATTGGAAGACATGCTTCAGGCTGCGTTCGACGAGTACCGCCATGATGTGCCTTGGGCGAATGATTATTGGTTGAGCCCGAAATCGGTGATCCGGGACATGGTCGAAACGGCCTCCGATTTCACCGGTTACATCGCGCGCTACAATATCGCCCGCTCCGAAGGCACGCTGCTGCGCTATCTGTCTGACGCATATCGCGCGCTGGCGCGTACCGTTCCTTTGGAGAAGCGCAATGAACAGTTGCGGGACATCATCTCCTGGCTGCGCGTTGTGGTTCGTTCCATCGACTCCTCGCTGGTCGACGAATGGGAGAACGCGGGAGCCGGCACCGACGCTTCCGAAGCCGCCGCGAACCTGGCCGCGCCCGGCGCGAAGCAGGCCGTGGTGGAGGATCGTCGAGGCCTCACCGTGCTCGTGCGCAACGCCATGTTCCGCCGCGTGCAGCTCATGGATCTCGACAAACCCGACGAGCTCGGCGCGCTTGACAAAGACTGGGGTTATGGCGTTCACGAATGGGAGGATGCGCTCGACGACTTCTACGATGAGCACGAATACGTCAACACGGATGCGAAGGCCCGTAGCAGCGAACTGTTCATCCTCGACGATTCCAAGGAGAACAGCGAGCACAGTTGGAAGGTGCGTCAGATCATCGACGATTCCGATGGCGACCATGATTGGGCCATCACCGGAACCGTCGATTTGGACACCACACAGTCGAGCGGCGAAGTCGTGTTCTTCGACTACAGCGTTTCCAACTGACGTCGCATCTCTCGGCGTCGACTTCCAGGGGCGGCCAGATCATGTTCATGTTCTTCAATACGTTACGGAGCAGTTCAGACACAACCGCCCTTGAATACCAACGATTGTCGGCAGGCACCAGGTACCAGGCGCCTGCTCGGTGCTCGTACGCGCGAACACGTCCTGCCATGCGGCCATGTAGTCGTTCCAACGGGCACGCGCTTCAAGGTCGCTGGGGTCGAACTTCCAATATTTGGTCGGATCCTCCAGCCTGCCGAGGAAATGCTCCTTCTGCTCCTCTTTGCTCACCACAAGGAATATTTTGATGATGGAGCATCCGTCCGCGACCAATTGCGATTCGAATCGGTTGATTTCGTCATATCGCGCCTGCCATACCTCTTCCGGATAGGTTTTGTAAATGCGCGGCATGACGATATCTTCATAGTGCGATCTATCGAAAATGGAGATCCAACCATTCTGCGGCAGTTCCCGTTTGATGCGCCACAAATAATCGTGGTCCTTTTCCTCGCCTTTGGGAGCACCGAAACCGTGATAATGCATGCCCATCGGATCGCCCTGGCTGAATACGTGACGCACGATGCCGCCTTTGCCGGAAGCATCCATGCCCTGCAGAATAATCAACAGACGACGGCGGGAACCTTTCACTCCATTGGCGTACATAAGCCGCTGATATCGTGCGATTTCAGAAGAACTGATCGCAATGAATCGTTCCGCATCATCTTTGTTGCCGTCGAAACCCGGCGTGGAATCGCCATCGATTGCAGCGACCCTCGTATCATGATGGAATCGCAATAACTGACTGGGCGGAAGCGTCCACACGGAACTGAGCAGCTCGCTGGCCTTGGCAACATTCGCAAGCCCTTCGGCAACGGAACTGCAGTTCTTCCCCTTCTCAAGCCTGTCCTCAACCTTGTTCAACGTCTTCGCAATGGACGACGTCTTCGCATCCTTGTCTTTGTCTGACATGTCAAGCCTCCTCGCTTGTCCCCTATGATAGACGATGCGGCGATTGAACCGTGGCATCGCCGCACCCAATCGCCGCATCCCGCTTTCTGACGTTTTGTCTGACTTCTTTCACGCAATAGGGCGCTGATTCCTCGCTCTTTGCAAGAAACCAGCGCCCTATCGGTCTTCTCAGATCAAATGACGTCACTGCTTGGGCTTATCACCCTTTGATTTGTCTGACTTCGGCTTGTCGAATCTCAGCTTGTCCTGCTTGGACGTCTCTTTGATCGGCCTGCCGTTCTTATCGAACTCGACTTGGCTTTCCGGATGCGTCTCATCGAATCCCTGAACATAGCGGGTCTGACGCCAATGGCGAATCGACGCGTTGGAACCACGATGATGCACATGGTACAGGCGCTGGGCACCGCCAAGCGGCACACCTTCCCTAGCCACGGCGATCTGGTTCACGTTCGACGGATCCATAATGGCGATCGGAGCGACCGGTTCCGGTTCGGCAGGTGCGCAGTGTGCTTCTGCATGCGTTCCGGCAGCCATTCCGCAAGACGGCTCAGCAGCCAGCATGCGATGAAGTAGATGACGGCAGCCACAACCAATGTCTGCAGAATATTGAAGTACATCGAACCAAGTCGACGCGATTCCTGCAGCAAATCGGTGTACATGATGATCGAGCCGAGAGCGGTATCCTTCAGTACCACCACCAACTGCGTCACGGCGGCAGGAAGCATGGCGTAGATGGCCTGTGGCACTTCGATTTCCATCACGCGACTCGCGTGCGGGTCAAGCCCAAGGCGAGCGACGCCTCACGCTGGCCGTTCGGCAGGTTGCCGACACCGGAACGAACCAGCTCGGCCACCACGGAACCGTTGTAGATCACCAATGCGAGCACCACAGCCCAGTATGCGGGGCTTGACATGCCTGCGAAAGCGAACCAACGCCAGAAGAAGATCATCAGCAGCAGCACAGGGACCGCACGTGCGAACTCAACGATGGCGCCGGAAATCGCACGAATCACGATATTCGGCAGCAGACGGCCGATACCGAAAATCAGACCGAACAGCACTGCGCCGATCACTGCCAACACGGAAGCTCGAATCGTGGCCCACAATCCGCAGATAGAAATCGGTCCATGCTTCAGCGTCAAGCGCCGGCTTCCACAACTCCCAGCTCAGCTGGTTCTCGCCATCCGGCGGATTGTGAAGCCTCATGAGAATGAGCACAACTACGATTGCGAAGACAATGCCGGCAATCCAGTTGACGATACGAATGGTTTTACGGGTCTTAGGACCGGGCTGGTCGAACAGCACCGCGCTTTCATCGCTTGCCATGGTGCGTCACCTCCTCACCGCGAGCTTGTTGGACAGATACGTGGTCAGCATGCCGATCGGAATGATCAGAATCACATAACCGAATGCGAAGATCAGGAAGATCGGAACAATCACGTCGGAACGGTATTCGATCATTTCGCTCATCAACGACGAGGTTTCGGTGGCGACGGAAGCCGCGGCCGCAACCGTGGAATTCTTCAGCAATGCGATCAACGTGTTGCCCAGCGGTGCCACGGAGCCACGGAACGCCTGAGGCAGAATGATCTGGGTGGCGGACTGCATGAAGTTCAATCCCAGCGCACGGCAGGCTTCAGCCTGGCCAAGCGGCACGGTGTTGATGCCGGATCGCAGCGATTCGCACACGAAGCCGCCGTATACAGCTCAAACCGGTGACGGCAAGCCAGAAGAAGTTGGTGGCGAACGTGTCGGAGAAGCTGAGCTTCAGCTGCGCGTAGGCACCCAGCACCATGAACACCATGATGATGGTCAACGGCAGGTTCTTGAACAGCTCGACGTAAGCACCCGAGACCATACGCAGCGACGCGACCGGCGAGATGCGCATCATCACGAGGATGACGCCAAGAATCGTGGAGAACAACGCCGACCACAGGGTCAGTTCAATGTTCACCAAGAACGCAGCCGGCACATTGTACTGGCTGAACAATGAGATGAACGCTTCCATTATCTCTCCCCCTCAGTCGGCTCCGGCGGATTGTACTTCGCGTTCGGCGTGTATGCGGTGCCCTTCGTGTTGTCGGAAATGGCACGCTGCCAAGAACCATCCTGGATCATATCGGCGATGGCGTTGTTGATCTGGGTGGCCAGCTTCGTATCGCCCTTCTTGATGCCGACGCGTAATACTCCTGGGTGAACGGCTTGCCGACCACGCGCAGACGGCCGCGGGACGCGGAGGCAAGACCAGCCAAAATAATGTCGTCGGTGGTCACCGCATCAACAATGCCAGAGAACAGTGCGGTAGCGCACTCCGCGTAACCAGGCTGCTCCATGAGCTGCACTTCGTTGGCGAACTTCTCCTTGACGGTGACCGCGGAAGTGGAACCGGTCACGGAGCACAAACGCTTGCCGTTCAGATCCTCAGGTCCCTTGATGGAGGTTTCGTCTTTACGAACGAGCAGATCCTGACCCGCCACGAAATACGGTCCGGCGAAGGAGACGACCTTCTTGCGTTCGTCGGTGATGGAGTACGTGGCGACGATGTAATCGACGTCACCGTTCTGCAGCATGGCTTCACGCTGCTTCGACGGTGCTTCCTTCCACACGATCTGGTCTTCGGAATAGCCGAGTTTCTTGGCGATGTACTTGGCTACGTCAACGTCGAAGCCGACATACGTGCCGGACTTTTGAAGCCCAGACCAGGCTGGTCGAATTTGATACCGACGCGAATCTTGCCATCGGCGTCGTCCGCGCCACAGGCGGACACTGGCGAACACGCATGCGCATGCGCAGAAGTCGCTATAACCCTGCGTAGCATACGCTTCGCCCTCATAGAAAGTTTCATATCGAAAATCCTTCTTCTGTCTTATTCCCGTCAGTCATTTCAGTGGTGAGAATCTTCGACAGGAAGTCCTTGGCACGATCGGTCTTCGGATTTTCAAAGAAGTCCTCCGGCGTGCTCTGCTCAAGAATCTGGCCGTCGGACATGAACACGACCTTGTCGGCCACCTTGCGTGCGAAGCCCATTTCGTGGGTCACGCACAGCATGGTCATGCCTTCGTGAGCCAGCTCCACCATGACGTCAAGCACTTCGTTGACCATTTCCGGATCAAGTGCGGACGTCGGTTCGTCGAACAGCATGACCTTCGCTGCATGGCGAGCGCTCGGGCGATGGCGACACGCTGCTGCTGACCGCCGGAAAGCTGTGACGGCATCTTGGAGGCTTGGGAAGCCACGCCCACGCGGGCAAGCAAATCCATGGCGAGATCCTCGGCCGCCTTCTTATCCATATGGCGCACCTTGATCGGAGCAAGCGTCACGTTTTCAAGAATGGTCTTGTTGGCGAACAGGTTGAACGACTGGAACACCATGCCAACCTCGGCGCGCAGGCTGGCGAGCTCCTTGCCTTCCTGAGGCAACGGCTTGCCGTCGATGCGAATGTCGCCGGAATCAATGGTTTCCAAACGGTTGATGGTGCGGCACATCGTGGACTTGCCGGAACCGGATGGACCGACGATGACCAGCACCTCGCCCTTCTTGACGGTGAGGTTGATGTCCTTGAGCACATGCAAGTCACCGTAATGCTTTTCAACGTGGGTCAATTCGACCAACGGTCGGTCGCTGTCTTCCGTACCCGGCATGATCGGGCGCGTCTCTTGCGTTTCTTTGATATCTGTCATACGGATAGTATATGGAAACCATGTTTCTGCGGCTGTTACCACCCCCTGACGTGCTCGAAATGTGAGACGACGTTGTCTCAAAATGCATCATAACGCGTTATCGACCGCAATACCGATATCTTGAGCGCCGTACGTGGCAGCTACCACCATCGTGGCAATTCGATAGCCAGCACCGCTATTACGAACAATACAACCACCGCACCGAACACCACTCGTTCGGGCACCTTGGATTTGAAACCATCCACAACGCGACGCCATGTATCACCAATGCTCATGCATACCAACGTAGGAACGCCAAGCAACGAGAAAGAGCCGAACAGGCGAACGCAAGATGAATTTCACCCTACATTCGCCTGTCTTTTACATGCAGATTCGTATGACCATCCGTCACACGATCGCAGCATTTCATCCGCGATCAGCGATTAAGCAATCGCCGGGGCCAAGAGAGCACTCAGAGCACTTTGGAAAGGAACGTCTTCAATCGTTCGCTCTTTGGATGGTTGAAGATCTCGTCCGGAGTGCCTTCCTCCTCGATCACGCCGCGTCGGTGAAGATCACGCGGGTGGCCACTTCGCGGGCGAAACCCATCTCGTGGGTCACCAGCACCATGGTCATGCCGTCTTCGGCCAGCTCACGAATGACTTCGAGCACATCACCGACCATCTCCGGGTCAAGCGCCGACGTGGCCTCGTCGAACAGCATGACCTTCGGACGCATGGCCAAGGATCGTGCGATGGCAACACGCTGCTTTTGACCGCCAGACAACGAGCGAGGCATGACATCGGCCTTTTCGGCCAATCCCACGGTTTTCAGCAATGCCATCGCATGTTCACGCGCCTGCTCGTCGGTTTCCTTGTGCACCAGTTTCGGCGCAAGCGTGATGTTGTCAATCACGCTCATGTTGTTGAACAGGTTGAAATGCTGGAACACCATGCCAACCTGCTCTCGAACCTGGTCGATGTTCACATGCGGATCACCCAGATCATGACCGTTGACCACGATCTGGCCGCTGGATGCCTGTTCAAGTCCGTTCAGGCAACGCAACATGGTGGATTTGCCGGCACCAGACGGTCCGATGATACAGATCACCTCGCCCTTGCGTACCGTAAGATCGACGCCTTTGATGACTTCCATATGACCATAGTTTTTATGCAGATTCTTGACGTCGATGATCACTTCGCCATCATTGTTGCCGTGATTGCAGTTCTCGCTCATCGATTCACCTTCCTGTCAACGATATTGGCCAGCCATGTGAGGATGGTGATGGCCACGAAGTACATCACACCGACGATCAGCAACGTTTCGGTGACGCGGAAGTTCGCCGCATACAATTGCTGCGCCTGATACAGCAATTCACCAAAGCCGATGGCCAGCAGCAGCGAGGAATCCTTGATCATAATGACCAGCTGGTTGATGATCGACGGCATGGCGATTGCAGTGGCCTGAGGCATGATCACGCGCGCCATGGCCTGATGATGGTTGAGGCCAAGCGAGCGTGCTCCCTCCATCTGACCAGAGTCAACGGACTGCACGGCGCCACGCACGATCTCCGCCAGATATGCGCCGGAATTGAGCGACAACGTCAACGCACCTGCAACCCAAATGTTCACACTGTGTCCGATAAGCTGCGGCACACCGAAATAGAAGAAGAACGCCCACACCAGAATCGGAGTGCCGCGGAACACTGCGATATAAACCTTGGACACGCCTCTCAGAATCTTGTTCTCCGATACTTTCATCAAGCCGAAAGCAACACCCAACGCCAGTGCGATCACAAACGACAGCAACGTGATCAACAGCGTGTTCTTCAGACCAGTCAGCAAAGCCGGCATCGACTGTTTGACCAGACCAAAGAAACCGACCTTCTTCTGCGCCTCACCGTCGGCACCGTTGTCGGTGACCTTGCCGGAAATCGCCTCGACCTGTTCCTTCGCGCCATCGGCACCCAAATACTGTGCGACAATCGTCTCATACTCGCCCGAAGCGATGAGCTTGTTCAGACCATCGTCGATGGCGGCCAGCAGATCGGCGTTCTTGCCTTTGTTCACGGCCATGCCGTATTCACCATGCGGCACCTTCGGAGTCACGATCTTCAAACCGTTGTTTGGGAAACACCGTAGGCAAGCACCGGATAGTCGTCGAACACGGCATCCGCATTGCCGGATTTGACCATCTCATACATGGTTGATGACTGGTCCACGGAAGTCACGGTATAGCCGTATTCGCTTGCATGCTGTTTGGCGTAGGATTCGCCTTCCGATCCGGTTTTGGCGACAACGGTCTTACCGTCAAGATCCTTGTAGCTGGTAATACTATCGTTGTTTTCAGCGATGGCCATCTGGATACCGGACTGGAAGTAAGGATTGGAAAATCGTAGGTCGCCTTGCGTTCGTCGGTGATTGACATGCCTGCGATCACCACATCCACCTGATTGGAGCTCAAAGCCTGCAATGCTGCATTGAAACCCAATGATTGGATGGTGACTTCGAATCCTTCTTCTTGGGCGATGGCACGGATCAGTTCCATATCGATACCGGTCATCTTGCCGTTCTCGCGATATTCGAACGGTGCGAATGTGGTATCGGTGCCGACCGCGTAGGTTTTGCCCTTGACTGCGGAGGGATCTCCGACTTCGGCGGCGTTAGCACTAACTGGGGATGCGATGAGTGCACTCACTGCCACAATCAGTATCATCGCCAACGCGAGAAGTCGCATCCAGACACCATGAAAATCATGTTTTTCCAACGATTGCTTCAAATTCATACTACAGATTCAGTTCTTTCTCATAATATTTCAGATACTCATCTTTGCTCCACCATACCGGCAGCAAGAGAAAATAGACAGCGTAAACAATAAAAACAGGCTGTCCTTGCACGGTCTCTCATGCAAAGATAGCCTGTTATCTCAAAGCGAAAACACTATCAGTCTTCGTCTTCTTCCGGATCATAATCAACGCCGGTTTCCGCACGCTGTTCGTCGGAAATCGGAGCCGGGGCGCCGGTCAGCGGATCACGACCGCCGCCAGCCTTCGGGAAGGCGATGACGTCGCGGATGGAGTCGGCGCCAGCCAGGATGGCGGCGGCACGATCCCAACCGAGAGCGATGCCAGCGTGCGGCGGAGCGCCGTACTTGAAGGCTTCAAGCAGGAAGCCGAACTTGTCGGCAGCCTCTTCAGGAGTGATGCCGAGCACATCGAGCACACGATCCTGAATGTCATCACGGTGGATACGCACGGAACCGCCGCCCATTTCGTTACCGTTGCACACGATGTCGTAGGAATCAGACATGGCGTGTTCCGGATCCTTGTCGAAGGTGTCGATCCAATCCTTGGACGGCATGGTGAACGGGTGGTGCATGGAGGTCCACTTGGAGTGGCCGACTGCCACATCGTCGTCATCCGGATCGTCGGTGGGCTTGAACAGCGGGAAGTCCACAACCCAAGTGAAAGCGAAGTCGTCCGGCTTGAGCAGACCGGCGCGATCGGCCAGTTCCACACGCACGGCACCCAGCAGCTCCTGAGCGGAGGTGCGACGGCCTGCTGCGAAGAACACGGCATCGCCGTCTTCTGCGCCAACGGCTTCCTTCAGGCCAGTGCGCTCCTCTTCAGACAGGTTCTTGGCAACAGGTCCCTTGAGCTCGCCGTTCTCAGCGAACACCACGTAGCGAGGCCCTTGGCGCCGCGCTGCTTGGCCCAATCCTGCCAAGCGTCGAACTGGCGACGAGGCGTGGCCGCGCCACCCTTGAAGAGCACCGCACCAACGTACGGAGCCTGGAACACGCGGAACGGAGTGTTCTTGAAGTAGTCGGTCAGCTCGATCAGCGGGTTGCCGAAACGCAGATCCGGCTTGTCGGAACCGTACTTATCCATGGCTTCCTGCCAAGTGATGCGCTGAATCGGCAGCTGGATCTCATAGCCTGCGGACTTCCAGATGGCGGCGATGACCTTTTCGGCCATGGCCATCACGTCTTCCTGATCCACGAACGCCATTTCCATATCGAGCTGGGTGAACTCCGGCTGACGATCTGCACGGAAATCCTCGTCACGGTAGCAGCGGGCCAGCTGGTAGTAGCGTTCCACGCCGGAAACCATCAGCAGCTGCTTGAGAAGCTGCGGGGACTGCGGCAACGCGTACCAAGAACCTGGCACCAAGCGGCCGGCACCACAAAATCGCGAGCGCCTTCCGGAGTGGACTTGATCATGGTCGGGGTTTCGACCTCTTCGAAGCCCATCTCTTCCAGAGCGTGGCGAGCAGCTTCGACATCTGGGAACGCAGCTTCAGATTGCGCTGCATGGACGGGCGGCGCAGGTCGAGATAACGGTACTTGAGGCGAACTTCCTCGCCCGGCAGCTTGTTCTCGGACTCGTTTTCCAACGCGGTGGACACCTGGAACGGCAGCGCGTCAGACTTGGCGAGCACCTCGATGTTTTCCGCCACAACCTCGATCTTGCCGGTGGCCAGATGATCATTCTCGTTACCGTCCGGACGCAGGCGGACCTCGCCCACCACCTGAATCACAAACTCGGAGCGCAGCGGACGTGCCATGTCTTCGTCGTAGATAACTACCTGCACAAGACCGGTGTTGTCACGAAGATCGATGAAGGCCACGCCACCGTGGTCACGACGACGATCGACCCAACCGGAGAGCGTCACCTTCTGACCGACGAGTTCCTCGGTCACTTCGGTTGCATGATGTGTTCTATAAGCCGTCTGGCTCATGCTTCCCCTATTCCTTGTTCTCTAATGATTGAAGTCTTGCGATTTCAGGCTTCTACGGTAACGGTTTGCTGGGCATACACAGTATCCGGCTCCCAAGACTGTGCGTTGGCCGGCTGCTGGTCGCCCGTGATGATGTTCTTGACTTCGTCCGAAGCGTCCTGCGCGGACTTGTCCGCGGGGAACCACACGTATGGGATGCCGAGCTTGTCGGCATACTTGATCTGCTTGCCAAGCTTGGCTGCGGTCGGAGCCACATCTGCCGCGATGCCACGGGCGCGCAGCTGGTTGGCGATTTGGTTGGAAGCGGAACGGTCCTCCTCGTTCCACACGGCCACGAGCACGGAAGCCGGGGACACGCGATTCGCGTGGGCACCGGCGGTGTGCAGCATGTACGAAACCAAGCGGGACAGGCCAATGGACAGGCCCACGCCCGGATACTTCCTGTTGCCCTGCGATGCGAGATTGTCGTAACGACCGCCGGAACAGATGGAACCAAGAGCCGCAGCACCGTCAAGGAACGTCTCATACACGGAACCGGTGTAGTAATCCAGACCACGCGCGATCTTCAAATCAGCGATCACGGAGCCCGGGCGAATACGAGCGGCCTCGTCAACAATCATCGCCAACGTGTCAAGACCCTGACGTGCGAGCACGTACGCCTCGGAATCATTGGCAATGCCATGCTTCTCGCACAGCGTGTCGAACTTGCCGGACAGTTCAGCGCCGTCAGCTGCGGTCAGTTCAGCCAGCTCAAGGCACGCACGTGCCTGATTCTCGTCGGCTCCACAGCCTTCGACCAGCAACTTGGCCACTTCGTCGGCACCGATCTTGTCGAGCTTATCGATCTCACGGAGCACGCCCTCGACATCGGTCAAGCCAAGACCACGGTAGAAACCTTCAGAAAGCTTACGGTTGTTCGCATGCACGGTGGCCTTCGGCAAACCGAACTCACGCAGACGTTCCAATGCCGATACCATGACCAGCGGCAGCTCGACCTCGTAATGATCGGGCAGATCACCGTTGCCGATCACATCGATATCGGCCTGCACGAACTCGCGGAAACGACCTTCCTGCGGGCGTTCGCCACGCCAGACCTTCTGAATCTGCCAACGCTTGAAAGGGAATGCCAAATCGCCGGAATGTTCGACCACATAACGGCTCAGCGGAACAGTCAAATCGAAGTGCAGACCAAGGCGGTCCTCAATCGGAGTGTCGGACTCATGACCGACCTCCTGAAGGCGGCTCAGCAGGTAAATTTCCTTGCTGGTTTCGCCCTTCTTGAGCAGACTCGAACCCTGCTCAACAGCACGAGTTTCAATGCCAATGAAGCCATTGAGCTCGAAAACTTCACGGAGCGTGTCGATAACACGCTGCTCCACAACACGTTCAGAGGGGAGCCACTCTGGAAATCCTGAAATAGATGCGCCTTTTGCCACGATTCCCTATAATAAATGAGGTTGCGGAAAATGCAGCGCGTTTTTCAGGCTTTGAAAGCACGTTCGCACGATCCGCATCCCCTGCACTACATGAAGCTTACTTAAAGGAGCTGGCCATGGCCGACGAGAATGTCACCGCGTCCGAGAACACCAATGAAACCACCGAGCAGGCAACGACGCCCGCAGTCAAGGCCAGCAAACCGGCCGTTCCGAGCCCGGCTTCGATGAGCCCCATGCTCCGAGCCCCGCGGCCTTCGCCAAGAAGCTCCACAGCACACCGCTCCGGCTGCCGCATCCACCGGCTTCTCCGATGCCGATGTGAAGACCGCCGAAGCATTCGGCCGTGTCGCCGACGATGGTACTGTGTTCGTCAAGGACGGCGAAGGAGAACGTGAGGTCGGTCAGTTCCCTGATGCTCCAAGGAAGAGGCGCTGGCTCTGTATGCCCGCCGTTACCTTGATTTGAAGGCCAAGTTGGACCTGTTCGCGAACAAGCTCAAGTCCAACAATGTGAAGTCCCGCGAAATCGACGAGACCATCAAGACGCTGTCCGCGGAAACCGAACAGCCGGCAGTGGTGGGTGATCTGGCCGCTCTCAAGGCCCAGTTCGAGGCGCTGAAGGAGGAAGGCGCAGCCAAGAAAACCGCGTTGACCGAGGCACGCAAGGCCGCTATCGCCAAGGCCGTCGAGGAGCGCACCGCCATTGTGGAGAAGGCCGAGGCGCTGGCTGATTCCCTCGACGAGAACACCAACTGGCGTTCCACCGCAGACAAGTTCCGTTCGCTCTTCCAGCAGTGGCAGGAGCATCAGCGCAACAACGTCCGCATCGACAAGGAAGATGCGGACGCCTGTGGCTCGTTTCTCCGCGGCCCGCACCAAGTTCAATTTCGCCCGCCGCAAGTGGGTGCAGAACCGTGACGAAGAGCGTAATTCCGCCAAGTCCACCAAGGAAGCCATCATCGCCGAGGCCGAGGCGCTGCAGGATTCCACCGCTTGGGTTGAAACCTCCCGCAAGTTCACCGAGCTGATGGATCGTTGGAAGAAGGCCGGTCGTGCCGGTCGTCGTGACGATGATGCCATGTGGGAGCGTTTCCGCGCCGCCGCAGACACCTTCTTCAACGCACGTCAGGCCGATCGTGATCAGATCAGCTCCTCCGAGAAGGAAAATCTTGCCAAGAAGGAAGAGCTGCTGGTCAAGGCCGAGGCGCTGGTTCCCGTCAAGAGCGAAGAAGAGCCAAGCAGGCCCGTCAGGCTCTCGCCGCCATTCAGGAGGAGTGGGACCAGATCGGTTACGTGCCGCGTGACGAAGTGCGCCGCATCGAAGGCCGTCTCGATGCTGTAGACAAGCAGATCAAGGCCATTGAGGATGCCGCTTGGAAGCAGTCCGATCCGGAAGCCGACGCCCGCAAGTCCTCCTTCGAAGAACAGCTCAACGCTCAGCTCGCTGAGCTTGATCAGAAGATCGCCGCGGAATCCGATCCGAAGAAGAAGCCAAGCTCGAATCCGAGAAGGCCACCAAGGAACAGTGGCTGAACGCCATCAAGTAAGTCGCACATCCTGATATTTGGTTGCGCCACAGAGATGCGGTCAAATATCAGCTGGACTTCACTCAGGCATAATCAAGAAGGCTGGTACGTAACGACATCCGTCACATACCAGCCTTCTTCGTATAATCGCACGTGTTCTCACATGCGCAATCACCATACAGAATATTCAACTATCATTCGCCGAATTCGGTAGCACAAATATCGGCCACCGCATCAATGCAGGCATCGACGATGAGCTTACCTCGTTCGGCGCTGGAACCTGCAGGAGTGGCCAGTCCTCCGTAATCCGGAACGTCGCCCTTGCGCACCGGGTAGCGCACGTAAGCCTTCGGTGTGACATTGCCTTCGTCAATCACACGGTCCATATGCACCAATTCCGGCTCGTAATGCATCATCAATGAGGTTTCCGTCACTGCGGCATGTTCCAACGCCCAACCGGGGAACACGAGTCCGTCGAACACCTGCTCGACCACGTTCTCCGGCAGCGGATCCCACCAGTTGGTTTCGACGATGGTGGCCACTCCCTTGGTTTCGCGGGTGATCAGATCGATTGCTCGATAATGAATGCCTCGTTTTCGAAATGCGCGTTCATCACCACGATTTTGGTGAAACCGTCCGCGATCAGCTCGCCAAGCACATCATGCATTTGATTGATCACCGTCACACCGTTCATGTCGATGGTGCCGGGGAACAATGGGCCGCCTCCGGAAAGCGGCTTCGACTTGTACCCGTAGTTCATGGTCGGTGCCACGATGCCGTCGATGCGTTCGGCGAGGTCTTCAGACACATGGCTGGCGATCATGCGTCCACACCAAGGGGAAGATGCTGGCTATGCTGTTCGGTGGAGCCGATTGGCACAATAACCGGCTTTGATTTCGATGCTTCGATTTCCGGCCAGGTCATATGGTCCATCCGACGGCTGCTGCTCATGATTGCTCCTTTATGTGCTGTTGTTGGTTTGCGTTTCAACAATTGATAATGATTGCGATGATGCCGTCCCCGCGAATCGATGTTGCAATCAATGTTTCAGGGACGGCGTTTATTGTTTCGAGGAATTGTTTCGTAAAAACCGTTTCTTCTCAGATGCGGCTCAGATCCTTATCCGTGTTTTCGTGAGAGAGGATCATGGCGACCAGTGCCACGGCGGCCACCGCCACCATGTACCAGGCCGGAGCGATGCTCGAACCGGTGGTGTAGATCAGCCAGGTTGCGATGAACGGCGCGGTTCCACCGAAGATGGCGTTGGCAAGGTTGAAGCTGAATGCGAAGCCGGTGAAACGAACCGATGTCGGGAAGGTTTCAGTCAGGTAGCTCGAAAGCGTACCGTCGTTGGCGGTCAGGGTGGCGCACATGGCGAGCTCAACGATCAGCACCGGCCAGAACTGTGCGGTG
>ENA-OQIC01000147-OQIC01000147.1-human-gut-metagenome-genome-assembly--contig:-NODE-147-length-31024-cov-2.404764_pt1 | contig 31024 bp, 41 predicted proteins | sample MGYA00242572_ERZ504736 | MGnify/ENA primary metagenome ERZ504736 (study PRJEB26092, sample SAMD00036201) | human gut metagenome | host: Homo sapiens | study: EMG produced TPA metagenomics assembly of...
AGGAAGATCCAAGGGGCAATGGCAGGTTGATTGTAATGTTTTGCATAGTGGCATCAGCAGTTGTCATTTTTATTATTAATGGACACAAGGGCGCTCCCTATCAATTTTAGAAAAAGAACCATTGGACACAGAATATGGAATTGACGGTATGGTTCGTGACAAAATGAAAAAATATGAAAAGTCACATATCATGGAATTTTCAATGGGCGTAGTGCTTTGCATTATTTCCTGTGTTCCGATTTTTCTTGTACAGCTTTTTTACGGAGATGATGATTTTCTGACTGTAATGGCGGTAGGTATTTTATTGATGCTGGTATCCATAGGCGTATTTTTTATTGTCAGAACATCGATTATCTGGGATGGATATCAGGTCTTGTTAGAAGAAGGAGATTATACACGGATTGCAAAACAGAGAGAAAAAAGTATTGGAAATATTTATTGGCCTATTGTCACAGCCGTGTATCTTTTCGTTAGTTTTATTACGATGAAATGGGGCATTACATGGGTGATTTGGCCGGTTGCTGGAATTTTGTATAGTGTTGTGGCAGTCATCTATGGCAATTATTGTGTCGGAAAAGGAAAATGATAGAACAGATATAAGAAATAAAGTATTCGGAAGGAAACAATATTTAAAATATGCAAAAATTATACAAAGAGTATCTTTCAGAATTAAAAACTATGAAACTGTTTTATGGAATACAGGAGTCGGAAATGACAGCAATGCTTGGCTGTATAGGAGCTTATCTGAAAGAGTATAAAAAAAATCAATATATTATTACCTTGGAAGAAAATGTGGAAGCAGTGGGAATTTTGCTTTCTGGGAAAGTGGATATGATTAAAGAGGATTTGTGGGGGAATAAAACTTTGCTGGTATCCATGCAAAAAGGGGAATTGTTCGGAGAGAGTTTTTCATGTGGGATTGTAAAGAATGCTACTGTTTCTTTTGTGGCGGATACAGCGTCTATGATATTATTCTTGCCTTTCTCCTGTATTTTACGAACTTGTAATATGTCCTGTAAATTTCATCACAGACTGATTGAGAACATGGTTACAGTAATTGCAGAGAAAAATATTGTGTTGATGGATAAGGTGGATATTTTATCGAAGAAGACGTTGAGGGAAAAAATTGCCACATATCTGCTTCAGGAAGCTTCTAAGCAGCAGAGCCTTTACTTTGATATTCCTTTAGGAAGAGTACAGTTAGCCGAATATCTCTGTGTGGATCGCAGTGCATTGACCAGAGAATTAAATGTTATGAAGACAGAAGGTTATATTGATTTTGACAAAAATACCTTTCGACTGTTAAAAAAATTTGAATGATTTTTTATAAATATGTTGCCTATGCAACATTAATACTTCTTTTTCTCCTGTATGATAAGTCTGTAAAAAGCAGCAGGTAGAACAAAGGAGATAGGAATATGGATAAAAAAATGTTTTGCTTTCAATGTGAACAGACCGCAGGGTGTGCAGGGTGTACAGGAAATAGAGGTGTTTGCGGAAAAAATTCTGTAACTGCCAAGATTCAGGATGAACTTACAAGCGAATTAATTGCTTTAGCAAAAGTATGCGAGAAAAATAAAAGAACAGAGAGTACAGATAAGATTGTAATAGAAGGTTTATTCACGACCGTTACAAATGTGAATTTTAATGATGAGACAGTTAAGGAAATGATTAGAAATATCAGAAAAGAACGAGAAGTCTGTGTAAGATGTGTGGCGGTGGAAATTCTTGTGATCAGATAAAAGAATATGACATGAACAATTTATGGGAAGCACAGGAAGACATTCGTTCTTTAAAAGCCTTGATTTTGTTTGGTATTCGTGGAATGGCAGCTTATGCTTATCATGCAATGGTTCTGGGATATACAGATGAACAGGTAAATAAATTTTTCTATAAAGCATTAAGAATAATCAGTGAAGATTTAGATATGAGCCATCTGCTTCCTGTTGTTATGGAAGTAGGTGAGGTGAATTTAAAATGTATGGCTCTTCTCGATAAAGCCAATACAACCGCTTATGGAACACCAATTCCTGTAAAAGTGCCTCTTTCCATTGAAAAAGGACCGTTTATTGTAGTGACAGGACATGATTTAAGAGACTTGGAGCTCCTTTTAGAGCAGACAAAAGACAGAGGTGTTAATGTATATACCCATGGAGAAATGTTGCCGGCACATGCTTATCCGGAACTAAAGAAATATCCACATTTAAAAGGAAATTTCGGAACTGCATGGCAAAATCAGCAGAAAGAGTTTGCAAATATACCAGGAGCACTGTTGTTTACAACAAACTGTCTGATGCCGGTAAAGGAAAGCTATGCAGACCGTGTATTTACAACCGAAGTAGTTTCATATCCGAATGTAGTTCATATTGATGAAAAGAAAGATTTTACACCGGTAATTGAAAAAGCATTGGAATTAGGAGGCTATGAGCAGGAACAACATCTGACAGGAATAAACGGCGGAGAATATGTTGTTACGGGATTTGGCCATGGTACAGTTTTAGGCGTAGCAGATAAGGTTATTGGTGCAGTAAAAGCCGGAAAAATTAGCCATTTCTTTTTAGTAGGAGCTGTGACGGCGCCAGAACAGGAAGAAATTATTACACAGAATTTGTAAAACAGACACCAAAGGACTCTGTTATTCTTACTTTGGCATGCGGCAAATATCGTTTTAATGACCTTGATTTAGGAGAAATTGAGGGATTGCCAAGAATGATGGATATGGGACAGTGCAATGACGCATACAGCGCTATTCAGGTAGCGATTGCTTTGGCAGGAGCATTTAATTGTAGTGTGAATGAATTACCTCTTTCCATGGTTTTATCATGGTATGAACAAAAAGCGGTATGTATTTTGCTGACATTATTACATCTGGGAATTCAGAATATTTATTTAGGACCTACATTACCTGTATTTCTGTCTCAAAATGTATTGCAGTATTTGGTGGAGAATTTCCATATTTCACCAATCAGCACACCGGGAGAAGATTTAAAGAAAATTTTAGGATAAAACAGAATATTATGGCAGAAAAGGAGATTGTTGTTTCGTGGAACAGTCTCTTTTTCTGTTATGCAGGCAATTTTAGAGTGTGGAATAATGATAAAATGCTTGTAGAAAACAGTCCTGTTATAGGCATTAAATGAAACAATATCAACAGTGCAATCTTTTTGAAGATGAATGTGGAAAATGGAAGTAAACTATGATACAATATCCAGTGTTTTGACAGACAAAAGAAAGGAAATGAGAGGTGAACAAGTTGGCTTTGGATAAGAAGGAGAAAGCATCGAGCTTCAGGGGATTACCAAAACCTTTGGAAGTGTGGTTGCCAATGACCACATCAATCTTGAAGTTCGCAGAGGAGAAATTCTGGCATTGCTTGGAGAAAATGGTTCAGGAAAAACAACGTTGATGAATATGATTTCCGGTATTTATCATCCGGATGAGGGAACTATTAAAATCAACGGCAAAGAAGTAACCATCAATTCCCCAATAGATGCGGGAAAATTGGGGATTGGTATGATACATCAGCATTTTAAGCTGGTGGATGTTTTTTCAGCCATGGATAATGTTGCCATGGGAATGGAAGGGAAAAGAGTAAAGCCAAAAGAATTAAAGGAAAAATTGACAAAACTGACAGAGAAATACGGACTTGAAGTAGAGCCTGAGAAAAAAATATATAATATGTCAGTCAGTGAAAACAGACAGTTGAAATTTTAAAAGTTCTGTATAGAAATGCAGATATTTTGATTTTAGATGAGCCTACTGCTGTACTTACACCACAGGAAACAAAGAAGCTGTTCCGCATTTTGCGAAAAATGAAAGAACAGGGAAGCGCCATTATTATTATCACTCATAAGCTGAATGAGGTTATGGAAATCAGTGACAGAGTTACAATTTTAAGAAAAGGACAGAGTGTGGAAACGGTAAATACCAGTGAAACCAACGAAAAACAGCTGACAGAGCTGATGGTAGGACGTCCGGTAACTCTGGAAATTCAAAGACCGCAGTGTGAAAATGTATTTACACGACTGAAAATTGTAGATTTGTCTGTAAAGGCAGCAGATGGAAACATGGCTGTAAAGGACTTAAATCTGGAAATTAAAGCTGGGGAAATACTGGGAGTTGCCGGTGTGGCAGGAAGCGGACAGAAAGAACTTTGCGAGAGTATTGCAGGACTTATTCCGGTGCAGGCAGGAGCAATTTTACATAACAAGGAAAATATTGTAGGAAAAACACCGAGAGAAATTGCAAATCTGGGTATCAGTCTGGGCTTTGTTCCAGAAGACCGTCTTGGTATGGGACTTGTAGCTTCTATGGGAATGGTAGACAATATTTTATTAAAAACTTACGATAAAACAAAGGGAATTTTCATAGACAGAAAGCCGGCAAGAAAGATGGCAGAAGACTTAGTAGAAAAACTAGGTGTAGTAACACCAAGTGTAGATACACCGGTTCGTCTTATGTCCGGTGGTAATGTGCAAAAAGTTCTTCTGGGAAGAGAAATTGAGTCCAATCCTTCTGTATTGGTAACAGCATATCCAGTACGTGGTTTAGATATCAATTCTTCTTATACTATTTATGATTTGTTAAATGAGCAGAAGAAAAAAGGTGTTGCAGTGCTGTTTATTGGTGAAGACTTAGACGTTCTTTTACAGATTTCTGACAGAATTATGGTTATGTGTCATGGAGAAGCAATTGGTGTTGTAGATGCCAAGAGCACAACAAAAGAAGAACTGGGCCTTATGATGGCTGGTAAGAAGAAGGGGGATGCATAAAATGGAAAATATGAAGAAAAAAGAGCCTCTCATTCGTATTGAAAAAAGAAGCGAGAGAACTCACAATCAGATTATGCGCCTTCGTCTGCTTTCTGTAATATTGGCTATTGTAGCAGGCGGCTTGTTCATCCTTTTTATTGGATATAATCCGTTTTCCGTATACGGAACCATTGTTTCGGGAGCGTTCCGCAGTACCATGGCATTTCAGGCTACCATTAAGCTTATGGTACCGCTCTTAATTCCGGCATTGGGTATTACTTTGGCGTTTAAAATGCGTTTCTGGAATATCGGTGCAGAAGGACAGATTATTATGGGAGCAATTTTTGCTACCTATTTTGCTCTGTTTTGCTGGGATTTTCCACACTGGCTTTTGATGATTTGCATGTTCCTTGCAGGCATGCTGGGTGGTGCATTATGGGGACTTATCCCTGCATTTTTCAAAGCCAAATTTAATACAAATGAAACATTATTTACTCTGATGCTGAATTATATTGCATTGTATTTAATCTCCTTTTTGCGTGACGGCCCGTGGCAGGACCCGAATTCTTCAGGATTTCCGAAAATTGCGAAATTCGGAGAAGCAGCGCAGCTTGATAAGATTTTCGGTGTTCATGCGGGCTGGCTGATTGGATTGATTTTAGTTGTAATTGTTTATATTTATCTGAAATATACAAAACAGGGATATGAAATCAGTGTAGTCGGAGAAAGCCGTGCAACTGCTAATTATGCAGGTATGAATTATAAGAAAATCGTACTTCGTACCATGGCGTTTTCCGGAGGCATTTGTGGTATTGCCGGTATGGTACAGGCAAGTGGTTCGGATTTGACACTGACAACTTCCGTAGCCGGTGGTGTAGGCTTTACAGCTATTATTGTAGCGTGGCTGGCACAGTTAAATCCGGTGGGTATTTTAGTGGTATCCTTCTTATTTGCAGTGCTGGAAAAAGGAAGCACGGTTATGCAGTCTGCTCACGGGTTATCTGCATATTCAGCAGACGTTCTTCAGGGAATTATACTTTTCTTTGTACTTGGATGTGAATTTTTTGTACGCTATAAATTTGTCACACGTAAGAAGGGAGGAAAAGCATAATGGATTTTTTGTAAACTTTTTTGTGGCCGCGGTATTGGCAGGAACTCCTATTTTATTCGGTATTGTAGGTGAAATTATCAATGAAAAAGCAGGACACTTAAATCTGGGTGTAGAAGGAATGATGTCTATAGGAGCTGTAGCCGGATTTGTAGTAGGTTATTGGACAGACAACTTGTTTTTCGCTCTTGTGGCAGCTTTTGTAGCAGGAATGCTTTCTGCTCTGATTTATGCAGTTCTTACAGTAACTTTCATGGCAGATCAGAATGTTACAGGTCTTACCCTTACTGTTTTTGGAATTGGATTTAGTAATTTTGTAGGAGATTTTGTAAGAGAAAAAAGTGGAAGCACATCTTTAAAGCTTCCGGAAAACATTTTGGAAAGCCTTGGCAAAGTAGAAATTCCGGTACTTACAGATATTCCGGTTATTGGAAAAATGTTTTTTAACTATAATATTTTTGTTTATATCGGAATTGTGGTTGCTATTTTAGCTGCTATTTATCTTCATAAAACAAAAGCAGGTTTAAATATCCGTGCTATTGGAGAAAATCCGGCAGCAGCAGATGCAGCAGGAATTCCGGTAACAAAATTGAAATACATTAATCTGATGCTGGGCGGTGGTATCTGTGCCATAGGAGGTGCATACTGTTCCATGATTATCTGTAATGGTGTATGGGTAACAAGCTGTGTAAATGGTTTGGGATGGATTGCAGTTGCTCTTGTTATTTTTGCTATGTGGGACCCAAATAAAGCAATTATTGCAGCAGTGGTATTCGGTGGATTTAGTGTATTGAAATACTATGTGCCACAGGTTATCCCAAGCTCTGTTTTCGATATGATACCGTTTATCATGACAATTTTAGTGCTGATTATTACTTCTATGCGTTCTTCAAAGGAGAATTCTCAGCCCAAATCCTGTGGTGTAAATTATTTCCGTGAAGAAAGATAGGGAATGTGATGTCTACAAAATCAAGACTTCTGGAACTTTTAGAACAGAATAGAGGGAAATATCTGTCAGGAAATGAGCTGGCAAAGATGTTGGATGTTTCCAGAACTGCTGTATGGAAAGGAATGAAAAGCCTGCAGCAGGAGGGATATTCCATTACAGCAGTAACCAACAAAGGATATCTGCTGGAAGAAGACAATAATATTTTGTCGGAGGAAGCGGTTCGGTTGCAACTTAAAAATACAGAGGTGCTGGTAGAGGTATGGAAAGAAATTGCGTCTACCAATCAGCGAATGAAACAGTTGGCAGTGGAAAAAAGGCTTCCCCACGGCTCTGTGGTGGTAGCTCAGCTACAAACAGAGGGAAAAGGAAGAAAGGGAAGAAAATTTTATTCGCCCAAAGATAGTGGGTTGTATTTGAGTGTTCTTCTATATCCCGAAAAAACAGCTCAGAAAAGCTTGGAAATTACAGCAGCAGCGGCTGTAGCTGTCTGCAAGGCTGTAGAAAATTGCTGTGGTGTTTCTCTGGGAATTAAATGGGTAAACGATTTATATTTGGAAAATAAAAAAGTATGTGGAATTCTCACAGAAGCAGTGACAGATTTTGAAACAGGAGATATTGAATTTGTAGTTGTGGGAATAGGATTGAATTTATATGAGCCCACAGGAGGCTTTCCAAAAGAGTTGAAAGAAAAAGCAGGAGCAATTTTACCGGATGGACAGAAAGTTGATAAAAACAAACTGGTAGGTGAACTTGTGAATCAGTTGCTTTTGGAAACAGAAAAATCAGGAATTTCACAAGAATACATTAGCAGAAATATTGTTCCGGGGAAGAAAATCCAGATTATTTTTGGAGAAACCAAACGGGAAGTGATTGCCAAAGAAATACTTTCTGATGGAAAGCTGCTGGCAATTAATGAGAAAGATGAAGAAGAAATTTTTCCTTCGGGAGATGTTTCTGTAAAATGGTAAATGAATATGGCTGTTGTAGGGAATATATAAGTTGTATGTTTCTTACAACAGCTTTTTATGTAATAAAAAAATGTTCAAGATAATTGACAATGTATTTAATATGTAATAATATATTTGATATAAAGAAAGGAGTGCATTGATTATGAAAAATGTTACAACCAGCATCCGAATAGATAGTAATACAAAACAGGCAGCAACAGAGCTATTAAATGAGTTAGGACTTGACTTGAGCAGTGCAGTAAATATTTTTTTGAAACAGGTTGTCTTGCAAGGAGGATTACCATTTCAAGTAAAATATCCTCAATATAAACCAGAAGTGCTTGCAGCTATGGAAGAAGCAGAAAAATTGAGTAGAAATCCAAATATAAAAAAATATTCAAGTTTCTCTGAAGTATTAGAGGATATAGATATATGATATTTTGACGCTTACCTTAGTTGATACGGGAACACATGCGGATTTGTTTAATATGTAAGAAATATATTTTGAAAATAATGGAAAGGGACTGGCGCAATAATTTGCAAGAAGTCCCTTTTGCCTTTATTTGTGTTTTTTTGAACGTAAAAATCCATGACAGAAAATCTGCACTGCCAGAATTCCGATAAGAGCCCCTGTACTGTCAATTAGTACATCTTTTTTTGAAGGTCCTCGACCTGCTACAAAGGATTGGTGAAATTCATCTGTGCAGGCAAATCCCACGCAAAACAGTCCCGCTAACAGGAATAGGAGAAAACCTCTCACACCATATACATAGAGAGGAAAAGAAACACAAAGAGCCAGAATACAGTATTCTGTCATGTGAGCAAGCTTTCTTACAGGGTGTTCAATTCGGTCTGTATAGATTTGCTTTTCATTTTCTGTCAGATTTTTATTTAAAATCTTGTCTGCAACCGATACAATTTGATAACTGATTTCATGGCTGAGACTTCCAGACTCTGTACCGGTTTGACCGGAAAAGCTGAAAATCATATACATAACAGCAAGTGCCGGTAAAAAAGACAAAGGTTTGAGACAATAGATGATAAATTCATGAAAAACTCCTTTCATAAAGATTTTTAAAGAGTATCACTTTTTTTTCGGATTTGTAAAGTGCCGATGAAAATGTGTGGAAAGCAGAAGCGGTTTCTGATAGAATGTTTATATGTTAGAATATGACGCTATACAGATTGGGCAAATGGGAGGCTTTTATGAAATGGGAATTAGGAATTGCAAGATGTGGGCTTGCGTGCTGTTTGTGTTCCGAAAATATAAATTGTCAGGGGTGTAATTCAGGGCAATGTCCTGATAGAGAATGGTGTGAAAATAGGAAATGTTCAATAGAAAAAAACCAAACACATTGTTATCGTTGTAGTGAAAAGTGTAGAAAAGTTAATTGCCTTCATTAAAGATGGAAAACAGTAGGATGAGAAGGTTTTTCTATTGGAAGACAGAGGAATATAGAGTATAATTAATAGAAAAACGTGGGAAGAAAGGAAAATTTCATGAGTTTAGCAGATGATTTATTTATCCGAATGTGTCAGGATATTTTGGAAAACGGCACAGATACCCAAGGAGAAAAGGTAAGACCAAAATGGGAAGATACAGGAGAATACGCATATACAATTAAAAGATTTGGCGTGGTAAATCGTTATGATTTGCGGAAAGAATTTCCGGCATTGACACTTAGAAAGACAGCTCTGAAAACCTGTATGGACGAAATCCTCTGGATTTATCAGAGAAAATCCAATAATATTCATGGACTTAAACGGGCATATATGGGATGCGTGGGCAGATGAAGATGGTTCTATCGGTACTTGCTATGGAGATGTAGTGGGCAGAGAGTTTCTCTACAAAGGTGAAGAAGTAGACCAGATGGATTATGTTTTAAAACAGCTGAAGGAAAATCCATACAGCAGAAGAATTATGACAAATCTATATCAGTTTGAATATCTTCACAGTGGCGCTTTAGATCCTTGTTGTTATAGTATGACCTATAATGTAACCAAAGAAAAAGACAGTGAAAAATTAGTGCTGAACGGAGTGCTGAACCAGCGTTCACAGGATATTCTAGCAGCAAATAACTGGAATGTATGCCAGTATGCGATTTTGCTAATGATGGTAGCACAGGTAAATGATATGATACCGGGAGAATTGGTTCATGTGATTGCAGATGCTCATATTTATGACAGACATGTGCCGGTTATTCAAGAACTGATTAAGAGAGAGACATTTCCGGCGCCAAAAGTACGGTTAAATCCGGAAGTAAAAGATTTTTATCAGTTTACCACAGATGATTTAATTGTGGAAAATTATCAGGCAGGACCGCAGATTAAAGATATACCAATCGCAGTATAAGGAGGAATGGAAAATGAATTTAATTGTAGCAGTAGATAGAAATTGGGGAATAGGAAAGGACAATAAGCTTTTAGTAAGTATTCCTGCAGATATGAAGTTTTTCCGTACCACAACAACAGGAAAAGTGGTTATTTTAGGAAGAAAGACATTGGAAACATTTCCTAACGGACTTCCTTTGAAAAACAGAGTGAATATTGTACTTACACGAGATAAAAATTATAAAGTTAAAGATGCCATTGTTCTTCATAGTGTAGAAGAAGTTTTAGAAGAAATAAAAAAATATGATGCAGAAGACTTATATGTTATTGGCGGAGACAGTATTTATAAACAGTTTTTGCCATATTGTGATAAAGCTCATGTGACAAAAATTGATTTTGCTTATGAAGCAGATGCTTTTTCCCTAATCTGGATGAGATGCCGGAGTGGAAGGTGACAGAAAGAAGCGAAGAACAGACCTATTTTGATATTGAGTATGAATTTTTAACTTACGAGAAGAAATAGGAAGTATTTTAGGTAAAGACTAGGAGATACCATATCAAGTATACATTTTGATATGGTATCTCTTTTTATCAATACTGAATTTCCATCACTCGCAAAACCCCCGGAACTTCATACTCTCTTTTTCCTGCACCTACGCCGATTTTATTAATCTGAAAGATTTCCGGCAGAGTATAAGAAGTTGTAATTGCAGCAGCAATTGCAGCGCCGGTAGGTGTTACAAGCTCTCCCTGTACAGGCAGGATAGACAGAGGAAGCTTATGCGTACATACAATATTAGAAGTAGCTGGAACAGGAATAGGAAGAATTCCATGCTGACAGCGAATTGTGCCCTGTCCTTCTTTTAATACAGGCAGAAAAACTTCTTCATATCCCAGAAAATCCATGCAGATTGCAAATGCGGCAATATCAACAATAGAGTCTACGGCTCCTACTTCGTGAAAATGTACCTGTTCTTTTGGAACACGATGAGCACGGGCTTCTCCTTCGGCAAGAATTTCAAAAATTTTAGAAGCCATGGCTTTTGCACCTGCTGTCATAGAGCTATTTTCTAAAATCATAAGAATGTCTGGCAAGCTCCGATGTTCATGATGAAGTGTATGGGCGCTGTGTTGATGCTCATGTTCGTGATGGCACTCTGCATGGCTGTGTTCATGGTTGTCACCATGGAGGTATTCCATATCATGGTCGTGATTTTCGTGTTCTTTATCTAACAAAACGTTGAAGTCACAGGCAGCAATGCCTGATTTTTCCACTTCTGAAATTTCAATTTTATATCCGGAAAGTTTTAAGCTGTCTAAGGTGTCTAAAAGCATTTTTTTATCCGCACCCAAGTCAAGCAAAGCAGCCACAGACATATCTCCGCTAATTCCTGATGCACAGTCAAAATAAAGTGCTTTTTTCATAATAAAGTCCTCCTGATGTTATTTTCGGTTTCTTGGCACTTTGCCGCAGGTATCCCTTTTGGCTATGTAATAAGGCAGCACTGTTTTTAAAGGAATACGGTGTCCGCCGGTGATGCGGTCAATAAGAATTTTTGCTGTCATTCTGCCCATTTCTTCTAAAGGAATATGGACGGTGGTAAGCATTGGTGAAAGATATTGAGCTGTTTCAATGTCGTCTACACCAATTACAGAAATATCTTCGGGAATACGGTAGCCATGCTCCCGAAATGCACGGATTGCACCAATGGCAGTGTTATCATTTGCGCAAAAACAGCAGTAATATCAGCTTTTGCATTGATTAAATGAAGAGCTCCCTGATAACCGCCTTCGTGAGAAAGCTTTACATTGGCTGCATTTCTCTGTGAGAAGGGCAACCCCAGAGCGTTTAAGGCATCTTTAAATGCAGTGTAGCGGATTTCGTTATTCTGCTCTCCGATATAACCGATTTTTGTGTGACCTAATTCATGAAGATAAGAAACAGCGCTGAAGGCAATTTCTTTTCCGTCACATACAACCTGATCATATTTATCTTCCATAGGATTGAGCCCCGCATAGATAATATGCTTATAATTTTTCGTAAAAAGTTTCAAAATACGTTCATCATATCGTCCTAAAATAACAGCTCCGTCCACGGGGGAGTTGGCAATTCTGAGGGTTACGTCAGGATTTTCCAAATCCAAGGCGGTAAAAGAATGTTTGATGAAAAAGTTGCTTTTGAAAGCCTCCTGTTCAATGGCCTTTGCAATATGGGAAAAGAAAAGGTCTGAAACAGCAGAGTCGCCTCTTGCATAAATACAGGCTATGGTACGTGCCGGCATTTCCACAGGGGGAGTTGTTGGCCCAAGCTTTAAGGCACGGGCAGTAGAATTCGGCGTATATCCGCTTTTTCTTACAATGTTCCAGATGCGTTCCTGTACCTCCGGGCTGGCAGCCTTTGTGTTTTTTGATTAATGACTCTGGAAACAGTAGAAATAGAAACGTTTGCTTCTTTTGCGATTTCTTTTAGTGTCATATTAAAACCTCACAATATAATGGCAATATTATAGATATATTATAACTGAAATGACGAATAAAAACAATGAAATTTAGGATAACGTTTGCATAAATTGAGTAGAAAAAAAACGCAATATTTGAGAAAGGTTTGTTGAAAATGAAAAATACTTATCGTATAATCTTAGATATGAAAGGATTGACAATGCAAAAACAAGGGAGGATTGTTTGAAATGACGAAACATGAATATTACACTTACACAAAGGAGGAACTTTTAAACAAAGGAGCTAAGCTGCCGGTGATTGTAATGGAAGATAATGCAGCGGTATTTCAATCCATGGCGGAGGAAATGGCAGAAGAAATTAAGAAAAACAATGCAGAAGGCAAGAAAACGGTATTTATTTGTCCGGTAGGTCCGGTAGGACAGTATCCTTATTTTGTGGAAATGGTAAATCAGGAAAAAATCAGTCTGAAAAATGTTTGGTTTATTAACATGGACGAATATTTGGATGATGATAAAAATGGGTTCCGGAAACACATCCGTTAAGCTTCCGTGGCTTTATGAACAGAACAGTATATAGCAAGATTGCTCCGGAATTAGTTATGCCGGAAGAACAGAGAGTATTTCCTGATCCGGAAAATGTAGAATATATTCCACAGTTGATTGAAAAACTGGGCGGTGTGGATATTTGCTTCGGCGGTATTGGTATTAACGGACATGTTGCCTTTAATGAAGCAGATGCGTCTTTAAGCAACGAAGAATTTCTGGCTCAGAAAACAAGAGTTTTAGATATTACAAAGGAAACAAGAACGGCAAATGCTATTGGAGATTTTAACGGAGCATTGGAAGATATGCCAAAATATTGCGTGACAATCGGTATTTATGAAATTGCCCATGCCAGAAAAATTCGCCTGGGATGCTTCAGAAACTGGCACAGAGCTGTGGTAAGAAGAACCGCTTACGGAGAAGCTACCTCTGATTTTCCGGTATCTCTGCTGACAAATCATCAGGATATCAATCTGAAAATTACAGAGTTTGTAGCCGCATTGGAGGGATAAAACTATGAAACCTGGATTACCAACGGTTATGTGTATCACTATGACAAACGCCGTATGGAAAGAAAAGATTTGTGTATAGAAGATGGAAAAATTTGCGAAATCTGCAGTCCGGGACAGGGAGAAAGACAAGGAAATATTTACGATGCTTCCGGAAAATCCGTAATACCGGGATTTATTGATGTGCATACCCATGGAGGATGCGGCGTAGACGTAAATGATGCGTTGAAGGATGATTTTGAAAAAATCGGTCATTTCTTTGCGCTTCAAGGGACAACCTCATGGCTTTGTTCTATTTTAACAGATACAAAAGAGCAGACAATAAAATCTATTCATGAAGCGTTAAAACATCAAAAAGAGCACGCAAATTGTGCAAATCTTTTGGGTATCCATTTGGAAGGACCGTTTCTTTCTGTAGAATTTAAAGGCGCTATGCCGGAAGAGCTTTTAAGAAAAGCAGATATGGAGCTTTTAAAAGAATATCAGGAAGAAGCGGAAGGAAATATTCGCTACATTACAGTTTCACCGGAAGTAGAAGGTATTCCCGAAGCTGTACCGGAAATGAAAAAATTGGGAATTACCGTTGCAATCGGACATTCCGGAGCAGATTATGAAACAGCTATGAAATGTATTGAAAACGGAGCGGCTGCATGTACGCATACCTGCAATGCCATGAAATTATTTCATCAGCATTTTCCGTCAATGATGGGAGCGGCTCTGGAGTCTGATATTTATTGTGAGGCAATTTGTGACGGACGTCATTTGCATCCGGGCAGCGTAAGGCTGTTTTTAAAAGCAAAAGGATATGATAAAGTTGTTGCGGTGACAGACTCTATTATGGCAGCAGGACTTCCGGACGGAGAATATAAGCTGGGTGTCAATGATGTTGTAGTTGAGGATGGAGATGCAAAATTGAAATCAAACGGCGTTCGTGCAGGAAGTACCTTGACAACAGGAACAGCGCTGAAACGACTGATTGATTTTACAGGGGCAGAAATGGAAGACGTTCTTCCGCTCTTAACAATGAACCTGCAAAGCTTTTAGGCGTAGATGATAAAATCGGAAGCCTGGAAGCCGGAAAAGATGCGGATATCCTTATTGTAGACGAAGGCTATAATATTGTAGATACTTTTGTAAAAGGAAAGAAAATAGAGAGATAAAAGGAGAAAAATTATGCCATTAATACCATTAAGACCATTATTGGAAACTGTTGACAAATACCATTTTGCACAGGGAGCATTTAACGTAAATGCAGTTGCTCAGGCAAAAGCAGCCATTGAAGTTCATGAAATGTTCCGTTCAGCAGCGATTTTACAGGGGGCAGATTTAGCAAACGGATTTATGGGCGGAAGAACAGATTTCTTAAACGCTACTTTGGAGGATAAGAAAATTGGCGCAAAAAATATCGCAAATGCTGTGAAAAAATTTGCGGAAGACTCACCTATTCCGGTAGTTCTTCACTTAGACCACGGTAAAAATTTTGACTCCTGTAAAGCGGCGATTGAAGGTGGATATACATCCGTTATGATTGACGGTTCTTCCCTTCCTTTTGATGAAAACGTTGAGCTTACAAGAGAAGTCGTTAAATATGCCCATGCAAGAGGTGTATCGGTAGAAGGTGAGCTGGGTGTGCTTGCAGGAGTGGAAGACCATGTATTTTCTTCTACATCTACTTACACAAATCCATTAAAAGCAGTGGAGTTCTTCAAAAAGACAGGCTGTGACGCACTGGCAATTTCTTACGGAACTATGCACGGAGCATCAAAAGGAAAAGATGTAAAATTAAGAAAAGAGATTGCGATTGCAATTAAAGAATGTATGATGCACGAAAATCTTTTCGGTGTTCTGGTATCTCACGGTTCATCCACTGTGCCAAAATACATTGTAGATGAAATTAATGCTTTGGGCGGAAATATCCAGAATGCTTACGGCATTTCCATTGACGAGTTAAAGGCAGCAATTCCTTGCGGTATCGGAAAAATCAACGTAGATACAGATATTCGTTTAGCTGTTACAAGAAATATGAAGGAATTCTTTAAAAACAATCCTTCCAAACGTGACAGCGCTTCCATTGGAGGCGTATACCAGCTATTGGAGGAAAAGAAAGACCAGTTTGACCCAAGAGCATTCCTTCCTCCGATTATGGACACAGTTATGTATGGTACAATAAAAGATGATGATACAGCAGCTTTAGTAGAAGTGATTGAAAAAGGTGTAAAAGAAGCAATCGGAACTTTAATTGTAGAATTCGGTTCTTTCGGAAAAGCTCCGCTTGTTGAGCAGGTATCCTTAGAAGAGATGATTGAACGTTACAAAAAAATGTAAATAGATTTCCTTTAAAACAAGGCGTTTTGGGTAAAAGTGATGAATACCCAAACGCCTTGTTTTGTGTTTGCGTAATAAAGTTACTAATTTAATGCGAAATGCTTGTTGAAAAATATACAAATAGCTCAAACGTTTGCGTAAAATCGTATTGATTTTTAACCCCATATAGGGGATAATAACCATACAATAACGAATAAGAAATGAGTTTTAGTACGAAATGCTGAAACAAAGAGAAACAGGAGGATTAAAATGGGGAAAAAAAGTAAAGGTGGAGCGACATCATAGGCAAAATACCAAAAGGGATATGCTACTGATTTCATTTGTAGTAGCAATGCTGGTGTGGACAATCTTATCAATTACTCCACAGACTGCCAGATGTTTTCCAAATGCGGTTAAGGTATTACAATCCATTGGGCTCATGGTAGAGAGAGGAATTCTTTTAGAAGATATTGCAAGCAGTTTGATTTCTGTATTCTGGGGATTTTTACTTGGCTTTGTAATTTCCGTTCCGGTAGCGTTTTTGATGGCATGGTATCGTCCGGTAAGATTTATCTTAGAGCCATGGATTCAGTTTATCAGAAACATTCCACCACTGGCTTACGTACCGCTGGTAGTTATCGGTGTAGGTGTAGGTCGTACACCACAGATTATTGTTATCTGTCTTGCAACTTTCTTAATTATGACAGTTACAATTTTCCAGGGTGTTATCAACGTAGACGAAACTCTGATTAAGGCGGCAAGAGTGTTAGGTGCAAATGATGCAAATCTGTTCGTGAAGGTTATCTTCCCGGCAACAACACCATTCATTATTACAGCAATAAGACTTGGTATTTCAACAGCACTTACAACATTGATTGCAGCAGAGTCAACAGGAGCGATTGCGGGTCTTGGTATGAGAATTAAATCCTTGGCAAACTCCTATGAAACAACACCAATGCTTCTCTACATCATTATTATCGGTGTTATCGGTATGCTGGCTGAGAAAGTTCTTAAATACTTTGAAAGGAAGTTAACATCATGGCAGGAAAAGAGGGAAATATAAAAGTAAGTATTCAGGGCGTTGAAAAGAAATACAACACACGAAAAGGTGAGGTTGTTGCTTTAAACGGTGTGGATTTTGATATTAAAGAAAATGAATTTATTTGTGTAATCGGACCATCTGGGTGTGGTAAATCTACATTATTAAATATTATCGCAGGATTGTTAGAGCCTACAAGCGGACAGATTTTAGTGGACGGAAAGCCAATCAGCGGAACAGGAACGGACAGAGGCGTTGTTTTCCAGCAGTACGCATTGTTCCCATGGCTGACAGTAAAGAAAAATGTTGAATTCGGCTTAAAATTAAAGGGACTTTCCAAAGAAGAATGTGATACCATTGCAATGAAATATTTGAAAATGGTTGAATTGGAAAAATTTGCCGACTCTTATCCAAAGGAATTATCCGGCGGTATGAAACAGCGTGTTGCCATTGCAAGAGCTATGCAATGAACCCGGAAGTACTTCTGATGGATGAGCCTTTCGGAGCGCTGGATGCGCAGACAAGAACACAGCTTCAGTCAGAACTTTAAAAGCATGGCAGGAAGAAAACAAAACATGTTTCTTCGTTACACATGATATTGAAGAAGCGATTGTTCTTGCAACAAGAGTTGTAATTATGAGCGCCCGTCCGGGACGTATTAAAGAAGTGGTAGATATTGATATTCCGTATCCAAGAGATCAGGAAACAAAGATGAGCGACCGATTTATTGAACTGAAAAATCATATCTGGGGACAGGTATATCAGGAATATCTGGAAGTAAGAAAATAATTCAGAACTTACAAAGGGGCAGAAGCCCGGTGAGAATAAAAACTATATTTTTTAAGGAGGAACTTAAAATGAAGAAGAAATTATTATCCATGCTTTTAGTAGGAGTAACAGCAATGTCTATGCTGGCAGGCTGTGGCGGAAGCTCTGAAGAACCAAAAAAGGAAGATACAAAAACAGAAGCAAAAGACGACAAGGAAGAGAAAAAAGAGCTTGATGTTGTAAACGTGGCTTACATGCCAAACTACGCTTCTTTATGGGTAGTTACAACAGCAAAAGAAAAAGGATACTTTGAAGAACAGGGTATCGAAGTAAAAATGACAAAATTTGATGATGGTCCAACAGAAATCGCTGCTATGGAGTCCGGTTCTATGGACGTAGCTTACATCGGACCTGGTGCTCATACTCTTGCAATTCAGGGTAATGTTGACGTATTCTGCTTCCAGCAGTTGGGTGATGCTGACTGTGTAATGGGCTTAAAATCTCACGGAGTAAATTCTCTGGAAGACTTAAAGGGCAAAAAAGTAGCTTATGCTTCCGGTACATCATCTGAAACAATCTTATTACGTGCATTAGACTCTGTTGGTCTTACAATGGATGACATTGAAGCTTACAACATGGAAGTTACAAATATGCCAAGCGCTATGATTTCCGGTTCTATTGATGCTTGTGCTCCATGGTCACCAAATACAAAAGTTATCACAGATGAATTAGGTGATGACGCACAGGTATTTGTAAGTAATGCAGATTTCTCTGATATCGCAGCAGACCCTGCAAGCTGGGTATGTATGCCTGAATACGCTGAAAAGAACAAAGACTTATTAGTAAGATTTACAAAAGCACTCTACAAAGCAATGGACTTCGGTGCAAAAGAAGAAAACTTTGAAGAAGTTGCAGGATATGTAGCAAATGAAACAAAAACAGATGTTGAAACAGCAATGGGACAGACAACAGACGGTGCATGGCTTACATCTGAAGAACTGTTAAAAGGCGTTGAAGACGGAAGTGTAAAAGGATACTATGAAATTCAGCAGAAAAACTTCTTAGACAACGGTAAGATTACAGAAGAAGCTCCGGTTGATGACTATGTATTGTTTGACATTATGACAGAAGCAGGAAAATAATTGACCTAAAAAATGAATTGCCAGACATGACTGTAAAATATTAAGCTGTTGAAATTTTAAGATACCCTTGCAGCATGTGTAGTGCTGTAAGGTATTTTATATGTCGGCAAGTTTGGAGGAGAAAAGATATGGCGGAAAACTTATTGATTGTACATGGAGGCGGTCCTACCGCAGTAATGAATGGTTCCTTGTATGGTGCAATAAAAGAAGCAAAAAAAATCAGATGAAATTGGACATATTTATGGCGCAAACAATGGTACAGGCGGATTCTTAAAAAAAGACTTTCTGGAATTGGAAAATGTGCCGGAAGAAAAATTGAAACTTTTATTGCAGACTCCGGGTACTGCAATCGGAACGTCCAGAGATCCCATTGACGCAGGAGCATTATGAAAAAATGGCGGATATTCTGGAAGAAGAAAACATTAAATATGTGTTGTTTAATGGTGGAAACGGAACCATGGATACCTGTGGAAAGCTACATAAAACATGTCAGAAACGTGGACTTGATGTAAAAGTTATGGGAATTCCAAAAACAACGGATAACGATATTGCAGTAACAGACCATAGTCCGGGATTTGGAAGCGCAGCAAGATATATGGCTGCTTGTACACAGGAATTAGCGGCAGATGTACGTTCTTTACCTATTCATGTAGTGGTCATGGAAGCGTCAGGCAGAAATGCAGGATGGATTACAGCTTCCAGTGCGCTGGCAGGAGAAAAGGGATACGCACCGGATTTAATTTATCTTCCTGAAAGAGCATTTGATGAAGATAAATTTATTGAAGATGTGAAAAAGCTTTTAGAAAAAAAATCTGGAATTTTGGTAGTTGCCAGCGAAGGTTTGACAGATAAAGAAGGAAAACCTATTGTAAAACCTGTATTTAAAACAGAACGTGCGACTTATTTCGGGGATGTAAGCTCCCATCTGGCAAATCTGGTTATCCAGAAACTGGGTTATAAAGCAAGAGGCGAAAAACCGGGACTTTTAGGCAGAGCATCTATTTTCATGCAGAGTCAGGTTGATATTGAAGAAGCACAAATGGCAGGAGAACTGGCATGCAGAGCAGCTTTGGATGGTGAGTCAGGAAAAATGGTGGCATTTTCCAGAGTCTCTGAAAATCCTTATGAAATGAAACCGTTTTTAGTGGATATTGATGAAGTTATGATGTATGAAAGAAAAATGCCGGATGAGTTTATCAATGAAGAAGGAACGGTGTTACACAGGCATTTTTAGATTGGTGCAGACCTTTAATTGGGGAAGAGCTTCCTGATATGATTTCTTTTAATACACAGTCAGGAAAATAATAAAATAGAGGAGAGCAACATGAAACATATTTATTTAAATTTAAAAAGATTTGATGTACCGGCAGAATTAGGTGGTGTCAATAGAATTGCAGACATGAAAGAGTGGGGGAAGTATATTGTAGAAAATACACAGGAAGAATTAAAAAAATATTCTCCTGAAGAAGTAGAATTTGCAATGTTCTTTCCAGAAATTCATCTGTTTTCCGCTTGTCAGGCAAAGACAGAGAACAGCCCTGTTCAGGTTGGCTGCCAAGGAGTTTTCAGAGATGATGTAGCTCCGGGAAAAAACTTTGGGGCATTTACCACAGGACGTCCTGCAGCAGCCATGAAGCAGCTGGTTGTGAAACGGTTATTATCGGACATTGCGAAGAAAGAAATAACCTTGCGGGAATTTTAGCAGAAGCAGGTGTAGTAAATACAAAAGCAATAAATACCATTTTAAATAAAGAAATAAAATCTGCGGTAGACAGAGGCATGAAAGTGTTATACTGTATTGGTGAGAAAAGCGAAGAATTAGAGCAGTGGCAGGAAGTTCTGGGAGAACAGCTGGAGCTGGGATTAAAAGATGTGGACAAATCTATGGTAACCATTGCGTATGAACCTGTTTGGTCTATCGGACCGGGCAAGACACCGGCAGGCAAAGAATATATTACAAAAATTTCCAAATTTGTTAAAGAAAAAACAGAGGGTATGGATATTGTCTATGGCGGCGGCTTAAAGCAGGACAATGCGGCGATGCTGGCATCTATTCCTGAAATTGACGGTGGTTTAATTGCTCTTACAAGATTTCAGGGAGAAATCGGTTATTATCCGGAAGAATATTTAGAAATTATTTCACTTTACATGAATGCGTAACGAGGAGGAAAAAAGAATGAAGTTAGAATTTGAATACGGACATGGCACTATGGCAGCAGAGCTGCCGGACAATACAGACATTTTTATTCCGGGCGAAACAGTAAAAGACCCGGATTATATTCCGGAAGATAAACTGGAAGAAGCTTATCTGGAAAGTCTTGCACACCCTATCGGAATGCCTACACTGACTGAGCTGGCACATAAAGGAAGCACTGTTACTTTTATCGTACCTGATAGAGTAAAGGGCGGCGAACAGCTACAAGCCACAGAAAAATGAGTATTAAATACATGCTGAAAGAATTATATGCAGCAGGTGTTGAGAAAAAAGATATTTTATTCATTATTTCCAATGGATTACATCCAAGAAGCAAAGAGTCTGATGCAAAAGCGATTTTCGGTGAAGAATTATTTAACGAATTCTGGCATACAGGACAGATTATCAGCCATGACAGCGAAGACAAAGAGCACATGGTAGACTTGGGAACAACAAGACGCGGTGACCCGGTTTACATGAATAAATATGTATTTGAATGTGATATTCCTATCTTAGTAGGTCATGTACAGGGAAATCCTTATGGCGGATATTCAGGCGGATATAAACACAGCGCAACAGGTATTACAAACTGGAAGAGTATCTCAAGCCATCATGTTCCTTCTGTTATGCACAGAAAAGATTTTACACCGGTAAATGGTGGAAGTTTAATGAGAACAAAATTTGATGAAATTTCTATGCACATGGAAGAAAAAATGGGACATCCATTCTTCTGTTGTGACGCTGTTCTGGATACAAATTCCAGACAGATTGCAATCTATTCTGGATATGCAAAAGAAATGATGCCAATTAGCTGGAAACTGGCTGATAAGAGAACTTATGTACACTGGGCTGAAAAGAAATATGATGTTTTAGTATTTGGTATGCCTCAGAAATTCCATTATGGTGATGGAATGGGAACAAACCCAATTATGATGATGCAGGCATTAAGTGCACAGGTATTAAGATATAAACGAATTATGAGTGACAACTGCGTAATTATCTGTTCTTCTCTTTGCAATGGTTTCTTCCATGATGAATTATGGCCATATTTAAGAGAAATGTATGATATGTTCCAGCATGATTATATGAATACATTGCCGGATATGAATCGTTATGGTGAATATTTTGCAACAAACGAAGAATATATCAGAAAATATCGTTTTACAAATGCATTCCATCCATTCCACGGCTTTAGTATGATTTCCTGTGGACATATTGCAGAAATGAATACAAGTGCAATCTATATTGTTGGTGCACAGGAACCGGGATATGCAAGAGGAATGGGATTAAAGACAAGAGCTACATTTGAAGAAGCGTTAGAGGATGCAAAGAAGAAATTCGTTGGGGAAAATCCAAATGTTCTTGCATTGCCAATGACATTCAAAAAGGCAGCAGTTCATCTTTGTATGAAAAATCCGGAAGAAGACTGCATGGACGCTTACGGACATTGCCATCCATGTATGGGATAAGGAGATTTAACAAATTGCCGCATTAGGGGTATATCGAGAATATTTGTATGTTTCACGCTTAGTCTGATACGAATATTCCGAATGCTGCTTAGTGCGGCAATCTTTATTCATTCATAGGAAAGTAAGTCCTATGAAATTAAAAAGGAGACAAAAATATGCTGAATTTAAGAATAGAAGACAGAAATCCTCATTTAAAGGATGAACTACATGAGATTATGGTGGAAAATAAGGATATTTTTCAATCTGTATTAAACGGAGAGGATGAATATGCGGACTCCTTGGGTGGTTTTCCGTGGATAAATGGGCAAGCCATGAAAAGGTACAGAAATTAAAAAAATTAGCAGCTCATATTCGGGAAAATGCAGACGCTTTTGTGATTATTGGAGTTGGCGGCTCTAACAATGCCGCAAGAGCGGTGATTGAAGCCTTACAGACAGATGATAAGGTGAAGATTGTATATATGGGAAATACGCTTTCTCCTTATGAACTGACAAAAGCATTAAAAGAACTGGAAGGAAAATCTGTTTATATCGACTGCATAGCGAAAAATTTTGAAACTTTAGAACCGGGGGCTTCTTTCCGCGTTCTGAGAAAGTTCCTTTTTGATAAGTATCAGGAAAAAGCCAATGGAAGAATTATTGCAACGGGTACAAAGGGGAGCGCATTGGAAAAACTGTGTGAAGAACAGGGTTATACTTTTCTGGAATTTCCGGAAGACGTAGGCGGAAGATTTTCCGCAATGACAGCAGTGGGGCTTCTTCCCATGGCAGTGGCGGGAATAGACATTGAAAAGCTGGTTTTGGGAGCTTCTGATATGCAAAAATATCTTACAAGTGGAGAAATAGTGAGAAATCCCGCATATCAATATGCCTGTCTTAGAGACCTTTATTATAAGAAGGGCTATAAAATAGAAATGCTCGTTAGTTTTGAACCTCAATTCCGTTGGTTTTATAAATGGTGGATACAGCTCTTTGGAGAAAGCGAAGGAAAGGATAATAAAGGACTTTTTCCATCATCAGGAGACTTCTGTGAAGAACTCCATGCTATGGGACAGTATATTCAGGATGGAACGCCCCTGCTTTTTGAGACATTTTTGGATGTGCAGGAAAAAAACGCTTCTTTAGCACCTGTGGCTGATATGGTGAAAGATGGATTTGATTATTTGAATGGTAAAGAATTTTGGGATATCAACAAAGCATCTTTTGGTGCAACAGTAAAGGCTCACAGAGAAAAGCTGCCGTGTCTGATTTTAGAAGTGGAAAGATTGGATGCCTATGTTTTTGGAGAATTATTTTATTTCTTCCTGTTTTCCTGTTATGTTTCTGCTCGTATTTTGGGAGTTAATCCTTTTGACCAGCCAGGCGTAGAAGCATATAAAAAATGGATGTTTGAAGCATTGGGAAAAGACAGAAAAATTTCTTGAGAAATGGTGAATAAGATGTTAATATAGTTAAATAAGAAACTTTACCAATGAAAGCGGAGGATTTAGAATGAAGAAATTAAAAGTTACAAAAGGTGCAAAATGTATGGCGTGTTTGGAGTGCGTGAGAGCATGTTCAACAAGCTTTTATAAAGAATTTGACCCGGATAAATCCTGTATTCAGATTATTGAGAAAAACGATGTTGCAAAACCAATGGTTTGTGTACAGTGTGGTAAATGTGCAAAAGCATGTCCGGAAGGTGCAATTACACAGAATGCAAAAGGCGTTTATATGATTAATAAAAAGAAATGTACAGGCTGTGGCAAATGTGTGGAAGCATGTCCGTTCGGCGTTATGGTAAAAGCTGAAGAAGCGCCTACAAGCAGCAAATGTATTGCCTGCGGTATTTGCGTAAAAGCATGTCCGGCAGATGTTTTGGAAATTGTAGAAGACTAATTATAATAATTACAAGATTATGGAGTTGCCGCTTTAAAAAATATTTCATGTGGCAGCTCCTTTTTCTTATTGTATAGGAGGGAAGTTTATGTTGGAAAAGACAGCGCAGATTATTTCAAGCTATGATGGGCTTTCTTTGGAAATTCTCTGTGTGGAAAGTGAAAATCCTAAGGGGATTGTTCAGATTTCTCATGGAATGGCAGAAAACAAAGAGCGATATCTGCCGCTTATGGAGTTTTTTTCTGAGCATGGCTATACAGCAGTGATGCACGACCACAGAGGACACGGAAAAAGCGTGAGACAGCAAGAAGACTTGGGTTATTTTTATAATGGAAAAGAAAAAGCCATTGTAGAAGATTTGCACCAGATTACTTTATGGATAAAGGAAGAATATCCTAATCTGCCTGTATATCTGTTGGGGCACAGTATGGAACATTAGTAGCTAGAAATTATATTAAAAAGTATGACAATGAAATCAAAAAATTGATTTTAACAGGTCCGCCCTGTAAAAATCCTGCTGTGGATATAGGACTTTTGCTGGCAAAAATTCAGAAGAAAATAAAAGGCGATAAGTATCGAAGCAAAGAAATCCAAAAAATGGCATTTGGACCTTTTGACAAGATTTTTCAGGGAGAGCCAAAGTCAGCGTGGATTTGTTCAGACAGAGAAATCGTAGATAAATATAATCAATCAGATTTATGCGGTTTTACTTTTACAACAGATGCTTTTGAAGGGCTGTTTTTATTGTTAAAAGGAGCTTACAGTAAGAAGGGCTGGCTTTTGAAAAATAAAGAGCTTCCCGTATTGTTTTTGGGTGGAGAGAAAGATCCCTGTATCGGAAACGGCAGAAAATTTGTGCAGGAAATGCAGTTTTTAAAGCAGGTAGGATATAAAAATGTGACAGGAAAAATATATCCCAATATGCGGCATGAAATTTTAAATGAAAAAGGAAAAGAAACTGTCTATGAAAACATTTTAAGTTATTTGGAAAAATGATGTTTTTTGTTGAAAAATGGCAGATATAATGATATGATGTGTCCCGTATGATGTTAAAATATTTAAAATTTCAGGAGGAAAATCATGAAAAAGAAAATCTTGGGTGCATTATTATCTATCGCCATGATTGGAACATTGTTTACAGGATGTGGACAGCAGCAGGGAGAAGTAGAAAAAGAAGCTTCTAAAAAAGAAAGTGCTGACAAAGGCGAAAGTGGATTTGAACCGGTTGCTAAAGAAGACTTAAAAGTTGGTGTTATTCACATTGGAGATCCTGCGGACGGTTCAGGATATAGTTATGCTCATGATTTGGGTATTGTAGAAATGCAGAAAGAATTAGGATTGGAAGATAATCAGATTATCAGAAAAAATAATATTCCAGATGCAGATCCTACAAAAACAGAGCAGGCAATGAGAGAATGTATCGAAGAAGGATGTCAGGTTATTTATGCAACAAGCTTTAACTATATGGATACTTGTGAAGCATTAGCAGAAGAATATCCGGATGTTATCTTTTCTCATGGGACAGGATATAAATCAAATGATACAAACTTCAATAATTATTTCGGAAGAATTTATCAGGCAAGATATTTATCCGGTATTGTTGCAGGTATGAAAACAGAAACAAACAAAATTGGTTATGTGGCAGCAATGGGTTCAGAAAACTCTGAAGTAACAGGCGGAGCAGATGCTTTTGCAATCGGTGTTGCAGAAGTTAATCCGGATGCACAGGTTTATGTAAAGGTTACAAACAGCTGGCTTTCTCCTACTGAAGAAACAAATGCGGCAAAAGCTTTGATTGCAGAAGGATGTGACGTAATCGGACAGCACTGTGATACACCAAACCCACAGACAGAAGCAGAAGCAGCAGGCGTATGGGGCGTAGGCTACAACTCTGACATGGAAAAAGACGCACCGGTGCTACTTTAACATCTGTTATCTGGAACTGGGGTAAATACTACACAGAAGCAACAAAAAAAGTTATTGACGGAACATGGACAGCAGAAAACTACTTTGGCGGTATGAAAGAAGGATTAGTAGATATTGCTCCATTAAATGAAGACTTAGTTGCACCGGGAACACAGGAAAAGGTTGACGAAGCAAGAAAACGCATTGTAGAGGAAGGATTTAACGTATTTGATGGTGTTCTGGAAACAAATGACGGAAAAACAGTTGGTGAAGAAGGCAAAACTTTAGATGATGCAACAATCACAGGTGGAATTAACTGGTACTATAAAAATATTGTTGTAAAATAAAAAATTTCAAATAAGCAGAAGAAAGGGTATTACAAGCAGCAAAACAGGCTGTTTGTAGTACCTTTTTTCTTTAATTTTCCGGTGTGGGAATAGGAATTTACAGCAGAGGGAATGGTAGTTTTATAGACTTTTCATATCTGAAATCAGATTTTGACTTGTTTAAGCCAAGAGTTTGAGATATAATACTGTAAGAGTATGGGTAAAAGAAAAGTAAAATTATCGTAAAGTATGTTGAGCTGAAAGGAAACAAAAGACGTGAAACAAAACAGAAAAGAACCACGATTAATGGATTTGCAATGGGTAAGACGGGCGTTACTTTTGTTTTTGGGAGATGTTGTGATTATTATTATGCATCAGTAGGAGCGCTGATTGCCAGATTTGATTTTTCTTACAGCAGCATCGATGCAGTATATTTAGACAGCATGTATCATTATCTGCCTATTCATATTTTTACAACAGTAGTTATATTTTATTTTTGTAGAATGTATCACAGTCTGTGGAAATTTATCAGTATTCACGAATTGGGCTATATTATACTGGCAAACACAATTTCTTTTTTTATGCAGATTATAGGCTATTGTTTGTTTCAGTATCTAATACCGAAAAGCTATTTTTTTGCGCAGATTATGTTACAGACAGCAATGGTGATAGGAATACGATTTTCTTACCGTTTTTGCCGATACCTGAAAGAAGCGAGGGAACAGTGCTTTGGCTGCGGAGAACCTCAACAGAGAGTGATGATTATCGGGGCGGGGGACGCAGGGCGTGTTATTATTAAAGAGATTTTGGACAGCCGCTTTCTTACAATGAAGGTTTGCTGTGTGATTGACGATGATTGTAATAAAACAGGGCGCTATATTAATGGTATTCCCATTGTGGGAGATCGCTTCTCCATTCTAAAGAATGTAGAAAAGTACAAAATTGATAAGATTATTTTGGCAATTCCTTCTGCTTCGAAAGAAGAGCGAAGAGAAATACTGGAAATATGTAAAATGACAAAATGCGAATTAAAGACGTTACCCGGTATGTATCAGCTTATTGACGGAGAACTGAATATCGGAAAACTGAGAGATGTTGAAATTACAGATTTACTGGGAAGGGACCCTATCCAGGTTAATTTGGATGAAATTATGGGGTATGTGGAGCAAAAGGTTATTATGGTTACCGGTGGAGGAGGTTCTATCGGAAGTGAATTATGCCGTCAGATTGCCATGTATAACCCTAAACAACTGATTATTTTGATGTTTATGAAAATAATGCTTATGAAATTCAACAGGAATTAAAGAGACATCATCCGGAATTGAATTTGGTGGTTCTCATTGGTTCTGTGAGAAATACACACAGAATGGAAACGGTGTTTGAGAAATATCGTCCGGACATTGTATATCATGCTGCGGCACATAAGCATGTTCCTCTTATGGAGGACAGTCCGAATGAAGCAATTAAAAATAATGTTTTGGAACATATAAAACAGCGAAGGCAGCCAGCGAATACGGTGTGAAACGTTTGTCCTGATTTCCACAGATAAAGCAGTAAACCCCACAAATATTATGGGGGCTTCCAAACGGCTTTGTGAAATGATTGTGCAGAGTTTTGATAAAATATCAAAAACGGAATTTGTGGCAGTGCGTTTCGGTAATGTACTGGGAAGCAATGGAAGCGTAATTCCGTTGTTTAAAAAGCAGATTGCAGAAGGCGGTCCTGTTACAGTAACACATAAAGATATCATTCGATACTTTATGACCATTCCGGAAGCGGTATCTCTGGTTTTGCAGGCAGGAGCTTACGCAAGAGGAGGAGAAATCTTTGTGCTGGAAATGGGCGCGCCTGTGAGAATTGATGATATGGCGAGAAATTTAATCCGTCTGTCAGGTTATACACCGGATGTGGATATTAAGATTGAATATACAGGTCTTCGTCCGGGAGAAAACTATATGAGGAGCTTCTTATGGCAGAAGAAGGCATGAAAGAAACTGCTAATAAGTTAATTCATATCGGTAAGCCTATTGAGATGGATGAAGAAACATTTTTTGATAAATTGGCAGAGTTAAAAGAAGCTTGTTATAATGACGATGAGAGCATTAAAGAGAAAGTGCAAAAACTGGTTCCTACTTACAGGATTAAGAAATAAAATCATGGAGGCATAAAAAATGGATGTTTTATTTTCACCACCAGATATTACAGAAAGAGAAATTACGGAAGTAGTAGATACATTAAGAAGCGGCTGGATTACAACCGGTCCGAAAACAAAATTATTTGAAAAGAATATTGCAGAATTTTGTCATACAAGCAAAGCAGTATGTCTAAATTCAGCTACGGCTTGTTCAGAGATGGCACTACGGGCATTAGGCATTGGACCGGGGGATGAGGTTATTACTTCTGCATATACTTATACAGCTTCTGCAAGTGTGGTCTGTCATGTAGGAGCAAAGCTTGTTCTTGTGGATACAGCAGAGAACTCACATGAAATGGATTATGAGAAGTTGGAAGCTGCGATTACGGAGAAAACAAAAGCAGTTATTCCCGTAGACCTTGCGGGTATTGTATGTGATTATAACAGGATATTTGAAATTTTAGAAAGAAAGAAAAACCTGTTTCGACCGACAAATGAAATCCAGAGAAAAATCGGCAGAGTGGCTGTTGTGGCAGATGGCGCTCATGCTTTCGGCGCTGTAAGAGAAGGGAAAAAATGTGGAGAAATTGCAGATTTCACAAGCTTTTCTTTTCATGCGGTTAAGAACCTGACAACAGCAGAAGGTGGAGCAGTTGTATGGAAAGACATTGAAGGGATAGATAACGAAGAACTTTACAAACAGTTTATGCTCTTTTCTCTTCATGGACAGTCTAAAGATGCTTTGGCAAAAACGCAGTTGGGTGCATGGGAATATGACATCATAGCCCCGTATTATAAATGTAATATGACGGATATTATGGCTTCTATCGGATTGGCACAGTTAGAGCGATATCCGGCTATTTTAGAGCGAAGAAAAGAACTGATTAAGATATATGATGAGGCATTAGAAGGAGAAAATATTCAGCATCTTCATCATTACGGGGATGATTTTTCATCCAGTGGGCACTTATATATTACCCATGTTTTAGGCAAAAACAGAGAAGAATGCAATAAAATTATCGAAAAGATGGCAGAAAAAGGGATTGCCACCAATGTGCATTATAAGCCACTTCCTATGCTGACAGCTTATAAGAATTTGGGATTTGATATTAAGGACTATCCAAATGCTTATAAAATGTTTTCAAATGAGATTACACTGCCATTACATACAAAGCTGACGAATGAAGAAGCAGAGTATGTGGTACAAGCTTTTAAAGAATGTATAAGATAGGAAAAAGACAATGAAGAAATGGAACGAGCTTCCTTTGGATATGCAGGTAGAGGAAGTAAAGAAATATTATAAAATATTGGAAAAGCACAAAGGAGGATTGGTGGCAAAACGTATTTTTGATGTAGTAGTTGCTGCAATTTTACTGGTGCTGCTCTCTCCTGTACTTTTGATTTTAAGTGTTTTAATTAAATTGGACTCAAAAGGACCTGTGCTTTTCAGACAGGTTCGTGATGACAGCCTATGGAAAGAAATTCCGTATTTGTAAATTCCGTACAATGGTAGAAAATGCGGAAAAAATTGGTACACAGGTTACTACAAAAGGAGATATGAGAGTAACAAGAATGGGAAAACTGTTAAGAGGATGCCGTCTGGACGAACTTCCTCAGTTATTTAATATTCTTACAGGTGATATGACTTTTGTAGGTACAAGACCGGAAGTGGAAAAATATGTTGCTCATTATACCAATGAAATGAAGGCGACATTGCTTCTTCCGGCAGGAGTTACATCAAGAGCAAGTATCGAATATAAAGATGAAGAAAAATTACTGGAAGATGCAAAGAATGCAGATGAGGTTTATATTCATCAGGTATTGCCTGAAAAAATGAAATATAATTTAAAAGCGATTGAAAAATTCAGCTTTTTTGAAGACATTAAAACCATGTTTGCAACAGTGGCAGCAGTAATAAAATAGGAGTTTTCAGATGATTATATCAGTTGGCGTTGTTGCCTATAATGAACAAAATACATTACCGAAATTGTTTGAATGTATCAAAGCACAGACTTACCCTCATGATAAGATGGAAATTGTGCTGGTAGACAGTATGTCAAAAGATGATACAAAAAGCCTGATGGAAAAATTTAAGAAAGAAAACAAAGATTTTTGTAATATACAGGTTTTGGATAATCCGCAAAAAAATTGGCCGGAGGCTGGAATGTTATTTTGAAAATTACCATGGGATGCAGTTGTAAGAATTGATGCCCATGCAGAAATACCGGAAGATTTTGTGGAAAAGAATGTGAAGTTTTAGAGTCGGGAG
>ENA-OQIC01000148-OQIC01000148.1-human-gut-metagenome-genome-assembly--contig:-NODE-148-length-30984-cov-4.110607_pt1 | contig 30984 bp, 36 predicted proteins | sample MGYA00242572_ERZ504736 | MGnify/ENA primary metagenome ERZ504736 (study PRJEB26092, sample SAMD00036201) | human gut metagenome | host: Homo sapiens | study: EMG produced TPA metagenomics assembly of...
ATCGATGCTAGACGTACTAGCTGTACATCGATGATGCTCAGACGTACGTAGCTGTACATCGATCGATGCTCAGACGTACGTAGCTGTACATCGATCGATGCTCAGACGTACGTAGCTGTACATCGATTTTTGATGATAAAGACCGTTTTATTATTGAAGTTGAGATTGCTAGTCACCGTAAACAAAAGAATTTTGATATTGTTAAATTTAAAGGCATGTATCATATTAATGATATCGAAAAATACAAAGGTTGTACTTTAAAAGTTGCTGAGGAAAATTTATCTGACCTTGATGATGGTGAATTTTATTATCATGAAATCATTGGACTTGATGTTTATGAAATGATGTTTTGATTGGTCAAGTTAAGGAGATTTTGCAACCTGGTGCTAATGATGTCTGGGTAGTGAAACGTAAAGGAAAACGTGATTTGTTACTTCCATACATTCCACCAGTTGTGCTTAACGTGGATGTTGCTGGCAACCGTATTGATGTTGACGTTTTGGAAGGACTTGACGATGAAGATTGATATTCTAACGCTCTTTCCAGAAATGTTTTCACCGCTTGAGCATTCGATTGTTGGTAAAGCTACTGAAAAAGGTCTGTTGGAAATCAACTATCATAATTTCCGTGAGAATGCAGAGAAGGCTCGTCATGTTGATGATGAACCATATGGTGGCGGTCAAGGAATGCTTTTGCGAGCACAGCCGATTTTTGATACCATTGATAAGATTGATGCTAAAAAGCCACGTGTGATTCTCTTGGACCCAGCAGGGCGTAAATTCGATCAAAGCTACGCTGAAGAATTAGCACAAGAAGATGAACTAATTTTCATTTGTGGGCATTATGAGGGCTATGATGAACGCATTAAAACCTTGGTTACCGATGAGATTTCTTTGGGCGATTTTGTTTTGACTGGTGGAGAATTGGCTGCGATGACGATTGTTGATGCGACGGTTCGTTTGATTCCTAATGTCCTAGGAAAAGAAGCTAGTCATCAAGATGATTCTTTTTCATCAGGGCTTTTGGAATTTCCACAATATACTCGCCCATATGATTTTCGTGGCATGAAAGTTCCAGATGTGTTAATGAGTGGGCATCATGAGAATATCCGAAAATGGCGTATTGAGCAAAGTTTGCGTAAGACGTTAGAACGTCGTCCAGATTTATTGGAAAATTATGGTTTTAGCAAGGAAGAAGAAGCTATTTTTCGAAAGATTCTCGCAGAGAAAGACGCGAAAGCTAAAAATATGTGATATAATAGGAGACATGCGGACTGTATGTCTCTTTATTTTGAGGAGGTTTCATGCGGACAGAAGAGGTGATTGTTCTTTCCTACCAAGAAAGTTGGAAAGATGATTTTGAAAAAATTGCGCAAGAGTTGCGTGCTGTTCTTGGTGAGTTAGCTATTAGAATTGAGCATGTTGGAAGCACAGCCGTTGAAGGCTTAGCAGCAAAGCCAATCATTGATATTGATGTTGTGATTGCTCAAGAGACGGATTTATCTATGGTTGTTGAAAAATTAGCAAGTATTGGATATGTTCATGAGGGAAATCTAGGGATTGAAGGCAGGGAAGCTTTTGCTTATTCTGGTAAAGAGCATTTGCAATGTCATCATCTTTATGTTTGTCCTGAAAATTCACTTGAGTTGAAACGGCATCTTGCTTTTCGTGATTATTTGCGCAGTCATCCTGGTGCAGTTGCGATTTATGGAGCAACAAAAATGAAAGCAGCGCAGCTATTTCCCAAAAATATCGAAAGTTACATGGCTTATAAAACATCAGTCATCGAAAAAATTTATAAGGAGTTGGAAAAATAAATGTCAGAAAATCGTGAAATATATGATATTACCGTTATTGGTGGTGGTCCTGCAGGGCTTTTTGCTGCTTTTTATGCAGGTATGCGTGGTGTTTCAGTGAAAATTATTGAAAGTTTGTCAGAACTTGGTGGGCAACCAGCTATCCTTTATCCTGAAAAAGCCATTTATGATGTGGCTGGTTTCCCTGAAATCACAGCAGCAGAGTTAACTGAAAATCTTATCAAACAATTAGAACGCTTTGAAGACCAAACAACGATTTGTCTTAAAGAAGAAGTTAAAACTTTTGAGAAAGAGGGCGATGTTTTCACTATTGAGACCAATAAAGGTCAACATTTTTCACGTGCGATTGTTATTGCTTGTGGTAATGGTGCATTTGCTCCCCGTACGCTTGGTTTAGAAGGGGAAGAAGAATACGCTGACAACAACCTTTTCTACAATGTTCATAAATTAGAGCAATTTGCTGGCAAAGACGTTGTTATCTGTGGTGGTGGTGATTCTGCCGTTGACTGGGCTAATCATTTGGACGGCTTGGCTAAAAGCGTGACAATCGTTCACCGTCGTGATGCTTTCCGTGCTCACGAACATAGCGTTGAAGTGCTTAAACAATCAAATGTGAAAATCATGACACCGTACGTACCAGTTGCTTTGGATGGTGATGGTCAATTTGCTAACAGTTTAACGATTCAAAAGGTTAAATCAGATGAAACTGTTGAATTGCCATTAGATGCTTTGATTGTTAGCTTTGGTTTTTCAACATCAAATAAAAACCTTAAAAATTGGAACGTTGATTATAAACGTTCAAGCATTACGGTTTCGCCATTGTTTGAGACAAGTCAAGAAGGTGTTTATGCGATTGGTGATGCCGCTGACTATGAAGGTAAAGTTGCTTTGATCGCCTCTGGTTTTGGTGAAGCTCCAACTGCGATTAATCAAGCGATTAAATACATTTACCCTGACCGTGATAACCGTGTGGTGCACTCAACATCATTGATTAAAGACAAGGAAAAATAAAACAAAATTCTTATTACGGGTGTGAACTGCACACCAAAAGTTAGATAGATAATTATTGAAAGGATTTAGTTCTGTATTGCACAGGACTAAATCCTTTTATTTTAGTTGAAATTGGGTTACAGTCACTATTTTTCTGATTTTGTAGGCATTCTAACTAGTTAGTGAAAAAACTTGATAGAATTTGATAGAAAATGCTTGACAATGATAGAAAAAATAGTATAATTTTATCTGTAAACGATTTCAGTGGAGGTGATGAACATTCTTAAGTCTAAACGAAAACAATTAATCATGGAAAAATTGTCTCATGATAAATTTGTTAATCTTGAGGACTTAGTTAGCATGCTAGATACCTCGGAGTCCACTGTTCGTCGCGATTTGGACGAATTGGAGAGTGAGCGTAAGCTCCACCGAGTCCATGGTGGCGCAGAACTCCCTCACTCACTTCAAGAGGAATTTACCAATCAACAAAAATCTATCAAAAACATTCAAGAAAAAATGTTAGTCGCTCAGAAAGCAGCTGATTTGATTGCTGACAATGAAGTTATTTTCATTGATGCAGGAACGACAAATGAGTTGCTGCTCAACTATCTCTCCCAAGATAATTTAACGGTAGTTACCAATTCCATTCACCATGCTGCCAAATTGGTTGATAAAAACATTCAAACGATTATTATTGGCGGCCATGTCAAAAAAGCAACGGATGCTAGTATTGGAACGGTTGCGTATGAGCAAATCAAACAATTAAATTTTGATAAGGCTTTTTTAGGAATAAATGGTGTCGATGAGCAATTCTTAACAACACCTGATGTTGAAGAAGCGGTCATCAAGAAAACGGTTATTGAAAATGCCAGAAAAACATTTATTGTTACAGATTCATCAAAGATTGGTCACATTTCTTTTGCTAAGGTTGGTAAGGTTGAAAATGTCATTATCATTACCAATCAATCTAGTGGAGCACTGATGAAAAAAATAAAAGAAAAAACGAGGGTAATTGAAGTATGATTTACACAGTCACTCTTAATCCATCTATCGACTTTATTGTTCGCTTGGATAGTTTAGCACTTGGAAGTGTTAACCGCATGACTAGCGATGATAAATTCGCTGGTGGTAAAGGGATTAATGTTAGCCGTATCTTGAAACGTCTGGATATTGAAAATACAGCCACAGGATTTATCGGTGGATTTACAGGGCGTTTTGTGAAAGATGGCTTGGTAGATGAAGGTATTGCAACAAAATTTGTTGAAGTTTCTGAGGACACACGTATTAATGTCAAGGTTAAAGCGGGTGAAGAAACAGAAATTAATGGTGCAGGTCCACACATCTCAACAGAAAAACTTGAGGAATTAGAAGCTATTCTTGCTAGTCTTTCAAGTGAAGATACTGTTGTTTTTGCAGGTTCAGCACCAAGTAGCCTTGGAAACCAAGTCTATAACACATTGATTCCGATTGCTAAAAAAGCCGGTGCAGAAGTTGTTTGTGATTTTGAAGGACAAACGCTTTTAGATGCCTTAAACTATCAACCACTTTTGGTGAAACCAAATAATCATGAATTAGCTGATATTTTTGGTGTTGAATTAAACGGTCTTGCTGATATTGAAAAATACGCCCGTGAAATTCTCGCTAAAGGTGCTAAAAACGTTATTATTTCAATGGCTGGCGATGGTGCATTGTTGGTAACACCAGAAGCAGCATACTTTGCAAAACCAATTAAAGGTATTGTCAAAAATTCTGTTGGTGCAGGTGATTCTATGGTTGCAGGATTTACAGGCGAATATGTCAAATCTGGCGACCCAATCGAAGCTCTTAAATGGGGTGTTGCATGTGGAACAGCAACAACATTCTCAGATGACTTGGCAACTGCAGAATTCATAAAAGAAACTTATCAAAAAGTAGAGGTAGAAAAAATATGAAAATTCAAGACTTGCTCAGAAAAGATGTCATGATTCTTGATTTGAAAGCAACTTCAAAAGAAGCGGCGATCGATGAAATGATCACAAGCCTTGTTGAACACGGTGTGGTAACTGATTTTGATACTTTTAAACAAGGTATCATGAACCGTGAAGCGCAAACATCTACTGGTTTAGGTGATGGTATTGCCATGCCTCACAGTAAAAATGCAGCTGTTAAAGAAGCGACTGTTTTGTTTGCTAAATCTGCTGCAGGTGTTGATTATGAAGCATTGGACGGTCAACCAACTTACCTATTCTTCATGATTGCAGCACCAGATGGCGCAAACGATACTCACTTGGCTGCTCTTGCTGAATTATCAAAATATCTTTTGAAAGATGGCTTTGCTGATCAATTACGTCAAGTGACATCAGCTGACGAAGTGATTGCAACATTTAACGCAGCAGAAGAAGATAACAAAGTAAAAGAAGAAGCGAAAGTTGCTCCAGTTTCAGATGATAAACCACTTATCGTAGCTGTTACGGCTTGTACAACTGGTATTGCGCACACTTACATGGCAGAAGAAGCCTCATCAAACAAGGTGACGAAATGGGTGTCACGGTTCGTGTTGAAACAAATGGTGCTTCAGGTGTCGGTAATCGTTTGACTGCTGATGAAATTGCGCGTGCAAAAGGTGTTATTATTGCAGCTGATAAAGCCGTTGAAATGGCACGTTTTGATGGAAAAGCATTAGTATCACGTCCAGTTGCCGATGGTATTAAAAAATCTGAAGAATTAATCAATATCATTCTTGATGGTAAAGCAGAAACTTACACAGCTTCAGCTGGTGAAGCTTCGTCTTCAAGTGATACTAGTGAAAAATTAAGCCTTGGTGCTGCATTCTACAAACACTTGATGAGTGGTGTTTCTCAAATGTTGCCATTCGTTATTGGTGGTGGTATCTTAATTGCTATTTCATTCTTGATTGACCAATTTATAGGGGTTCCCAAAGATCAGCTGAGTCATCTTGGTAACTATCATGAAGTAGCTGCAGTTTTTAATCAGCTTGGTAATGCAGCTTTTGGCTTTATGATTCCGGTGTTTGCTGCTTACATTGCCTATTCAATTGCTGAAAAACCTGGTTTGGTAGCTGGGTTTACAGCTGGTGCTATTGCAACCTCTGGTCTTGCTTTTGGTCGTATCTCATTCTATAGTTTAGAAAGTGCAGCAAACCTTGCTGATAAACAAATTGCTTCAGGTTTCCTTGGTGCTCTTGTTGGTGGTTTCTTAGCTGGTGGTGTTATTCTTGTTCTTAAGAAAGCTCTTGCCTTCTTGCCAAAATCACTTGAAGGTATCAAATCAATCCTCCTTTACCCACTTCTTGGTGTGTTGGTAACTGGATTCTTGATGCTCTTCATCAACATTCCTATGGCTGCTATTAATAGTGCACTTTATGATTTCCTTGATAGTTTGTCTGGTAGCTCTGCTATTATCCTTGGACTTATCCTTGGTGGTATGATGGCAATCGATATGGGTGGACCTTTCAATAAAGCCGCTTATGTCTTTGGTACAAGTAGTCTTACTGCAGCAGCTCTTTCAATGGTGGTTCAGTTGTTATGGCGGCTGTTATGGCCGGTGGTATGGTTCCTCCTCTTGCAGTCTTTGTTGCAACACGTTTGTTTAAAGATAAATTTACAGCTGAAGAACGCGATGCTGGTTTAACAAATATTGTTATGGGACTATCGTTCATCACAGAAGGTGCAATTCCATTTGGTGCTGCTGACCCTGCTCGTGCTATTCCAAGCTTTATGGTTGGTTCAGCTGTAACAGGTGCTTTAGTAGGTGCATTTGGCATTAAATTGATGGCTCCTCATGGTGGTATCTTCGTCTTTGCATTAACAAGCAACTGGATTCTTTACCTTGTTGCTATTGTTATCGGTGCTATTATTTCAGGATTACTATTTGGTGCCCTTAGAAAAGCTAAATAATAAATTTTATTAATCTAACATTGAACTCCTTCGGGAGTTCTTTTTGTTATAGTTAAAAACTATAATAAATTCTAAATGTATAGTTAAAAACTATATCAGTCCATAAAAAGATAGAATGGTGAAAAGTGTTGAAAAAAGGATTATTATCCTTTACAATCTTAATTATAAAAATTTAGCAGGTATAGTTTAAAACTAATATTGTTATAGGAGGTAACTATGGTAAAGGTTTCGAATTTGGGTTATCCGCGTTTAGGTGAAAATCGCGAGTGGAAAAATTAATTGAATTTTATTGGGCAGGGGATATTTTACAAGAAGAGTTACGAGCTCAAGCTAAAGATTTACGTCTTGAATTTTTGAAAAAACAAGCTGATGCAGGGCTTGATTTTATTCCTGTAGGTGATTTCTCACTTTATGACCATATCTTGGATTTGTCAGTACAATTTGGTGTGATTCCAAAACGTTTTGCTAAAGAAGAAATCAACCTTGATTTGTATTTTTCAATTGCGCGTGGTAATAAAGACAACGTTGCTTCATCAATGAAAAAATGGTTCAACACAAACTATCACTATATTGTTCCTGAATGGTCTGGTGTTAAACCACAATTGACAAATACACGTTTGCTTGACTTGTATTTGGAAGCAAAAGAAGTGGTTGGCGATAAAGCTAAACCAGTTATTACCGGACCAATTACTTATGTGGCTCTTTCATCTGAAGTTGGTGATTTCACAGTTGCAGTGAAAAAATTATTGCCACTTTATAAACAAGTCTTTGTAGAATTGGTTGAAGCAGGGGCAACTTATATTCAAGTTGATGAGCCAATCTTTGTGACAGATGAAGGGGCTGACCTTTTAGAAGCAGCAAAAGATGTTTATGCTTATTTTGCCAAAGAAGTGCCAGAAGCTAAATTGATTTTCCAAACTTATTTTGAAGCCTTGATTGATGCCAAAGATTTGTCAGAATTACCAGTAGCAGCTTTTGGTCTTGATTTTGTTCAGGGGTTTAATGAAAACCTGGAAGCTATTGAAGCAGGTTATTTTGCGAATAAGGAAGTTTTTGCAGGTGTAGTTGATGGACGTAATATCTGGGCAACAGATTTTGTTAAGACATCAGCATTGCTCGAAAAAATTCAAGCCAATGTAAAAACACTTGTTGTTCAACCTTCTTGTTCACTTCTTCATGTGCCAGTAACGACTAAAAACGAAACAGAACTCGAACCAGTTCTTAAAAATGGTTTGGCATTTGCGGATGAAAAATTGCAAGAACTCAAATTGTTGAGCCAACGTTTAGACGGTGAAGAATCTGATGCTTACAAACAACACGTTGTTGATTTTGATGCTTTGCAAGCAGCTGATTTCCGTAATGTAACATTGGAAAATTTGGATGATGTTGCTACTGAACGTGTTGACTATAAAGTTCGTCGTCAAGTGCAACAAGAAAAACTTGGTTTGCCAATTCTTCCAACGACAACAATCGGTTCATTCCCACAATCACCAGAAGTTCGTCGTACACGCTTGGCTTGGAAACGTGGCAATATTTCTGATGTGGAATATGAAGATTTCATTAAATCAGAAATCGCACGTTGGATTCAAATTCAAGAGGATTTGGACATTGATGTGCTTGTACACGGTGAATTTGAACGTGTGGACATGGTTGAATTCTTCGGTCAAAAACTAGCTGGTTTCACAACAACAAAACTTGGTTGGGTTCAATCATATGGTTCTCGTGCTGTTAAACCACCAATCATTTATGGAGATGTTAAACACATTCAACCGTTGACTGTGCAAGAAACCGTTTATGCTCAAAGTTTGACTGACCGTCCAGTGAAAGGAATGTTGACTGGTCCAATCACTATCACAAACTGGTCTTTTGAACGTTCTGACATTTCACGTGCTGATTTGTTTAACCAAATTGGTCTTGCTATCAAAGATGAAATTAAATTGCTTGAAGATGCAGGTATTGCCATTATTCAAGTGGATGAAGCAGCGCTTCGTGAAGGTTTGCCGCTTCGTAAGAGCAAACAACAAGCTTATCTTGATGATGCTGTTCATGCTTTCCACGTAGCAACATCATCAGTGAAAGAAGAAACACAAATTCATACGCACATGTGTTACTCTAAGTTCAATGAAATCATTGATTCTATTCGTGCTTTGGATGCAGACGTTATTTCTATCGAGACAAGCCGTAGCCATGGTGACGTTATTGAATCATTTGAAACAGCTGTTTACCCACTTGGAATTGGTCTTGGTGTCTATGATATCCACTCTCCACGTGTACCAACTAAGGAAGAAGTTATTGCTAACATTGAACGTCCGTTGCGTCAATTATCACTTGAACAGTTCTGGGTAAACCCTGACTGTGGTCTTAAAACACGTCGCGAACCAGAAACAGTAGCGGCACTTGAAGTTTTGGTGGCTGCAGCCAAGGAAGTCCGAGCTAAATACGGAAAATAAGAAAGGTTATGCTATGTCACGATTATTAGAACGTTTAAAAACAGATATTCTGGTAGCCGACGGTGCTATGGGAACTCTTCTTTACGCCAATGGTCTTGACAATTGCTACGAAGCTTATAATCTTACACATCCAGATAAAATTTCAGCCATTCATCATGCTTATCTTGAGGCAGGGGCAGACACTATCCAAACCAATACCTATGCTGCTAAACGTCATCGTCTGAAAGGCTATGCTTATGATGACCAAGTTAAGGAAATCAATCAGGCTGGTGTTAAAATTGCTAGGGAAGCTGCAGGTGATGATGCTTTTGTTCTTGGAACTGTTGGGGCTCTTCGTGGACTTAAACAATGTAATTTAACTCTTGATGAAATTATTGAGGAGACTTTGGAACAAGTCGGGTATTTGATTGAAACGAATCAAATTGATGGTTTGCTTTTTGAAACTTATTATGATGAAGAAGAAATTATCGAAGTTTTAAAAGCTGTTAGACCAATAACTGATTTGCCAATTATCACTAATATTGCTCTCCATGAAGCTGGAATTACAGAAAATGGTCGTCCTTTAGTTGAAATTCTGGGAAAATTAGTCATGTTAGGTGCTGATGTGGTTGGCTTGAATTGCCACCTCGGTCCCTATCATATGATTAAGTCACTGAAACAAGTTCCGCTTTTTGCTCAGTCTTATTTGTCTGTTTATCCAAATGCTAGTTTGTTGTCTTTTGTTGATGACAATGGCAGCGGTCAGTATGGCTTTAGTCAAAATGCTGATTATTTCGGAAAAAGTGCAGAACTTCTTGTGGCAGAAGGTGCGCGTTTGATAGGTGGTTGTTGTGGAACAACGCCTGACCATATCAGAGCGGTAAAACGTGCTGTTAAAGGATTAAAACCTGTTGAACGAAAATTTGTGACACCAATGGTTGAAGAAGTAGAACTTATCAAAGCAGCTAAACAATCAGAGACATTGGTAGATAGGGTCAAAAGAGAAGTTACAATTATTGCGGAGTTAGACCCACCAAAGACGCTTGACATTGCGAAATTTACGGAGGGGGTAAAATCCTTAGACAAAGCAGGAATTTCAGCCATTACCTTAGCAGATAATTCGCTAGCTAAGACGCGAATTTGTAATGTTAGTATCGCGGCTCTATTGAAAAATGAGATTTCGACACCGTTTCTTTTGCATTTATCTTGCCGTGACCATAATATGATTGGTTTGCAATCGCGACTTTTGGGAATGGACGTTTTAGGATTTAATCATGTCCTTGCCATTACGGGAGATCCGTCAAAAATCGGTGATTTTCCTGGTGCTACAAGTGTTTATGATGCCACGAGCTTTAAATTGTTAGCACTCATAAAACAGCTCAATAAAGGTCAAGGATACAGTGGAGCCAGTATCAAGAAAGAGGCCAATTTTACAGCAGCTGCGGCTTTTAACCCAAACGTCAAAATCTATCACGCTGTGGTCGTTTAATCGAAAGAAAAGTAGCGGCAGGAGCAGATATTTCATTCACACAACCTGTTTTTAACACAGAGATTATTGATGGATTAGCCGATTTAACACGAGATTATGAAGCGCCATTTTTTGTAGGTATCATGCCGATTACAGCTATAATAATGCTATTTTCCTTCATAATGAAGTTCCTGGTATCCAACTATCAGATGAGTTTTTAGCAAAATTAGAAGCTGTTAAAGATGATAAAGAAACCTGCCAAAAATTGGCTTTGGAAGAAAGTAAACAATTAATTGACCGCGCTTTGGAGCATTTTAAGGGGATTTATCTCATCACACCATTTATGCGCTATGACTTGACGGTTGAGTTGATTGATTACATTCACCAAAAAGTTGAGTTAAAAAATCAAAGAATATCTTAAAAATTGAGAATGGGAAAGCTGGGACGAAAGTGCCCAGCTTTTTTAGCTGCGAGATATGGTGATTGGGCTTTTAAAATCTGAAGATGAGAGCAAAAGTGGAGAAAAATATTTTTGAGTTGTTTTGGCTAGAAGCGTTATAGCAGTAAATTTTCATCGTTTTTTGTTATAATAGGCACAAATAAATTAAGGTTTAAGGGGAAGAAAGATAGTTTCGATGAAGTACAAATTGGGTAAAATAGTTTAGCCAATATTTTATTGCGGAAGAATGGTCAACGAATTTTGTGCGACTTATTTTACCAATGGCTTTTATTTCTCTGTTTCTTTTGTTGCAATATGTGATTGCGTATTTCAATACTAAAGCAGAAGCAGACCGTAGTTTGATTCGTCAATATTTTGGGAATACGTTCTCTGACTTTGTTTATTTCAATTTTTTACCTTATCAGTTCGGGCTGATTTTGCCGGTTTATGGTGTGCTGTTAATGTGGATTTTACTTAATCCCAAATAAGGTCATGTCTCATAGAAAAGGTGCACTATTAATTTTCTGCATTTGGTTGGAGGCTTATCACTTCTGGTGAAATGATTATCGGCATAGCCCGTATTTTTCAGTGGATAATTTGTCTGTGGCTTCTTTCTTAATTTTCATCATTGTAACCAATCTTTTTATGGTGTATATTATTGAAATTAATCACATGATAGATGTCAACCAAAACCGTGTGATAGGAAATGGTGCAATCTACTATTTTCAGTTTACCTTCTTATCTTGGTATATTACTGTTTGATGCCTTTTCACATCAGCATAATAAATTAAGTCATCAATTTACCAATAGGCTTTATGGGGTTGAATTTGGTATGCCAATACTAGGATTGCTTTTAAGTTTCTTGATGCTTCAATCCGCATTTGCTTTAATTGCAATTGCTTGTCTTGTGACACTTATCATGATTTCCTTTAACTTAAAACGAATTTAATGTGAGAGTTTATCAGTTTTTGGGGGTGATAAACTTTTTTATTTTTTAAAATAATGTTTTCACTTGACTTAGAGTTAACTCTAAGGTGTACAATGAAAGCGTTCAGAAAAAATTGAAATATCTTGGAGGTTTCGTATGGAATACACAAAATTTGGAAATACAGGTCTTGAAGTGTCAAAATTGTGCCTTGGTTGCATGAGTTTTGGTGATGCTAGTCTTGGTTTTCATTCTGGTTGGCTTTTAGATGAAGAAAAATCACGTATCATCATTAAGAAAGCTTTAGATTTGGGTATTAACTTTTTGATACAGCAAATGTTTACGGAAAAGGAACAAGTGAGGAATATCTTGGTCGTGCTATTCGTGATTTTGCGGACCGTGATGAAGTGATTATTGCCACTAAGGTTTTCTTTGGTGATGGTTTACACGAGGGACGAAATACAACTGGTTTGTCACGAAAAGCAATTTTTAGCCAAGTTGAAGCTAGTCTTAAACGTTTAGGAACAGATTATATTGATGTGCTTTACATTCATCGTTGGGATTATAACACACCGATTGAAGAAACTATGTCTGCACTTAATGATTTAGTGCGCTCTGGTAAGGTGCATTATCTTGGTGCGTCAGCAATGTATGCTTGGCAGTTCCAAAAAGCGCAGTATGTGGCTGAGAAAAATGGTTGGACAAAATTTTCAGTCATGCAAAATCATTACAATATGCTTTATCGTGAGGACGAGTGAATGATTCCGTTTTGTAAAGATTCAGGTGTTGGTTTAGCGCCTTATAGTCCTTTGGCAGCAGGTCGCGTGGTGCGCGATTGGGATGCGGATACTGCACGTAGTAAGACAGATGAAACAGCCAAAATGAAATACGATAGCACTGAAGAACAAGATAAGGCTATCGTAGCGCGAGTGGCAGAAGTTGCAGAAAAATACGGTGTTACTCGTGCTCAAGTTGCTCTTGCTTGGCTATGGCAAAAAGGGATTGACTCACCGATTGTTGGAGTGACAAAAGAAAAATACTTAGATGATTTCATGGGTGCTTTTGACGTGACTTTGACAGATGACGATATGGCTTATTTGGACGAAAAATATTTACCACATAAAATCGTTGGTGCTTTGTAGGGTGACTTTTAATCTTTGCTTTCGGTTCAAAGCGAAAGGAGAAAGTGATGCCCACATTGAAATGGATAATTTGCTGAAAAATCCTGTCAAGGGGCGTATTTTATCAAGCGAAACGTCAATTAATAGCTGGTTGGCAGATAACGGTCTGATTAGTTAGTTTATTATTGAAAAAAATTAAAAAAGTATTTGACTTGGAGTGCACTCTAGGGTGTATGATAGCATTACTTGCAAAAATTAGTGAGTTTTTAGCTAATTTTTGAAGATATAAATCAATTTGAGAACAGGATGTTATGAAACTTTTCAATTGATTCTTAGATGAAAGAAGGAGAATTTATGGTACTTGAAACAATTTCATCACCACAAGATTTAAAACAATTATCACGTGAAGATTTGCACCGTGTTGTTGATGAAGCACGACAAGCGCTTCTTGAAAAAACAAGCCAACATGGTGGACACAACGGACCAAACTTTGGTATGGTTGAAATGACAGTTGCTATGCACTATGTCTTTAATTCACCAGTAGATAAATTCATTTTTGACGTGTCACATCAATCATACGTTCATAAAATGTTGACTGGGCGTGCGCAAGCTTTTCTTGACCCAGCGCATTATGATGATGTATCAGGCTACACAAATCCTAAAGAAAGCGAACACGACCTCTTCACAGTAGGTCATACGTCAACATCATTGTCACTTGCTTCTGGTGTGGCTAAAGCGCGTGATTTGAAAGATGAAGCTTATAATGTTGTGGCGGTTATTGGTGATGGTTCTCTTTCAGGTGGTATGGCGTATGAAGGGCTAAACCAAATCGCAACAGAAGGGACAAATACGATTGTCGTTATTAACGATAACGACCAATCAATCGCTGTTAACCCAACTGGCGGTATTTACACAGCACTTCGTGACTTACGCGAAAGCAACGGTCAAGCTGATAATAATCTTTTTAAAGCTCTCGGTTTTGATTATCATTACCTTGACGCAGGAAATGATCTCGACCAATTGATTGCTTTATTTGAAGAAGTCAAAGACGCTAGTCACCCAGTTTTGCTACACATTCATACGCAAAAAGGACACGGTGTGTCATTCATGGAAGAAAATCGCGAAGCTTTCCATGCAGGTGGACCATACAATCCTGAAACAGGAGAATATCTTGGTGGTGCAGGTGCTACTGAAACATACAATAGCATTACAACAGATTTTGTCTTAAATAAAATCAAAAATGACTCAACAGTAGTTGCCGTCAATGCAGGAACACCAATGTTTATGTTGAGCCAAGACCAACGCAAACAAGCAGGTAAACAATTTGTTGATGTGGGTATTGCTGAAGAAGAAGCAGCTACAATGTCAGCTGGGCTTGCTAAAAACGGTGCAAAACCAGTCTGGTATGTTGCCTCTACATTTATGCAACGTACTTATGACCAATGGTCACATGACATCGCTTTGAATAATTGCCAGTAACAGCTCTTGTTTACATGGCGTCTGTTAGCTCTTTGAACGACGAAAGTCACCTCGGTTTCTTTGATATTCCATTCTTAGCTCACATTCCAAACGTGGTTTACATGGCACCAACAAGTAAGGAAGAACATCTTGCCATGCTTGATTGGGCAATTGAGCAAAAAGAACACCCAGTAGCTATCCGCATCCCAGTTGGTCCACTTCGTGAAACTGGTATTGCAGACACAACGGATTACTCGATTCTTAATAAGAACCAAGTGACTCAAAAAGGTAGTCAAGTAGCGCTCTTTGGTCTTGGTAATTTCTACGGATTGGCAGAGGAAGTTGCTAAAGAATTGGCTGACAAACATGGTATTACAGCGACAATTGTTAATCCAAAATTCATCACAGGATTGGACGAAGAATTGCTTGATAGTTTAGAAGCTGAGCACCAAGTCGTGGTTACTTTGGAAGACGGTATTTTAGAAGGTGGCTACGGTCAAATGATTGCAAGTTACCTTGGTGATACGGAAGTTAAAGTCCAAAATTACGGTGTTGAAAAAGCCTTCCATGACCGCTACAATGCGCAAGAATTGTTAGCAGAAAATGGCATTACTGTCGAAAATATCGTTAACAACGTTTTAAAAAATTTGGCAGAATAAAAACTTTTCAGTGTAAGTAACAGTCAACATGATAAAAGGCAAAACTTGCCTTCCAAGAAGCTGAGACCAAGTGCTCAGTTTCTTAGTTTATGCAGTTACAAATCTGTAAGACGCAGTGGTTTGGACTTTAACAATTCAGAAATAGATTGTTAAAGGTCGCTGTCAAGGCATATTAAAACAGCGCTTGTCACCTTTGGTTAATTTAGATTTCCCATGCTCAATTGATTAGGCACTTTTTAATATTTGCTTTGTAAGCTAGATTTCCAACCTCAAACAATCAATTACTGGGGTCTAATACGCTGATAATCGGCACTCTTTTGGGTGCTGATTTTTATTTTTGACAACAGTTATCAGTCTCTTTTTTATTAAAAATTTGTTATACTGGAAGGTGAATTTGCGAAAGGATTGACAGATTTGGCAAAAACAAGAAAACGCAAGATTAGAAAGAAAGCGAGAAGTCATCGTCGGCAGAAAAAAGTTCCTAAATGGGCTTTATATGGCATGAGTTTGTTGGTGGTTTTAGCTTGTGTCGCCTTAGTAATTTTTACTTATCAAGCACAAGATGCAGATAATACGGCAACTGCTGACACCACAAGTTCTACTACAATACCTGACCAAATAACGATAAATTTTATTGAAAGTATTGGCGAAGCGCACGGCAAATTGCTGCGCAAAATGACCTTTATGCTTCGGTGATGATTGCGCAAGCGATTCTAGAGTCAAACAGCGGTCAATCAGCTCTTAGTCAAGCACCTAATTATAACTTTTTTGGCATAAAAGGGGACTACAATGGGCAATCAGTCACGATGAAAACGTGGGAAGATGACGGAAGTGGTAATGCTTATACCATTGATGCCCAATTTCGCTCGTATAGTAGCCAAGCAGAGTCATTGGAAGATTATGCCCAATTTCTCCAAAAAGATATTTATGCTGGTGTGCATAAATCAAACACAACTTCCTACAAGGATGCAACCAAAGCTCTTACAGGTACCTATGCTACGGACACTTCATATGGGACAAAACTTAATCGACTGATTGAACAATACGGACTTACTGTTTATGATAGTTGGTGAGTGTGACTTTTTGTATTTTTCGATAAAAATAATGTTCAGTATTATTTCAAACTTCAAAGAAAAATGTGCAAAATATAGGCTATTTATGCTATAATGAATGGTGATATACAAAATAGGAGACCAGTATGGAATTAGTACGCGAAAAAGAATTTGTAAACCAGTACCATTATGATGCAAGAAATCTCGAATGGGAAAAGAAAAATGGTACACCAAAGACTAATTTTGAAGTGACGTTTCAGTTAGTAAGAAAAGATACAGAAAACAACCAAACGATGATTGTATCAGTATTACAATTTACGGTTGTTAAAAAAGAATTCGTTATTAGTGGTGTTGTTTCACAAATGGTTCACATTAAAAAGCGTATTGTTAACGAACCAAGTGAATTCACCAAAGAAGAAGTTGAAAATTTAGCCGCACCGCTATTAGATGTTGTACAACGTCTAACATATGAAGTAACCGAAATTGCCCTGGACCGTCCAGGGATTAAATTGGAGTTTAGAAACTAATGAAATTAGCAGTTATTACAGATACAACCGCAGTTTTGTCAGATGACATCAAACAAAAAGAGAACCTTCACATTTTGGATATTCCAATCATGATTGGTGAGATTAGCTACCTTGAAGGTAAGGATTTGAGCTTAGATGATTTTTATAAGAAAATGGCAATGTCGCCTGTTCTTCCAAAAACAAGCCAACCAAGTTTGGCAAAATTAGACGAGATTTTGTCACAGTTGTCTTCAGAAGGTTATACACACGTTATCGGTTTATTCTTATCTTCAGGAATTTCAGGATTTTGGCAAAATATTCAATTTCTAGCTGACGATTATCCCGAATTAACCATTGCTTTCCCAGATAGCAAAATTACATCCGCACCTCTTGGTAGCATGGTAAGAAACACATTGAATTGGGCAGAAGCTGGTGTGGATTTTGATGATATTTTAGCTAAATTGCAACAGCAAATTGACGGAACAAGTGCTTTTATCATGGTTGATGACTTGAATCACTTGGTAAAAGGTGGGCGTTTATCAAATGGCTCCGCACTTATCGGAAATTTACTTAGTATCAAGCCAATTCTTTATTTTAATGACGAAGGTGTTATTGAAGTTTTCGAAAAAGTGAGAACTGAGAAAAAAGCTATCAAGCGTTTAGTTGACGTTTTGTCTGAAGTGACTGTTAACGGTGATTACGAAGTTTCATCATTCATTCACGAGCTGAAGAAAAAGCGCAACAGTTTTATCAGACTTTAGCTGACAGAGGTCAGGCTGAAAATCTTAAAATTGTCACATTTGATGGCGTTATTGCTACTCATTTAGGGGAAGGCGCAGTTGCATTTGGTTTCACACCAATTGTTTAAGTGTTAGAGAGGAAAAAACATGAGTATTAAAGTTATCATTGCAGGTTTTAAAGGACGAATGGGCTCAGCAGCAGTTAATATGGTTAAGGGAGATGACGAATTAGCCTTAGCCGCATTACTTGACCCATTTGCGACAGAATCAGACGTGGACGGTGTTCCAGTATTTACAGACAAATCACAATTAGTTGGGTTTGATGCAGATGTTTGGGTTGATTTTACTATGCCAGCAGTTGCTTATGAAAATACCCGCTTTGCTTTGGAAAATGGCTTCGCTCCCGTTGTTGGAACGACAGGATTTTCAGAAGATGAAATCGCTGAATTAATCGCTCTTTCTGAAGAAAAGAAAACAGGTGGTTTGATTGCTCCAAACTTTGCAATTGGTGCTATTTTACTCATGGAATTTGCCGCTAAGGCTGCCAAATATTTTCCGGACCTTGAAATCATTGAACTACATCATGACAATAAGAAAGATGCTCCTTCAGGTACAGCTGTGAAAACAGCGGAATTGATTCGTGAAGTTCGTCAACCTAAAAAACAAGGGGCTGCAGATGAAGTTGAAACGTTAAAAGGAGCGCGTGGAGCTGATTTTGATGGTATGCGTATCCATAGTGTTCGTTTACCTGGATTGGTTGCGCACCAAGAAGTCATCTTCGGTGCCCAAGGTGAGGGATTAACACTTCGTCATGATTCTTATGATCGTATTTCGTTTATGAGTGGTGTTAATATTGGAATTAAAGCAGTTGTCAAACGAGATAAACTCGTTTATGGTTTGGAAAAATTACTATGAAATTAAACAATCTGCCTTCTGAATTTCAGGAGGCTTTACCAATCTTGAAAAAAATTCGCGAAGCTGGCTACGAAGCTTATTTTGTCGGTGGTAGCGTTCGTGATGTTTTACTAAATCGTCCGATTCACGACGTTGATATTGCAACAAGTTCTTATCCAGAAGAGACAAAGAGCATTTTTCATCGTACGGTTGATGTTGGGATTGAGCATGGCACAGTTCTTGTTTTAGAAGAAGGTGGCGAGTATGAAATCACTACTTTCCGTACAGAAGATGTTTACGTGGATTACCGCAGACCTAGCAGCGTGTCATTTGTTCGTTCTCTAGAGGAAGATTTGAAACGCCGTGATTTTACAGTCAATGCTTTTGCACTTGATGAGACAGGTTTAATTATTGATAAATTCAACGGTTTGGCAGATTTGGAAGCTAAGTTATTACGTGCGGTGGGAAATCCTGCGGAGCGTTTTAACGAAGATGCGCTGCGTATTATGCGCGGTTTCCGCTTTGCGGCTAGTCTTGATTTTGATATTGAACCTGATACGTTTACTGCTATGGCAGCACATGCGCCCTTACTTGAAAAAATTTCGGTAGAGCGCTCTTTTATTGAATTTGATAAATTATTGATGGCACCTTTCTGGCGTAAAGGGATTAAAGCCATGATTACTAGTCAAGCTCAAAAATATTTACCATATCTTGAGAATGCTCATGACAATTTACAGCAATTACTTGACGATTTGGCTTGTAATTATCACTTTAAAACGTCTGAACAAGCTTGGGCAGCTTTGCTATTAGCTTTAGATGTCAAAGACGTTCGTGTCTTTTTGAAAGCATGGAAAACATCAAGTCAATTTCAAAAAGATGTCGAACAGATTGTGGCGATTTACCGTTTCCGTCTAGAAAATGAGCTTGATAAGATGGAAATGTACCGTTATGGCAGTTGTTTGATTGAACAAGCAGAAGATTTGCGTGCTGGTTATGGTTTGCCAGTTGATTTTAAACGTATTGAGCGTTTAGATAAAGAATTAACCATTCATGATAAACACGAAATTGTTATCAATGGCGGAGTTTTAATCAAAGAATTACAATACAAACCTGGTCCAGAATTAGGGCAGGTATTAAAAGAAATCGAGGAAAAAATTGTTCTTGGTGAGCTTGCCAATGACAAAGAAGCTATTTTTGACTTTATTAGAAAGGAAAACAAATGAGTGATTTTATCGTAGAACACTTAACAAAATCAGTCGGTGATAAGACTGTTTTTCGTGATATTTCCTTTATTATTCATGATTTTGACCGCATTGGGATTATTGGTGTCAATGGAACGGGGAAAACAACGCTCCTTGATGTCATTTCTGGTCGTCTTGGCTTTGCTGGCGATGTGTCGCCGTTTGCAGCTAAGAACGGTTATAAAATTGCTTATTTGACCCAAGAGCCTGAATTTGATGATGACAAAACTATTTTGGATACAGTTTTGTCATCTGATTTGCGTGAGATGACTTTGATTAAGACCTATGAGACCTTGATGGCTGATTACAACGAAGCCAATCAAGCTAAACTTGAAAAAGTCATGGCAGAGATGGATTCGCTTGATGCTTGGGCGATTGAGAGTGAAGTCAAAACTGTTCTTACGAAGCTAGGTTTGGACGACTTGTCACAAAAAGTTGGTGCTTTGTCTGGTGGACTTCGTCGTCGTGTTCAGTTGGCGCAAGTTTTGTTAAATGATGCAGACTTGTTATTATTGGACGAGCCAACCAACCACTTGGATATTGATACCATTGCTTGGTTGACGAATTTCCTAAAAAATTCTAAGAAAACGGTACTTTTCATCACCCACGACCGTTATTTCTTGGATAATGTGGCAACGCGTATTTTTGAATTGGCTAATAGTCAATTGACTGAATATCAAGGAAATTATCAAGATTATGTGCGTTTGCGTGCGGAGAAAGATGAGCGTGATGCTGCAACGCTTCACAAGAAAAAACAACTTTACAAGCAAGAATTAGCTTGGATGCGTACGCAACCACAAGCGCGTGCGACAAAACAGCAAGCTCGTATCAATCGTTTCAACGAGTTGAAGACTGATTTGTCAGGAGCGACACAATCAACAGAGCTTGAGATTAATTTTGAAACAAGCCGAATCGGTAAAAAAGTTATCAATTTTGAGAATGTTTCCTTTGCTTATCCTGATAAACAGATTTTGACTGACTTTAACTTTTTGGTGCAAAATAAAGACCGAATCGGAATTGTTGGTGATAACGGTGTCGGAAAATCAACGCTTCTTAATTTGATAAATGGTGATTTGCAGCCGACAGTTGGGAATCTTGAAATTGGTGAAACGGTTCGTATTGGCTATTTCTCACAATTGACAAAAGACATGGATGAAAATAAACGTGTCATCAATTATTTGCAAGAAGTAGCAGATGAGGTCAAAACAAGCGTTGGAACAACAAGTGTCACAGATTTGTTAGAACAATTCTTATTCCCACGTTCAACACATGGTACATTGATTTCAAAATTATCTGGTGGTGAGAAAAAACGCCTTTACTTGTTGAAAATTTTGATTGAAAAACCAAATGTGCTTCTTCTTGACGAACCAACCAATGACCTTGATATTGCAACCTTGACAGTTATAGAAAGTTTCTTGCAAACATTCTCAGGACCAGTTATCACAGTTAGTCACGACCGTTATTTCCTTGACAAAGTGACTAATAAAATCTTGGCGTTTGAAAATGGTCATGTTCGTGAATTCTTCGGAAATTATACGGATTATCTTGATGAAAAAGCGTTTGAAGAAAATGCCGTAGCGGAACAAGCTAAAAAAGCGTTCTCACAAAAGACTGAGAAGGAAAAAACGAAGAAAAAACGCATGTCTTACTTTGAAAAACAAGAGTGGGAAGTCATTGAAGATGAGATTGCCAAATTTGAAGAGGATATCGACACTATTGAAGCGCAAATGCAGGAAAATGCCAGTGATTATGGCAAACTAGCAGAGCTTCAACGTTCATTAGACAAAGCTAATGAAACCCTACTTGAAAATATGAAAGATATGATTATTTGAGTAACTTAGCTGAATAAGCCCAGTCACTCTTTCTTGCAGAAAGAAGGTATTTCGTTACTTAAAAATAGAGAAACAGATTAGAAGGGAAAGTTACTATGAAACTAGTTTGGACTTATTTGAAAAAATATCCCAAATGGCTCATTTTGGATGTGTTAGGAGCTTTTACATTTGTCGTGGTTAATCTTGGTTTGCCAACAGCACTAGCTCGTATGATTGACCAAGGGATAACAACTGGAAATAAAGATAAGGTTTATTTCTGGGCAATTGTCATGTTTATCGTGATTATTGTTGGAGCGATTGGTCGTGTTACTCTGGCTTATGCGGCAGGAAAAATCACAACTAATATGATTAAAGACATGCGTAATGACATGTATGATAAATTGCAGGAATACTCACACCATGAATACGAACAAATTGGTGTGTCATCACTTGTCACTCGCATGACAAGCGATGCTTTTATTCTTATGCAATTTGCTGAACAATCTTTGCGTATGGGGGTTGTGACACCGCTCATGATTATTTTTAGTGTTGTCATGATTTTGGTAACAAGTCCGTCTTTAGCATGGATTGTTGCGGTGGCTATTCCCTTTTTGGTACTTGTGGTTTATTACGTCGCGACACATACACGGCCTCTATCTGAAAAACAACAAGGCACTCTTGATAAAATTAACCAATATGTTCGTGAAAATTTGACTGGTTTACGTGTCATTCGCGCCTTTGCCAGAGAAGATTTTCAAGAAGAACGCTTTGATAGTAAAAACGAAGAATATAAAGGCATTTCAAGTCGGCTGTTCAAGCTAACTGGTTTAACAGAGCCATCATTTGTCTTTATCATCATCTCAATGATTGTTGCCATTGTTTGGTTTGCCTTGAATCCGCTCTCAAGAGGTGATTTGCAGATTGGTAATTTGGTTGCTTTTATTGACTATGGCTTCCATGCGCTCTTTTCATTCTTACTTTTTGCCAATCTCTTTACCATGTATCCTCGTGTTGTTGTCTCAAGCGAGCGTATTTCAGAAGTTATGGCAATGCCAATTTCAATTACTCCTAATGAAAATGGTGTGACTGAGACTGAAACAAAAGGTTATTTGGAATTTGACAAGGTGACTTTTGCTTACCCTGGTGAGACAGAAAGTCCAGTTTTAAAAGACATTTCCTTTAAAGCCAAGCCTGGGGAAACTATTGCCTTTATCGGTTCAACAGGTTCTGGGAAATCTTCTCTGGTTAATCTGATTCCACGTTTTTACGATGTCACACTTGGTAAAATTTTGGTTGACGGTGTTGATGTTAGAGACTATCAATTGAAAGCTCTACGTCAGAAGATTGGTTTTATTCCTCAAAAAGCGCTTTTGTTTACGGGAACTATTGCCGAAAATCTAAAATACGGTAAAACGGATGCAACAGTTGATGAATTGCAAGAAGCAGCAGATGTTGCACAAGCTAAGGAATTTATCGAAAGCCGTGATGAGCGTTACCAAACACATTTGGCAGAAGGCGGAAGCAATTTATCAGGAGGACAAAAACAACGGTTGTCCATTGCGCGTGCAGTTGTTAAGAAACCTGATATTTATATTTTTGATGATTCTTTCTCGGCTCTTGATTACAAGACGGATGCGCAATTGCGTGCGCGTTTGAAAGAAGTCACTCAAGAAGCAACCGTCCTTATTGTGGCACAACGTGTGGGAACTATCATGGATGCTGATCAAATTATTGTACTCGATAAAGGTGAAATTGTGGGACGTGGCACACACGATGAATTGATGCAAACAAACACGATTTATCGTGAAATTGCTAACTCACAATTGAAAAATGCAGATGAGATGAAAGGAGAATAACAATGTCAAAACGCAATGTTTTTCTACGTTTATGGGATTATCTCCAACAATATAAAGGTGCGCTTTTTCTTGCCATTTTCTTGAAAGTTTTCAGCAGTGTCATGAGTGTATTGGAACCTTTTATTTTAGGGCTTGCCATTACAGAATTGACGGCAAACCTTCTTGACATGGCGCACGGTGTAGCAGGTGCTCATATCAATATTTCTTATATTGCAATGATTTTAGCTCTTTATTTCTTGCGAGGTTTGGGTTATGAGCTAGGAAGCTATTGGTCAAACTATTTCATGACTGACGCTGTGCAAAAAAGTATTCATGATTTGCGCCGAGATTTAAGTGAAAAAATCAATAAAATTCCAGTTTCTTATTTTGACAGTCAACAATTCGGAAATGTCTTGGGGCGTTTTACGTCAGATGTTGAAACAGTTTCAAACGCTTTACAACAAAGCTTTCTTCAGATTATCAACGCCTTCTTAACCATTTTCTTGGTTATTTGCATGGTGCTTTATCTCAATTGGCGTTTGGCTTTGGTGGTTATTTTAATCATTCCAATCACTTATATCAGTGCTCAGTTTATTTTGAAAAAATCTCAACCCTATTTCAAAAAACAAGCTGACGCTCTTGGTGATATGAACGGTTTTGTTCAGGAAAATCTAACTGGCTTTAACGTTATCAAACTTTATGGTCGTGAAGAAATTTCAAGTGAAGAATTTCGTGAAATCACTCAAAATTTGCAAGAAGTTGGTTTCAAGGCAAGTTTTATTTCAGGAATTATGATGCCAGTTCTTAGTGCAATTTCTGATATGGCTTACCTGATTGTGGCAGTTTTGGGAGCTTTGCAAGTTCTTTCTGGGAACTTGACGGTTGGTAATATGCAAGCTTTCGTTCAATACGTTTGGCAAGTCAGTCAACCCGTTCAAACCATTACACAGTTGGCAAGTATTCTTCAAAGTGCCAAGTCATCACTTGACCGTATCTTTGAAGTTCTAGATGAACCAGAAGAAGTTGCTGATGTAACAGAGCATTTGACACATGATTTAACAGGTCAAGTTAGCTTTGAAAATGTTTCCTTCCAATACGTGGCAGACAAACCATTGATTCAAAATTTCAATCTTGATGTCAAACCAGGTGAAATGGTGGCGATTGTTGGTCCAACAGGAGCTGGTAAGACAACGCTGATTAATCTTTTAATGCGATTCTACGACGTTACCTCTGGTTCGATTAAAATTGATGGGCATGATATTCGCAACTTGTCACGTCAAGAATATCGAAAACAATTTGGAATGGTCTTGCAAGATGCGTGGCTCTATGAGGCAAGTATCAAGGAAAATCTCCGTTTTGGAAACTTGGATGCGACAGATGAAGAGGTTGTTGAGGCTGCTAAAGCTGCCAATGTTGACCACTTTATTCGCACGCTACCTGGTGGTTACAATATGGAAATGAACCAAGAATCAAGTAACGTATCGCTTGGTCAAAAACAATTGTTAACCATTGCGCGTGCCTTGCTTGCTGACCCTAAAATCTTGATTTTGGACGAAGCAACGTCATCTGTTGACACACGTTTGGAATTATTGATTCAAAAGGCTATGGCTAAATTAATGGAAGGGCGTACAAGCTTTGTCATTGCTCACCGCCTATCAACCATTCAAGAGGCTGATAAGATTTTGGTGCTTAACAATGGTCAAATCATTGAACAAGGCAATCATGAAGCTTACTAGCTGCTAAAGGTTTCTATTACGATCTTTACAATAGCCAGTTTACTAAAAACAAATAAGCTATCTTGGTGATAATTATTAATAAAAAACAGGATTTTATTTTAAGCAAGTCCTGTTTTCTTATTCTTGCATTTTTTAGTCATTGAATATCTGTTGCAAAGATGATATGATAGTAATGTTAATAATAACGATGTTTGGGAAAAGCCATCGCTAAAAAAAACCAGCCTAATGACTGAATTAGCGCCCTTGTGGATTCCCATGAGGGCTTTTCTTTTGCCCAAATATCTGAAAAGATATAGAGGAGATAAGATGAAACGTCAATCTGCACTTGTCGTCTTTAGTGGCGGACAAGATTCAACAACTTGCCTGTTTTGGGCTTTGAAACATTACGACCACGTGGAAACTGTCACGTTTAATTATGGTCAACGTCACAGTTTGGAAATTGAAGTAGCCAAACACATCGCTGCCGAACAAGGGGTTAAAAACCATTTGCTAGACATGTCTTTATTAGGACAATTAACTGAAAATGCCTTGACTCGTGATATTGTAATCGAAAATCCAGACGATGATTTGCCAAATACTTTTGTTGATGGTCGAAATCATTTGTTTTTATCGTTTGCAGCTGTGCTGGCGAAGCGTCTTGGTATCACAGACATTATTACTGGCGTTTGTGAAACGGACTTTTCAGGTTATCCAGACTGTCGTGATGCCTTTGTCAAATCACTCAATGTTACGCTGAATTTGGCAATGGATTATAATTTTGTTATTCAAACACCGCTGATGTGGCTTGATAAGTCAGAAACATGGGAATTAGCTGACCAACTTGGCAAATTTGATTATGTTCGAGAAAATACGCTAACGTGCTACAACGGCATTAAAGGAAGTGGTTGCGGTGAATGTCCTGCTTGCAAGCTTCGTCAGGCAGGTCTTGAAAAATACCTTGCAAAGAAAGGGCAAGCCTAATGTTTGAAATACCAAAAGAGCTAAAAGTCCCAACTGGTGAATCCTTGGTTTATTGCCCACGTCGTGTCATGGTTTCAAAAGAATTCACCTTTGATGCGGCACACCATTTGTTCAATTATGATGGTAAATGTAAGGCTTTGCATGGGCATACTTATCGTTTGCAAATTGCGGTTTCTGGACTGCTTGATGACCGTGGTATGGCAGTTGATTTTGGCGACCTCAAACAGATTTACAAAAAACATTTGGAACCAAGTTTAGACCACCATTACCTTAATGAAAGCCTGCCCTACATGAACACTACAGCAGAAAATATGGTTTACTGGATTTTTAAGCAAGTCGCGCAGTATTTGCCAAAAGAACGTGAGATTCGTGTAGAATATGTCCGCTTGTATGAAACGCCGACATCATTTGCGGAATTTAGGAGGGAGTGGGAGCTTGATGACTAAACGTCAGTTAACCCTTCCGATTTCTTGAAATTTTGGTCCAACTTTCAAGGCGAGGGCAGAGCAATTGGGCAAAAGACCATGTTTGTGAGAACGGGTGGCTGTGACTATCATTGCGATTGGTGCGATTCTGCTTTTACTTGGGATGGCTCGGAAAAGCCTAAGCGAATGACTACTGATGAAGTGATTGAGCAGCTTGACCAATTGGGAACGTACGATTATGTGACTTTATCAGGTGGCAATCCATGTTTATTGGCGAATAATATGGCAGAGCTTGTTGCCAAATTAAAGGCACGTGGGGTGACCTTAGCTATTGAAACGCAAGGCTCGCGCTGGCAAACGTGGCTAAAGGACATTGACCAAGTAACGCTTAGTCCCAAGCCACCGTCAAGTAAGATGACGGTTAATTTTGAAACGCTTGATTTTATTGTTTCGCAATTGAAAAAGACCAAATCACCTTTAAAGTTCCAGTTTTTGATGATGCTGATTTGGTATTTGCTAAAATGATTCAAAAACGTTATCAACCTGATGTTTTGTATTTATCAGCTGGTAATCCAGAACCGCACGCCAACGGCAATATCGTGGAACACCAGCTCGAGCGTTTGCGACAACTATGGGAGACAGTAGCAACTGACCCAGAATGGCAAAGCGTGCGCGTGTTGCCACAATTACACACGCTTTTATATGACAACCAACGCGGTGTTTAAAAGGAGAATGAGATGACTAGAACAGATGAAATGAAAGATTTGACCCTTTTGGGAAATCAAAAGACGACTTACACTTACGATTACGACCCAAGTATTCTGGAATCATTTGATAATCGTCATGTTGACAATGATTACTTTATCAAATTCAATTGTCCAGAGTTTACATCACTTTGTCCGATTACTGGGCAACCAGATTTTGCAACGATTTATATTTCTTATATCCCAGATAAACTTTGCGTGGAATCAAAATCATTGAAACTTTACCTTTTCAGCTACCGTAATCACGGTGATTTTCACGAAAATTGTATTAATACGATTGGTAAAGATTTGGTTGACTTGCTTCAGCCACGCTTTCTTGAAGTCTGGGGAAAATTTACACCACGTGGTGGCTTATCAATTGACCCATATTTTAATTATGGAGAGCCAAATACCAAGTATGAAAAAATGGCAGATTATCGCCTAATAAATCACGACTTGTACCCAGAAAACATTGATAATCGTTAATTGAGAACTAAAAAGAACTTCGTTCAAAAAAACGAAGTTCTTTTTATAGTCATAGTTAAATACGGAATGAAAAGGCGATTCCTGACCCCCCAACTGCCATTAAAAGTAATCCTGTTAGACGCCCAATAAAAATAGCTGAAAGTGCAGGATTGAGCAGGAGGAAGAGTCCTAAAAGAATGGCAAGGACCGCAGAGCCTAGGAAACGATTAGCGTCATAAAACCCTGCTTTACGCATTTGGAAACCACCAATTAAACGAAGGATGCCGCTAATAAGAATCCAATAAGCAGCAATCGTGATAACAGCACTCGATAAAGACATGGCTGAGCTTGATAGAAGAATAATTCCAAAAATAATAGATAAAATACTTTGCAACAAATACCAAAATGATCGCTCGACACTATTGGTATACATCAAAAGGCTGGTGATTCCAGACATGAAAACTAATAAAGCGATTATCCAACCAATCATTGCAGTCGTGGTAAAAGGATGCACAAAAAGAAAAATACCGATAAGTAGTGCTAGAATACCTGACCATAGTGATAAACGTTTCATAATATACCTCCTAATAATATACCATTATATTACCATATTTTTCGTGAAAAGGAGAACATAAAGTCCGCCAGAATGACGAAATCTAGCCCTCAACTTCACAAACGATGTTATATTTTATGACATAAAAACGGAATTTTTTCAAAAAAGTACGGTAAATACTTGACATAAATTTTCAGAAAATTTATAATATTCCTTGTAGTCTATTGATTACAAGATTTATAATCTGATTTTCGGAGGAAATATATATGACAACAGGTAAAGAGTATGTAGCTGGTGTCTTTGATAAAGTCAAAGCGCAAAATGCTCATGAACCAGAGTTTTTACAAGCAGTAGAAGAAGTATTTGAGTCACTTGTTCCAGTGTTTGATAAATATCCAAAATACATTGAAGAAAATCTTCTCGAACGTTTGGTTGAACCAGAACGTATCGTTTCTTTCCGTGTTCCTTGGGTTGATGACAAAGGTCAAGTTCAAGTAAACCGCGGTTTCCGCGTACAATTCTCATCTGCTATTGGACCTTACAAAGGTGGTCTTCGTTTCCACCCATCAGTAAACCAATCAATCATCAAATTCCTTGGTTTCGAACAAATCTTTAAAAACTCATTGACTGGTCAACCTATCGGTGGTGGTAAAGGTGGTTCAAACTTTGATCCTAAAGGTAAATCAGACAACGAAATTATGCGTTTCTGCCAAAGCTTTATGACAGAGTTGAGCAAACACATTGGTGCGGATACTGATGTTCCTGCTGGTGATATCGGTGTTGGTGGGCGTGAAATCGGCTACCTTTACGGTCAATACAAACGCCTCCGCAATGAATACACAGGTGTTCTTACTGGTAAAGGACTTACTTACGGTGGTTCTCTTGCTCGTACAGAAGCAACTGGTTACGGTGCTGTTTACTTTGCAGAACAAATGCTTAAAGCTCGTGGTGAAGATTTTTCCGGTAAAGTCGCTCTTGTTTCGGGCTCAGGTAACGTAGCGATTTACGCTACTGAAAAACTTCAATCTCTTGGTGCTAAAGTTGTTGCTGTTTCAGATTCATCTGGTTATGTTTATGATCCAGAAGGTATTGATGTCCCTCTTCTTAAACAATTGAAAGAAGTTGAACGTGCACGTATTGTCAAATACGCTGACGCTCGTCCAAGTGCAACATTTACACCTGCTGGTGAAGGCTCAATCTGGTCAATCAAAGCTGACCTTGCATTCCCATGTGCTACACAAAATGAAATTAACGAGGAAGATGCGAAAGCTCTTGTAGCTAACGGTGTTATTGCTGTTACAGAAGGTGCAAATATGCCTTCTACACTTGAAGCTATCGAAGTTTCCAAAAAGCTGGCGTTTCATTTGGTCCTGCCAAAGCTGCAAATGCTGGTGGTGTAGCGGTATCAGCTCTTGAAATGGCTCAAAATAGCAACGTACACCTTGGTCATTCGAAGAAGTAGATGCTAAACTTTATGACATCATGAAAGGTATCTACGATAATTCTGCAGCAGCAGCTAAAGAATTTGGTGCTGAAGGTAACCTTGTTGTCGGTGCCAATGTTGCTGGATTCCTTAAAGTTGCAGAAGCAATGTCAGCACAAGGTATCGTTTAAAATCTTGTCTTTCACAAGACTGTTGTATAACTCTTAATGACTTAATCAACAATCTTTTATAATCTTTAATTACATTCTCTAATATCAAATAACCGAAAATGAGTCCACGAAGTGTGGGCTCTTTTGGTTGGTATCGTTGCAACTCATTTTCTTTGAGAATTAGTTATTCTCAATTTTGTTGGTGCAATAAAATCTTGTGACAAATGTGAGAAAGCGCATGGTAGCAAGGTTTTATTTATTTTGTTATAATGTTTTTAGCGAAAGCGAGGGCTTGATATGGTTATAGTGAGAAATGCTTTGGCTAGTGATGCTGGGGCTATTTTGGCATTTTGCCAGCAGATTGGTTCAGAAACAGATAACTTGTCTTATGGAGAAGAAGGGGTGTCTGTTTCTGTTGCAGATGAGGGAATCTTATTAAGTGAGATTCAAAAATCTAAGACATCACATTTCTTAGTAGCCGAAGAAGCTGGTGAGATAGTAGGAACGTGTAATTGTAGTGCTTTTCGTAAAAAACGATTGGCGCATCGTGCAGAAATTGGTATCGCGGTGAAAAAAGCCTACTGGAATCAAGAAATTGGGCGTCAGCTATTAACGCGATTGATTGCAGCAGCGCAGCAATCAGGCTTAAAAGTCTTCTCACTTGAAGTTCGGTCTGATAACGACCGAGCGATTCATCTTTATGACAGTCTTGGTTTTCAAAAGATTGGAACGTTTAAGCACTTTATGGAAATTGATGACCAAGCTATTGATTTTGATATTATGGAATTACTATTGGAGAAAAAATGATTAAACAGATTGTAAGAGACACCTTTTTCTTGGCGCAAAAGTCAGAAGAAGCAACAAAAGAAGATTTGTATTTGGCACAAGACTTGCAAGATACTTTAGTGGCAAACCGTGATAATTGTGTCGGCATGGCTGCTAATATGATTGGCGTTAAAAAGCGAGCAATTATTGTTAATATGGGAGTAGCAGATTTGGTGATGTTCAATCCAGTTTTGCTTAACAAATCACTTCCATTTGACACGAAAGAGTCTTGTTTATCATTGACAGGAGCACGACCAACACGTCGTTACCAGAAAATTGAAGTGGCTTTTTTAGACAAAATTGGAGCCAACAAACCTTAACCTTGACAGGGTTGCCAGCACAAATTTGCCAACACGAATTAGATCATTTGGAAGGTGTTATCATTTGATTTTCAAAAAAAACAA
>ENA-OQIC01000149-OQIC01000149.1-human-gut-metagenome-genome-assembly--contig:-NODE-149-length-30898-cov-3.006207_pt1 | contig 30898 bp, 35 predicted proteins | sample MGYA00242572_ERZ504736 | MGnify/ENA primary metagenome ERZ504736 (study PRJEB26092, sample SAMD00036201) | human gut metagenome | host: Homo sapiens | study: EMG produced TPA metagenomics assembly of...
TGATACAGATCGACTCAGCTTCTCGTTCCTGTCCTCTCTTCACTCTATCCGTTTTATAGTCCACAAGAACAATCTCATCCCCTTCCATAAAATAGGCATCGATAATTCCCTGCACCAGCACTGTTTCGTTCTTCCACCCATCATCGAGCATAGAAGCACTTCTCTGAATCACAAAAGGCTGTTCTCTGTAAAGATGTTTTTTCATGGCAGCCTTCTTCATCCTCTGCCCAGCCCGGACTCCACAAACCTCCTGATATCCCGGATCCGGATACATTCTGCTTCCTGCTCTGTCATCTTCCGGCTCTCCAGAAGTCTCTTTAACTGAGCCCGAAGCTGTTCCTCTGTATCTGCTTCTGCATAATCCAGACATTCCATTACTCTGTGATAAGCAGTACCTCTGGCAGCCCCTTATACTCTTCCTGCTTCTCTGCCATAAATGCGGGAACCGGCGCTTCCTGTTCTTCCTCCTGCTCTTCGGCAGACACACTGATATTCTCTTCCAGTTCACTTTCATCATGCCAGCTTCTCTTTTTCAGATCCGAAACACTGACTTTAACCGGAATATCTTCCAGATATTTATACGGATATACAAAGGAAAATCTCTTCTCTATCTCTTCCTTCACAGCCTCATCATACACTTTATTTTCATCCCAGTTCTTCAGATATTCCTCCTGCATCTGGTTTCCTGCCTGGATGAGAACTGCTTTTTCTGTCATCTGACGGACAGTGATCTTTTTTATCACAAACTCAGAGATATCATCGTAAATCCCCGGCTGTTTCTTCATGAGGATTCCATATTCCCACAGAAGTTCACTCATGGCCCGATGCCGCACCAGTGCAGGCAGTACAAAAGCCAGTAATTCTTTGCTTTCATTCTGGTTCCCAGTGGGAGCAGTTCTTCTTCCTCATCCAGAAAACGCGACAGCGACAGCATCTGCTTTTCCAGCTTTCCGACTGTTCCTGTAAGGATCAGTTTCTCTTTTGCTCTTGTCATGGCAACGTAAAGTACCCTCAGTTCCTCTCCCAGACTCTCTTTCAGAAGCTGTCTTCTGATCACCTGCTTATTCAGCGAAGATGCGATCACCCGTTTCTCCGGTATGATAGCATCAGCCCTATTCCCAGTTCCGGATGAAGCAAAAGACCTGCATTCATATCCTGAAAATTAAACTGTTTTCCCATACCGGCCACAAATACTACCGGAAATTCAAGTCCCTTACTCTTGTGGATCGTCATGATCTCCACTGCGGTATTGCCCGCTCCTGTCAGATTGACTTCTCCATAGTCTACCTGATATGCCTGTAGCTGTTCGATATAACGAACAAAGTTAAACAGACCCCTGTAGCTTGTCTTCTCATAGTCCATAGCTTTCTCCACAAGCATGGTAAGATTTGCAAAACGCTGCTCCCCTCCGGAAGTGCTCTTGCATAATCTCCATACCCGGTTTCTTTCAGCACATAAAGGATCAATTCGTGGACCGGCGTATATGCAGCCATATTTCTTACCTTTTCAAGGAGACTCAGAAATCCTCTTAATTTAATATTCAGAGAGTTCTTTTCATCTGTTCGCAGATTACTGTTTAACAATTCAGATTTCAGCTTATCCGGATCCAGTTCTTTTTCGGGGATTTCATCTTCTCCTGCATATGCCAAAACACTCTCGTAGAGCAGACCATCAGGATACTGTATTCTAAGCTCTGCCAGTTCCTGTGAAGTGCATCCGACAATCGGTGAACGAAGCACTCCCATAAGCGGAATATCCTGCAGCGGATTGTCACACACCTTCAGATAATTCAATACAGTCACAATCTCGGTTGCAGAGAAATATCCGGTTCTTGATGTACAATATACGGGAATCCCCTGAGATGCCAGCACTTCCCTGAAGGTTTCTGCCCATCCATAGGCAGTGCGCAGCAGGATTACAATATCCCCGTATTCCACAGGCCGGTATTCCTTCGTCTCTTTATCTACGATCTGTTCTTTTCCCACAATTTCTTTAATTCTCTGTGCAATGGCCAGCGCCTCCAGTTCCTGCCCGGTCTGATTTTCCATTTCCCTGCGGTTTCCCGATGCACCTGCGTCTTCATAGTCATGTACATCAGACAGTTCTTCTCCGTCTCTCTCGACCAGAAGAACCTCTGTCTTTACAAATTCCTCTGACTCTCCTTCCGGAAAAGAAGCTCCGGGATAAAGGGCTGCATCTTTGTCATAGGTAATCCCTCCCAGATCTTCCCCCATGATCTGTCGGAAAATAAAGTTTACACTCTCCAGAACCTGTTCCCTGCTCCGGAAATTTTTGTGCAGGTCAATTCTCTGCTCCTGTGCTTCTTCTGTGGAATAACTTTTATATTTTTCCATGAAAGCTCCGGCCTTGCCAGACGGAAACGATAGATACTCTGCTTTACATCTCCTACCATGAAGATATTTTTCTTCTGGTTGATCCACCCGGATACTGCTGTTGTCAGAAGCTCCTGCACTAAGTTACTATCCTGATATTCATCCACCAGGACTTCATCATACTTTGCGGAGAGCTCTCTCGCAGCCTGAGACATATGGATTTCTTCCCCTTCTTTCGTCATCAGTATCTGCAGGGCAAAATGTTCCATATCCGTAAAATCCAGAATATTCTTTTCTCTCTTCGCCTCTCCGAACTGTTTTTTAAATCGTGCCGTCAACTCAACTAACATCTCTATTGGGCCTCTGATATATCTGATCACTTCCAGAAGTTCTTTCTCTGCACTCTGGAAATATCGCTGCCCCAGTTCCTTCAGAATCCCCTTTTCCTCATCCCGGAGATCTTTCACTCTCTGCTTCTTCTGTTCATCTACATCCGCAGCCTTCTTTGTGCTCAGCCGGGCAAATGAGGGTTTCATAAGTATTTCTGCAGTTCCATTATAATCTCTTTTCTCTGCCAGTTCCTGCAGACTTCTTATAAGAAGCAGATCACTGCTCAGTGCCTCATCATACAGATACGGACCATCCGGCTCTGAGCAGATTCTTCGAGCCTCCTGCACCAGAAGCTTCGCTTCCTGCAGTTCATCCTTCACTGCATCCCAGAGCATCCTCATCCACTCAGTCTCTCTTAACTCTTCCAGGGAATCAATCCTGTAATCATCCATACACCCGGACAGCCATTCCTGCGGAAAAGGATTGCTCATAGCCATTTCATATAATTTCTGTATCAGGTTTCCCAGATTTTCATCTGACTTTCCTGTTGCAAAGCATTCCACGAATTTCTGAAACTTTTCATCTTTTTTGGCATAATATTCTTCAAGCAGTGCTTTCACAACATCTCCTTGCAGAAGCTTCAGTTCCCCCTCATCTGCCGTCCGATATCCCGGATCCAGTCCGATCAGATGAAAGTAATTCCGGATAATATAGGCACAGAAACCATCAATAGTTGTAATCTGTGCAGTATGAAGCAGGGTTGTCTGTCTCTGCAGATGCTCATTATCGGGATCCTCACAGAGTGCTTTTTCAATAGCTGCCGAGATCCTCTCTTTCATTTCACCTGCTGCCGCTCTTGTAAATGTCATGATCAGCAGTCTGTCAATATCCACAGGGTGTTCTTTATCTGTTATCTTACTCAGGATACGTTCTACCAGTACTGCCGTTTTTCCGGACCCGGCTGCCGCACTGACCAGAATATTTCTGTCCCGCAGCCGTATAACCTCCTGCTGCTCCTTTGTCCACTGTACGCCCATCTTATTCTGCCTCCCTGTCAAATGCTTTCCATAATTCCTCATCAGAGAAGTTTTTCAGTCTGCGGAATTCATATCCTGACAGCCTGCGATCAAATCCGCATACCGTCATATACGGACAATAAGTACACGCATTCTTTTTTCCGAGCTCATAGGGAGAAACCTCTGCATCTCCCTCCAGAATAGAACTTCTTATCTTCTCAATCTTCATCCTTACATACCGTCCAAGCACTGCGAACTGTGTTCTGTCTGCCACAGAAGAATTTTTGCGAAAGCTTCCGTCCTTATTAAATGCGACAGGAATGGAGCCAAGACTGCTGTCCATCCTGTACACAAGCTCCGGATCTGCCTGAACCAGCCCATTCATCTTCAGTTCTTTCATAAGACCTGCACTGACTGCTTCCACATCCGCATCTATCTTCTCCTGGATCATAGGATCCTTGATATTGTAATAAAAAACTCCCGCAGGAATAATCTCCTTATCCGGATATTTCTTCTGCTCTACACGCAGAGCACCATCCAGATAGATCATCAGCTGTAACTGCAGGCCATGATACAGATAAACCAGGTCAAAGGATGTATTTCCGGTTTTATAATCAATCACCTTCACATACACCTTATTCTGATCTTCCATAATATCTACTCTGTCAATCCGTCCTCCCCGAGGTTACCTCAAAGCCTTCTGGCTGAAATTCTCCCTGTTCCAGCTGTTTCTGAAGTGCCCATACCGTCCTTCTGAGGATTCTCCTTGTTCTCTCGATCATATATTCATTTCTGGCACTGCTTTTGAGCACCGTGTTTCCATAATCTGCCACAATATTATCCAGACACCGGTCCGCAATCTCATTCCGTTCCTGTTCTGTCAGCTCTGTCCATTTCATGCCTCTTTTTCGCACTTCTTCTGCAAAGCTTTCCAGTGCTTCATGCATAACATTTCCCATATCCATAGGTTTAAACTCATATTCCACACGCTCGGTAAGCTTCATTCCATACTGAAGGAAATGTGCAAATGCACAGGCTGCAAAACGTTCCAGTCTGGTAGCACTGTAAGGTGAAACCTCTCCGTATAATGCCTTCGCCACACTCTGGCTGATAATGTCCTCTGGTTTTCCGGCAAAAGCCGACTGTACCAGCTTCTGTACTCTGCTTCTGTATTCCGTATTCCGCAGATACCAGCTATAAAGCTCTCCAAACATTGCATCCGTCTCATCTGCCTGCTCCAGAATATCCTCATGTTCTTTCTCTGTCTCCTGTACCAACTTCTCCAGAAACAGATCAATCCCAGCTTCCGGATTTTCCGGATAACAATAATTGTTTATAGAATTTTTATGGGTCTGACCCCGGCTCCACCCTCAATTTCCAGCTTCGGATACAGACTGCGTATACTCCCGATCAGATATGCCGGACTTATACCTTCTCCTTTTGCATTTGTATCACTGTAGGAAAGGATCAGCTTTTCTCCCGGTTTCGTCATATTCAGATACAGATAAAACCTCTGCATATTCATCAGTTCTTTAGGCCCCGGTGCCAGTTCCACTCCCTGCTCCTGGAAGAAATCCCTGTCAAGCTCTGATAAGATTCCGCCTGTCTGTGTGCTCTTTGGGATATTTCCCTCATTCACGCCAACAAAGAACAACGCCTTAATCTCCTTTAAGCGGGATCGTTCCATATCACCCACCATTACCTGATCTATGCTCGGCGGAATCAGCGCTACTTTTGCCTGAGAAAGTCTGATTCCAGAAGCTGTCGGAACTCCTGTCTGTTTACCGTTTCTTCGCCAAGAATCTCAACCATCTTATCCAGCAGGTCCATCACAATTCCATAAATCTGGTTATATTCTTTTTCCATTGCTTTATCGCCTGACTCTTTAAACTTTCGCTCCTGTCGTTTCAGTTTCTGCCAGACATTGCTTTTTGGATAAACTCACAGAGAATCCGGCAGTACTCTTCCACTGTCTTCTTCCCGGAACCAAATCCCTGTGCAAGTTCCCTTACTTCTTCCGCAAAGATTTCTCTGATCTCATTCAGTTCCTGTATCTTCTCCGCTTCCATTCCTCTGTATACACGAACCCATTTTTCAGACCATTTCTTATATCCCCGGATTCCCAGCGCCAGCACGTAATTCTCCAGCTTATCAGCCTGTTCTCTGGTAACTTCTGACATCCCGCATCTGAGATAACGGAAAACACTCTCATAAGGAAATCCCTGTACCGCCATCTCCATGGCAGCGCGCAGATACTCCACAAAAGGATTCATCATTACCGAATGCTTCTCATCAATAAAATATGGAATATCTGCCTCCTCAAATACCTGTGCTGCAAGTCTTGCATATTCTTCCAGATTTCCTGTGATCACTGCAATCTCACCATAACGGTATCCGCAGGTACGCACAAGTTCTGACACCTTTCGGGCAGCCTCCCGCATTTCTTCCAAGGGGGATGGAGCAGTAAATATCTTTATCTCCTGCTGCTCTTTGGAATATACGCCCTTTCTGTAGCGGAAGATATTTTTCTCCAGAAACTGTAAGGCAGGTGCCTGTGCAAACCGGGACTGTCCGGATGGTTTCAGATACACCGGATCCTCCAGATCTCTGGTCAGCCCTGCAAGTGTCCGTATCATCTGCTTGCTCATAAAGAAAAGCTGATAAGGTTTTCCCGGAGAAAAAGCATCCTCCCGTTCGTCCATAGTCACAGTAACACTTATGCGGTCAGCAATGACCAGAAGTTCCCTGAGCACATTGACCTGAATTGGCGTGAATCCGGTAAATCCATCAAAGAGAAATTCCGCTCCCTTAAGTTTCTCGGAAAAAGGAAGCTGTTTAAGCAGGACATCCATCACCTCTTCCCCTGTCATATAATGCCCCTTCAGGAATTCCCTGAATGACTGATAAAGGATTCCCACATCCTTAAGCTTCATTTCAAGTAATGGCTGATTTTGGGCCTTCTCTTTCATTTCTGCCAGATTCTCTTCTCTGATATCATACTGCATAAATTCTGAAACCAGAGACTTCACCTCATCCAGATATCCCGGCTTATTCATCTGACTTCCCAGATAGGCAAGTTCCTTTCTGTGCTGCTGCACCATTTTCTGCAGCACCATGCTTTTTCCCGTATCTTCCAGAACCTTTCTGTTATCTCCGCCGGTTTCTTCAAATACACGGTACGCAAGACGTTCAAAGCTCAGGATGTCAATATTCAGGATTCCTTTTCCCGGATGCATTTCCACCAGCGTCTTCTGTGTCTGCATGGTAAACTGCTCCGGAACAATAATATAGTAATTTCTCTCCGGATGTTCCATGGACTCCCGGATTACTCTCTCATATGCAAAATAAGACTTTCCGGCACCGGAACTGCCGATAATAAACTGTAATGACATTCTTCTCTCCTTACTGTCGGTTACTCACATTCGTTGTTTCAGTATATCATAATTTAAGCACTTCTGTAATAGAATATACAAAACCATCCAGGAGGCGTGTACCATGAGTGCAAAAACAAAAATCATAGTCCTACATATGAAGGAAGTTATATACACCGGCATTTTCCTTCTTCTTGCTGTCATCCTGGCTATTGTACTTTTTTCATGTTTGGACCCGGTCAGAAATACCTCAGCCGATGCCAAAAGCCTGTACAAACCGGGAATTTATACTTCCTCCATCGACCTGAATGAAAACACCTTTGACCTGGAAGTAACCGTTGACTCTGACAGGGTAACTTCCATCCGTCTGGTAAATTTAAGCGAAAGCACCGCAGCCATGTTTCCTCTCATGGAACCGGCTCTGGAATCACTGGCCAGCCAGATCTATACCTCCCAGTCGCTGGAAAACATCCAATATTCCGAAGATCAGAAGTATACTTCCATGATTCTTTTGAATGCAATTGAAACAGCACTGAAAAAAGCGGAGAACAACTGATCGTTCTCCGCTTCACCATGCAAAATCACGCGGATAGAATCATCCACTCCGCTATGCGATTCTAAATATCCATATTTTCAAGCTGCTCCAGCCATACTCCTACACTTGCATCACTTGGCATTCTCAGATCACCTCTCGGTGAAACCGCAACGCTTCCCACCTTCGGGCCATCCGGAAGACAGGAACGTTTAAACTGCTGTGCAAAAAATCTCCAATAGAAGGTTTTCAGCCATTTGAAGATTGTCTCCTTATCATACATTCCTTCAAAAGTCTCACATGCCAGCCTGTAAATTTTCTCCGGTTCAAATCCTGCACGAAGCATATAGTACAGATAGAAATCGTGAAGTTCATAAGGTCCCACCAGATCTTCTGTCTTCTGTGCGATCTTGCCATCCTTAGGCGGCAGAAGCTCCGGACTTACCGGTGTATCCAGAATATCAAGAAGAACCTCTGTCAGCTTCTCATCTTTGCAGGTATCCGCATAATAACGTACAAGATGACGCACCAGAGTTTTCGGCACTGAAGCATTCACGCCGTACATGGACATATGGTCACCATTGTAGGTTGCCCATCCCAGAGCCAGCTCAGACAGATCTCCTGTTCCCACCAGAATCGAGCCATCCTGATTTGCACTGTCCATCAGGATCTGCGTTCTCTCTCTTGCCTGGCTGTTCTCATAAGTCACATCATGCACAGACGGATCATGAGCAATATCCCGGAAATGTACATTTACTGCTTCTTTGATATTGATCTCACTTAAAGTCGCACCCAGACACTGACTTAATTTGCAGGCATTCTGATAAGTTCTGTCTGTGGTTCCAAAGCATGGCATGGTAATACAGTGGATATCCTTTCTGTCCGCACCGGAAAGGTCAAAGGCTCTTGCGATCACAAGCAGTGCCAATGTGGAATCCAGACCTCCGGAAAGTCCCACTGTTGCCTTATGGCAATGGATATGATCCATACGTTTCTTAAGTCCCATTGCCTGGATATTCAGGATTTCATCACAGCGCATATCCCTTTCTTCTTTTCGTGAAGGTACGAAGGATACTGCGGATATTTTCTGGTCAGCTTTGTCTCTTCCACATTCAGATGGAAGCGTACTTTAATATGATCACTGTCGTCAGCCGGCTGATAAGTAGTCAGTCTTCTTCTCTCATCGTTCAGCCTCTGCACATCAATCTCACTACATACAATACCATTGTGGAAACGTTTTCCTTCCGCAAGGATCACTCCATTCTCTGCGATCATATTCTGACCGCCAAAGACCAGATCCTGTGTGGACTCACCTTCTCCTGCATTTGCATATACATATCCGCACACCAGACGTGCAGACTGTCCGGAAACAAGATCTCTGCGGTAGCTGTCCTTTCCGACCATCTCATTGCTGGCTGACAGATTCACGATCAGATTCGCTCCTGCCTGTGCATGGAGAACGCTTGGCGGCAGTGTCACCCATAAATCCTCGCAGATCTCTGCTGCTGCCACAAGCTCCGGCTCCTCCTCACAGATAAAAAGAATATCTGTTCCAAAAGGAACTCTCTTTCCCTCAATATCCACATATTCCAGACAGCCAAGACCTGATGCAAAATGGCGCTGCTCATAAAATTCTCCATAGTTTGGAAGATAAGTTTTCGGAACCAGACCAATGATCTCGCCTCTGTTTAAAACTGCTGCCACATTATATAATTTTCCATGATTTCTGAAAGGCACACCTACAAAAACAAGGGCATCCACATCAGCAGTTTCCTTTGTGATCTTCAGCAAAGTTTCCCAGGCGCTGTCGAGAAGACGTCTCTGCAGGAAAAGATCCTGACAGGTATAGCCTGTGATACAAAGCTCCGGAAAAACCATAACCTTCACATGTTCTTTCTCCATCTCATGGATCAGTCTGATAATCTCATTTCCATTGGCATTGCAGTCTGCAACTGTGATATAAGGTGTTGCGGCTGCTGTTTTGATATAACCGTTTTTCATTTTCTACCTCTTCTTCCCTGTGCTCCGGCAGATCTATCTGTCAGTACATTTGCATCTCTTATTTACATTTACGCAGGATTTCTTTCAGTTCTTCCACTGTAAATTCATAATTCTTATTACAGAAATGGCAGTTCATCTCGATGGACTTACCTTCCTGAATCATTTCATTGAGTTCTTTTCTTCCGATGCTGATCAGGGCTTTCTCCACTCTTTCTCTGCTGCAGTTACAGTAAATTCCGTAGGAACTTTCTCATTGATCTCCATGTCAAAGCCCTCCAGGACTTTCTCAAGCAGACTCTCAGGAGTATGTCCCTCTTCCAGAAGATTTGTGACAGATGTGATTTTCTGTACATTTTCCTCAAGCTTAGCAATTGTGCTTTCTTCTGCAAACGGCATCAGCTGCACGATAAATCCGCCAGCCTGACGTACTGTATTGTCTTTATTCATAAGAACTCCGAGACCAACTGCTGACGGTACCTGTTCACTTGTGGCAAAATAATAGGTAAGGTCTTCTGCGATCTCACTGGTCTGAAGCGCAACCTGTCCAACATAAGGCTCTTTCAATCCCATATCCTTGATCACATTCATAAATCCTATACCGACAGCACCTGCAACATCCAGTTTACCCTTGCTGTTTGCCGGGATACATACATCAGGATTTCCCACATATCCCTTTACACGACCTTTGGAATCTGCTGTCACAGTAATTCCTTCCAGAGGACCTCCTGCCTTAATCTGAAGTGTGAGGATGTCCTTATCCCCCTTCATCATGGTACCCATCATGGCACCTGCTGTAAGCAGACGTCCAGTGCCGCTGTTGCAACCGGGCTTGTATTGTGATCCTGTCTCGCTGTTTCTACTGTTTCTGTAGTAACTGCCGCAAATGCACGAATCTGATCATTCGCTGCAATTGCTCTGATAATATAATCGTTCATTCGTTTATTACTCCTGTTATTTCTTTCATATTATTTTCATTTTGTCCATGGCTTAACATCAAATCAATAGCAATCCCCGTAAACAATGCATTAATTAAGAGGCCTGCTATAATCGCATCAATCCGCGCGATGTGTCTCAGGTTTCTCCGGAATCCTTCCATGATATCCGTTCTGTGCACTTTTTCCATGCTCTCTTGCAACAAAAGTCAGACGTTCACAATTCTCATCACCCGGATTATGAGTATATGCATCACAGACTGCCACCAGTTCCATTCCTGCTTTCACAATCATAGCCTTGATTGCTTCTATGGAATATGCTTTCTGTACATGTTCCTCCTCACACTTCTCATACAATCCGTCTTCTCTTGGAAGAAAAAGTGCCAGTTCATATACATTCAGGGCATTTTCCCTGTCATAACTGTTCTCCCAGATAAAGCTTCCGTCCTCTCTGTCCTCAGCAATAGTCGTATCACCGATCACATCCCGGTATTTATGGATCGTATTCATATCAAAAATGAACAGTCCGCCCGGATCCAGATAATTATTTACCAGCGCAAAAAGATACTCCAGATCTTCCTCGTCCGTCAGATAATTCATACTGTCACAGACACTGATCACAGCGCGAACCGTACCATATAACTCAAAATCCTGCATATCCTGCAAAAGATACAGAATATCATGACCGGATTCTGCCCGCTTCTCCATAGCCTCTGCAAGCATCTCCTCAGAATTATCGATACCGATCATATCATATCCGGCATCTGCAAGCATCTCTGTCACAGTACCTGTTCCACATCCCAGCTCCAGAACCAGACCATCCCTGATCTCGTCCTGAGCCAGTGTTTCTATAATATAGTCTGCCCATTCACGATAGTTTACATTATCCATGAAAACATCATAAACACCGGCAAATCTTCCATATGATTCCATTCATCAGCCCTCATTATCTACCTGTTTTACTGTTCACTCCGTTCACAGCAACACATATTTTCCCTGCTATTCTACCACAACATCCGTTCTTATGTAAATAACAGGTTGGTCTCTGTCAGCGCAAAAAAGGACGACTGTTTTTTACAGCAGCCGTCCTTTTCAACTTTTCTGTTACTGATTCTTAGGCATATAGCGGACATACGCCGGTTCTCCATGATAGTAATAGTCAACACCGTTCTCATCATAAACGTCCTCACCATTAGCAAAATCATAGGTATTTCCGTCATCATCACACCATGTACCGTCACCGTTCGGATAAATTACAAGCGGATATCCGTCGGAGTTTCTGTAAATAGTTCTTGTCTGATCTGTATCATAGTCCGGATCATCTGTTCCTACAGGTGTTCCGTCTGCATAATATCCATTGGAGGAACCATCGTCATAATCATAAGATCCGTCGCTGCTGCCATCAGAAGTATAGTCTGAAGAACTGTAATCTGATGAACCGCCCGATGAAGTATCACTGTAAGAACCGTCTGTACCTGCTGAAGAACTTCCATCTGATGAACTGCCGGATGCTGTTTGGTCTGTACCTGCAGCCGCTGTTCCTGTAGTTCCTGAAGTGCCGTCCGCAGTTGTACCTGCTGTAGTTCCTGAAGTTTTTCCTGTTGCTGCTGCTTTCAGTACAGAATCACCGGAAATAGTGAATGAATCAACAGAAGTCTTGATTCCTGCCAGTGCTTTCTCATCCTTTACAGAACCTGCAACACTGTAAAATTCTGTTGTATTATCTGTGAAATATTTATTTACAACATATTTATAGTCACTCTTATCAGTGAGGTAATGAACTGTATAGCTGTAAACATTTACACCGCTGACTTCCTCTGATTTATAATCCTGGATCTCAAAATCTGTACCTTCTACAAGATTATCTGCCTTTACAAGTGCAGAGGCTGTATCCTGTGAGCTTGGAATGATCGCCACAGACATATCCTCCTCACCGGAACCATGCAGGATCAGGAGTTTGCCCTGTTTCGGTGACTCGAAGCTTAACATATCGTCAGAATCTGATTTATTCGCCCATGTCGCATCCGGAAGTTTAATGGATACTGCTTTGTTCTTAGATGTATAGGTAGTATTCTGGGCATTGGCTGGTGCAGGGGTAGGAGTTGCTTTCGCTGCTTTGGTTGGCTCCGGTGTAGGAGTTACCTGTACCACACTTGAATCCTCGTCACTGCCGCCTCCAAAGTTACATGCAGTCATGGAAACAGATAATACAGCTGTTAAGGCCAATAACATTAGTACTCTTTTATTTTTCATAATATCCTCCTTAGAATAGGTATATAGTCTTCAGGTAATATTTGATATCAGGTCAGGAGAGGAAACCTCTCTCTGATATTATTATAACTGTTCCGTACTTTATAAAATATGATATCAGGGTCAAAAGATATTTTGCCCCTAACATTATATATTTTACAATTTCATTACATAGATGTCAATGTCGATTTCTCAGCCTTCTGCGATTTGCATAGTCTGTCATAACGCCATTTTTCTGCTTCATCATACCATTTATCTTTTTTTCTCTGTAACTGAGAGATTACTTGTTACTGTGAACGGAGTGAACAGTAACGATTACTTTTTTATTTTTCCACTTCATACATATGCAGTTCATGAAGGGCTCTTGTTGCAGCGATATATCTCGCCTGACACACAAGCGGTGTCTGATCTTTCTGCGGAAATACTGCAAATACCTGATCAAATTCCAGACCTTTTGCCAGATAGAATGTCGTAACTGTAAGACCTTTCTTAAAGCTTGTGCTGTTTCTGTCCAGATAAGACAGACGTTCTTTTATATCAAATCCTTTTTCTCCCAGAATTTCCTTCAGAAGAAGCCACATATGTTCTGCTTCTTTCTCTGTACGCAGGACAACCGCTGCTGTTTCATATTCTTCTTCGCCGAGTTTCAGAGTTTCTGCAATCTCTTCCGCAGCATGGCTCATATCTGCAAATATTTCTCCTCCACCGGAGCACCATGACGTTCAAAGAGTTCCATATCTTCAATACCCGCAAGTTGATTTGCATAAGACGCAATCTCTATGGTGTTACGGTAACTCTTATTCATAATGATCTTGTGGATATCCCTCCCGAAAATCTTCGGCAGAAATTTCAGCACATCCTGCTGTTTATCATCCATAGTCTGTGCCCGGTCACCCAGGATCGTCATTCTGCAGGAGAAAATCCTCTGCAGAATTTCATACTGAAGCCTTGAGTAATCCTGCATCTCATCTACCACCAGATGCTTGATATTGCTTCTTCCCTGCTGGCTCTGCAAACGATATTTCAGGTAAAGAACAGGATAAACATCCTCATATTTCAGCTTTCTTTTCTCATAAGAAACACGCGGAAGTCCTTTGTATCCATTTTCTTTCAGGAACTGACTGTAGATCACATAAAGATCTCCGGTCACATACAGCTTCATGAATTTCTCACGGATCAGGTCTTTCTCATCATCTGCCAGATCACGGTCCCGCAGAGTTTCCACCTCGTCAATAAAATAATCTGCAACTGCATCCATCCTTGAGAGCAGTGGAAAATCCTGGAATTTGAAATAAAACAATTCAATAATCTCTGATTCTTTCTTTACAAATCCCTTATATTCCACATCTTTAAAATTCATCAGCCGGTCTTCCAGTTCCACCAGATAGCGTTCCATAAGATTTATAAATTCCATGGACTGCTTTTTCTCTGCCAAAGAAGCTTTCTGCGGAAAACGGATTCTGCGTTCAATTTCATCATAGCGGTCTTCGCAGTCAGAAACTGTATCCCTAAGCTGCTTATAGGCAAAAAGATCAAAGCTCATTTCCTTAATATTCTCTTCTCCCAGTTCAGGAAGGATATGGGAGATATAATCGGAAAACACTCCATTTGGTGACAGGATCAGAATATTGGAAGACTTCAGATTCTGTCTGTATGGTAGAGAAGATAGGCGATCCTGTGAAGCGCCACGGAAGTTTTACCGCTTCCTGCTGCACCCTGGATCACCATGATCCTGTCTTTGGTATTTCGGATAATGGCATTCTGCTCCTTTTGAATGGTACGGATAATGTTCTTAAGCTGTACCTCACCGTTACTTCCCAGCTCTGCTTTCAAGATCTCATCATCAATCTTCACATCACTCTCAATTCGTAGATCATTTTTCCGTTGCGGATCTTATACTGCCATTTCGAAGCAACCTCGCCATGGATTTCACCCATGGGAGCCTCATAAGAAGCCGGTCCTTTGTCATAGTCATAAAACAAACCGCTTACCGGAGCACGCCAGTCGTATACTAATGGAATATGCCCTGCTTTCTCTGCGAAATTTCCAATTCCAATATAAAAGATCTCCGGTTCGTCCTCTCCTTCGTAAATGAAATCCACTCTTCCGAAAAATGGAGAATCTGCCATTCTGCGAAATCTCTGCTTCAGGATCAGCTGCTCTTCATTTGCGGAAATCTGGCGGAACAATGCCTGCTGATTATCATAATTCTCATAACCATACTGGTCCATCTCTGTATAATTTTCCCAGTAATACTCATGCATTCCCTCAATCTCTTTCTGGCCTTCCACCAGAGAAAGGCTGATTTCTGTGATACGTTCTTTTAATTTTTCCAGCACATAGCCCAGATATTCTCTGCCGTTTTTCTTATCTGTCATATTGTTGATATCCTCTGATATTTGCAACTGTTCAGTAACTTCACAGCTACAATACTCCTTATTATTGTTATCATTTTCTCTTATTATTATGATGATAAAATATAGTTACTGTTCACTCCGTTCCCAGCAACACGCTTCGCGATGCAGGAAATATGAACCTCCTTGTGCAATGCCCAAGGAGTATCGTTTGCTTCGCAAACTTAATTTATGCTAATCGCATAAATTCGCGCGGTATGTCTCGGGTTTCTGTGACCTTCGCTCACAAAAAACACCTCGCGGGATATTACCAGTGAACAGTAACAAAATATATCAATTTTCGTAGATTGGTTTTTAATTATAACATATTCCCCTCTTACAGAAAAGACGTAAATTTGCACGGTATATCTCGATTCATCTGTTTCTATGCATCCATAAGAAGCTACAGTAAACAATAATAAAAATCCCTCATCCAGTATCTGTGCGATCCTATATCTGCCGGATATATTCTCTTTCACAAATACCCTGAGGGATTTATAATACATTTCTTTCTTACAGTAATTTCATTTTTTCAGAAATTGCCATAGATTTACACCATGATTTATATCATGATTTCCATACTGTATATTTCAGGCAGTTACCTTATTCTCAAACTGACTGTTATACAGGTCTGCATAGAAGCCTTTCTTAGACAGAAGCTCTTCATGATTTCCCTGCTCGATAATGTCACCGTCTTTCATAACCAGGATCAGATCTGCATCCTTGATGGTAGAAAGTCTGTGTGCGATCACAAAGCTGGTTCTGCCTTCATCAGATTGTCCATGGCTTTCTGGATACGCACTTCGGTTCTGGTATCTACAGAGGAGGTTGCCTCATCCAGGATCAGGATCTTATTATTGGCAAGAATTGCCCTAGCAATAGTGAGAAGCTGTTTCTGTCCCTGGGAAATATTACTGGTTTCTTCATCCAGGACCATATCATAGCCTCCCGGCTGCTGCATGATAAAGTTGTGCACATGGGCTGCCTTTGCTGCTGCGATCACCTCTTCATCTGTTGCATCCAGACGTCCGTAACGGATATTTTCCATAATGGTTCCTGAGAACAGCCAGGTATCCTGGAGTACCATACCAAACATCTCTCTCAGACTGCTTCTGTTAAAATCTTTGATGTCATAACCATCTACCTTAATACTTCCGCCATTGAGATCATAAAATCTCATAAGCAGTTTCACCATAGTTGTCTTTCCTGCACCTGTGGGACCTACAATGGCAATCTTCTGGCCATCCTTCACATCTGCTGAGAAGTCATTGATAATGATCTTATCCGGATTGTAACCGAATTTTACGTGTTCAAACTGTACATCTCCTGTAAGAGTATTAATATCTACAGGATTCTTTTCATTCTGGCTCTCTTCCGGCTCCTCCAGGAATTCAAATACACGCTCGGAAGCTGCAGCAGAGGACTGTAACAGGTTGGTGACCTGTGCGATCTGCTGGATTGGCTGTGTAAAGTTACGGATGTACTGGAAGAAGGACTGGATATCACCGACTTCAATACTTTTTTTGATTACAAACACGCCGCCTAAGAGAGCTACCATTACATATCCAAGGTTACCTACAAACTGCATGATGGGCATCATCATTCCTGAGAAGAACTGAGATTTCCATGCAGATTCATAAAGCTTCTGATTGTCTTTCTCAAATTCTTCTACTACATCATTCTCTTTGTTGAAAACCCGGACCACATTATGACCACCGAAGTTTTCTTCGATCTGACCGTTTACTTTACCCAGATAGCTCTGCTGATCCTGAAAGTATTTCTGGGAATGCTTCATGACAGTCTGGATGATAAACATGGAAACGGGCAGGATCAGAAGTGCTGCCAGAGTCATCCACACATTGATGGAAAGCATCATAATAAATACACCGATCAGGGTTGTCACTGATGTGATCAGCTGTGTCAGACTCTGGTTCAGACTCATCTGCAGAGTGTCCACATCATTGGTGATACGGGAGAGGATCTCACCGTTTGTTCTGCTCTCATAATAATTCAAAGGCAGTCTGTTGATTTTCTTTGAAATATCTTTTCTCAGATTATAGGTAACATCATTGGAGATTCCTGACATTACAAATCCCTGTACAAAGGAAAAGCATGCACTTAACACATATAATCCAAGTGTCCATAACAGGATCATCCCGATCTTTCCGAAGTCAATTTCACCGGTTCCGTTTACCTTGGCAACCAGGCCGTTAAACAGCTCTGTGGTCGCCTTACCTAAAATCTTAGGCCCTACAATACTAAACACAGTTCCCGCTACTGCAAAGATAAACATCAGTATAAAACGGAATTTATATCGTCCCATATAACGGAAAAGCTTAGCCATGGAACCCTTGAAGTCTTTCGCCTTTTCGCCGGACATCATACGTCCATGTCCTCCCATAGGACCTCTTCTTCTCTGTTCGCTCATGCCAGTTCCTCCTCTGATAACTGAGATCTTGCAATCTGCTGATATACCTCACAATTTGCCATCAGTTCCTTATGAGTTCCAATGCCTGCCATATGTCCGTCGTCCAGTACAATGATCTGATCTGCACCAAGGATGGTACTGATCCTCTGGGCAACGATTACGGTAGTTGCGTCCTTGGTGTACTCCTTCAATGCCTTTCTTAACTGACTGTCAGTCTTAAAGTCAAGGGCAGAGAAGCTGTCATCAAAGATAAAGATTTCCGGATCCTTTGCAATGGCTCTGGCAATGGACAGACGCTGTTTCTGTCCGCCCGAAACATTGGTACCTCCCTGTGATACAGGGGATTCATATTTCTCCGGTTTGGTATCAATAAATTCTGTAGCCTGTGCAACCTCTGCTGCTTCCTTTACCTGTGCATCAGTGATTTCCGGCTTACCATAGCGGATGTTTGAATCAATGGTACCTGAGAAAAGTACACCCTTCTGCGGCACATATCCCAGCTTATCACGAAGCTCTTTCTGAGTCATGTCACGGACATCCACACCATCCACTTTAACAGAACCCTTTGTCACATCATAGTATCTTGGGATCAGATTGATCAGGGTACTTTTACCACTTCCTGTACTTCCGATCACTGCAATCGTCTGACCTTTCTTTGCTTTAAAGGAAATGTCTGTCAGTACATTCTCACCTGCTTCCGGGTAAGCAAAGGATACATGTTCAAATTCGATCTCGCCTTTCACACTTTCTGACGGATGTACCGGAGTTTCCGGATCCTGAATGGAAACCTCTGTTTTCAGAACCTCATCAATACGAAGCGCTGCAACATTTGCTCTCGGGAGCATAATAGACATTGCAGTGATCATCAGGAAGGACATAATGATCTGCATTGCATACTGGATAAATGCCATAACATTACCAACCTGCATGGTTCCGTTGTCTACTGCATGGGCACCACTGTAAATAATAAGTACAGATACTCCGTTCATGATCAACATCATAATGGGCATCATAAAAGTCATACATCTGTTGACAAACAGGTTTGTTTTTGTCAGATCCAGGTTTGCTTTCTCAAAACGCTCTTCCTCATGCTTCTCACGGCTGAATGCGCGGATAACCGGGATACCTGTCAGGATCTCACGTGATACCAGGTTCAGTCTGTCGATCAGAGTCTGTAAGATAGTGAATTTAGCATTGCCACCTGGAACAGCACAAAGATCACAATCAGGATCAGGCCAACTGCCACACCAAGGATCCATGTCATGGAAGAATCTGTGTTCAATACCTTAATCACACCACCAATACCAAGAATCGGCGCGTACAGAACAATACGGAACATCATTGCCATAACCTGCTGTACCTGCTGCACATCATTGGTGCTTCGTGTGATCAGGGATGCTGTGGAGAATTTGTGATATTCTCTGCTGGAGAAGCTCATAACCTTACGGTAAATGCTGTTTCTCAGGTCATGACCAAGTCTGCCTGCCACTCTGGCCGAAATAAATGTGACGCTGATCGCTGCCAGCATGATCACCAGAGCCATGGCAAGCATTCTGATACCTGACATCAGGATGTAATGCATCTGAATGGCATCCACATCTTTCCCCAGTGCTTCATATTCTGAAGCAACAAAGGAAACACCAGCCTGTGTCACAATAGACTCCGGCATATCTTTCAGCTTCTCATCCATCTGACTCATAATCTGCTGTACTGCTTCTTCCGGCATCTGTGCCAGTGCTGTCAACGGGTCTGTTCCCTCCGGAAGGCCCATCTGTGCAGCCATTGCCTGCCCCTGCTCACTGTCTTCGGAAAAGGCAGCTACCATCATCATTGCCTTTGAGAAATCCTCATTTAAATTCTCTCTGGTTTCTTTGGAAATATCATCGTTTAATACCCAGGTATCCTCTTCCTGTGTATAATTCTGTGAAACTTCCTTTTTCTGATCCTCATCCATAAAAATCTGAAGATTCTGCAAGGTTGAATCCCGAAGCTTATCCGGCACACTGTCTTCAATACCTTTCTGCTGGATACCTACATTAATGATCTTGGAGGTATAATCCGGCAGGGAAAGATCACAGTACGCCTGCAGAAACAGAAGTGCTATGATCAGGACAATGTATCCCGCTGATTTCTTCAGATATTTCATCAGTTTAATCATTGCTTGATTCCCTCTTTTCCTATTTTTAATATGTATGTCTGTTTAAACTCACGTGTCAGTTCTTTCACAGACAATATTATTTTTTATCTGAACATGCTGATACAGTTTTCTCAATCTGCTCCATCATGTATTTTTCAGTTTCTACCTGTTGACAGGTATCTCCGAAATATTATCCAGAATCTGCCCAAAAAACCTTCGTAAAAGACATAGCTCTGCTTCGCTGAAATTGCTGAACATCACTTTCTCCACAGCTTTGCTTTCCTGCTGGAGCTCCTCCACGATTTTTCTTCCGTTTTCTGTCAGATATACACGCATGATGCGTTTGATCTTTATCATCACGTTTCCTGCAGACAATGTCTGCTTTCTCCAGACGCTGGATACTTACATTTACAGTGGGCGGTGTTACACCCATCCACTCTGCAATCTCCTTCTGGCTGCAGCGTTATGTCTGTATACGATCATAATGATCGGCATCTGTCCCTGTTGGATACCGATTTCCCGTATACGCTGCATACATCTCATACCATATTGGCGGTTGATCTCCATAAAGAGCGCAGGCATGCTTTTCTCTTCTCGTTTTTCTTTCTTCTCCTCTTCCGGGCACCACATAACTTCACTCCTTTCCGGCCTCTGTCCTCTTTCAGGTCTGATATTATTCTTTAATTAGCCTGACTAATCATATATAATATACTTTTAGACAAAAAATGCAAGTGTTTTTTGTGCAGTTTATAATTATTTTAGATTTAGCTTTGATATTTCCAATTTGTAAATATTCAATTTTATTTTGCCCGGCTAATATTTTTCATCTCAGGTCGAATAAAATTTCCAATATTCTTCAAGCTCTATCTCTGCATAACTTCTTTATAAAATTCTATAAACACATTAATTGCCGGAGACCGCCATTTATTTTTGTGGAGCAGCAACTGTGTCCATACAGTTACCGGGCAGCCGGCAACATCCAGTCTTTTAATCTGTCCGTCTTTCACATATTTCTCCGAAATAAAATCCGGAAGAAAGGAAAGCAGGCTGCTGTTTTTACCAGTTCACATATCTGAAGCGGATTTCCGATTTCAAGAACCGGGCGGATTTCCAGTGATTGGGATGCAAGAGTTTCATTCAGTATTTTTCTGTAGCTCATGGCTTGTTCTGTTAACACAAACTCATTCTGAGAGATTTCACTTAATTTCCATGAACAGCCTGCAACAGGATTATCAGCCGCTACAATAAAATGTACCTGTTCTTCCTGTTCCGCACAAATAATAAAATCCGAATCATAAATATGCCTGTCCAGAGTAAAAACCAGATCTGTTTCGTTCTTCCGCAATTTATCAAACATCTGCTCTGTACCGTTTTCTGTTATCTCCACTTTTATTTCCGGATACTGATGATGAAAACGCAGAAAATTATTTTTAAAATATCTGCTGCAGACAGAACTGGACATAGACAACCGGATCTCGCCTTCAATGCTTTCAGCCGAATTCAGCGAATCAAGCATTTTCGCCTGTGCCTTCAGAATGTTTCGAGCCTGCTGCAAAACTAAAACTCCCTTTTCCGTAAGATTGATTTTATGATAATAACGGTCAAACAGCCTGACATCAAGTTCCTTTTCCAGTTGTTTGATCTGTGAAGAAACTGTAGACTGCGTATATCCCAGTTCCTTTGCAGCAGCCGAAAATCCGGAATATTCACATACTGCAATAAAAGTTTTTAACACATTTGTATCCATAGTTCATTCCTTCCCATAACTTTCCAGTATTTTTCCATTGAAACATTGAATCGTTATTTTTTATAAACAATATTTTCAATAATATACAACAAAACAATCAATTTTACAAATATTATTTTTTATCTTATAATATCCCTTATATGAACTTCTGAAGGGAGCGTTATCTTATGAAACGTGAACAGCTTGGAAGCCGGCTTGGCTTCATTATGCTTTCCGCCGGCTGCGCCATTGGCTGCGGAAATGTGTGGAAATTCCCGTGGATGTGCGGGCAAAATGGCGGCGGCAGCTTTATGCTGATCTATCTTCTGTGTCTGGTCATCCTGGGAATCCCGGCTCTTGTGTTGGAATTTTCCATCGGAAGAGCGGCTCAGACAAGTCCCCTTTTCATGTACCGTAAGCTGGAAAAGCCAGGACAGAAATGGGGGATTTTCGGTTGGTTCTGTCTGCTTGGCAACATTGCCTGATGGCATTTTACACTGTTGTCTGCGGCTGGATCATTTATTATTTTGTACAGTTTCTCAGAGGTAAAAATGGTTCACTGGGATTTTCAGCCATGATCTCCTCTCCCTCTGTGAATGTATTCTTCTTACTGGTCACTGTAGTCATTGCATTTTTCATCCTTTCCTTCAATCTTCAGGGAGGACTGGAGCGTGTGACAAAATATATGATGTCTGCACTGCTGGTACTGATGCTTGCTCTCGCTGTGCACAGTTTTTTTCTGAAAGGCGCTGGTGAGGGAATGACCTTTTATCTGAAACCGGATTTCTCAAAGATTGATGGTTCGGTGATCGTAGGGGCAATGAACCAGGCATTCTTTACTTTGTCTACAGGTATGGGCGGTATGGCTATCTTTGGCAGCTATATTGGCAAAGAGCATTCTCTAATGGGGGAAGCTATTCATGTGATCACACTGGACACATTAGTTGCTTTTCTGGCAGGAGTTATTATTTTCCCTGCATGCTTTACCTTTAATCTGGAAGTAAATGCAGGTCCGAGCCTTCTGTTTGATACAATGGCGGCTGTTTTTAACAATATGTCCGGAGGACGTATCTGGGGATCCTTATTCTTCCTGTTCATGGTATTTGCAGCCATGTCAACCGTCCTGGGTGTGTGCGAGAATATCCTGGCAATGATACGTGAGCTTACCGGCTGGTCTCGTCCAAAAGGCAGCGTGGTCTGCGGCACAGGTGTCTTTCTTCTGGCACTTACCACAGCCCTTGGTTTCAGCGTTTTCCACTTCCAGCCATTTGCCGAAGGAACTACCTGGCTTGATTTCTGGGATTTTATTGTTTCCAACAATATTTTACCCCTTGGCTCTCTCATACTTGCACTCTTCTGCTGTAATAAGTTCGGCTGGGGATGGGATAACTTTATCAAAGAGAGCAATACCGGTAAGGGCTTAAAGGTACAGAGCTGGATGAAACCGCTCTTCCGATTTGTACTTCCGATTATAATTGCCTTTATCTATATTTATGGAATGTTCACATTCAACTGGCGTTAAAATCAAAGTCGTTTACAGCAAGCGCCGGGCATTCCCAGATTGCTTTGCTGCTTATAAATATCTGCCTGGCTTGGCAAAAATAAGCTCCGTGGATTTTTCTTTTATCCACAGAGCTTATTTTATTTGTCAGGCGGATATTTGCAATCCGCTCCGCTATTTACTCGATTCGGTTAAATCAGACAGATAAATCTCCCTCTGATCAGTGAACCTTCTGATCCAGCATTCTTTGGATCAGCTCAATTGTATCCTTCAGTCCATAGTTGGCACTGTTGATACACAAATCATAATTCTCCGGTTTTCCCCATTTCTCACCGGTATAAAATTCATAATATTTCTTATGCTGCTTATCCATCTGCTTCAGAAAACGTACTGCCTGTTTCAGATTCATATTACGGATATCCATAACGTGCTGCACACGAACCTGGAACGGAGCACTGATAAACAGACTGATATGAGGAATATGATTATTCTTAAGAATCGCATCTGCGCAACGTCCCATGATCACGCAGTCTTCACTCTTTGCCAGTTCACAGATCAGATCACTCATATTGAAAAATACTGCGTCCTGCTTCGGAAGTCCATGATAACGATTGAATTCCCTGAACCAGGTTTTCAGATCTGTGTGTTTTTTCTTTCTGTATTTATCAAACCCTTCAAAATTACCAGTATCACTGACTGCATTTTTGTCTGCCTGCAGACGCTTCATAACCTGATCAAAAATTTCTGCATCATAATAGTTGATCTGAAGCTGATCCGCCAGTTCAAATCCGATATCATTACCGCCACTTCCCTGTGTACGGCTGATACAGATGATCAGATGATCATTTTCGGAAATCTCATTCTGGCGTCTTGCGATCAGATTATTCAGACTGATACGTTCTTTATCTACAATATCTGTCTGTCCAAATGTATCCGGAAGACTTTCAATCTCTTTCAGAATACTGTCATACTCTATCATAAGACGTCTTCTCTCGCTCTTATCCCTGATGGTACGGGCCATGTTACTGATCAGCGCCAGTTCACTTCTGAGCAGATGTCCGTCCGGCTTGGTATACATCAGTGCTGCCAGATGACGGAGAGTTGTTTCTTTTTGTCCTGTAAATGTACGTCCCAGAGAGGAACCCACACATTTATAAACTTCTTCGTCCAGGTTATAAATGCGTATTGCAAGTTCTTTACATTTTTCCTGATTATCCTGCATAATGATCCTCCCTCTTTATAAAAAGAATACAAACATATCAATAACAAACACCGGAATCAGAAATGCCACAGACCAGAGCATATATCCGAAGAATGACGGCATCTTCACACCGTTCTCATCAGAGATTGCCTTTACCATAAAGTTCGGGGCATTTCCGATATAAGTGTTGGCACCCATGAATACCGCACCACAGGAAATGGCAGACAGAATCTTGGTAGGTACTGTTCCCAGTGTGGTTGTGATTCCATTTGTAAATGCCAGCGTTCCGGCTGTTGTAAGGAATACCAGATAAGTAGGTGTGTTATCCAGGAAACTGGAAAGTGCACCTGTTGCCCAGAACATCTCTGCCGGTTCAGTAACTCCCAGATTCGGTCCTACAGCTTTCAGAAGCATCAATGCAGGCTGCATGGTGATAAAAATACCGATGAATAAAACCGCAACCTCCTGGATCGCACCCCAGGTAAAATGGTTCCTGATACGGATCTGCTTATCTGTTGTCTTAAAGGAAAGAAAAGCAGCAAGCAGAATGATCACGATTTCGATCAGAGCCGGGAATGTCAGGGTTACTTCTCCAAAGAGATGAATGCCTCTTACATTGCCTGCAGCATCCTGGAATGCGGACATTCCCGGAAGTACACCGCTTAAAATTACCGCGCCAACGATCATCACAAGGAAAATGATATTGTGCAGTCCATCCAGACGAAACTGAGTACCCGGTTTACGGATATCCGGTTTACGGCCATTTGCAATATCTTTTCTGTAGGAACGTTTATCAATCTGATAAAATACAAACAGCAGAATGACCATATTAAAGATCAGTACAGGGAACAGATGCAGGCTCCAGAAGAATGGAACACCTCGCATAAATCCCATTAACAGCGGCGGATCTCCAATCGGGGTAAGACATCCACCCATATTGGAAATCATGAAGATAAAGAAAATCATAATATGTCCTTTTCTCTTTCTCCATGAATTCATTTTAATTACCGGACGTACCATCAGCATACTGGCACCGGTGGTACCGATACAGCTTGCCAGAAGAGTTCCCAGTGCAAGCAGACCTACATTAACACGGGGGGAACCTGCGAAATCACCCTCCATGGTAATATTACCTGATACGCAGAACAGACCGAATAACAGAATGATAAATGTAAGATAATCATTCACAATACAGTCCAGAACTGTCTCTGCAGTCTTTCCGGCTCCATAAACGAAAGCAAATGGAACCACCATCAGAATGATCCATAAGGCAACAACCAGTGGCTGATGAGACTCCCACCACTCCGCTTTTACCAGAGGCATCACTGCAATACATAACAAAAGCCCTGCAAAGGGAATGCAAAGCCATACAGGTACTGTAGATGGTGCTTTACTGCCTTCTGCCGCAAATACACTCAACGGACAAGCCAGAAGAACTGCAAAAAAAGCACCCAGTACGGTCACCAACTTTTTCAAAACTGCCACCTCCATATTGTATTTTCGTACAGCGCGATTATCATTCAGGAGATTTTTTTCATATACGTGTTTCTTCCTATTTAATATGCGCTTGTTTTTTACAGATGCAATTATATCATACAGCATACAAAAATCAATTGTGTGGATAGTGAATATTTATACTTTATTTCCTGTTTTTTATACATTTTTACATATTCCCTGATTATTTTCGTTTATATTTTAACGATTTAATCTTTATTACTGACATTTTTTGTGCTGCCTTATCTATTTTTTAAAATTGTACTGATTTTGAAACACATGACCCAATAACTGCTCCGCAGTTTATCACTTTTGGGCAATTAAAGCAGGGAGCTTTCTTATATGCAATACGAAAAATGCTCCCCAACAGCAATTCCCGCTGTCAGAGAGCATTTCGCATATTTCTTATATGAACTGATTGGTTACCTCATCATACTCATAATCGATGGAATGCATCTTCGCCACCAGTTCGTCTTTCTTCAATCCTCTGCATGTGCAGAGTGCTTCCAGGGAATCATAGTAATCCCTGAGCTGAGTATTCACATAACTCAGCAGAATCATTGGATCTTTGGGTATCATTTAGTTTCCGTCCTTTACCGTAACAATGAATTCCCCATTCTGAACATCCAGCACCAGAGTATCACCTGCATGAACATCTCCGGACAAAATCTTTCTCGCCGCAAGAGTCTCTACATATTTCTGCAGATAACGTTTCAGCGGACGTGCACCATATACCGGATCATAGCCATTCTCGATAACCTGATTCTTGGCTGCATCTGTCAGTTCCAGGGAAAGCTCCTGGTCTGCAAGACGTTGTCAAGCTCGCCGACCATCAAGTCTACTATCTTACCAATATTGGATTTTGTCAAGGGCTTGAACATAATTATTTCATCCAGACGGTTCAGGAATTCCGGACGGAAATGACCTCTCAGGTCATCCATAACCTGGCTCTGAGCCTCAGGTTTGATTTCACCATTCTCATCAATACCATCCAGCAGATACGGAGAACCGATGTTGGAAGTCATGATAAGAATTGTATTCTTAAAGTCAACTGTACGTCCTTGAGAATCTGTGATACGGCCATCATCCAGTACCTGCAGCAGTACGTTAAACACATCCGGATGTGCTTTCTCAATCTCATCGAAAAGTACAACACTGTATGGTTTACGGCGGACTGCCTCAGTAAGCTGGCCGCCCTCCTCATATCCTACATATCCCGGAGGCGCTCCGATCAGTCTGGATACAGAATACTTCTCCATGTATTCACTCATATCAATTCTGACCATATTCTGTTCATCATCAAACAGATTCTCTGCCAGAGTTTTGGCAAGCTCTGTCTTACCTACACCTGTAGGACCAAGGAACAGGAAGGAACCGATAGGTTTGGTCGGATCCTTGATGCCGGCTTTGGAACGAAGGATTGCATCTGTAACCCTCTTCACACCTTCATCCTGGCCTACAACTCTCTTGTGAAGCTGATCTTCCAGAGTGAGGAGTTTGGCTCTCTCGCCTTCTGTCAGTCTTGTTACAGGAATACCGGTCCATCTGGAAATGATCCTTGCGATCTCATCATCAGTAACTGCCTCATGAACCAGACTTCTGTCACTTTCTTTGACACTCTTCTCTTCGATTTCCAGCTGCTGCTGTAATTTCGGAAGTTCGCCGTACTGTAACTGTGCAGCCTTCTCCAGATCATAGTTCTGTTTTGCTTTCTGGATCTGCTTATTCACATCCTCAATCTGCTCACGAAGCTTCTGTAATTTCTCTACAGAATGCTTCTCATTGTCCACTGTGCTTTCTGTGTATTAAAGGTATCTCGAAGCTCTGCCAGTTCCTTCTGAAGTGCTTCCAGACGTTCCTTACTCAGGTTATCTGTCTCTTTCTTCAGTGCAGATTCCTCAATCTCCAGCTGCATGATCTTACGGCGCTGTTCATCCAGCTCTGAAGGCATGGAATCCAGCTCTGTCTTGATCAGGGCACAGGCCTCATCCACCAGGTCAATGGCCTTATCAGGAAGAAAACGGTCTGTGATATATCTATGTGAAAGTGTAGCTGCTGCAACCAGTGCACTGTCTGTAATCTTAACACCATGGAAGACCTCATATCTCTCCTTCAGACCACGAAGGATGGAAATGGTATCCTCCACTGTAGGTTCATCTACCATAACAGGCTGGAAACGACGTTCCAGAGCTGCATCTTTCTCAATATACTGACGGTACTCATCCAGAGTTGTGGCACCGATACAGTGAAGCTCACCTCTTGCAAGCATAGGCTTCAGCATATTGCTTGCATCCATGGCTCCGTCAGTCTTACCTGCACCAACGATCAGATGTAACTCATCAATGAAAAGAATGATGTTTCCTTCACTCTTCTTTACTTCTTCAAGGACTGCTTTCAGACGTTCCTCAAACTCACCTCTGTATTTGGCACCTGCTACCAGAGCACCCATGTCCAAGGCAAAAATCTTCTTATCCTTCAGACCTTCCGGCACATCCTCCGCCACGATTCGCTGTGCAAGACCCTCGATTGCTGCTGTTTTACCTACACCAGGCTCACCGATAAGCACCGGATTGTTCTTGGTCTTACGGGAAAGGATTCTGATGATATTACGGATTTCTTCATCACGTCCGATCACAGGATCCAGCTTCTGGTTACGTGCCTTTTCAACTAAATCCTCACCATATTTATTCAAAGTATCATAAGTAGCTTCCGGATTGTCACTGACTACACGCTGATTGCCTCGTACTGTAGAAAGTGCCTGCAGGAAACGCTCCTTAGTAATGCCAAATTCCTGAAACAGTTTCTTCATGCTTGGACTTGGATATCTCAACAAAGCAAGGAAGAGATGCTCTACAGAGACATATTCATCTCCCATTGCCTTGGCTTCATCCTCTGCACTGACCAGAGCCTTGTTCAGGTACTGTCCGAAACGGAGCTCACCGCCGGATACCTTAACCTTAGCATCCAGTGCCTGATTCAGAGAATTTCTGAAATAATCCTTATCTATCTCCATCTTCTCGATCAGTTTAAGGATCAGGCTATCTTCCTGTTCCAGCAGAGCATATAAAAGATGCTCCTCTTCAATCTCCTGGTTGCCAAACTGATAAGCAACCTTCTCCAGATCCTGGACAGCCTGTACGGATTTCTGTGTAAATTTACTGATATTCATAGGCTAACCCTCCTCTTGTATGAGAAATATCTCTCCCGAAGGAGAAATATGTTGTTTTCTTTGTTCTGCATGTAATATAACACACGTTGTTAGCACTGTCAAGAGGTGAGTGCTAATATTTTTGTTATTTTTTTGCAAACCCTTTAAAATCAATGGTTTGCAGTATCTTATTTCTTTTGAAATTGTGATTTTTTCTGTTTTGACACCAATTTGACACCAATTTTTCTTTTTATGGTGTCAAGCATTTAACATCATACTATCTAGTCTTGCAATCTCATTTTCAATCCTTGTCAGCTCTCCAATATGATTGTACACTTCCATTGTTACATCTATATGAGCGTGTCCCATAATATATTGAAGAACTTTTACGTCCATACGGCACTCTGCCATTCTGGTACAAGCTGTATGACGCATTACATGAGCTGAAAACTTCGGTAACAGCTCTGCTTTCCTATGCTCTTTTTTTGCTCTCTCTACTTCGGTTTTGTTATATGCGTCTACAATGTTATATAAAACACTATTTACGCCATTCGGCATAAGCGGTCTGCCCGATTTCGCTGTAAAGACAAACCCCGAATACCCGTCCACCTCAATGCTCTTATCCTTTGCAAGCATGAAATTGATTTTCCTTTGTTCCTCAAAGCTTTTGCAACTTCTTGTGTCATAGGTATAATACGAATACCCGACTCCGTTTTTGGTGTTGAGATATGGAACTTGCAACCGTCGCCTAAATTCTTATAAATGAGCTGGTGGTCTACATTAACCGTTTTTGCCTTGATGTTTATATCTTTCCATGTAAGACCAATAAGCTCCCCACACCTTAACCCCGTACCAATCATTATGGTAAACATGGGATAATATGTGTTATAGACATTGCTCTGTTTTACAAACTCCATAAACTTTTCTTGTTGAGAAACAGTTAAGGCTTCTTTTTCCTCTGCTGGTTTTCCATAATCGCTAATGGAACTCTTTGCAGGGTTCTTTCGGATAATATCATCATCAACAGCCATTTCTAATGCAGGATAAAGCAGGTTATGAATATACTTGATTGTGGAATAAGCATATCCAGCTTTGGAAAGTTTCGCATAATACGCTTTAATATGTGAGGGTAAAAGCTGAACAACTTTAATATTTCCAATCTCGTCTTTTACTCTGTTTTCCCAAGCACGAACATAACTAACTCTTGTAGTATCAGCCAGCTCACGAGTTGCCATATAACGCTCAAATAACGTGTTGAGCGTCATTTTTTTGATTGCTCCGTCTGTCAATATGTTATCTTCCATATCCTTTGCAATCTGTTTCTCTTTTTCTCGAAGCTCTGGTAAATCTTGTGCATAGACTGTCAATCTCTTGCCTGTTCTTACATCTGTATAACGATAACTGTATCTTCCATCATTACGCCAGTTTTCGCCCTCTCTTAATTTTCTTCCTTTTGGGTCTTTTCTACTAATTGCCATGAGAACCATTCCTTTCTGAAAAAGCCTCTTTTCTTGTTCTCACAGCGTGCTTTGTCCTTTCTTATTATACTACACACGCCAGAGAACATAAATAGAAAATCGTTCTATTCTTCCAAATATAGCAAGTATTTCTTGACTTTTTCTATGGAATAAAGAACCCTGCGACCTATCACAATTTTTGCTCCTGCCTGCTCTCCAATCTTTCTTGCAGTAGCACGACCACAAGATAACATAGCAGACAGTCCCTCTATATCAACAGCAATCGGTTGTTCCGTTGCTCTTATTTTCGTTTTATTCATATTCCAACACCTTACCTCGCTGGAACATCACATCATTTAACACATCAGTCTTTAACATAATGTAACACCCCCTTTATTGTGTGTCTATTTATAAGTTACAGAAGCAGGCAGACGGCTTTGGAAAGCTCCGTTAGTATCTCAACTATTCCCATTCTTGTGGGCAGAACCGCACCATGCGGACGTATCATTATTCTGTGAGGATAGGTCGTGGCAAAACGACTTTCCAACAGTCGCTCTCGGATCACTGCGTGGGTCGCTCGCTTCTTTTGAAAGGTCGTGGCGTACAGTCCCGTGGCTCGCTATCTCACAAACGTATCTGTCTGCTTTA